>Ga0157369_10000119_pt1 | contig 111542 bp, 95 predicted proteins | sample C25metaG_FD_113461 | JGI IMG/M metagenome (GOLD analysis project Ga0157369, IMG submission 113461) | Corn rhizosphere microbial communities from Kellogg Biological Station, Michigan, USA - C2-5 metaG | ecosystem: Host-associated > Plants > Roots > Rhizosphere > Soil | place: USA: Michigan... | reverse complement strand
TCACGGAGTTCGCCGCCAACCCTCCTTCCCAGAACGAGTTGCTGAAAACCAGTTGCGACAGCTGGTTGAGGGCCGCCATCCTCAACACCGCCGGGTAGGCAGCATTGTCGGCGATCGGATTCCACCAGTTCTGGACCGCCGCCAGGTTTGCGTCGTGCGCGAGGAGGGCATCCGAGGCAATGTTGTAGCTCTGCTTTCCCGGATAGCTGCCCGCGATGTAGTCGTTGCTCGCCGTCTCCTGAGCACCGTAGAAGTCGGTGTATCGGCGCATCCATACTGTCTGGTTGTTGTCGTAGCCGACCTGCGGGAAGTCCCAGGCCAGGGCGAAGGGCACGACCGTTGTCTGTCCCGGCTGCAGCTTCGCGGACACGCTGATCGCGCCGGCAGAGTCCGACCGATCGATCGCAGTGTCGGGAAGCGAACCGCTCGAGCTGAAGGGGGCGTACACGTCCGAGCCGTCGCCCGCGGCATTCCACGAGGTGGTGTAGCTCACCTTCTGGCCAGGGCCCGGCTTTGCCGCGATCGTCCACTCGGAGTCAGCGGCATCAGGCGTATTCAGGGGGTCGCCGGCGCCCAGCGTGACGGCCTGGACGCCGTTGGTGTTGCGAAAAGCGCTCGTGTAACCGGCGCGGACGGACGCCGGCCCGTCGGGCGAACTCGGGTCGCCCTTCGTTCCCGCGACATGGTCCGGCGCATTGGGCATGGTGAACATGACGGATACGTTGGCGTTGGAGGCGGTATGGTTCGCGATGCGCACGTCGAAGTAGACGAGTGGGAGCGACGTCCGTCGATCCTCACCGGCGACGATGGGCGAGAAGTAACGCAGGGATACGTCGGTCTTGAACGGGGAGAAGCTCTCCCAGCCGAAAGGATATAGAGCAGCAGTGCTCCCGTCGCCCGGCTGAAGCGCGTTCCATGCAGGCAGGGGTGACCCCCACGACCGGGCCGAGACGGGTCCATTCACGCCGGAGTTGGCCGGTCCATCAGTGGCCAGTGTCTTGACCGTCGCCGGACCGGACCCGAACTGCTCGCGCAGGTGGAAGGCGGCCTGGGGCAGAATCCGCGTCTCCCAGGTGCTGCCCTGTGACCCTCCGAAGTTCCATGGGCCGAAAGTGCCGTCCTGATTGATCATGAACGAACCGGCGCCCACACCGCCGACCGGCACCCCCAGTCCCGGGACCGACATGGGGTATTCGCCGAAAATGGAGCCGAGCCCGCTGGGCCCTTCGACGGGCGTGCTGTCACCCTGGCAGGCCTGCCACCCGGGCGGCGGTGCGCATGTTCCGTGGCCGACGTCGCCGAGAGAGCGGACAAGAGCTGCCTCCGGGACGGGGAAGAAGTCGCGAGAGGCGGCCGTGGCGCCCGAATCGGGCGGCCCGACCAGTACCGTGACCGCGGCGACTGCCGCGAGGGCAGCGCCCGTCCACTTCATCCGTCGGCTCACAGAGAACGCGCGCGACATGGCATCAACTCCCTTGTTGGCCGTATCCAATGACCGGGGATCAACAAGTGGCGGTTCCCGGCCTCGGAATTGTTTCAGATCCTCAGCCGCGGGCCACCGCCGTTGCGCAATAGGACGCTGGCTCGCCGAACGCGGGTTGTGGGTTGAAGAAATCGGTGTAGGGAGTGAAACACCGCACGTGTCGTGTCCAAGCGTGGCGAGAAAAAGACGAAACGTGTTTTCAAGCTATGTAGCGAGGGCGGGACTCGAACCCGCGACACCACGATTATGAGCCGTGTGCTCTAGCCCCCTAGCTGATGGCTACCGCACGCGCTCGAGCTTCGGCGAGATTTCGCGGATTTCCGGGACGCTGGCATCACGGTGATGACCTGGTTTTTCAGTCAATTGTGGGCAAAATGTGGGCAGATCGCGCATCGCGCATGAGATCTCCTCGCTCTGACGTCTGGGAAATGCAGCCCCGATCACCGCCCCGCGAATGGTCACCTTCGTGACCAGCGCCGGCGCGAAAGATCCCCCGACCTACAGAGGAGATGACCGGTGAAGATCGAGTCATTCAGTCCTGCAATGCAGAACATACCTCGCTGAACAGCCGCGCATGGATCGCGTTGCCCGCGGCCGAGACGGGATCGGGCGCCGAGGAGAACTTGACGATCACGGTTCCGGTCTGCGGATCCAGCCAGATGTACTGCCCGTGGATGCCGACCGCATAGACGTTGCCGCGGTCGTTGCCGGTCGACCACCATTGATTGCGGTACGAGACCCGTGGGTATTCGCGCTGGATCAGGAGGTTGCGCGCGACGTCGCGGTCTCCCCCGGCCATGGTCTGCCGCACCCACTCCTCGGACACGATGCGCCTGCCTTCGATGGTGCCGCCGCCGAGCATCAGCCAGCCGACACGGGCGAGGTCGGCTGCGGTGCAGGAGATTCCGCCGTTGGCGGAGGCGAATCCCGACGGGTCGACGGTGATCGTGGCGTCTTGCGCGCAACGCAGGCGTTCCCAAACGCGCGCCGCGAGAACGACGGGATAGCGTTCACGGGTCACCGCCTCCACCAGCCATGCCAGGGCGTCCGTGTCGGCGGAGCAGTACTGGAAGCGCCGGCCGTGCATGCCGTTGGCCTTCAACCCTCGCAGGAACTCGTACGTGTCCGCCGGATCGGTGTCGCGACGGGGACGCCACCCGGCGATGCGGTCCTGAGCCTGCATGTGCGACTCGGGGTTGCGGTAGTCCTCTTCGTACTCGACCGCGACGGTCATGTCGAGCACCTGCTGCACGGTGGCGTCGCCGTACGCGGAACCGTCGAGTTCGGGGACGTACGACGCCATGGTTCGTCCCACGTCGATCAGGCCGTCATCGACGAGCGTTCCCACCAGGATCCCGCAAATGGACTTCGACACGCTTTGGAGCAGGTGGCGGTCGTCTGGCGCAAAGCCGGGACGATAGTACTCAGCAATCGTTCTGCCATCCCGTTGTACCAGGAAGGCGTCGGTCCATGAATCCGCGAGCATCGCCCGCAGATCGGCCACGCCGTCCAGCGCGGTCAGTGCGTCCACCCCGGAGTCTGCCCTGGTGCGGTGGCCGATGGTGGCGGTGGGAACCAGCTCACTCACGTGGGCGAACGCCCACTGGCTGTGCGGCGCATCCTGCCAGCTGTCGAGGTCGAGCTCCTCCGCGACCCCAGGGTAGCGAGGCGGCCGGGTCGTGCTCTGTTCAATCGTGAGGCGGGTCATCGCAGCACTCTCATCTCGTCTCGGGCGGTGGGGGTCGTGGTGCCCGGATCCGGGGGGAGGTCCTTCCTATCCAGCTGTGCGATCCCGGGAGCCGCGGGCATGGCGGCCAGTAGGCGACGTGTGTAGTCGTGGGCCGGTGACGTCAGCACATCCTGAGCTCGCCCCGTCTCCACGAGGGAGCCGCCGCGCATCACGCCGACGTCGTCGCTCATGTACTGCACGACATCGAGGTCGTGGGAGATGAGCAGGTAGCTCAAGTCGCGCTCGCGTTTGAGCCGCTGCAGGAGATTCAGCACCTGCGCCTGCACCGACACGTCCAGCGCGCTGGTGGGCTCGTCGAGCACCACCAGGCGCGGGCCCGTTGCGATCGCCCGCGCGACGCCGACGCGCTGGCACTGGCCTCCCGAGAGCTGATGCGGCAGCCGATCGCCGTGCACCGCCGCAAGTCCCACCTCGTCGAGGAGCTCCTCGACGTTCCGCCGGATCTCCGCACGGCTCAGCCGGGTGTGGGTGCGCAGCGGCTCGGCCACGATGTCTCGGATGCGCATGCGCGGATCGAGCGCCATGATGGGGTTCTGGAAGACCATCCCCGTCTGTGCCCGGAGTCGTCGCAACGCGCCCCGGTGGAGCTTCGCGGGATCTTCCCCAGCTATGAGGGATCGACCGGACGTTGGAGCGATGAGGTTGAGGGCGCAGCGGGCGATGGTGCTCTTGCCCGACCCTGACTCGCCGACCAGGCCGAATGTGGTCCCGGTGCGGATCCGGAAGCTCACATCGTCCACCGCCCGGGTCTCTGACTTGCGTGTGCGGTAGACCTTGACGATGTGCTCGACGACGAGGGCGTCGACGTCCGTGGTGTCCAGGGTGGTGCTCACAGCTCTCCAACTCTCAGGCATGCCGCCTCGTGCATCGAGGCGACGGGCTCCAGGGCCGGATCCGTCGCTCGGCAGCGGGCTTGCACGGCCGGACAGCGATCGGCGAAGGCGCAGCCCGTGATGCCCAGCAGGTTCGCCGGCACCGATCCGGCGATCGCATCGAGCATCTGACCGGGTTGACGCCGCGACGGCAGCGCGCCGATCAGACCACGGGTGTAGGGATGCGCCGGGTTGCGCAGCACCTCCGCCGCAGGTCCCTGCTCGATCACGCGACCTGCGTACAAGACCGCTACCGAATCGCAGATCTCCTGCACCACACCGAGATTGTGGGTGATCAGCAGCACGCCGAAACCGAAGCGTTCGCGCAGGGACAGCACGAGCTGCAGGATCTGTCGCGCGATCGTCACATCCAGTGCCGTCGTGGGCTCGTCGAGGATGAGGAGGCGCGGTTCGCAAAGAAGCGCCATCGCGATCATCACGCGCTGCAGCATTCCACCGGAGAGCTCGTGCGGGTGGCTGCCATAGACGCGGCTGGGGTCCGGGAGCCCGACAAGGCCCAGGTAGTCGAGGATCCGCTCCTTGGCCTGGGCCCGGCTCATCCGACGGTGGCGGCGGAGCACCCCACGCAACTGGTCCCCGAGGGTGAAGACGGGGTTGAAGGCCGTGCCGGGGTTCTGAAACACGATCGAGACGACATCGCCGCGTGCCGCGGACGGGGCGGAGAAGTCCTGCTCGGTGCCATCGAGCACGATCCGCCCGGACGGGCGTGCGCCCTCGGGCAGCATGCCGAGCACGGCTAGTCCGGTCAGGCTCTTGCCGCAGCCGGTCTCGCCGACGACACCCAGGATCTCTCCCGGCGCGATCGAGAAGGTGACACCGCGGACGGGACGGTTGGTGATCCGGCCTCGCTCTGCGAACGCGACCTCCAGGTCTTCCACGAGAAGCAGGTCGGTCATCGCTTGACTGATCGTTTCACTCATCGCTTCACCTGCCGAGGGTCGAACAGGTCGCGCAGCGCGTCGCCGATCAGGTTGAAGCCCAGGACCGTGGCGAAGATCGCGAGGCCGGGGAATGTCGAGATCCACCAGTACGTGAAGATCTGTCCGCGCCCTTCAGCCACCATGAGCCCCCAGTCCGGAGATGGGGGCTGTGCGCCGAGGCCGAGGAAGGCCAGCGATCCGGCGGCGAGCACGACGGCGCCGATGTCGACGGTCGCCTGAACCAGCACCGGTGTCATGCAGTTTCGCAGGATGTGGACGCTGACGATGCGCCAGGCCGGGACACCGATCGCCCGTGCGGCCTCCACGAATGGGCGATCGCGCAGGGAGCGCGCCTCCGCTCGTACGAGTCGGGCATACCAGGGCCACCACGCGATGGCGAGCGCGAGGCCGGCGTTGAACAGGCTGGGACCGAGGATGGCGACGGTCACCATCGCCAGCAGCAGCGGCGGGAAAGCCTGGAACACCTCGGTGACGCGCATCAGAACGTCGTCAAGCCAGCCCCCGCGGTACCCGGCGATGGCGCCGAGAGGGATGCCGATCACCGCGGCGATGAACACGACCACGAGCGAGATGACGAGCGCGGGTCGCGCGCCCATGATGATACGGCTGAGCACATCGCGGCCGAGCTGATCCGTGCCGAGGACGTGAGCGACGCTGGGGGCGAGGTTGCGGGTGGCAGCACTGGTCTCCCCGAGGCCCTGGGCCGGGAAGGGCGCTATCCACTGGCCGAACACGGCCAAGACGATCACGAGAAGGACGATGGCGAGGCCGGCCGCGGCAAGCCAGTCGGTGCGGAGCACCCGGATCAAGCGGCTCAGCCCGGTATCGCGTGCGGAGAAGGCGGCCGGGCGGAGTGCGGCCGTGGCGCTGGTCATGGTCGGGGTCGCGGTCATGACGCCCTCACTCTCGGGTCGAGTCGTGCTTGCACGAGATCCACGGCGAGGTTGGCAACCAGGTACCCGAACGCGCCGAGCAGGGTGATCGCCATGATCGACGGATAGTCGACAGACAGCATCGCGGTGCTGGCGAACTGCCCGATTCCGGGCCAGTTGAAGACCACCTCGACGAAGAAGGTGCCGGTCAGCGCGTAGGCCGCGGCGAGCCCGATGATCGTCATCGACGGCGGCAAGGCGTTCTTCAAAGCCAGCCGCCAGCGCACCATGAACGAGCGCACCCCGTACGCGTTGGCCGTGAAGACGTAGTCCTGGCCGAGGACCTCGAGCATCGACGCCCGGGTCATCCGCGCGATGAGGCCGAGCGGGTAAGCGGCGAGCGTGAGCGCCGGCAGGATGAGGTGCGTCATGCCGTCTCCCCAGGCCACGAAGTTGCCCGTGATGAGGCTGTCAAAGAGGGGAAAACCGGTGACGTTCGCGATCGGGTGCAGGTACTGCGTTTGGGTCGAGAAGGCACCAGTCGCCGGGAGAAGATGCAGCTGGCCGACGAAGAGGACCTGGAGCAGCAATCCGAGCCAGAAGGCCGGCATCGAGACGCCTCCGATCGAGAGGATGCGGATGGCGCCGTCAGCCACACCCCCGGGGCGTTTGGAGGCGACCACACCGAGCACGATGCCGAAGACCGTTGCGAAGAGCATGGCCGCGAACAGCAGCTCGAGGGTGGCCGGCAGCCGTGTCCCGAGCTCCAAGAGCACGGGGCGCTTGGTCGAGAGCGAGTCGCCCCAGTTCCCCGTGACGAGACCCCACAGGTAGTCCAGATACTGGATGGGCAGGGGGCGGTCGAAGCCGAGTCGGGTGCGGATGCGGGCGAGCTCCTCCGGCGGAGCCTTGGGGCCGGCGTAGACGACAGCCGGGTCGGACGGGATGACGCGGGAGAGGATGAAGACCACCAGCGTGATCACGAGGAGCACGAGCAGCGCAGATCCGACTCGGCGGATGATGAGCCGTGTCATGGGAGCACCTCCTTCCAGGGGTGTGCGACGGTGGGGGCGGGACATACCCGCCCCCACCGGTCCGTTCTGGTCAGGCGGCCGGAGCGATCGGAGCGAAGAAGGTCGTGAAGGGATAGTTCTCGTTGAACTTCTGGACCTTCAGATCCTTCGGGACGATCGTGACCGATTGGGCGTCGAACAAGAACAGTCCGGGCGCCTGCTTCACGAGCAGGTCCATCGCTTTCTCGTAGGTGGCCTGGGCCGCGGCCCGGTCGCTTCCGGTGAGGGTGCCGGCCTTGTCCACCAGCGCGTCGTACTCGGCGTTCTTCCAGTAGCTGAGGTTGAAGAACGGCTTGTCCGAGGAGTGGAACAGCGAGTTCAGGTTGTCGGACCCGGCATCGCTGTACGTCGGCCAGTAGTAGACGACGAAGATGTCCTGCGCGTTCGCCGGGTCCGCCTTGGCCTTCTCCCATTGCTGGTTGAACAGCTCGGCCGTGACGTTCAGGGTGACGCCGATCTTGGCGAAGGCGTCCTTGATCAGCGGCACGAAACGGGCCTCGGCAGGGTTCTCCGACGCGTACGTCAGGTTCAGAGTCAAGCCGCTGGCGTGCCCGGACTCGGCGAGCAGCGCCTTCGCCTTATCCAGGTCCTGTTTGTACTGCGGGACCTGATCGCTGTACGGGAAGATACCCTTCGGCACCGGCCCGTGCGACTGTGTGCCGTAACCCTGCACGCCCACGTCGATGAGGTCCTTGTACGGCACCGCGTAACTGAGCGCCTGTCGTACCTTCGGATCGTTCAGCGGAGCGCGGGTCGTGTTGAAATACGCGAGGTAGTTGAACGGCGAGTTCGCCGCGCGCACCTCTCCGCCCACCTGCTTGGCAACGGAGTCGACGTTCTCCAGCGGAAGCGTGGTGGCGAAGTCGACCTCCTTCGCCGTGAGCATCTGCTGTGCAGTCACAGCGTCGGGTGTGATCGAGATGTCGACGATCTTGTAGTGCGGGGCTTTGCTCGTGTTCCAGTACTTGTTGTACGCCTGGAGCACGACCTTCTTCCCTGGTTCGTAGTCCTTGAGCGTGAACGGACCCGTACCGGCCTCGATGCCCTTTTCGAAGTATTTGTCATTGGAGGCGGACGCCGCGAGCGCCTTGGGCGCCACGATCCACGCGCCGTAGGTGGAGGCGGCCACAAGGTCCATGGGAGCCGAGTACTTCAGCTTCATCACCACGGTCGAGGCGTCTGTGGCCGTCACTGTGTCCAGGGGAGCCCAGATGAACGCGGCGCCGGCGCGCTTGCGTGCGGCCTCGATACTGCCGACGACCGCGTCCGCGTCGACCTTCTCGCCATCGTGGAACGTGACGCCCTTGCGGATGTGGAAGGTCCAGGTGAGGCCGTCGGCGCTGGTCTCCCACTTCTCCGCGATCGCGGGAGTGAATGCTTCAGTGGAGCCCTCCGGGTTCTTCCAGAGCAGCGGCTCGTAGATGTTGCCCAGATAGAGGGCTTCCGTCGAGAATGATGCGACCGGATCCCAGGTCGTGACGGCAGCCGAGGCGGCGACGGTGAGAACGCCGCCGTCCGCGCCGGTGCCGCTGGATGCGGGAGAGCAGCCGGACAAGGCTGCGAGGCTGACGGCGGCGGCGATGCCCAGGGCAGCGAGCCGACCGCGTTTGATTCGGGTGACGTCCATGTCCACCTCACTGTGAAGATGTTCCGCCGGGGTGCGGAGTACGGACAGTGTATGGACATGCGAGCGAGACTCGCCAATACTTGACTATCACCCAAACGATGCTCCGGAGGTATCTCTTGGATCTGCGCCTGTTGCGTTATTTCGTCGCCGTGTGCGAGCACGGCACCGTGCATGCGGCAGCCGACGAGCTGCGAGTTGCGCAACCCTCACTGAGCCGACAAATCCGCGGGCTGGAACGCGATCTCGGCTTCACATTGTTCGAGCGGGTGCCTCGGGGAGTGATCCTCACGGCGGCCGGGCAGGCGTTCCTTCCGATTGCGCGTGATCTTCTGACGCACGCCGCCCGAGCATCCTTCACAGCGAAGGCCATCGCCGCCGGAAGCGGCGCAGGCCTCACTGTCGCCTCGGCTACCACGACGGTGACAGACATCATCGCGCCGTTCATCGTCTCCCAAGGCGCACGCGGCGCCATCCAGAATGTCGTGGAGTCGCTGCCTCAGGACGTATACGGCGTACTCGCCGGAGGAGACGCGGATTTCGCGGTCGGCACTCGAGTGCCTCCGGCAGAGTTCCGCTCAGAGGTCGTCGGGTACGCCTACCTCTGGGCACAGATGCACCCGGAGCATCCGCTCGCGGACATGCCGAACGTGCCGCTCGAACTGCTCGTCCAGGAGCCGCTCATCGTGATGAGTCGCGCGCACGGTGTACGTCAGATGTTCGACAACGCGGTCACGAGCGCCGGACTGTCGTACACGCCGGCCATTGAGACGACCTCGCTCTCCCTCGCCCTCGCCCTCGCAGCGGCCGGCCGCGGTGTCTGCATCCTGTCGGACGATTCCCGCTACGGATTGCACACCGCCCCGATCCGCACTGCCGACGGTGATCTTGCCATCACTCTCTACGGCGTCTGGGATGACAAGCACTACGCCGGCGCCCGCATCCAGCACTGCCTCTCCGACCTCGGCGCCTTCGTCGCCGAGCTCTATCCGCAGAGCCGGCACTGACTCTGATGCCGCGAAAGCATCGACGAGAGAGAGTACAGGTCTTGGACGCACATCCCCTCCACCGCCCATGCTGAGGCCCACACATCGATCGAGGAGGATCACATGCGTGTGCGTCAACTTGTCGCCGGCCTGGCGGCGATCATCATCGGGTCAAGTCTTGTGATCGCGACAGGCGCGACAGCAGCGGAAGCGCGGGGGTTCGGCGACCTGCGCGGGAACGGCGCCGTCTCCCGCACGGTGCTCACAGCGGCGCAACTGCAGAGTGGTGACGCCGCGGGAACCGTTGCAAGCAGCGCGTTCGGGCTGCCGGCCGCTGCGGCGAACCCCCGGAACTCCTTCGAGGGCACACTGACCGTCTCGCACGCGGGAGAGGTCGGTGGCTTCAGCGCGATCAGGGATCCCTACGATTACGCGTCGATCGCCGCCGTGAAGCATCTTCCCGACTTCTCCGCCACCCTCGTGCAGAAGGGAAGCTACTTGATTCCCGCTGAGCGCGGAGTGCGGATCACAGGGAACGACGCATGGAACATCGCGCTCGGCGTCGGCCGGGCCTGGCAGGAGAACGGCGACGGCAGACTGACCCGGGCCGCCCTTCCGTTCTCCCTCATCGAGCGCAACGCGAACTGCGTGCACAACGGCCTGATCACCTTCCTGTTCTCACGCAACCAGACCTCCCTCCTGCGGTACCAGATCACGAGCGAGACCTGTGAGTACTTCCAGTTCGACATGTGGGGGCAACTGCCCGCCACTCTCACCCAGGGGAAGGTCGCGAACGCGCAGCGAATCCGGGCCGGGTTCGCCGCCGAGCTCTCTGCGCGCATCCCCACGCGACCCATCGCGCAGCTCGCGACGGACTACCCTGCCGCGGGGATCGACACCTCGGCATTCGGCGCAGGCATCACCCCATCGGCGCGCACGACGCTCGGTTTCGTCTATGGCGGCGTGAACTACGTCGGCGACTGCCCGACCAGGCAAGGCCCGCACCCGTTCTGCAGCGAGGTCCTGATGCCCTCCTACTCAACAGCCAAGACTGCGTTCGGCACTCTGGCGCTACTGCGGCTGGCCCAGAAGTACGGACCTTCGGTAGCAGACGAGTTGATCACCGCGCTGATTCCACAGGCGGCCGGAATGCCCGCGTGGAAGGGCGTCACGATCCGGGACGCGGTCGACATGGCGACCGGAAACTATACCTCCGCCGGCTACGAAGTCGATGAGGGCGGAAGCACCATGAGCGCATTCTTCGCCGCCGAGAGCGAGACGCAGAAAACCGCGACAGCGCTGTCCTTCCCCCGCTCGGCCGCGCCAGGAACAACGTGGGTCTACCACACGTCCGACTCGTACCTCGCCGTGCAGGCCATGAACGCCCTGCTTCGCCAACACGAGGGTCCCCGTGCCGACATCTTCAGCATGCTGTGCAACGAAGTACTGATCCCGGCCGGCGTCGGCCCGGACTCCCTGACGACATTGCGCACAGACAACTCGCCGACGGGAGCACCGTTCGGCGGGTACGGAATGTTCTGGACCCAGGATTCGATCGCGAAAGTCGCCAGGCTCATGGGGCCGCAGCACGGGGCCGTTCATGGCGTTCAGCTGCTCCACCCCGGGCTCCTCGATGCGGCGCTGCAGCGCAACCCCGCCGATCGCGGGCTGCCGGTAACCGGGAGCACCGTCCTGCGGTACAACGCGGGCGTCTGGGCGAAGGACTACAGCTCCGTGAACGACCCCGCCTTCACGACGCCGTTCACCGTCCCGTTCATGTCGGGCTTCGGCGGTATCACGGTAGCAATGATGCCGAACGGCTCAACGTACTACGTCTTCAGCGACAACGATGAGTTCGTGTGGGCCTCCGCGGTCTCTCAATCTGCGAAGCTCGCCACAATGACGGGAGGCGGCACCGCGACCCCCAGCCCCACCGCTTCAGGACACCGCTGACGAGCGCATCCGATACCTCGGAGGCATTTCGGCGACGCACTTGGAATCTTTGACGGGCATCAACCGACGGTCGATACTGAGGAGCACCCATCGATCGAGGAGGATCCCATGCGTGCCCGCTACTGTGTCGCCGGAGGCGCGAAATGAGTCAGCGCGAGGGCCACCTCGACAAGCGGCTCGGGCTGCCATCGGTTGTCGCATTCGGCCTGGCCTACATGGCACCGAGCCTGGTGATGGTGATCTTCGGTGTCATCGCCGTCGCCAGCGCCGGAACCGCCCCGACCGCCTTCCTGATCGCCACGTTGGCCATGCTTTTGACGGCCATCAGCTACTCCAAACTCTCCAAGCATTACCCGGTGTCCGGCTCCGCCTACTTCTACGCACGCCGGCTCCTGAACTCCCCCATCGGATTCCTGGTCGGCTGGAGCATCCTGCTGGACTATCTTTTCCTGCCGATGGTCGCCTGGCTGGTGCAATCGGTCTACCTCAACGCCCAATTCCCGGAGATCCCGGTGTGGGCATGGATGCTCATCAACGCCGGTCTCACCACCGCCATCAACATCATCGGACTCGTCCTCAGCGACCGCGTCAATATGGTGCTCACTGCGTTCTCCGTCTTCCTGGTGCTGCTGTTCGTGGCGTACTGTCTGGTCTTTCTGGTGCACCATCCCGCTCACGACTACATCACCCCCGTCTGGAACAGCCAGACCAGCCTCGGCGGAGTGACCGCGGCCGCCGCGATCGCCGCATACTCATACCTGGGATTCGACGCGGTCACAACGTTGTCGGAAGAGACCAAGGACGCATCCAAAACGATCCCCCGCGCCGTCATCCTGGTGATCGTGATCGGAGGGCTTCTGTTCGTCAGCGTCGCCTACGTCATGCAGCTGGTCCACCCCGGCTTCAACTTTGGCGGACCGGGCGACGAGCAAGTGGGCGGCTACATCCTTTCCATTCAGGTCGGCGGGCAGACCTTCGCCGACTGGACCAACCTGGCCGGCGTCGTCGCCGGGTTCGCGTCGGGACTCGCCGTGCAGCTCAGCTCCAGCAGACTGCTCTACTTCATGGGACGCGACGGCGTGCTGTCCAAACGACTGTTCGGCTGGGTCAGCCCCGTCACCAAGACACCGATTTGGGCGATCGCGTTCACGGGACTGATGTGCGTCGTGGGCATGTTCCTGACCACCGACATCGCCTACTCCTTCATCAACTTCGGCGCCTTCACCGGTTTCACCGTGGTGAACATCTGCGTGATCGCGTTCTATGTCCGCAAACGAAAGACCACACCGCTCGGCGTTGTCGGGTACGTGATCCTCCCCGCCGTGGGCGCCTGCGTCACCCTCTACATGCTCACCCGACTGAGCCCGACCGCACTGATCATCGGGTCCACCTGGCTGGCCGCAGGTTTCCTATGGCTCCTCTGGCTCACCCGCGGGTTCCGGCGCCCCACGCCCGCGATGTCGGTCGATGAGGCAGGCGGCGAGATCGAGGACATCCGCACGCGGCCCGTGAGAGCCGTCGAATTGGAGTAGCGAGGACTCAGGCCCTCACGGGTACATGCCACGAAGACGGTGTGCTTCGGCGACCCGCTCGACGGCGAGCGCGGTCGCGGCTTCGCGCAAGGTCAGCCGGCGCTTATCGGAATAGTCGAGGACATTGCGCCAGGTCGAGAGCATCCGCGAACGCAGCCGGGATTCGACTTCTTCCACTCCCCACCAGTAGGCCTGGTTGGCCTGTACCCACTCGAAGTAGGAGACGATCACCCCGCCGGAGTTGGCGAGTATGTCGGGGACGACCAACTGGTCGTTGGCGACGAAGATCCGGTCCGCGGCCGTGGTGGTCGGCCCATTCGCTCCCTCGACGATGACGCGGGCGGTGATCCGTGGTGCGTTCTCGGCGGTGAGCACACCTTCGACTGCGGCAGGGATCAAGAGGTCGACGTGCAGTTCGAGCGCGGCGTCGGCGTCGATCGGCTCGGAACCGGCGAAGCCGACCACGGAACCGGTGGCGTCCACATGTGCGCCGAGGCGGTCCGGATCGATCCCTCCTGCGTTGTGGATAGCACCGTATTGGTCAGCGATGGCGACCACCCGCGCCCCCGCTTCGGTCAGGAATCGGGTTGCGTCGCGGCCGACCTTGCCGAACCCTTGCACGACGGTAGTGGCACCGATGCAGGAGATGCCGCGGTGCTGAAGGGCGGCGAGGGCCACGTGCGCCACACCCCGAGAGGTTGCGCTGGCACGGCCCAGCGAGCCGCCGAGGGCCAGAGGCTTTCCCGTCACCACGCCGGGAACCGTGTATCCGGTGGCGACGGAGTAGGTGTCCATGATCCAGGCCATGGTCTTCTCCGACGTTCCGATATCGGGAGCCGGGATGTCGCGCTCCGGACCGATTATGGGGAGGATCTCGCTGGTGTAGCGCCGCGTGACACGTTCGAGTTCGGCCTCGGAGTGGGCGCGAGGGTCGATGGTGATGCCGCCTTTTGCTCCGCCATACGGGATGTCGACGAGCGCGCACTTCCAGGTCATCCACATCGCGAGGGCGCGGACCTCATCGAGGGTGACATCGGGGCTGTAGCGAAGTCCGCCTTTCGCCGGCCCTCGTGAGAGGTTGTGCTGCACCCGGTGACCGGTGAAGACCCGGATGCTGCCGTCGTCGGTTCGCAGCGGAACCGACACGGTCATCTCGCGACGAGGCGTAGCCAACATGTCTCGAATACCGGAGTCGTACCCCAGACTGGCAATCGCGGCATCCAACTGGGAGGTTGCGTCAGCGAGCGGGTTGGCAGTGGTCCGTCGTGCGGTCTCCATCGAGAGCATCGCGGGTCCTCCTCAGGGGTCGGTTGCGTCTCACGGTAGGGTCGGGACAGGCCCGGCCGATTAGACAAGTCGTCGACCCGGCACGCCCGAAATGTACATGGCGTCTAGCGGATGGTTGGGCCGGGTAGCGGTCCCTGCCTGGGCGAACACCCCCGCCTCTACGACGAAACGGCGGCTGATGATCAGCCGCCGTTTCAGACTCCTCACCGCCTGTGCGACCTCACGTGTACCAGGTGGGCTCAGGGATCTGGTTGAGGAGGACGTACTCGCCCACTTCACGCTTCTTGTATGCGATCGGATCGTGCAGGCTGTGCGTGCGAAGGTTGCGCCAGAAGATGTCCAACCCGACGGAACTCGCCGAGGCCCGGGCGCCGGCGAGCTCGTAAATCTTGGTGGCCACCTCCAGGCCATCGTCGACGATCCGCAGCTTCCCAGCTGCGATGCGCACCGCGACCTCACCACGGCGCCGCTCCGACAGGCCTTCTCGAGGTTCGTGCAGCAGGGCACTGATCTCCGCGCCCGCAACATCGAGCAGCGCCTCGTCGGCCCAGAGCTTTGACTGCAGCTCCCCGTACCCTTCGAGCAAGTACCACTCCTCGCCGGCCCGCTGTTTGTTATCGCCTCCATACGGCCACGGGCGGGTGGTGGAGCGCGTGTACGAGGAAGCGGCTTCTAGCGCTCCCTGCGCGATACCGAGGTAGAAGTTGGCGAAGACCAGCTGGATCGTGGGGACGTTGAGGGTGTTGTAGACCAGCGGCTGGAACTCCCTATCGACGAACCCGGCCGCGGCCGTCCAGGGCACTCGCACATCCCGGATCTCCACGGACCCGGATTCGGTGAGCCGCTGTCCCAGGCTGTCCCAGTCACCGGCGAAGACGATGCCCTCCTGTGCCGTAGGGACGATGGCGAAGATGTGCGTTTCCGTGCCTTCGAGGACCCCTTCGAGCACCGTGAGGTCCGAGATCTGACCGCCGGTTGAGAACGACTTCCGTCCCGAGTAGACGAGTTCATCGCCGTCTTCGCGGATGGTGAGGTCGGAGTCCCGGGGATTGACCGCACCGCCGAAGACGAAGTTGTTCGTCGTGTAGAGCTCCTCGACGGCGGCGATCTGCTCCTCGGTGGCGACCAGTCGTGCGGCCCAGGCCCAGAGATAGTGGTAGCCGAGCACCTGGCCGATCGAACCGTCGCCGCGGGCTACAGCTCTGATGACCTTGTACGCGGTGTCCCAGCTCTCCCCGGCGCCACCGTGCTCACGGGGGCCGAGGAGGGTGACGAGCCCCGACTCTTTGAGGAGCTGCACCTCCGTGTAGGGGGTGGCATTGGCGCGGTCGCGCTCGAGGGCGTCGACAGCGAGTATGTCAGCGACTTCCTGTGCCCGGTGTATCCATCCCGCGCTGTCCTGAGGGCGTGCTTCGTCCCGCCAGCGTGGGCCGGATACTGTCGTCGCTGGATTCGTGATCGTCACGTTTGTGCCTTTCTGGTCAGGTACTGAGCGATGACTCTCCCGGCGGGCGGCATCGGGGTCGAGCCGTCGTTGCCGATTGTGACGGTGCTGGACGCTCCATGACATCGACGCGTGACTTGGCGTCCTGCATGTGTGTAGCGCCCCATTCGAGATGCAACTGCACCGGCCCTGCGCGAGGCCGGTGCAGCGTCTTCCGAGTGGCTGCCGCGCCACGGGGTGCACCCAGAAGTCTCGAACGCTATGCGTCCAGTTCGTCGGCCGAAACCGCTACGGACCCGGACCGACGCGACGCCGATCCCGACCGGGCGGACAGTTCGGCGGACAAGGTGCGCAACTGCGACACCGAAAAGCTGCGCTGGGATGCGAGGAAGGTCGCTCCGACCACGCCGGCATCGCGGCCCAGTCGCGAAGTCACGACCGTGGGGGCAACACGCCAGGTGAACAGTTCCGCCAGTTTGGTCCGTACCGGGTCAAGAAGCCTCGATCCGGCAAGAGATAGACCTCCGCCCAACACCACGAGCTCAGGATCGGTGAGAGCAATCGTCGTGTGCAGCCCCCGACTGAGAGCAGGTGCGGCGGCCGCCGCTCAATGTAAATGCGGGTGAGTGCGCAGATTCGATATCTCGCGAACCGGGCACAAGAGGCATGGCAGAACAGCGACCAGGAGGTACAAGCGTGTGGGCCTGTCAGCTCTTGATGCCGCCGGCGAAGCCCTGGATGAACTTCCGCTGTGCGAAGACGTAGAACACCAGCACAGGGATCATGGACACGATGATCCCGGCGAAGATGATGTTCCACGCGGACACGTTGGCGCCGACGAATCCGTAGATGACGACGGGAAGTGTGGCGTTCGCCGACCCCGAGAGGAAGATCAGCTGAGTGAAGAAGTCGTTCCAGATGATCAGACCTGCGAGGATCGCCACCGTGCCGGTGGCGGGGGCGAGCAGCGGAAAGATGATGCGAAGGAACGTCTGCAGTCGTGAGGAGCCGTCCATCTGCGCCGCCTCTTCGTACTCACGGGGAAGGGACCGGGCGAATCCGGTGTAGAGGAAGACGACCAACGGCATGAGCAGTCCGCTGTACAAGACGATCAATCCGAACGGACTCCCGACAAGACCCAGCGTGCGCAGGACGACGTAGACCGGCACCATCCCCAATTGGAACGGAAGGATGATGCCGACCAGGAACAGGATGTACAGGGCGTTGCTCAGACGGCCGGGTAAGCGAGCCATCGTATAGGCCGCGATCGATCCGAAGGCGATGAGCACGATCAGACTGCCCGCCGTCACGATCACGCTGCTGATCAGTCCGCCGGGGATGCTCCCGGTCGCGGAACCCGCCCACGCGTCGCCGAATGCGGACACGCTCGGCGGACGCGGCGGGGCGATCGCCGACGACAGGAAGGCGTCGGAATTGCCTTTGAACGAGACGTTGAGAAGGAAATAGAACGGGATCATCAGCACCATGGCGACGACGATCGTGACGATCTCCAGCGCGAACCCGCGGCTCCCATAGCGGTGCATGGTCAGTCCTCTCGTTGACGCAGCAGAGTGACCTGCAGCACCGCTGCCACGACGATCAAAAGGGTCAGGATCAGCGACAGGGCCGACCCGTAGCCGAACCTCCCGTTGACGAAGGTCTCCTTGTAGACGAGGGTCGCAAGCGTCTGGGTCGAGTTGAATGGGCCGCCACCGGTCAGCGCCAGCACCTGGTCGAAGATCCGCAGACCCTGAATGAGGGTGAGGGCCGACGCGATGACGATCGTCGGACGAAGAAGCGGCAGGACGATCCGACGGAATCGGGACCACGCCGAGGCTCCATCGACCGCTGCGGCCTCTTCCAGCTCCACGGGCACCGTGGCAAGACCGGCCAAGTAGATCACCATCGTCAGGCCGATGTTCTGCCACACCACCACGACGACGATGGTCCAGATCGCCGTATGGGGATCGCCGAGCCAGGCCACCGCCCACGAGTCGCGGCCCACAGCTCGCAGCACCTCGTTGAGGGGGCCGTTCGGCTGGAAGATGAACTTCCACACGTACGCAACGCCGAGTGGGCTGAGCACGACCGGCAAGAAGATCAGTACGCGGAGGACGTATCGGCTCTTCAACGTGCGATTGAGTGCCAACGCCAGTCCCAGACCGAACACGTTCGTGAGGACGACGAAGCACACGGCCAGCAGCAGCGTGTTCCAGAGAGCTTGGACTGTCTCGGGAGACCGGAAGGCGGCCGCGAAGTTGTCGAAGCCGACGAAGGTGAAGGCGCCGAGACCGCTCCAGTCGGTGAAGGCGAATACCGAGCCTGCTCCGACACCGAAGTACTGGACGCCGATGGTCAGGACGACGGCCGGCGCGGCCCACCACCAGGTCGCCGAACGATGACCGGTGGCCTGTTTCTGCGCGCGCTTACTGCGGCGCACCGCCCGGCCGAGGTCGCGAGCCCCGGTCGGGTGTGCGGAGTCGAGCGCGACGCCTCTTGTCTGGCTGGTCATGGCACGAGCTCGAGCGTGCAGCAGGTCATCCGACGCGCCTTCATCCCCATGCCGCATCCATGGACTGGAGGACTTGCGACACGGTGGTCTGACCGGTCAACAGACCCTGGACGCCCGTGCCGAGCGCGTCGTAGACGGACGCGTTGGGCCACAGCAGGTTGGGCAAGGGAGCGTTTCGCTCAGGGTTGGTCAGGTACGGCTCCAAGCTCGCGTACTGGTCCGGCACGTGCGAACCGTTCAAGACCGTGGTCAGTGACAGGTTGCCGTTCGCTTTGGCGAACGCGTCGAGGTTCTGTGGCTCGGTCCAGAACTTCAGCAACGCTTTCGCCGCATCGATGTGTTTGCCGGCCGCGTTGATGGCCAGAGCGTTGGTCGGTGATGCGAAGAGGAAGGTGTCACTCGCCTTCACACCGGGTAGGGCTGCGACCGAGATCGTGGCGCTCGGTGCCAGCTGAGCGAGCTGGGAAGCGATTCCCGCCGGCGCGAAGATCGAGAGGATCTTCCCTGACGCGAACACCGGGGTCACCGTCTCCGGGGAACCCCCCTCCGAGCCTGGCTGGAAGCATCCCGAGTCCTTCATCTTCACGAAGGCCTCCAGCGTCGACTTCCACCCCGATGACCCGGCGAACGTCACCTTGCCGGCGGACCGCTTGGCGTTCCAGTCCGGTTGTGCCGCGTAAACGCGGGAAGCGGCGAGTTGCAGAGCGGCCAGGCCGGTGTTGCTGGACTGCGCCCCGGCAAGTCCGAACAGGGAGGTCCCTCCGGAGGCCGGGACTGCGGTGCACTGCTTCAGAAGTTCAGCGAAGGTGGAGGCGGGTTTGATCCCGGTCGACCCGAACGCGGTGGAATTGATGACCTCGGAAATCGGCGCGATGTCGACGGGGACAGCGGTGAGTGCTGCACCCTCGTAGTAGAGGTCATGAGCGCTTTTCGGGACCGTGGCGGTGGCCCAGGATTCCTTCGACAGATCGACGAGCTGCCCCGCCTTGGCGAAGACGCCGAGCGAGTTGCCCGAGCCCGTTCCTGGCGAACCCCAGACCACGTCGGGTGCGCTTCCCGCCTGGAATTGCGTCCGGATCGTCTGGGAGTAGCTGTCGGTAGGGATCTCCTGCAGCCGCACGGTGATGCCTTGCTGGTTGCTCTTGTTGAACTTGTCGATGATGTCTTGGTAGGCGCTCGTCTTTCCGAAACGGGTCTCGGTGGCGAGGGTGATGGTGACCGGGCCGTCGGATTTTCCCGTGCCGGAAGCACTGCAACCGGCAAGTGCCAGGGCCGCAACCAGCGGAACGGCGAATGGAAGCAGCCGTCGGCGGGTGAGTGGGTTCGATTTCATGATGGGATTCCCTTCTGACGTCATCGTCATTTCAGTGATCTGAGAGCGCTGGAGAGCTGTCTGACGTGGCCCGGATCGAGTTCTCCGAGATCCTGGACACCGAGGAGCTTCATGGTGCGGACGATCTCGTCGCTCAGAATCGAGATGGTCCGGTCGACGCCGCGTCGTCCGCCGGCCATGAGGCCATACAGGTATGCGCGGCCGATGAGGGTGAATCGCGCACCCAACGCGACAGCGGCGACGATGTCACCGCCGGACATGATCCCGGTGTCTACGCCGATTTCGACGTCCCTGCCGACCTCCCGTACGACGGCCGGGAGAAGGTGAAACGGGACCGGTGCCCGATCCAGTTGCCGTCCGCCGTGGTTGGACAGGACTATTCCATCGACTCCGTGGCGGGTGAGGTTCTTGGCGTCGTCAAGGTTCTGCACACCTTTCACGACGAGCTTTCCGGGCCAGAGGGTCCGAACGGTGTCGAGATCCGCGTAGGAGATCGAGGGATCCATAGCGGCGTCGACCACCTCGCTGACACCTGCGCCGAGGGAGGTGAGGGACGAGAACTCCAGGGGCGCGGTGGTCAGAAGGTCCATCCACCACCAGGGGCGAGGGATGGCATTCGCGACCGTTCGCAGGGTCAGCTGGGGTGGAATCGAGAATCCGTTTCGGCGGTCTCGCAAACGCGCCCCCGAGACCGGGGTGTCGACGGTGAAGTACAGCGTGTCGTACCCGGCTGCCGCTGCCCGGCGCACCAGCTCGTACGAGATCTCGCGGTCCTTCATCACGTACAGCTGGAACCAGTTCCGTCCGTTCGGATTGGCCTTCGCGACTTCTTCGATGGAAGCGGTACCGAGCGTGGACAGCGTGAAGGGGATGCCCGCGGCGCCCGCAGCGGAGGCGCCGGCGAGCTCCCCCTCGGTCTGCATCAGCCGGGTGAACCCGGTTGGGGCGATGGCGAATGGCAGTTCGGAGGGTGCTCCGAGGATCTGCGAGGACGTGTTGACGTCGAAGGGCAGGCCGCGGAGGATCTGAGGCGAGAATTCGATGTCTTCGAATGCGCGACGGGCTCTCGCAATCGAGATCTCCCGCTCGGCGGCTCCGTCCGCGTAGTCGAACGCCGCTCGTGGCGTTCTCCGCTGAGCGATCGCGCGCAGGTCGGCGATGGTCGATGCCGCGCGGAGGCGGCGCACGGTTCCATCGAGAACAGGCCGGCGGAAGGTGAGCACCTGGGTGAGTTGCGACACTGTGGGGAGCTGGCGCTTCATGGGTGCACCTCCGTTCGGATCGGTCGAGTGGGCGCTCTCATCGCACAGCGACGAGAGGGACGAGAAGGGCGGAGCCTGCGTGTGGGCCGGTGTGGATGGTGTGTCGCCCGGTGTTGCGCGTCGGAAGCTCGGGCGCCGGCAGTCCCGTGACGGTGGGAGACGGAGGAAGCGGGCCTCCGGGCCTGCCCGCGATCTCCAGCACCAGGCGCTGCCCCGGCCGGAGATGAATCCCGGTCGGCCACAGTCCGATCTCGAGGTCGACCGGCTCATGCGGGGACACCGGTTCATCGCGGTCATGCGCGAGGTAGGGAGCGAGGGAGGTCGAGCGTCGAGGGTCGAGCGCACGCCGGGAGGCACGGATGCGGCCGTTCGGCCCCAGGTAGACATCCGACGCGGTCAGGCGGCCATCGCTCGCCAAGGCGGCGACAGCCGCCTGCCGTGCGGGGTAGGGCACGTGATAGCGCACCGTTCCGTCGGCATCGGTGACGTGGACGCTGGCGAACAGGTCCAGATCGTCCCCCCCACTGGTCTCCACACGAAGGTGCAGGTTGAGGGGCCCCAGGAGCATGCATTCCATGTCCACGGGCCACACGAACCGAGCTACGGCGGTCGGATCTGCGGTGTCGTAGCCGACGGTGCCGTTCTCAGTGGGCAGGCCACGGACGAGGGAGCCAGAGTTCGCATCCAGATGGAGGGGGGTCGCCGTAGCGTCGACCGGCGGATAGGACAGGGCGGGGATGTCGACCAGGTCGCGGTCCTCGAACTCGAGGATGGAGTACCTCACCCGCGGCGTGCTCTCCCAGCCGTTGGGCTCGTTCTTCAGATAGCGGTCGAAGAACCGCCGCAGGTCGGTCAGCCGATCCGGATCAGCGATATCCACCCATTCGTGAGTGTTGTGGATGCGCAGCCATTTTTCCTCGGACCCCAATCGCTCGTACGCGCGCAGCGTCGATCGAGTGTGAAGCGAGTTCGTCCAGCTCGCCACCACGTACGCGGGCACCTCGATCGACTCCAGCTCGGGACGCTTGTCCGCCCAGTACGCACCTTCGTGCGGGGTGCTGAGCAACGTGCCGGTGAGATCTTCGAAGCGTCCCTTTCCGTAGAGGTGGCCCACGATGTCGGCGTCGTGAAAAGCGAGGTCCGGGATACCTCCGCGCATCAGAATGTCGCGGAAGACATCGGTGGTCCCTTCCCATGGTGCGATGGCGGCGAGGTGGGGTGGTCGTTCCGCGGCCCCGGCCCACTGCGCCATCGCCAGGTAGGAGTTGCCTGCCATCCCGACTTTGCTGGTGCACCAGGTTTGAGCGGCCGTCCATTCCACGACATCGGCGACGTCTTCGGCGGTTGTGGAGCCAAGGAACCGGAAATCCCCGCCGGAGTGCCCGGTGCCGCGCGCGTCGACGACGACGAGTGCGTAGCCGTGCTGGCACCACTCGGCCGGGTCGAGCGCTTCGAACGGCTGGAGCCCTGAGAGCTGCTCCGCCGGCACGCCGAAGCGAGTGGCGTTGACGTTCGTGTTCCAGTAGCCGCCGCGCTTGCTGTAGATGGTGTAGAGGAGGATCGCCGGTACGGGCCCGGCACCCGCAGGCCGGTAGACGTCGGCGCAGAGCGTCGTCCCATCCCGAAGCGCAATGGAGACGTCGTCGAACACCTCGATGTCCACGGGGAGGGGCCGCGCTCCCTCGGCATGCACAGAGGCTGCGGGAAGCAAGCGGGTCCCGGGGCTGAACTCGGGTATGGGCGGCTCGGAAAGGGAGAGCGGGTTGCCCGGCCGGAAGAGCACGGTCATCTGCTGTTCGCTTTCTGGTGGTCCGGCGTGTTCCTCCGGCGTGCGCGCGGTCATTCTGCCACCGTGCCCGCGCGGTGGCGGGTGAGGTTGCCGGCGGCATGCTCGGACGCGATATGCGCGCAGGCCCGGGCGGTTAGAGCCATGATCGTGAGGGTAGGCCCGACGATCCCGTTGGTGACGTAGCAGCTGGCGTCCGTGACGAACAGGTTGGGCACATCCCACGCCTGGTTGAACGGGTTGAGGACGGAGGTGGCTGGATCATTACCCATCCGCGCGCCGCCGCATTCGTGGATCGCGGCACCGATGGCAAGGCTCTTCGTGAAGGAGGCCCGGAAGATGGCGCGGCTGAAGGGATCCGCATCGGGGAAGACCCGCTTGGAGTCAAGGCCGAGTGTGGATCCGGCGAAATTGACCCGCACCCCTGCGTTCTCGGCCATTTCCCGCATCCCGCGGACCTGTTCCCGAAGAAGCGACTTCTCATTGTCGGTGAGCGTCACGTGAATCCGGGGAATCGGAACGCCCCAGGCATCCGTTCGGCGGCGATGAAGCGTGATGTGGTTCTCCTTGTGGGGAAGCATCTCGCCGAAGCCCATCATGCCGACGGCTCCGGGATGTCCGGTCGGAACCGGAATCCGCCCCAGCACCCCCTGCACCGCATAGCCGCCGACGAAAGGTGAGTCCGCCGCGAAGCCCTCCATCATGGGGAGGTAGAGTCCTCCGGCCGCGCCGTAGTACGCGTCAGCAGGTGCCGAGGTGTCGTCCTCCCATCCGGGGAATCGGGGCGTGTCACCGAAGAGCAGCGAGGGGGTCTGGTCCATGAAGTAGCGCCCGACGAGCCCGGAGGAATTGGCGAGCCCGTTGGGGTGGCGACTGCTTCCGGAGTTGGCGAGGAGTCGCACGGACTCGATGGTGGACGCGCACAGCATCACGATGTCGGCGAAGACTCGATGCTCGCGTTTGGTCACCCGGTCGATGAACAGGGCACCATCCGCGAGGCCCGTCCGATCATCGATCGTGATCTGACGAACCACGGCATCCGTTCGGGTGGTGAGCCCGCCGGTGCGTCTCGCGGCCAGGATGCCCAACGGCACGCGTTGTGGGTTCGGGGCGGCATACCGCCAGGCGATGCCGCGACGCTCCGGCCAGCGTTCTCGGGTCTTCTCTGCGAAGTCGTGCTCCGCTGCCGTCAGGGAGGACGCACCAATGTACTTCCCATCAGGAAGGATGGGCACGTCGTCGGTGTTTCCATACAGTCCGAGGAACTCCTCGACGCGGTCGTACCAGGGCTCGGCATCGGCATAGCGGAGGGGCCAACGCTGGGCCCCGCGTTCGCGTCCCGATCCGCCGTCGAAGTCGTAGTCGGAACTGCGAAGGAGTACCCGCCCGTACGAGTGGAGTCGTCCTCCGAGTTGTCGCCCGCGAACCCAGAGGAAGTCCTGCCCCTTCACCGAGTACGGGTTCTGGAGGTCGTTCACGAGGAATGGACTGGTCTTCTCGCTGAAGAACGCACGACGCACCTGGACGGGTTGGCGGCGCAGTACTGCTGCCTTGGCGCGTGGGTAGAGACCGATCCCCATGGGTCGCACGGGCTCTGGCGGCAGCGGCGCAAAGTCGGCGTCGCTGATGTCCGGTCCGGCCTCGAGCAGCAGGACCTCGAGGCCGCGTTCGGTGAGCTCTTTCACGGCGATACTTCCGGCGGCGCCGGAGCCCACGACGATCACGTCGAACCGCTGTGACAGCTGAACGCTCATGCGGCGGCCTTCGTCTCGATCTGCCTGCGCAGGAATCCTTGCACGGTGCGGATCTGATCGAGGGCACTGAGTTCGGTGTCCCAGTGGTGCCCCTCGTATTCGCAGGAGAGGAATCCGTCGTAGCCGCCATCGAGCAGGACGGAGACGATCTCCGGGAATCGCACGGCGGAGTCCGTTCCCGACTCGTCGATGCCGTAGAACTTGCCGTGCACGTGGACGATATGGGGCAGGAGCGGCACAAGATCCATGGGGTCGCCGTGACCGAAGTAGACCTCGCTCTCCAGAGCCATGAGGTCGCCGAGGGCACCGCTGCCCAGGTCCGCCACTTCCTGACGTAGCTGCTCCACCGGAGTGCGTTGCCTCCACCCTCTGAGCACATGGTCGATCACCTGTTCCGGCACGCCCTGGTCGGTGAACCGTTTTACGTAGATCGCCGCCGGCGAGTGGCAGAACGCCCCGCTGTCGGGAGTGAACCCCAGATACGGGGAGTCGATCTTCTGTACCTTCTCGATCGCTGGCTTCAACGCCTCCACCGTCATCGGCGCATGGATCTCCATTCCCATCTTCACGTCGTACTTCTCGGCGTAGGGCAGCAGGTCGTTGATGACCGACTCGGCCACCTGCGTGCGGATGACAGGGAAGCCCAGTCGGGCAGCAGCGCGTATCTGCAACCGCAGGTAGTCGATCTGCTCATCTCTGCTGGCCAGCCGGCCGCGAAAGCGCTCGCGGTCGGCGTATGCGCCGTACGCGCTGGGTTGGAGCCCGTATTGGTCGACGAGTTTGCGGAACGTGTACTCGAATTCCGGAGTGAGTACCGGGAACCCGCGGATCATCTGCGGACCGACGATCTCGACCCCTTGGCCCTCGCCCAGCGAGCCGGCCGCGGCGAAGCAGTCCTGGAGTGAGTAGCGATACGTGTAGTAGTCGACGTTGAAGCTGTAGAGCGTGACTCCGAGTTTGAGGGTCATCAGCTGTCCTTACCGAGGAATTCGACGGTGCGTGAATGCTCGGCCGTCTGCGTGAAGTCGATGGGCCAGTACTCCGGCTCTGCATACGGGATCCGGAGTGTCAGCGTGAGCGCGACGCGGTGCATCCCCGGCAGTAGCCCTTCGGGCTGCGCAAAACGGACCGTCGCCCGGTCCAGCACGAACCACTCGACGTCGGCCAATTGACCGAGTTCGGCGACCGGGTGCTCGGCGTCTCCGACGCTGATCGTCATCCCCTCGCCATCGACTGTGCCGTCGTCGATCGAGATGACCACGCCCTCCACGCACGAAAGCGGCAGCGACCGGTACCACGGAAGCCGGAGGGCGACGATCGCCGTGCCGTCCGTCGTCGGTCCAGTCAGATCCGCCTGATCGGGGAGCATCAACTCGTCAAACACGGCCGCCACCTACCTGGTCGGCTGAGCAAGTCAACATGTGGGTCACCGTGCTCCTCCTTGAGCTCTAGACATCCGGTCGCCTCAGGTGCGCCGGCGTGATAGCGACTCAAACGCATTGGGAGGGCGCAATCAATGTCTTTTTTGCGCTTTTAGAACGCATTGATCGGAACTAATATCGTCGGCAGCGGGCGTTGATAGGGTCTCCATCGGTGAAGAAGGGGAGGTGCTGCAATGCCGTCTTTGAGAATCGACGCTCCAGCCCTGTCGGCGCGGATTGGCGAGGACCTTCTGGCGAGTACGCTCGCACGACTGCTCGCGAGCGGCGCCGCCGCGTCGAAGCCCGAGTTGGTCCGCACGAGCGGGCTGGCCCGATCGACCGTCGATGCGGGGGTGCGCGAACTCCTGGACCGCGGAGTCGTTCGCACCCAGGGCTACCAGCAATCGGGCGGGCGCGGCAGAGCGGCCGCGGTCCTCGAGCTCGACCCAAGCTACGGGTATGTCCTGGTGGCCGACTGCGGGCGCCATTGGTCGAACCTGAAGGTGTTCGACATCCGTCAGCATCCGGTGGCGGAAGCACACATCCAGATCGAGTTCTCCGATGGACCCGATGTCGTGCTCGAAGCGATCGTGGCCGGCTTCCGAGAGCTTCTCTCCGATCTTCCCTATCGTGGGGTGATCGCTGTGATCGGCTTGCCGGCGCCCGTGGATCATCGGGACGGGTCGATTGTCCGGCCGCCCTTCATGCCAGGCTGGGACCGCTTCCCCGTAATCCAGTACGTCAGCGAAGCGCTCGGTTGCGACGTCATTCTCGAGAACGACGTCAATCTTCGCGCCCTCGGTGAAGCGCGCGCGACCTCGGAGTTCTCCGGGCCCCTGCTGTACGTCAAGGTCGGTACTGGGATTGGGGTCGGGATCGTCACCTCGGATGGGATTCTGATGCGCGGCGCCGACGGGTCCTCGGGCGAGATCGCGCACCTGAAGGTCACGGGACACGACGACATCTGCGTCTGCGGGAGCCACGGTTGCCTGGAAACGGTCGCCTCCGTGGGCGCACTCACCCGTTCGATGACCGGAGCAGCCCCCGCCACCCCCACGACCCGCGACGAGCGAGACCTCTTCTTGAGCCGTCTCGCCGAAGGGGATCCAGAGATCAGAGCCAGCGTCCGCCGGGCCGACCAGCATCTCGGGGAGGCGATAGCCAACCTCGTGCACGTCATCAATCCGCACCGGATCGTCCTCGGGGGCTCCCTCGCCGACGCCGACGAGGAACTCCTCGCCACCGTGCGGAGCATCGTCTACCAGCAGGCGCTGCCCATTTCCACGCGGGAGCTCACGCTGGTCCGACCCGCACTGGGGATCGATTCCGGTGCCGCCGGCGGGCTCGTCCTCGGCATCGAACGCGTTCTCGCACCCGATCGGCTGACGCCGGTCGCTGCCGGTTGAGAGAGTGCAGCAGTCGGACCGGCGCCGATCGCCGCGCCGATCGTCGTATGCGTCCAGCGCGACGGCGGCGGGTGGGGCGATCTTCTCGAGTGCGGCCCACAGTTCTTCGGGGATTGTCTCCGAGATCTGGCTGCGAGTGTTCGCCCACCGTTGAGTGTCGGAGAGGCCGACGATCGTCGAATGGATCCGCGGGTCCCGAAGGCTGAACTGCAGTGCGGCCGCGCCGAGGCTGACTCCCGCCTCCGCGCAGAGCCGCTCGGCGGCAGTGACTGCGGCCTGGACTTTCCGCCGGATGGGGCGGTAGCCGTATCGGCCAAAGAATCGGGGGTCGCCCGTGAGGACGCCGCCCCCGTAGGGCGCCGCATTCTGAATACCCATGCCTCGCTGAGCTGCGGCGTCGAGCAGCGCGTCGGCCGAGCGGTCGACCAGTGTCCATCTGTTGTGAGTGATCAACGTGTCGAAGAGGTCGGTCTCGACAAAGCGTTGCAGCATGCCGACCGGACCGCCCGAGATACCGATATGGGAGGCCAGCCCGGCTGCTTTCATTGCGGTCAGCGCCTCGACGGGCCCTCCGGGACTCATAGCCGCTTCGAAGCCGATGGTCTCCGGATCATGGAGGAACAGAACCTGAATGCGTCCCAGCCCTAGTCGCTCAAGCGACTCCTCCAGCGAGCGATTCATGCGCGCAGCGCTGAAATCTCCGTCTCGAGCATCGCGGTGCAGTTTTGTTTGGAGCACGTGCCCGTGCCGCAAGGCGCCAACTCGTCGCAAAGCACTCCCGAGGCGGCGCTCCGACTGGCCGGCGGCATACATATTGGAGGTGTCGATGGTGGTGATCTCGAGTCGGCCAGAAAAGAACTGGTCGGCGAGGGCATCGAGTCGGTAGTCCCGATCCTCGGCCGTCTCGCTATCGCGTGTGGACCCCCACCCCGAGGTACCGAGTGTCACTGCTGACACGTTCAGGCCGGTCCTGCCGAAACGGCGCTGATCGCTCGCGTTGATCGCCATCGAGATCTCCGTCACCGGTTTGGATGTCTGCCTGGTCACCGATAGCGGTACAGCTGGACCCGCTGCACAGCGAAACGGCCAGGCTCAAGCCGTACATGGCGCCCCTGGTGCGTCTGGTCGCCGCTGAGCCACCGACGACGCCGCCAGGATGCGTCGCCGTCGGTATCGAACCGGCCCTCCTCGCAGGAGAGGATGCCGATCATGTCGCCGTCGGCACTGGCGGAGTGGAAGGTCAGCGTCACACCGATCCCCGCAACGACGAGCGCGTCTGGTCCGGTGCGGATGACAATTGCGGCTGCCGGTAGACGCGTCGCCCCGCGGATATCGCCTGACTCGTTGATTACGCCGTCCGCCAGGTCTGGAGCAGGCGAGTGCTCGTAGGTTGCTTCGAGAACCACCTCGTCGAGACGCACGCGATGCGGGGTTCGCATGTCTGACGCGGGTTGCAGGAGCCCGGTCATCGTTTCCCGGCCGGCGTGCTCGGCGATCAGTGGTGAGAGCTGGGCAACGACGTCGAACGCCTGGGCAAGGAAAGCGCCCGCCTCTTCGCCGATGGTCTCGATACCGAACGGCGAGAAGCCGAGCGCGCCGTGTCGCCCGTACGCATACATCGCGTTGGCGGCTGCGTCGATACTGCGCAACGCTTCCGGGACGAAAAGAGGGTGGCCGTTGGCGACATATGCATCGGCCCATTCGGCGAAGTTGGGGAAATAAATATCGGGCGCGAGGAAGTCCAGACTTGGAGCACCTGCTCGCCATACGTCGTCGAGGTGTGGCAGCGGGCCAGCACTCGGATACTGCCCCGGTTGAGCGCCCGGACGGATTAGCGCGGCGTTCGTGTACATGGGAAGCGGGAGTTCCGCCTTCCCTGCTGCCGTGATGTGCTCGACATATCGAGCGAAGGCCCAGGCCATGAAGCGCTCCTCTGTGGCCGGGGAGTCACCGAAAACGTCTACCCAACTCCCCGGTTCTCCTTCCCGGGGCCGCAGCGCCGGTGGAACGGGCGCGCGGAAGGCTTCCTCGGCCTCCTGACTATGGTCGCGGGCCTCCGGAATCATTCCGATCTCGTTCTCCACCTGCACCAAGATGACGGTGTGCTCCTCGTCGGACGTTCGGAGGTGGCGCATAAGCGCGGCGAACGCGTTCGCGTCTGCGTCACGGTTTGAGTCGGAGAACGGGGTGAGGAGTTCCAATGGACGGCCGTCCGCCGTGCGTGCTCGTGGGAACCGATCCGCATCTTGCTTCACCCACGCCGGGGCATAGCACGACATGCTGTTCTTCCAACTGCCGAACCAGAGCAGCACGACCCGCATGCCATGCCCCCGCGCGTCTTCGAGCAGTTCATTCACGAGAGTCCAATCGAATTCGCCCTCGGCCGGCTCGATGGAATGCCAATAGACGGGGGCAACCACGGTATTGAGGCCGAGCGCCTCCAGCTTCCGCCAGCACTCCCGAAGGTAGCTCCGCTCCACCCCGGAGTTGGTCAGCTCACCGCCTCGAATAATGAACGGGGCGTCGTCGACGATGAGCCTGCTTGCCGTGCCGGTCTTTTCAAGACGAGGGAGGGACATGCGGCTACCATACCAGCTCTGCCATGGTGGCGAGGAATTCCTTATGCCGTGACCCGGAGCGCCGCAGCCTCGGCGGCACGCTCACGTATCCGCCCCCATGCCTGCTCGACGACGAATTCAGCAGGGGTCAGCCAGCTCCCTCCTATGCAAATGACGTTGGGCAGAGCCAACCAGTCGGCGGCAGCCTGCAGGTCGATGCCACCAGTCGGGCAGAACGTGAGGTCAGGAAACGGGGCCGCGAGGGCGGCAAGGAAATCCTTCCTGTCCCCGGCGGGGAAGAACTTGAGAGTTGAGAATCCAGCGTAGCGAGCCAGCATGGTCTCGCTGACGGTGGAAACTCCCGGTACGACCGGGACAGGGGCATCGATGAGCGACTCCAGCAGGTCTGGTGTCAGCCCGGGCGTGACGATGAATTGGGCGCCGGCCTCCAACGCGGTCTCGAGTTGGGCGGGCTCGAGCACGGTGCCCGCGCCTACCACCAGGTCAGGGACCGAGGCGCGGACGGCACGGATCGCGTCGAGGGCGGTGGGTGTTCGTAGAGTGATCTCCACGGTGCGGATACCTCCCTCAAGGATCGCCCTAGCCATCGCCACCATTCGTTCGGGGTCTGGCGGGGTGATCACGGGGATCACCGGCGAAAGTCCCGCTATCTCGCGCGCGCTAGTCAATTGCTCTGATCTCCTTCCGCGCCGCAACAATGTGGCCGAGGCCGCCTTGCCCCGACAGTGACAGGGAGGCTGCGGCGGCGGCGTACCGAGCGGCTTCCAGATGGCTGTCTCCCCGAGCAAGACGGGCACAGAATGCACCCAGCAGTGCATCTCCAGCACCGGTTTGGTCGATCAGCAGGGGCGCTGGTACGGCAGGGATGACGTTTGTGCCGGCACCGCCCATCAGTACGGCCCCCTCGGCGCCACAGGTGATCAGCGCATGTCGTGCGCCAAGCGCCAGAAGCATGCCACCCGCTTCTTCCGCTGACGTGGCGCCGAGCAACGCGTTGGTCTCGAAGGGATGCGAGGGAGTGACGGTTTCGGCAAGCGGAGCAAGTTCCCGCATAGTGAGAGCCGCCTCCTCGATGGTGGTGAGGGAAGGCCGGAAGTTCGGGTCGAAGACGAAGCGGGAGGCGAGTCCGGCCGCGTGGAACACGGCCTCCCGGGCAGAGTCGGAGATGGCGCATGGGATTCCGCTGGCCACGACGATTCCGGCGTCGCGTACAACGCGTTCGGGAACGTCGCCCGGCCCGAGGGTAGATCCCACGCTGCCCCGGCGGGCGTAACTGAACGCCCGCGCCCCTTCCGGGTCGCTGTGGACCAGGTACATGCCTTGCTGTCCGGGACGAACGCGCAAGAGCTCCAGCGAGACCCCGAGTTCCGCGATGCGCTTCGCGATGGCACCGCCCAGCTCGTCGTCTCCGATGACAGCGACGAGACCCACGCGCGCTCCGGCAGCCGCGGCGTTGGCCGCGCAGTTGAGTGCGTCACCGGAGACACCGAGCACAGCCGAGACACCGGGACGGAACGGCTCACTGGTGGCGATCTCGACGAGGACCTCGCCCAGCACGACCACGTCGAAGGCGCTGCTGATCACCAATCGTGCACCGTCCCGTCTACCAAACGGTTCACCGGGAGATACCGCGGGGCGTAAGGGTACTTCTCAGCCGCAGCTTCGTCGAACTCGACACCAAGGCCCGGCGCGTGGCCGGGATGCAGGTAGCCATCGCGGAGCTCGTAGGTGGTCCGAAACACCTCATCGGCCGGCGACAGGTGCGGCATGTACTCCTGGATGCCGAAGTTCGCGACGGTCAGGTCAAGGTGCAGGGCCGCCGAAAGGGAGATGGGCGAGAGATCGGTCGCGCCGTGTGAACCGGTACGAACGCCATACAGTTCGGCGAGAAAGAAGATGCGCCGGAGGTGCGTGATTCCCCCGGCGTGCGTTACGGAGGCGCGGATGTAATCGATCAGGCGTTCGGTGATCAACTGCTGGCAGTCCCAGATGGAATTGAAGACCTCGCCGACGGCGATCGGTGTCGTCGTCTGCGAACGGATCAGCCGGAACGCGCTCTGGTCTTCTGCGGGTGTCGGGTCTTCCATCCACCACATCCGATACGGTTCCAGCCGGGCCCCGAGGCGCCCGGCTTCGTTCGGCGTGAGTCGGTGGTGCACGTCATGAAGCAGATGGAAGCCATGTCCGAACTGTTCTCGCACGTGCTCGATAAGCTGCGGTGCGAAATCGAGGTAAAGCGCCGTGTCCCACACGTCGTCCTCGGGCATCGACCCGTTCGCGGGCTCGTAGGCGGCAACCGCCGGGGACCCGATCCCGTAAGTGTGCTCGAGCCCAGGGACAGATGCCTGCACTCGCACGGCCTTGTACCCCTTATTGAGGAACATCTGCACCGAGGCGTCCAGATCGTCCAGCGTGTGGCCGCTGGCATGCCCGTAGACCAGGACGGCATCACGTGATGCGCCGCCGAGCAGCTCGTAGACGGGAAGACCTGCGACCTTGCCTTTGATATCCCATAGCGCCATGTCGACCGCAGCGATGGCCGTCATCGCGACGGCTCCCCGGCGCCAGTAAGCCCCCTTGTAGAGGTAGTTCCAGGTGTCCTCGATGCGGCGGGCGTCGCGGCCCAGCAGTAGAGGCACGACGTGATCGCGGAGGTACGAAGCGACCGAGAGCTCCCTGCCGTTGAGCGTGGCGTCTCCAACGCCGACCATGCCGTCTTCGGTCTCGATTATCAAGGTGACGAAGTTGCGGCCGGGGGCAGTAACGACGACACGGGCATCCGTGATCTTCATGTGGGTGTAGCGTCCTTTCATTCCGGCCACCCGCGGGCCACAACACTGCGCTGCCCCTGAGAACTGGGAACCGGATCGCCGAAATTCGTTCCTGACTTCGCTACCATACAAGCACTGAAATCGCAGCAGCAACGACTCGCTCTATACTCGGGCCATGAATAGCAAGCCTGAAGAGCGCACCTCGACCCGCAGCCGAGTGCTCGCTCAGTTGCGTCAGCGCATCGTCTCTCTCGACCTGGCACCTCGCACGCCGCTGTCGGAGAACGACCTTGCGGCCGAGCTGGGAGTCAGCAGAACGCCAGTGCGAGAGAGTCTCATCATCCTGCGAGAGGAAGGTCTGGTCCGGGTGTTCCCCCAGATCGGCTCCTTTGTCGCACCCATCGACGTGGAGCGGGTGTCGGAGGCGCAATTCATTCGTGAAGCGCTCGAGTGCGCCGCCCTGGCGGAGGTCGGTCAGCAGCTTCCACGCGAGAGCTTCGATCGCCTGGTGGCGAATCTGGATGCGCAGCGGAGCGCTGAAGCTGCCGGGGACAGCGAGCGCTTCTTCGAGCTCGACGAGGAGTTCCATCTCCTGCTGCTGCGCCTTTCTGCTCATGACGGCATCTGGTCGACCGTTGTGGCGGCCAAGACGCATCTCGATCGCGCCCGCCGGCTCAGCCTCGTCGACGCGCGGCCGATCAGCACACTGATCTCGCAGCACGCCGCCGTCGCGGAGGCAGTGCGCGATGGCGAAATCGGGTCGGCAGTGGAAGCCCTCCGAGAGCATCTGCGAATGGTGTTCGAAGACATCGAGCGCATCCGCTCGAAGCATCCCGAGCTGTTCTCCACCGGTGAAGCGAAACCGTCTCGGCGAATGGTTGCCACCCTGGCTTAGCTGCCGGACCATCCGACGTTCTCCGCCGCGCATTCACAAATCGCGTTGACACCTCCTGCATGGTGGTGCTTGTATGGCAGTCTCGGTCGCACACCCCGCGCGAGTGGGTGGACATCGGCGTCGCGACGAGATTCAAAGGAGAAAACAGGATGAAGAGCAGGACGAATCGACTGGCAATCGCAGTTGTAGCCCTCGCCACCGCCGCTGCGCTTGGGGGATGCACTGCCGGTGCAGGTGCCGAGCAGAGCCAAGGCAGCGGAACGACCACCTTGAAGTTCTGGTCGTGGAATGACATGAGCGCCGCCACTGAGGCGTGGAACAAGGCGAATCCGCACATCAAAGTGGAGTTCGAGAAGTTGGCCTCGGAGCAGGACTACTTCAGTAAAGTCTCCGCGGCGGTGACGTCCGGAAAGAATGCCCCCGACGTGGTGCAGGTCGACTACACAAATCTACCGTCGAATGTGGTGGCAGGCCTCGTTCAAGACATCTCGAAGTACACGGGTGACGTGAAGAAGTCGTTCAGCGCCGCCAACTGGAACCAGGTCGAAGTCGGATCGGGTGTGTACGGCATCCCGCAAGACACCGCACCGCTCGTGCTCTACTACCGCAAAGACATCTTCGAGCAGGACGGGCTGTCAGCGCCGAAGACATGGGCTGAGTACGAGAAGGCTGCAGCCGTGATCAAGGCGAACCAGCCGAACTCCTATATCTCGTCGTTTGCCAGCAATGGTGCGGCCTGGTTCGCCGCGCTGTGTCAGCAGAGCGGTGCTCAGTGGTACAAGGTCAACGCCAGCTCGTGGTCGGTCAACATTGACGACCCGAAATGCAAGGCGGTCGCCGACTACTGGCAGGGAATGCTCGACAAGCAGTATGTGAAGGGCGACCAGAACTGGCAGCCTGCCTGGTTCAAGCGCTTCGCCGACGGGACATATGTCTCCTGGATCGGGCCGGCCTGGGGAACGGCGGCGTTGAAGACGAACGCGCCCGATTTGAGCGGAAAGTGGGCCGTTGCTCAGCTTCCGTCCTGGAAGGCCGGTGAGAACACGTCCGCATTCTGGGGTGGGTCGGCTCTCGCCGTGACCAAGAGCTCTGCCAACGCAGCGGATGCCGTGAAGTTCATCACCTGGTTGAACACCTCCTCGCAGGCGCAGAAACTGCTCAACAACGAGCTCGGCATCTTCCCGTCCGCTAAGAACGGAAGCTCGCTTCGCGCCTTCACTTCGCCCGACCCGTACTTCTCCGGCCAGAAGCTCGGACCCATCTTCGCCGCGGCCTCGTCGGGTAAGGCTTCGCAGTGGACATGGGGTCCGACGGAGACAGACACCGAAGGTGCACTCAACGACGGCTTTGCCAGCGCCATCAATGGAACGACGAAGCTGGATGACGTGCTCGAGAAGGCTCAGCAGCAGACAGTTGCTGCGATGAAGCAGAAGGGCCTGAAGGTCAAGTAACCGTGGCCACGTCTCTCCTCACCCCGGAGACGAAGAGGGTGCGGAGGAGGGGGGTTGCCCAGGACTGGCGTTATGCCTGGATCTTCCTGGCCCCCTTCCTCCTGCTCTTCCTCGTATTCCGGATCGTCCCCGTAGCATTCGCCATCGGTCAGAGCTTGTTCAAGCAGACAAGCAGTGGCACCGGTTTCAGTGCTGCGACCGTGGACTTCGCTGGACTCAGCAACTACGCTCGAGCGCTCACAGATCCCACCCTGCTCACGGCCGCCGGCCGAGTGCTGCTTTACGGAGTAGTGCAGGTACCGGTGATGCTTGTACTGGCCCTCGCCATGGCCTTGCTATTCGACTCCGGGATGGTGCGATTGAAGCGCGCACTTCAAATGTTCTCGTTCCTCCCGTACGCGGTGCCCGGGGTGATCGGCTCGATTCTGTGGGCGTTCCTTTACGTGCCGGGCATCAGCCCGATCGTGAACGCCCTCCAGACGCTGCACTTGCCATCGGACTTCTTGTCACCACATGCGGTGTTGTGGTCGATCGCGAACGTCACGACATGGCAATGGACCGGCTACAACATGATCATCATCTTCTCGGCCTTGCAGGCCCTGCCGCGCGACATTTTCGAAGCGGCGAAGTTGGACGGTGCCGGTGGATGGCAGGTCGCGATGCGAATCAAAGTGCCCCTCGTATTCCCAGCGATCGTACTTACGGCGTTGTTCTCGATCATCGGCACGTTCCAGTTGTTCTCCGAGCCGATGGTGCTCAAGACCCTGACCGGAAACGTCACCTACAACTACACGCCCAACATGTTCGTTTACAACCTGGCGTTCGGCACCAATGACTCGCATTACGCAGCGGCGGTCTCGGTCGTGATCGCGGTCGCGACATTCTTGCTCTCGCTAGGACTGCTCCGCTTGCTGCAGAGGGGAACCGAAAATGATTGAGGCGCCGCCAAGGAGCCCCATCCGCCGTGAACCATCCCCGGTTCCGGCTGTCCTCAGACGTTCACGCAACGGAGAACCAGGTTCGCGCTCCGGCAGGGCCAAAGCCGGCGCGACAATCCTGACCGCGGTAGCGATCGCCCTCGCGCTCTATTTCCTGATCCCGATCCTGTGGATGCTGTTCGCCTCCACCAAAGACACGAGCGATCTGAACACCAGCTTCGGATTCTGGTTCGCCGCGCCGCACTTCCTCCAGAACGTGCAAGACCTATTCGCCTATCAAGGCGGCATCTTCTTCCGCTGGATGGGCAACTCGCTGATCTACTCGGGCCTGGGCTCGCTGGGGGCAACCCTGTTCTCCGCTGCAGCCGGCTACGCGCTTGCCAAGTACAGGTTCCGCGGCCGGGACGCGATCATGGCACTGATCCTCGGTGGTGTCCTGATCCCCGAGACCGTGCTTGCGCTACCCACCTACCTGCTCCTGAACTCGATGGGCCTTGTGAACACCTACTGGGCGGTGCTGCTCCCTAGCTTGGCCAGCACCTTCGGCGTGTTCCTCTCTCGGGTGTACGTTTCCGCTTCTGTCCCACGGGAAATTCTGGAAGCGGCTCGCGTGGACGGTGCAGGCGAGTTCCGGGTATTCGGCACGATCGTGCTCCGCATGATCGTGCCATGCCTAGTGACCATCTTCCTCTTCAACTTCATCTCGATCTGGAACAACTTCTTCCTTCCGCTGATCGTGCTGAATGACCAGAGTTCCTGGCCCGTGACGCTCGGCCTGTACTCGATGCAGCAGTCCTCCCAGAGCAGCCCGGACCTCGTGCGACTCGTCGTCATGGGCTCCATGCTGTCCACCATCCCGTTGGTGATCCTCTTCCTGGGACTTCAGCGTTACTGGCGAAGCGGCATCACCTCTGGAGCCCTGAAGTGAACGACGACGAATCCTTCTTCGCAACCAGCGATCCGTGTTGGCTCGCTGCCGCCCTCCGCCATCCCGTGAGGGAAGCGGCGGTGGACGTGATCACGAGCGGCCTGCTCTCTGAGACGATTGCCGCCGAGCTGTCGGTGATCGGAGCCACGGACGTCTCGCGATCGCTCCGCCCAGGAAGCCGGGTCGTCATCGGAACAGTGGAGGCCCTCCGCGGTGCCGAGATCGAGCCCGGCTTGATTGCCGAGTTGACGTGGCGCTGTGGCGCGGTCTCCGACGAAGGATTCGTGCTCCTCTCGTCAAAGGATGTCGTCTATATCGCGGCCCTCACCGAGCGCGGTCTGCTCTACGGCTTCTATCGCTTCCTTCGCGAACCGCACCTCAGACCAGATCTCGCAATCGCCGAGAGCCCGGCCCGGCCCATCCGGATGCTCAATCATTGGGACAACATGCATGCGGACAGCCCCTTGGGGAGCGTCGAGAGAGGGTACGCGGGGCCGTCGATCTTCTTTCACGACGGCCGCATCGTTATCGATAAGCGGCGCATCATCGACTACTCGCGACTCCTCGCCTCCATCGGCATCAATGCCATCGCGATCAACAACGTCAATGTCCACCAGACTGAGGCGCGCCTGCTTGTCGACCAGCTCACTGAGCTGGCCGACCTCGCCGACATCTTCCGCCGGTTCGGCATAGCCCTCTTCGTCAGCGTCGATTTCGCAGCGCCCCTGAGCGTCGGCGGGCTCAACACGGCAGACCCCTTGGACACCAACGTGGAACACTGGTGGACGGAGCTCACAGCCCGCGTCTACCGCGCCATCCCCGACTTCGGTGGTTACCTCGTCAAAGCCGACTCCGAAGGCCGGCCCGGGCCCTTCGAGTACGGTCGCGGGCACGCCGACGGCGCCAACATGCTCGCTCGCGCACTGCGTCCATTCGACGGAACGGTTTTCTGGCGATGCTTCGTCTACAACGCGCAACAGGATTGGCGCGATCGGACAACCGACCGCGCACGAGCCGCATTCGGCCATTTCGCACCCCTCGACGGCACGTTCGACGACAACGTCGTCCTGCAGATCAAGACGGGCCCGATGGACTTCCAGGTCCGCGAGCCGGTCTCCCCGTTGCTCGGCGCCTTGCCAAAGACGAACCTCGCGGTAGAACTACAGATCACCCAGGAATACACAGGGCACCAAATCGATCTGTTCTACCTCCCGCGAACGTGGGAAGAGATTCTCGATTTCGACTTCGACGGCCCACACGCCGACTCGGGTAGGGCTTCCCAACGTTCGTCCAGCTCGGAGGGCCGCACGGTTGCCGCTCTCACGTCGGCTCGGCGGGGACGGCGAGCGGGGATGGTCGCCGTCTCGAATGTGGGGGCGGACGCCAACTGGACCGGGAACACACTCGCGCAGGCAAACCTGTACGGGTACGGTCGACTGGCTTGGTCAGATGACATCTCCAGCTCCGAGATCCTGGAGGAGTGGATCAGGCTCACGTTCGACCTCGACGACACCGACGAGCACGCGTTGCATCACGTCATGTACGAATCACCCGACACGTACGAGCAATACACGGCCCCGCTCGGAGTCGGTTGGATGGTCACACCACATACGCACTACGGCCCCAGCGTGGACGGGTACGAATACTCCAAATGGGGCACCTACCACTTCGCCGACCACACGGGAATTGGCGTCGACAGAACAGTCACGACGGGTACCGGCTACGCGGGCCAGTACCCCACCGGTTGGGCCCAGCAGTACGAGTTCGTCGAGCGTTGCCCCGACGAGCTACTCCTGTTCTTCCACCACGTGCCGTACACACATGTCCTGCACACCGGGTCGACGGTTATCCAACACATCTACGACAGCCACTTCCGCGGCGTCGAACAGGTAGAAAACATGGTGAGCACATGGAACTCCCTGCGCGAACGGATCCCTAGTCCCGTCCACGACGACGTCAACTCACGCCTGCAGCTCCAGCTTCGCAACGCCATAGAGTGGCGTGACCAGGTATGCACCTACTTTCTCCGCAAGTCGGGAATCGCGGACGCCCGCGGCCGGCGCATTTACTAGTCAGAGCGGGGCCCTCGGCAAAACGGGCCAAAAGGGCTCCGCTTCAACTAGTCGCCGAGTTGTCTTCGGCGCGCGACCGGGCTCAGAAGACGGACTCGCCGCCGTCGGACGGCAGGATCGCGCCATTGACGTTGACGCTGTCGTCGCTGAGCAGGAAGGTGATCGACGCGGCAAGTGCCTGCGGAACCGCGACCGGCAGGTCTGCTCGCTGAGCGTTGATCCGCTTCGAGCCGAATTCGTTGGTGTTCACGGGGCGCATCCCGGTCAGTGTGCCTCCCGGGGCCACACTGTTCGTGCGGATCCCGTAGGGCTCGTACATGAACGCGGTGCTCTTGGTGATTCCGACCACGGCGTTCTTGGAGGCGGTGTAGGCCAGACCGGACGACGACCCGCGGAGCGCAGCCTCCGACGCGACGTTGACGATGGAACCACGGCCGGCGGCCAGCATCAGCGGTAGGACGGCGCGGGTGAGTCGGATGAGGCCGAACACGTTCACGTCGAATACGCGCTCCAGCACCGCATCATCCACCTCATGCATCGGGGCGAAGTCGTCCGAGAGCCCGGCGACATTGGCGAGGGCGTCGACACGTCCTTCGCTTGCTGCGACGATCGCGGCGACCCCCTCCTCCGTTGTGATGTCGGCTGCGACGGGTCGCACGTCGTAATCGTCCAGCTCGGCGACGAGGCTGTCCAGCCGGTCCGCAGTGATGTCCACCGCGATGACCGTGCCCTCCTCGCGTGCGACCCGCGACGCGACGGCGCGGCCGATTCCGGATGCTGCACCTGTCACGACCACCGTCTTTCCGGCGAATCGGCGCGGAGTGATCACTTCCGGCCAGGCCAGACCCGTCGCCTCTTCGTCAGTCGGCACCCGGCCGCCATTCGCCTGCGCGACGAGCGTGTCGATCAGGCCTTCCGGCGCGTTGGGCGATGAGGCGATGAGGAGACCCAGCGGAACCTTGCGGAGGACGCCGAGGGCGTGGTCGTCCATGCCGGCCTGCTGGGCGATGCCTCGAACGATCTGAGCCCCGGCGGGATGTTGGAGCCACGCGCCGATGGTGCTGTTGGCTGTGAGGGCAGTCTTGGTCTCGGTCATGAGTTGCCTTTCTTGTTTGCGGCTCTGGGAGAGGAAGCCATTAGTGGTCTGCTGACGTGCGATCTCATCCGATGCCAACGGTGGGCCCGGCGGTCACGCCGTTCTCGTTGAAGGCGTCAACGGCGACCCAGTAGGGCACGCCGGCGTTGAGCGCACGCAGATCGAGATTGGTTTGCTCGTAGACGAGCCAACTGTGGTAGAGCCTGTCCGGCGCGAGCCCGTAGCGCACGTTGTACCCCTGCGCCGTCGGCTCTGCGTCCCAGTCGAGACGTACCGCGCGAGGCTCATAGCGGTCCACGCGGACCCCGTGCACCGGTTGCGGAGATATGCCGGTCCCGTGCCCGAAGACCCGCAGACCACTGACGGCGAACAGACCGTCAAACGGAAGGCTCCCTCCGGTGACCCGGACGAACCGGACCGATCTACCGTGCTCAAAGGTGATCAACAAATGGGGGGTATCGGCGTTGCTGCGCCGGCTATCGTGCACCGACTGCCAGGCCTGCCCATCGGCCGACACCTCGACAAAGAGTTCGGTGAAGTGCCGTTCGGTCCGCACCACCCGGTACTCGTAGTCGCTCTGCCATCCTCCATCGAATCGAGGGGCCAGAGCGGCGAGTTCGTGATCTGCGAGATTGACCTGGATGGCATGCACCGTGCGTGCGGAACCGAGGTCGACCTGAATCCACTGCCCGGGCTCGTTCGTGCCGGCGGTCCACCACGTGCGGATATCCTCGTTGACCGCAAGCTCGGGGCCGTGGCCCGGCAGTGATGTTGATGCCGAGGTCTCCGCACGGAACGACTGCAGCATCCAACCAGTGGCGGTTTCGGTCCAGGGGTCCGCGGCCCTGTCGGGAACATACGTGGGGTAGTCGCCGAAGTTCTGATTGCAGAAGAGGACACCGTCATCGTCGAAGCCGGCCGGGAATATGCCGATCCTGCGCTCGAAGGTCTGGTTGACGGAGATCCGCATGGTGGCCATGTGCCACCAATTGCCGTGATCATCCTGAAACGTACTGCCGTGACCGGCGCCGGTGATGAAACCGCCCGGCTTCGATGAGAACGGGCTGTGCTGCGAGTACTCGAATGGGCCAAGCGGCGACGAGCCCGTGTAGTAGCCGTCAGCATAGGTGTTGTTCTCGGTTGCCGGCGCGGAGTACTGCAGGTAGTAGGTGGCGTCGTGCTTGGTCATCCAGGCGCCCTCGATGTAGGGCCGTCCGTCGAGGAACTCTGCTATGCCCCGCTCCATGTCGTTGGTCGGCTCTTTTTGCACATGATTCTCGCCGAGTTGCTCCCAGCCGTGGTGGTCGGGGTCGCCGCATATCAGGGCCTGGGGTTCCCCCATGGGCGCAAGGGTGGTCGGTTCCATCCGGACTCCGCGGAGCGGTTCGATGTGGGAGCATCCCCAATAGAAGTAGACACCGCCATCGTCGTCCTGGAAGAGGTTCGGGTCCCAGAACGGGAACCCCGGGCTCACTTCGATGAAGTCGTCGTCGAGCGGATTTTCGCTGCGGTAGAAGGGGCTATCACGCCCTTCCCGAGACGCCGAAATGTACAAGGCGTCATTGATGACTCGCACGTCCGGGGCGTAGTCCTGAGCCGGCAGTTTCTTGGTTGCTTGGAATGCCCACGTCAGGAGGTCCGGGGAGTGCCAGAAACCGGCAGACATGGATGCGAACAAGTAGAAGCGATCGCGAAAGCGCACGACGGAGGGGTCTGCGGCCTCGCGGTACACAGTCCGACGGAGAATCCCGGACTGTTCCGTGCCCAGTCGGTATTCCTGGTAGCGGTAGGACAGGTCGAGAGGGTTGCAGGTCACTCGGTGGGAACTGGGCTCGTTCGAGGCGGGCAGGAGGGACATGTACTTCCTTTCTCGGCGAGAACCGATAGCAACGAGCGCCAGCAGTCCCGGTCTAGTCGTCGGTGCCCGTGGCCAAAGCGGTGGTGCTGTTGCCAGCGAGCCGGTGCCGACCTCCGCGGACCACGTGAACTGACCCGTCCGGCAGGGTGACGTCGGCGGTCGATGTGCTCGGCGCTGTGAGATCGAGGACGAACTTGTCGCCGTCGTGCCACTCCACCGCGATCTCGCCACGCGGGCTCTGGAAGGTGTATTTCGCGTGCTGCACACCACCGCCCGGCACGGGCGCGATGGCGAACCGTTCCCAGCCTGCGGACGCATCGCTCTGGCGAAGACCTGCGACGTATTCGTGCAGGAAGGCGATCACCGCGCCCTTGCTGTAGTGGTTCAACGACTCGTGCGCTTCTCCGTCGGAAGTCACCCCATCCCAGTCCTCCCACATCGTCGTCGCACCGTGATTCAGCATGTACAGCCACGACGGCGCCTGGGTTTGGAGAAGCACCCGGTACGCGAGATCGACGTAGCCGGCGTCAGCCAGAACCGGCAGAAGCATGCCGGATGACAGGAACCCGGTCGCCAGTCGGTCTCCGTTGGCGGTGACCAATTCGGCGAGCCTGGCAGCCGACCTCTGTCGCAGGCTGTCGGGGATCAAGCCGAACGAGAGCGCCCGGACGTAGGCCGCTTGGGTGTCGGATTCGGTGGTTCCGTCACGATGAAGAAACTCCGTCCGCCAGGCATCACGGACCTTCTCGGCAGTGTCGGAGTACCGCTTCGCCTCGGTCGCATCCCCGAGGACGTCGGCGATGTTGGAGAGCGTGTCGACGGTTCTGAACAGGTACGCCGTGCCTACTTCGCCTCGGTCGGCGCTCATGTACGTCATCATGTCGGCCATCGGGTCGACCAGCGTGCCGTCGTCGAGCCGGAGCTTGGGCTCGAGCCATTCACCGAAATGGAATGGTCCGTCCCAAATGAATCGTTCGTGCGCGGCCGGGTTCGGACGGCGAGCGACCCTGTCCGGATGCCGAAGATCACGAGCACAGGCGAGGGCGTACCCCGCCCAGGCGGCCATGGTGTCCCAATTCGCCCTCAGCACTTGGGTGTCGCCGTACTCCCGATACAGCGCCCAAGGGACCGCGACCGCTGCATCACCCCACCCGGCCGATCCTCCGAGGAGGCTCGTCGGGCGTTCCGGATGCAGACGGCCGCGCTCGGGGTCAGGGGAAAAGGCCGCGAGCACTCCGGAGGTCGACTGATCGTCTCGCACTGCTTGCATCCATTTCGACGCGAATCCATCGACGTCGTAGAGCTGCGCGGCCACCGGGGCGAACACCTGAAAATCGCCTGTCCAGCCCATGCGCTCGCGCGTCGGACAATCCGTGGGGACATCGACGATGTTGCTCCTGAAGCTCCACTCTGCTGCGGCATGCAAACGGTTCACGTCCGGGTTGTCGCAATGGAACTCGCCGACCTTTTCCAGGTCGGAGTGCACGAGGATGACGGTAAAGGATTCGGGGGCGATGGTCCGACCGGGGTGCGTTATGCGGGCGTAGCGGAATCCGTGGATGGTGTGCCGCGGCTCGAAGCTCTGGTCGGGATCTGGTCCGGCGACGACCTGGTCCGTCTGTTCGGTGACCATTCGCTGGCCGGCCTGCGTCGTCATGGAGAGATGCGCGGTCGTGATGTCGCCGCCACGAGTGAGGTGTTCAGCGAACTCGAGGACTGTCTCACTGCCCTCCGGGCCCAGGTCGGTGACCCTCACCCACCCGGAGAGGTTCTGCCCCGCATCCAGAATCGAAACGCCCGGGGCAATAGGGGTCACAGAAGCCGGCGACCGCTCCTCGATGCGGCGCACGGGAGGAGACGGGGACCAGCTCGGAGTCGGCGGCACGATTCCGGACGTCACCACCGGCGTCGGTTCTGCTGCTTCGGGGGCGATTCTGAAGTCGGTCGACTGTCCCCTCATGAGATCGGCCCGCACGATCGGTGAAGGCAGGCTCACCCACTGCGGCCCCGTACAGACCAGGACAGAACCATCAGAGGTTTCGGCCTCGAGCTGGGCGAGCACCGCCAGTTGGTCTCCCCAGACGTTCCGGACCTGAGCCCCACCGTTGCGCCCACGGAACCAGCCGTCCGAAACGGCGATGTCGATGACATTCTGTCCAACACGCAATGCGCCCGCGACGTCGTATGCCTGCGCGTACAGAGTTCTGTCGTACGTCGACGCGCCCGGGGCGAGTTCCACGTCACCGACCCGAACGCCATTGATGGTCACCTCGTACACGCCTAGAGCGGTCGCATAGAGGATGGCCCCGCGCACCGGGGCGCCCAGGCTGAACTCGTGTCTCAGTTGGAACGCGCCCCGGTCCGTCGCCGCTCGGTGGGCATCCGTTTCCTGGGGAGAGATCCAGGATGCGACCCAGTCTTCTGTTGCGAGGAGAGCTGTCCGAAATGCGGACCACGGGGACCACGCACCATCACCCTCCTTCACCCTCCAGCGCACGCCGGCCCGGCTGGGCAGAGGCGCCCAGGGCCAGTCGATTCGAGTCGCTCCTGTCCCGTGGTGAACCAGACGTGTCTCCTCGTTCACCACGGCTTCGACTACGAAGCTCACATGCGGGCCCGCTGTCGGAGCGGGGCGCCAGCTCAATACCGGTCGACCCTCCGGGACGATGCAGAGCTCGCCCTGAGCGCCCGCGCTGAGACGTGTCGGCGTGGCCTCATCCGGTATCGAACTGGCGGTGGAGTTCATCGCAGATCTGGGGCCAGTGCAGTGAGCGTCGCGCCGTTCGCGCGCGCTACGTTTCCGAGCCACGCCAGGCTCGGCTTGGGTGCGCGCTCGAAGGTCTCACGGTCGACGGCGATCAGCCCGAAGGTCGGATCCCAGTGTCCCCATTCGTAGTTGTCGAGCAGGCTCCAGTGCAGATAGCCGCGCACGTCCGCGCCGTCCTCCATCGCCGCTGCCAGACCCCGCAAGGCGTCGGTCGTGTACGCGATCCGGCGGTTATCGTCGCTTGTCGCGATCCCGTTCTCGGTCACGAGAATGGGAAGACCCGTGACCTCCCACGTATGGCGGACGGCCATGCCGAGAGCATCAGGACGGTATGCGGCACCGGTTTGCGTGTTGTCCGGGTGGTCCGGATGCGGCACGATTCCGTCGGCGTCCACCTGCTGGCTGGAATACGACTGAACGCCCACCCAGTCGTCGCCGCGCGATCCTTCGAGGTACAGGTCCTCGTACGCGTAGCGCACCTCGGCCAGCTTCTCGTCGTTGCCCGGCGTCGCGGTGAGGGCGCCGTTGGCGATCGTCCAGCCGACCTTCGCATCGGTGCGTTCCCGGACGATGTCGCGCACGGCGTGGTGAAGTTCCACCATCCGGTGACCGAACCTCGGCTCAGGCACGGGCAGGCTCGCGGCGATCCGTTCGCGTTGCGCTTCGCCATCGATCGTCGGGCTCTGCCATTCGCCGAGCTGCCCGGATTTCATCGCCTCTTGGAGCATCACCATCATCGCCTGCATGTTGGGCTCGTTGATGGTGGCCACCCAGTTCACACCGTCCAGGATCTGCGTGGCGGTGGCCGCGAACGATGCGAACCGGTCGACGGCCTTCTCTCCGAGCCAGCCGCCCTCTTCCGCGAACCAGAGCGGTGACGTGAAGTGCTGAAGCGTGATCACCGGCTCGAGGCCGAACTCGATCGCGGTATCGATCATCCGACGGTAATGGGCCAGTTCTGCGCGTGAGACCTGACCGGGCCTCGGTTCGATGCGGGCCCATTCGATCCCGAATCGGTAGGCGGTGCAACCGGCGCCCGCCAGGAGCTCCATGTCCTCCCGATAGCGGTGGTAGCTGTCGAGGGCGTCGCCACTCGGCTCCATCCCCGGCATGACGCTCTCCCGCGCCCACCAGTCGCTATTGATGTTGTTTCCTTCGATCTGGTGGGGGGCCGTGGACGCACCCCAAAGGAACCCGGGCGGAAACGCGGTCATTGTGTTCTCCTTCATCGTGCGCTCACCTCGAGGGTCGTCGTCAGGTCTGTGGTGGAGCTTCCACCGACGTAGATGTCGACGGTGGTCTCGTCCTGCACGAACCCACCGGTCGCAGCGGCCCAGTAGCGCAGCTGGTCGGGGCCGAGGTCGAAGGTGACGGTGTGGCTCTCGCCGGCCGCGAATGCCAGCCGCCGGAAAGCTTTCAGTTCCCGGATGGGGCGGGAGGCCGTGCCGTAGCGCTGGTGCGTGTAGAGCTGCACGACCTCGTCTGCGTCGATGTCGGAGGTGTTGCGAACGTCGACGGACACCGTCACCGTCTCCCCCACAGCGATCTCCGGCCGATCGAGCTTCAGGTTCGAGTATTCGAACTCGGCGTAGGAGAGTCCGTGACCGAACGGGTAGAGCGGCAGGCTCTCCTCTTCGAAATAGCGCGCGCCCTGATTCTCGGGCTGGAAGGTCCGGTTGTGCGAGTAGATGATCGGCACCTGTCCGACGTGGCGCGGCCAGCTGAACGGGAGACGCGCGGCGGGCGACACGTCGCCCAGCAGGACGGACGCGATCGCCTCGCCTCCGCGCGTGCCCGGATACCAGGCCTGAACGATCGCGGGGACGTGCTCGTCAGCCCACCGCAGGTCGAGCGGCCGGCCGGACATGACGACCAGCACGACGGGGGTACCGGTCTCGCTGATGCGCTGAAGCTGTTCCAGCTGCCGCCCGGGCAGCTCCAGGGTCGCGGTCGATGCGTTCTCGCCGATCTGGTTCTGTCGCTGCCCGACGACCACGATGGCGACGTCGGCAGAGGCGGCGATCTCCACGGCTCGCGCGATCTCCACATCGTCGTGATCGAGAGACGTCTCGACCACGGTGGGGTCCATTCGGTCGAACATGGAGGGGAAGAGCCTGCCTGGGCTCCCTGCTCCCGGTGCATGCGTGATGTGGATGCGATCCTCGACGCGCGCACGCAGACCTTCGAGGATGGTCACGGCTTCGTCCGTTCGGTGGTCGAAGACCCACGGGCCGAGGGTGTCCCGCTTGCTGTCGGCCAGTTCACCGATCACGGCGACGGTCTTCAGCGCCTCGGGACGCAGGGGAAGCGCCGCCGAGTCGTTCTTCAGCAGCACGATCGAATGCTCCGCTGCGGTTCGTGCGAGTTCACGGTGCGCCGGAGCATTGAGAACGGCCGAAGCGTCCTCCTCGGCGACGTACGGGTTCTCGAACAGGCCGAGGCGGAATTTCGCGGTGAGCACCCTCCGCACCGCGTCATCGATCGTCTCCTCAGCGACAACGCCGTCAGCGACCGCCTGGGGCAGACGGGAGAAGGCGGGGTCGAACATGCACATCTCCATGTCGAGACCGGCGGAGACGGCGCGCACGGCCGCATCCTCCAGGTCCTTCGCGAAGTGCTGGGTCTCCAGCGAGCGGACGGCGCCGGAGTCGGAGACGACGAACCCCTCGAATCCGAGTTGTTCGCGCAGGATACCGGTGAGCAGGTGGCGGTTGCCGGACGCGGGCACCCCGTTGAGGTCCATGTAGGCGCTCATGATGTTGGCAGCACCAGCGTCGATGGCTGCCTGGAACGGCGGCAGGTACACATTCCACAGCTCGGAGTCGGACACTTCGACGTCGTCATAGTCGCGACCGCCGCGCGCCGCTCCGTAGCCGGCGAAGTGCTTGGGCCCGGCGAGCACGTGTTCGGAGTCGAGTTCGCCCTGGAACCCTCGGACCTGTGCGGCGGCTACTGCGGCTCCGAGCACGGGGTCCTCGCCGGGTCCTTCGATGATCCGGCCCCAGCGCGGGTCGCGAGCGATGTCGATCATCGGCGCGAAGGTCCAGGCGATGCCGACGGCGCGGGCTTCGCGTGCGGCAACCGCTTGCGCTGTCTCGATCGTTTCGGGCGACCAGGTCGCGGCGAGAGCGATGGGGACCGGGAAGACGGTCCGGAGGCCGTGGATCACGTCGAACCCGAACAGCAGCGGGATACCGAGGCGGCTGTCGTCGACGGCCAACCGCTGCAGGCGATTGGTCTTCGCGGCGTCCTTGGCGAAGAGCACGGATCCCGTGGCTCCTGCTGCAATGGCAGCGTCGACCATCTTCGGCTGTCCGACATACGCCTGCTGCTCGGGCGGGAGCGACTCCAGGTCGACGTTGTCGGGAAGCTCACCCATGTCGAGGTAGAAGTACTGGGTGAGCTGGCCGGCCTTCTCCTCGAGAGTGAGCCGGGAGAGCAGGTCTTCAACGCGCTGCTCAATGGGTAGCTCCGGGTTCCGATACGGATATTCGTCCTCGGCGTGCGGGTCGGTGACGGTTGCCGCGGCGACGTCGGTCATTGTTCTCCTTCTGGTGGCACGGGATGCCCCGCGGTACATGGGTGGTGCTGGACGACGTCGTCAGCCGAGCGCGAGAAGCGCCGGGACGGCTTCAACAGCTTCGAGGGACTCCAGCCGGAGCACGACGGTTTCGAGACCTTCAGCGGCGACCGTCACGGTGATCTCTCCGGTTCGTGCCGGCCGGACGATCGCCAGGGCCCGACCGTCGAAGGTCGTGCACTCGGCGGCGTCGAAACGTTCCTCGGTGTCCGGACGGGCGCTGCCGAGGGCCTGCAGGATCCCTGCGCCTTCCACGGTCACTTGCACCGACTGGTCGCGGGCGGTGACCGGGTTGCCCTGGCCATCGCGCAGGTCGATGGTGATGAAGCCGAGGTCGGAGTCGTCGGCACGCAGTTCGCTCCGGTCGGCGACAGCGACCAGCCGAGTCGGTCCGGTGGCAGAACGCAGCGACGCTCGCCCCTGTTCCACGCCGTCACGGTACCCGACGGCGACCAGCTCTCCCGGCTCGTACGCCAGATCGAACTCCGCCAGGAACGGCTTGGATGCGCCTGGCGCCACCCGGCCAACGGAACGGCCGTTCAGCAACAGCTCCACTTCGTCATCCGCGGTGTACACCTCCACGGCGATCGGAGTACCGGCCGGCACATCCCAGCTCCAGCTGGCGAGGGAGTCGCTCCACGCCCACATCCCGAAGCCGTCGCGACCGTAGAGCTCGGGACGCTCGACGGCGATGTAGGGCTCGGTCCGCAAGCCGAACACGATCTCCCGGTAGTACGAGATGGGCCTGCGCAGGCCGGTGATGTCCAGGTCGCCGACGCGGGCAGAGATCCAGGGATAGGGTGCCTCGAAGACCGGCGCGACGTCGGAGTATTGAATCCGGCCGACCCCGACTTCGCCGAGGTAGTCCCAGCCGGTCCAGGTGAAATCTCCCAGTACATGGGAGTTGCCGAGCACCAGCCGCCAGTTGTGCGCGATCCGTGGGGGGTAGGTCTCCGAGCCGACGATGATCCGGTTCGGGAACTGCTCGCGATCGAACTCGTAGCGTCCATCCCCGTAGTTGAGTCCCGCAACGTCGAGGACGGAGAACGATGCTTCCGTCTTGTCGGTAACCAACGGAGAGGTACTGACGCGAGCCATGAAGTCGCTCGCGTTCATCATCGCGTTCACTCCGCCCTCCCCGCCCGCCTGCTCCTCCGTGGGGCGGGCTTGCATCAGCTCCCGGACATCGCTGAGCACGGATACGAACGGGTTGATGCCGTTGGTGATGAAGCGTGTCGGGTCGAGGGCGCGAATCTTCTCAGCGAGTGCGCGCCCCCATTCGGAGCCGAGCGCGTCACCGGTCTCGAAAATCTCGTTGCCGATGGAGTAGAAGATGACGCTGGGATGGTTGAAATCCTTGCGAACCAACGACTCCACATCCCGCTCCCACCATTCGGGAAATGAGAGTGAGTAGTCGAAGGACGACTTGCCTTCGGCCCACATGTCGAATGTCTCGTCCATGACGAGCATCCCCAGACGATCGCAGGCCTCCAGCATCGCGGGGCTCAACGGGTTGTGCGAGCTGCGGACGGCATTGAAACCCGCCTGCTTCAAAAGTTCGACCCGGCGCTCCTCGGCGCGGGCGATCGTCGCCGCACCGAGGAGCCCGTTGTCGTGATGGATGCACGCACCGCGGAGCTTGACCGGTTCGCCGTTGATGCGAAGCCCACCGACCGGATCGAGCTGAAGGCGACGGATGCCGAACGACGTGTTCTGCTCCTCGAGGATTTCGTAGGCGTCCTCCAGCACCGTCTTGGCCGTGTGCAGGGCCGGGCTGTCGACACTCCATAGGGCCGGCTTCGGCACGACGAGGCGTCGCCGGACGACGCCGGACCCCCCAGCGCGGAGGGTGATGGGCGCGGAGTCGCGAGCGACCACCGCCCCGGCCGGGGAGACCAGTTCTGTCCTCACCCGCAGCGTCTGGGTTTCGACGCTCTCGTTCACGACCGCTGTTGCAACCTCCACCACCGCTCGCTCGCTCTCGATGTCTGGTGTGACGACCTGCACGTCGCCCAGGTGAGCGAGATCCGTGACGCGGAGAATGACGTCCCGGTAGATGCCCGCGCCGCTGTACCAGCGGGAGTCGTCATGGGTCCGCGCATCGACGCGGATGGTGTTCGTCTCGCCGTACCGGAGATAGGGGTCGAGCGGCACGTCGAACGGAGAGTAGCCGGAGGGCCGCTGCGCCGCGAACGTGCCGTTCACGAAGACCATCGCATCCCGGTAGACGCCCTGGAACTCCAACGTCACGCGCCTGCCGCGCCACTCCTCCGGAACCTCGAAGTCCTTCAGGTACTCGAACGCGCCATCAGGGAAGTAGGCCGTCTTCCCTCCCGATGAAGCGTCCGCGTGCCGCGGGAGGCCGATGACGGCGTCGTGCGGCAGCGTGACGGGTGTGCCGTCTGCGGTGCCGGTTTGAAGCTGAGCGAATGGGCTCACCTTGGGCCGGACGCGCCAGTCGCGGTTGAAGGATGTCCTGGTCATGATGGTGCTCCTCGGAGTGGTGGCCGTGCCGGTGCTCAGCGGACGCTCTTGACCCGGAAGAGGATCACCAGCCCGCCGACCAGCGCGAAGCCGGCCGCGATCACGTAGAGCAGGCCATAGTTGTGCGACGCCGAGCCGGCACCGATGAGGAGGAACGCGGGTGCGATCAGCGGGGCGGCGAACTGCGGGATGGAGGTCGAGAACTGGTTGATGGCGACGAAGCGGCCCGCCTGGGTGTCCTGCTCGGGGAGCACATCCAGGTACAGCGCCTGGTCGACAGCGGAGAAGATGCCGAGTCCGAATTGAAGGATGGCCATTCCCACCAGAAGCACCACCAGATCGGGTGCCAGCGAAGCGATGACCGCACCGACCCCGAAGAGGATGCCGGCGACCAGGATGAAGGACTTGCGCCGCTTGAGCCGGTCGGAGAGGAATCCACTCAGCGCCGCGCCGCCCACGGTGCTCACGATACCGAGGAGACCCGCGATAGCGACGAGTCCTCCGATCTGCGCAACCGGAAGGCCGAGCTTCGAGGCGAAGAAGAAGGTCGTGAAGGTGCTGGAGAGAGTGACGCCGAAGTTGAACAGGAAGCGGCCAAGCCAGTTCCAGGAGAAGTCCGCGTACTTGCGCACGTTGTAGACGTATCCGGCTGCCAGCGAACCGGTTGTCACCCGTTCCGGCGCGGGCGCGGTCCGCATGTCCGGCTCCTTGATGAAGACAGCGAACAGGAGGACGAAGATCGCGCCAACCAGGCCGGGAACCAGGAAGATCAGGAGGTTCGAGCTCGCGAACGCGCTCGCCAGAGCGACACCCGCGATGGAAGCCACCATCGTGGCTACACCGGTCAAGCCGCCGACCTTGCCGCGCTGCGACTCGGGTAGGCGATCACCCATCGAGCTCGTCACCTGCAGTGCCCCGATCCCGAAGCCGAACTGCGTGACCGCCCACCCGAGCACCGCGACCCAGACGTTGGGAGCGATCGACACGATGAGCAGACCGGCTAGACCCACCAGGGTGAGGCCGATGATCCAGGGACGCCGCCGGCCGAGGCGGCTTCGAGTGCGGTCACTGAGGATGCCGACGAGCGGACCGAGCAGCACGACGACCAATGCACCGATGCCGGTGACGTACCCGAGGAACTCCTGGTTCTCGGGGGCGATACGTGCGATCAGGACGGAGAGGGAGTAGCCGATCGGGCCGACCAGGGCAACGATCCCACCGAACGTGGCCAACACGACCAGCCAGATGTAGGCAGCGCTCACCCGGGGCCGGTCATGGCCGGGAGGCGTCTGATGCGTCAGCTGTTCTCCGATGATGGCCGCCTCGTTGACCTCCGGCGAGGTGGGCGAGGCGACGGGTGCCGGGACATCGACCGGCTCGCCCCCGACTCCGGTGACGAGCGTGGGGACGGCGTCGGCATTTCCGCCGCCGGATGCGGCGGCGGGTTCGCGCTCAGTCATGTGAACTCCTTCGTTCGGGTTAATCTACCGATCGATAGATTACGTCTACCGGATGGTAGATTACGATGGGTTCCACACCCAGGTCAAGCCGTCGGAGGAGATCGATGAACGCAGTGACTGAGGCTCCGCGCGTACAGCGACGTCTTGCGCCTGAGGTACGGCGCAGGCAGATCGTCATGGAGGCGGCGCGGCTGATCTCCGCCGCCGGGTTCAACGCCGTCTCATTGGCGGACATCGCGGAGGCGTGCAACATCCGGAAGTCGTCGGTCCTTCACCACTTCCCCTCTATGGCGGACCTCCTCGCCGCCGTCCTCGACTACCGGGACGAACTCTCGTATCCCGAACGGCGCGAGCCCGAGAATTACGAGACCCCGGACGCAGCGAGCGAGTCGTTCCGCAGCTCAGTGGCGCACAATCAGCAACAGCGAGAACTGGTTCGCCTCTACGTCATGCTGCGGGCGGAGGCGCTTGATCCCGGCCATCCGGCCCACGACTATTTCCTGAAGCGCGAACGCAAGGCGCTCGACGGGTTCACCGGCGCCCTGCACTGGAAGCGCCATCCGGAGCTCGCAGCCAGGGAGCTGTACTCCTTCTGGACCGGGCTGGAAGCGCACTGGGTCGCTGATCCGACTGTGGACATGCTTCAAGTCTGGGACGCCTTCGCCAAGCGCTTCTTCACGAACGATTGACCTCATCATCGACCGATGACCCGAGCGTCGCACCTGCGGCGCGACATGCACACCTCGACCACTGGAGTTCCGTCGTGACTGACCTGCACCCCGCCCGACCCGCACGCCTCTCGAGCGACGGTCTCATCGTGGACGGCCGGCCGTTCCTTGTCCTGGGAGCGGAGATCCACAACTCCAGCTCCAGCTCCGACGCCGCCATCCGCTCGAGCTTCCAGAAGGTGGCCGCTCTCGGGGCGAACACCGTGCTCGCCCCCGTCACCTGGCAGCTGATGGAACCAGCCGAGGGAGAGTTCGACTTCGCCCTCGTCGACACCATGATCCATGTCGCGGAGAGCTGCGGGTTGCGGCTCATCCCCCTGTGGTTCGGCGCATGGAAGAACGCGACCTCCAGCTACGTTCCTGACTGGGTGAAGCGGGACACCGACCGATTCCCGCGCTCCCAGACCGCCTCCAGCGGTGCGATCGAGCACCTCTCCCCGTTCGCCGACGAGACCCGCCAAGCGGACGGAGCCGCGTTCCAAGCTCTCATGCGGCACCTGAAGGCAGAGGACCAGAGTGGCACCGTCATCATGGTGCAGGTCGAGAACGAGGTGGGCCTCCTGGGCGACTCCCGCGACCGGAGCCCCCTGGCGGACGCGGCCTGGGCAGGTCCCGTCCCAGCCGAGGTGGTGGACGCTGTCGCACGTTCGCCACTGATGCCGGCCCACGCCCGCTGGCAGCAGGCGGGCGGCAACCGACAGGGCCCCTGGGCAGACCTGTTCGGCGACAACGTCGACGCTCACGAAGTCTTCATGGCGTGGGCGTTCGCCCGGCACATCGAAGCCATCGCCACGGTCGGTCGTCGAGAGCATTCCCTTCCGCTTTTTGTGAACGCGTGGCTGGACAGCCCGCTCGAGCTGGACACTCCCGAGGCACAACTCGCTCTAGCGGGTGGGCTGCAGCCCGGCGACTACCCCAGCGGCGGCCCGATCGAGCGGGTGCATCCCGTGTGGGCGGCCGTCGCCTCCACCATCGATTTTCTAGCCCCCGATGTCTACTTCGGTGAGTTCGACCACATCTGCGGCGCATTCAGCGAAGCATCGGGAGGTCGGCTGTTCATCCCGGAAATGCGCCGAAGCCCCCGCGGGGTCGCCCAAATGTTCTGGGCGATCGGGGAGCACCGGGCGATCGGCGTCTCGCCATTCGGTGTCGACTCGCTCACAGCCGGGACACCGGAAGAGCGCATCCTGGTCGACGCATACGCCCTCCTCGGGAGCATGCGCATCCAGGAGACGGGACGAATGAACGCCCCGGTCCGCGCATTCTGGCTCACCGAAGACCAGCCGACCGCCACCGTCGAGATGGGCGACTACCGCTTCGAGATCAAAGCCGGAGACGTATTCGGGATCACCCCGCCCACGTTCCCGGCATACGGACTGATCACGATGCCCACCGCCGAGCGCATCACGATCGCCGGCCGCGGCTTCGTGATGACCCCCGCACGCACGGACGACCGGAAGGCCGGCACCCTCTCCGTCCGCGAAATCGACCCGGCAAACGGTGAGACGACGCGGATCTTGAACGGGGACGAGACGGGCGGCGGCTCACTGATCCAGATCCCCGCCATCGATGCCAGCCCCAGTCCCATCTGGCCCATCCCGAGTATCACCACCGGGACGGGACTTCTTCAGGTGGAGCTCTACACCTACTAGAAAGGGCCGGTGGAATGCTCCACCGGCCCTGTGCCTTGCTACTGCAAGGCCCCGATTCTGGCCGGCTCCGACTCCGGCCTGTGGGTCGGCGTCACCTGAGGTATCTCCTCCAACGCGCTCCCCTCGGTGTCGACATGGGGCAGGATCGTGTTGAGCCATCGGGGGAGCCACCAGGCCGACTTCCCGAGCACGCTCATCGCCGCGGGCATGATGACCAGCCGGACGATGAACGCGTCCGCCATCACGCCGATCATGAGACCGAAGGCGATTGAAGCGGCGATCGCGAACGTCCCCGTTGCAAAGCCGCCGAAGACGACGGTCATGATCGTGGCCGCCGCGACGAGGACCGGTCCCGAGCGCGCGAAGCCCTCGCGGATCGCCTGCTTGGGCAGCGTGCCCCCGTCGTGAATCTCCTTGATCCGGGAAACCAGGAAGACCTGGTAATCCATCGCGAGGCCGAAAAGCACGCCGACGAGGAGCAGTGGAAGCAAGCTCAGCATGGGATCGCCCTGCGGTGCAGCGATCACACCGTCAAGCCACCCCCACTGGAATACAGCTGTGCTCGCACCGAAGGAGGCGCCAACCGACAGCAGGTAACCGAGGGTTGCAATCAGGGGTATGAGCAACGAGCGGAACATCACGATGAGCAGGACCAGCGAGATCGCGACGATGACCAGGATGTACGTGATCAGGGCACTCATGAGTGCAGAATCCTGGTCGATTCCGATCGCCGTCTCCCCCGTCACCTCCATCTTCAGGCCCGGAACGCTCTCGGCATCAGCCCGGATCCGGTGAACGAGGTCCTTGGTCTGCTGGTCGATGGGGCTGCCGTCCGGAATGAGCGTGATGCGCGCCATGGTCCCATCGCTCGAGACCTGCGCCGGGACGACCTGACGGACACCGTCGAGCTTCCCGAGGTCCTGCTCGACGGTCGCCGTCTGCTCAGCGACATCGTCACCCTCAGCCAGAACGATGAGCGGGCTCTGGATCCCCCCGAATCCATCGACGACGAGGTCGTACGCGGCGCGTTCGGTCGACTTCGGATCGGGGCCGCCGGGGATACTGAATGCCGTCTTCATGCTGAGCATGGGCAGGGCGACCACGACGAGCAGCACGATGCCGGCCAGCGCCGAGATGACCGGCCTGCGCACGACAGACCCGCCCCAGCCTCGCATGATCCCGCGTTTGGGCATGCCTCCCTCGTGCCAGACCTCGCCCGCAGCAAGAGCTCGACGCTGCTTTTTCGAGAGCGCCTTGGTGCCGAGCGTCCGCATGAGGGCTGGCAGCATCGTGAGCGCCAGCAGCACCGCGACCAAGACGGCGACCGCGGCAGCGATCCCCATCTCCGTGATGAAGCCGATATTCGCCACCACAAGCGCGACCAGGGCCACGACGACGGTGAGACCGGCAAAGACGACGGCCGTTCCCGCTGTTCCGGTCGCCCGCGCGACCGCGTCCTCGACGCTCTTGCCAGCTCTCAGTTCGTTTCGGAACCGCGACAGGATGAAGAGGCTGTAGTCGATTCCGACCGCCAGGCCCAGCATCGACGAGAGGATGATCGCATTGTCGCCCAGCGGGAACAGTGCGCCGTAGGCCATCACGCCGACGGTGCCAAGGCCGACGCCGAATACCGCGATCAGGAGGTTGACCCCGGCCGCGAGTAACGATCCGAAGGTGAGGATCAAGACGATGAACGCGATGACCACCCCGACGCCTTCGCCCAGGCCGGGCGCTGGTGCCCCGAGCGGGACGAGGTTGCCACCCAGCTCGACACCGAGGTCGGCCGGTGCGCGCTCTTGGAATTTCAGGGCGGCGGCATAGTCGGCTGTCTGCTGCTCCTTCGGCAGAGTGCCGTACGACAAGGTGGAGACCGCGATGGTCTTGTCACTTGAGACGTATGGACGCGCCACATCGAAGGGGTCGGAGACCGCCTTCACGCCGGGAAGGTCTGCGGCCTCGGCGAGGGTCGTCGCGATCTGACGAGCCGTGTCCTGATCGGTAGCATCACCGTTCTTCGGTTGGAAGACCAGCTGCAGGGTCTCCCCGGCGCTTGCGCCCGAGGAAGGGAAGTGCTCCTTCATGCGGTCCAGCGCCTGAGAGGCCGGTGAGTCGGGGATGTCATTGGACCCCGCAGGGGGATGTGCGTTTGCGCCGCCGACGATCAGCGTGCCGATGGCGCCGGCAAAGAGCAGCAGCCAGATCCCGATCACCACCAAACGATGGCGAGCGCTGAAGCGCCCGACGCGGGAAAGGAAGGTGGACATGGGAACTCCTTGAGTGATTGATGATTTCGCTCCTCGATGCCTGCCGTGCCCGATTTTGACCGAACGTGTCTATTTCGGTGTGGGGGTGCATATGTGAGGTGCGACAGATACAGCTACGACGGCGACGGCAATCGAGCATTCAGCCGGGACGGCGTCGTTCTGCGCGGGATGGCCTTGTCAGCCCAGCAGGGCTACGGCCTGCCGACTGATCGACGCCAAGATGTCTTCTTGGTGGCGGACCTGCCCTGCAACGTGCGTAGCCTGAATTACGAGTGCGAAACGGTAGGCGGCTGGGGTCGCCATCCACAGCACGAAACCAAGCACCCCGCCGACGACTGTCGAGACGATATCGTCCGCGAGATAGGCGAAGATTGAGACGGTCATGGCCGCCACGCCAATCAGACCCAGCACGTATGCGAGAACAGTCGGCATCCGCCGGCGCGACCGGTCGAGCGACCGGATCGCTGCCAAGGCGGCCTCGCCATCACGCTCGAGACGTTCGAGCGCCGCGCGATTTGAGAGCGCCTGCGGGCGCTTCAAGCCGAACTCGACGGTGCGGCGCCCGACTGTTACAGGCGAGCCGTCGGGAATCCACCCGAAACCAGCGGCCACGTCCCGGTGCCGGCCCGCAGCACGCCGGTCGGTCTTGACGCTCCTGTACTCGTATCCGTAACCGGCGGGCAATGCCAAAACGGCTGGTGCGGTCATCATCTCTTCAGAGGAGGCGTACATCAATGCCTCCTCGCGCCAACGTTTTCAGCCGCCGTGAAGGCAACAAAGCCAACGGCCTGCAGAAGAGTGCCCACGATGGCGATCGGGACACCGACAGCCAGGAGGCCGCCGCGCAGGGCTCTCATCGGGAGGTTTCTGATCGGTCGGCGCTTCACTACCGAGGCGAGTGTTGTGGTCATGTGGTCTGGTCTCCGGGTGCTTTCTGCATGGAACAAGCGTCGTTCGTCGCACGTCTCCCGTCGTCGTCCGTCCGCAGCGATCGATGTGATCCACTTGCAGTAGGCGGCCCCATCCAGCACGAGCAATCACAGAATGGCGCCGGCGGACTGATCGAACGCGAAAGACCGGGAGGACCGATTCGGCCCTCCCGGTCTTCTCAGGTCCGGCTACGACGCGTCAGGCAGCCGCCTGCTCTGCTGCCGGCGGGCGGCCACGCCGATTGCGGTGCCCGCCGCGGCGAGTACGGCGAAGGTGATGACGATTGCACGCTTCATATTCAGGTCCTTTCGATGGGTCCCAACGGAGTGGTTCCAGCCTCGCTGGATCCCTCCGCCAGAGCGTCATGTGATCGGATCGACCTGGCTACTGCGATCGACGTACAGGCGCCCACGTGCGACACGGACGACCATCCCAAAACCACAAGCGGCAGCGGCCAACCCGAAGACGACGCCCGATCCACCGAAGTACCGTTCGTTAGGGCTGGAGTGCTCGCTTGTCATCAACGCCGTCTGCGCGAGCGCAAGCAGCACGAGCGAGCCTGCGAGGTTCGCCCACTTCACCGCTTCGACCAGCGGTGTCCGGTTGCGTCGCGCCGAGACCATGCCGTGCACGGCGAGCCCGAATTCCACGAAGGACAGCGCGGCTATCTGGATGCTGCTCCAGGTACTCAGGGTCCCGAATCGTTCGACCGCGAACGTTAACGGGAGGCTACCGACTACGAACCCGATGGACAGCAGAATGATGAGCAACCCCGTGAATCTGTACTCGCGCTGCGCCCGCAGCGCCGCCAGTCCAGGATCGATCGTTATGCCCCTATGGGCCGGAACGGCTAGGACGCGGATATGGGCGCGCACCAACACAAACTTGATCACGGCGAGACCAATATTGAAGGCGGCCGCGGCAAGGATGAAGACTGAGCGCTCCTGCACGGCCAGGACGACCTTCCACGCAGCGAATAGCAGATTGGCCGGAATGGACATCACCGTGAAAGCGATCGCGCGGCGCACCTTGTCGCGCAGCAACTCACGCATCCACAGAGACGATCGCCGCAACGCCTGACGCGGCGCCGACGTCATCGCACGATTCCGGCCTGATAGGCGAAGGAGACCAGCTGGGCACGGTCCCGCGCCCCGACCTTCGCCATGGCGCGATTGGCGTGGGTCTTCACGGTGAAGGGCGAGACGAACGTCTCAGCAGCGATCTCCTCGTTGCTTCGGCCAGCAGCAGCGGCGACCACCACCTCGCGCTCACGCGGAGTCAACGCTTCGAACCTCTTGGCCAGCTCGAGGTCGGTTTCATCGGCACGCTCGACGGCCACCCTGCCGATGACCGCTTTCGCCGCCGCCGGCGAGAGCGTCCCTCCCCCGGCAGCCACCTCTGCGATGGCGGTTGCGAGTTCCGCCGGGCCGACACCCTTACCGAGGAACCCGTCGGCACCCACCCGAAGCGCTGCCAGCACATTGTCATCGTGCTCGAATGTAGTCAGAACGATGATCTTCACCTCGTCGGCCGAACGCTCTTCCCGGATTCGCCGCGTCGCCTCGACGCCATCGATCCCCGGCATACGGATGTCCATCAGCACGACGTCGATCCCGCCGCGCCCCACCACCTCTACGGCTTGCAGGCCGTCCCCCACATCCCCCACCACATCCAGACCTGGTTGCGTCTCCAGGATTGTCCGCAGCCCCGCCCGGATCATCTCCTGATCATCGACGATCAGCACACGGATCATCCCGGTTCTCCTCTGACATTGAGTTCTGCGTGGACCTGGAACCTTTCGCCATCCTGGACAGCGCTGAGGCGGCCCCCCGCCGATTCCACCCGCTCCCTCATACCGATCAGCCCGTACCGGCTGCCGGGGGCCGCCCCGTCTTTGACCTGATTCACCATGTCGATCACGATGCGGTCCCCGTCACGGACAACGGCAAGCGTGATCGTGCCCACGCCGTGACGCTGGGCGTTGGTAAGCGCTTCCTGGACAACCCGATACGCCGCGACACTGACCGACGGAGCGACATCGCCGTCCCCGAGCCGCAGCGTCGCGTCGACGGGGCTGCCCGCAGAGCGGACCGAGTCCACCAGGCTGCCGATCGCGGCGAGCTCCGCAACCGGGTCTACGACGGATGCCTCGGTCTCCCCGCGACGAAGGATGTCCAGGATCTGCTGTGTCTCCTGCAGCACGCGTTGGATGCCGGCTCTCGCCGACTCCAGGGCGGCACGAGTCGCGCCCACATCCTCACCGAGCCTGACCTCCGCGACTCCAAGACTCATCCCCACCACGGCGATCTCGTGCCCCACCGCATCGTGCAGATCCCGGGCGATTCGTAGACGCTCCTCCGCCAGCCGCTTCTCGACCTCGCTCTCACGTGCCGTCTCGGCGTCGCGGGTGCGTTGCACCAGAGACTCGTAATAGCGGCGCTGAGAACGGACGGCCACTCCTGTCGTCGCTGACAGCGCGGTGACCGACGCGAGCACCAAGGCGGTGCCACCAGCGAACCCTTCATTCGCCCGATGCACAACCGAGAGGTAGATGGCCGAGGTTCCGATGATCCCCAGCCAGAGCACTCGTCCGCCCCGGATCGCCACCGAGAAGAGTGAGAACACGACAACCGTCCACAGAGCCGTGTACTCGGTCGAGTACTCGACTGCCAGAACGGAGGCCGCCAGGGTGAGCAGGAAGCCCGTGCGGGGCCAGACTCGTCCGAGGGCGACACCGCTGATGGAGAGCCCGACGAAGGCGTACGACCACGCCTCCTCGCCAATCTGCACGCAGTGCACGAGCTCCATCGCGATCGCGATGATCGCTGCGGCGAGCGTGCAACGATCCAGTAACCGCGTCCGCATGAACCATTGCGGACGCGGCCACCCGCTGTCGGACCGTTTCGCCATGCGATGATTCTTGCGTGCCGCGCCATGCGGTGCATACTGCGTTCGAACCATCGAGAGCCGTCCAGATGGACGAGATGACCCCTGCGACCGGCCGATCTCCAGGTGACGTCTCCACGTCGAGATCAACCTTCCCACCGGGTCCATCATTCGGACGCCGCTGGGCCGAAATCGTGTCGGCTGGTCCGCGCCAGTTCTCGACCGATGGCGCGCAGGCCTGTCTCGAGGGCCCGCAGCTCTTCCACGCTCAAGCCATTGAGGACGTCGCTTCCTAGTTCGGGCCGCTCACCCATCAAGTGGCGCACCGCGGCACGGCCAAGGGTTGTCGGCGTCACCCGCCTCACGCGCTGGTCAATCGCACCCCAACGTCACCCTTGTCGATACCGCCGACACCGGCGGTATCACCCGGATGACCGAAACATCGATCGTCGTGGGCGACACCGAGTACGAGGTCGACTGCGTCATCTTCGCCACCGGTTTCGAGACCGGCGTCTCCAGCGTCCTCTCCGGCACCCTTCCGGTCGTCGGACGGGAGGGCGTCCCGCTGCTACAGGCGTGGGGCGCGGGCGCGGACGCTGCACGGGATCTACAGCCACGGCTTCCCGAACCTGTTCCAGCTCGGTGCACTCCAGAACGCGAACTCGGTCAACTTCGTCCATATCCTCCAGGCGAATGCGGAGCACATCGCCGCCGTCATCGCACGCGGAGAGTCTGAGAACGCGATTCGCATTGAGCCCACCGCGGAAGCCGAGGAGGCGTGGGTCCAGACCGTGCACGCAACGTCGGCCGACATGTCGCGATTCGCTGCAGAATGCACCCCCGGCTATTACAACGGCGACGGCACCACTTCGGCCACCGGCATGACATTCAATCCGGGCCCTGTCGTGTTCCACCGCCTCCTCCGGGAATGGCGTGACGGCGACATGAGCGACGTGCTCGTCAACACTGACCTGGTCGTCCCCCAGATGTGGTCCGAGGGATCAGCTGAGGTAGGCGTCGTGGGAACAGCCGCGTGACGGTCCGGCTCATCGACAGCGCAACGATGACCCTTCCGACCCGGCAGGCGGTGCGAATCTCAAAGTCCAGCGCTAATACCTATAACTCCAGAAAATTCCGTGAGTGAGTTGTTGTCGAAAGCTTGCGGTGACCGCTCGATGCTGATATCACTAATACCTATCAGCGCACACGCTGGGAGGCGCGAGAGTGCCGGCCGACAACGACGTAACGGCAGGAGGAAGCGATAATGCGCGAAACGCGCTCCCCGCGACAGAGCGACATCGCTCGCATCGCCGGCGTGTCCCAAGCCGCCGTATCGATGGTCCTCACCGGCCGCGCGAGCGAGAACGGCATTCCCGAGGCGACCCAACTCCGCATCCGAACTGCTCTGACAGAACTGGGTTATGTTCCCAACGCGGCCGCACGCTCACTCCGGGGCGGCCGGAATGGCCTGATCGGTGTACACACCTTCGAACGCGTCTTTCCCATCAGCGCCAGCGACTACTACAACGAGTTCTTGAACGGCGTCGAGGCTCAAGCCGTTGACGAGGGACTCGACCTGGTTCTCTTCGCCTCAACGCAGCGACCGGACGGCACCCGCTCCATCTACGGCAACGGCTCCAACCGGCTGCGCCTCGCAGACGGCGCCATCATGCTCGGTTTCGAGAAGAATGACGAAGAGCTGGAGCGTCTGGCCGGAGAAGGCTTCCCCTTTGTCTTCATCGGACGTCGGGAGATTCCCGGCAACCGCATCCCGTACGTGACCGCCGACTACTTCGGGGCGATGGAGCCCGTGGTCGAGCTGCTGAGCTCGAACGCCCACACGAACGTCGTTTATCTCGGTGCACCCCTCCGCCGCACACCGCAGGTCGACCGCCTCGAGGGGCTGCAGCACTTCGCCAGCACCGCGGACGCTCCCGCAGTGAAGGCGGTCTTTCTCGACCCCGACGAAGTCACCGCTGAATGGGTGCGCTCGATGATCGAGGGCGGCGCCACGGCGATCATCGCCGAAACGTACATCCTCGCGCGAGCACTTCGCCAGGCCGTAGCCGCCGAGGAAATCGTCGTGCCCGAGGATCTGTCCGTGATCTGCCTGGATACTGACCCCCTAGAAGACCACTGGACGCCCTGGAGCCAGCTCGGAGTTCCGCGGCGCGAGATGGGCAGGCGCGCTGTCCGCGTCCTGTTGCAACTGATGGATGGCCTGGTGGCCGCGGACTACGTGGAGACGATCGACTGCATTCCACCAACTGCCGCATCCGTCGCCCCGAAGAGTTAGTTCTCACCGCACACCGAAGTTGCGGCACAGCAGTGTCAGCAACTAATACGAATAAGGAGATAACATGGGCGTTATCGCTAGCCGACACATCCGCGTCGCAGCGGCACTGACCGCGGCCGCCGTCCTGGTTCTGACGGGATGTTCCAGCCCGCCGAAATCCAGCGATCACGGATCCGACGCCACAGGCGGAAAACTGAGCGTCTGGTTCCCAGGCAACAATCAAACCGAGATCGACTTGGTCACCAGGACCATCGTTCCCGCATTCGAGAAGGAGACCGGCGCCACCGTCGAGGTGACCTACGTAGATTGGGGCGATATCTCGACCAAGCTCAACGCCGCCTTTGCGGCGGGGACCGCGCCCGACGTGTTCGGCCACGGACCGGCTGCAGCGGCGGACTTCGTCGCCAACGACCGGCTCGCACCTCTCACGAAGGACGTCGCCACCCTGAGTAAGTCCGACCGCGACGACATGGCCGCGGCCCTTCCGGGAGGCCAAGTGGGCGGGGTGCAGTATCTAATGCCGTTGTCCAACCAGGGCAACCTGATCATGTACAACGCCGACGATTTCGCGGCGGCCGGTCTCGACCCCGACAAGCCTCCGACGACCTGGCCGGCCCTGGAGGCGGCCGCGCAGAAGTTGACAGTTCGAGACGCGAGCGGCGCGATCACCCGGTCCGGGCTGTTGCTACCCACTCAGGCGACCGGACGCCAGCAATCATTCGCGGCGTTGCTGGGGGGTGCCGGGGGATCGGCGCTGAATAAGGACGGCACCAAGGCGACGTGGAACTCGGCCGCCGGCAAGAAGGCGCTCGGCTACTTCGCCGACCTCTACAACGGACCGCACGCCGTGTCCGCCGCGCTCGGGCAGGACTATTCGAACGCCCCCACGGCTCAGCAGCCGCTCGTTCTCGGCACCGCCTCAATGACGATGCTCAACTCGACGGCGATGGAGGCGATCAAGGCGGCATCCCCCGACAAGGACCTGCGCGTCCTGCCCCCGCTGAAGTTCAGCGGGCACGACCCCGCTGCACTGGGCGGCGCCGGCCCCGGTTTGATGATCAACGCCGACAGCAAGCAGCAGAAGCTCGCCTGGAAGTTCATCTCGTACTTCATCGACCCCAAGGTCAGTGCGCAATACACGCAGGGAATCGGGGCGGTGCCGCTGCGTGCATCCGCCGCGAAGACCGCGTACGTCAAGAACGACCCGATCATGCAGGCGTTCCTCAAGGCGGCTCCCGACTACGTGTCGAATCCCAACGTCGCCGGATGGGTTCAGGTACGGGACATCCTGGACAAGCACCTCGAGCAGGCGCTGCACCAGACGACGTCCGTGAAGGATGCGCTCGACCAGGCCGCCTCCGAAGCCGACCCGATCCTGACAGCCAACGGCTAACGGCTGCCCGCTCAACTCAGAGAATCTCGGTGCCAGGAGCCCTCTCATGACAGCAACATCGACACGAACACCGGCCTCGGCCGCCACCGTGGCGGCGCCCACCGTTCGCCGGGCAGCTCCGCCTGCCCGGCGGCGGCCACGGTGGAACCGGATCAGCATCGTTGGCCTGATCTTCGTTCTGCCTGCTGCGCTCTACATCATCATCTTCCAACTCATCCCGGTGATCTACGGGTTCGTGCTGTCCTTCACGAAGTACAGTCCACTCAGCCGGTCGGGGCCGAAGCCGGTCGGCGTGGACAACTACGCGAACCTGTTCACGAACGGCGATTTCGGCAACGCGCTGCTCGTCACCGGCCGATATGTACTGCAGGTTCTTCCGCTGACAGTCGTCATCGCTTTGGTTCTCGCCCTGCTGGTCGCGCGCCCCTTCAGAGGAGTGAGCTTCTTCCGGTCGGCGCTCTACATCCCCCACATCGTGTCTTTGACCGCGGTCAGCCTGGTGTGGCTGTGGATGTACTCGCAGGACGGACTCATCAACGAGCTCCTCAACGCGGTCGGGCTCCCCGATCAAGCATGGCTTCTCCATCCGGACTCCGCGCTCAATGCGGCGTCGGCGATGCGCATCTGGAAAGCGCTGGGCAGCAACATGGTGCTGCTCCTCGCCGGCTTGCAGTCGATCCCGAAAGAGCTTTACGAGGCGGCGAGGGTGGACGGCGCCGGCCGGTGGAACAGCTTCCGCTACGTCACCGTACCTGGACTGAAGCCGATGCTTGTCTACGTGGTCGCGATGGACATCATCTACCTCTCGCAGGGCTTCGCGGAGATCTACGTGCTGACCAAGGGAGGTCCGCTCGGCAGCACGACAACGATCAACTACCTCATCTACACCCAGGCGTTCCAGTACAACCAGCTCGGCACCGCATCCGCGATGGCCTTCGTGCTGTTCGCCCTGATCATCGGATTCTCCTTCCTCACTATGCGAAGCCTGACGGGGAGACAGAAATGACCAGCACGTCCACGAGGCCCCCCTCCATCCACGGCCACCAGTCGGGACACGCCCCCGGAGAACGACGGATCGGCAGCACCATCGTGCTGATCGTGCTCTCGATCCTGGTGCTGGTGCCGTTCCTCTGGGTCGTGTCGCTCGCCTTCACCCCGGAAAAGGACGCGTTCGGCTCGGTATCGCTGATCCCCGCCCACCCGACGTTGTCGAACTTCGACACCGCCTTCGTCGACGCTAACTTGAGCACAGCACTCGTCAACTCGGCCATCGTCGCCCTGATCACCGTCGCGACGAACTGCGCTTTTGCCATCCTGGCTGGGTACGCGTTCGCGAGGATGCGGTTCCCTGGCAGCACTGCGCTCTTCTACACACTGATCTCCACCGCGGCGATTCCCGTGTCGGTCACGCTGATCCCCTTGTTCCTGATGGCTCGCGGCATCCCGTTCGCCGGCGGAAACGACGCGTTCGGGCATGGCGGCAGCGGATTCCTCGACACGCTCGCAGGAGTCGTGCTGCCCTACATCGTGATGCCGCTGAACATCTTCCTAGCGCGGCAGTTCTTCAGCACCGCACCGGCCGAGCTGGCCGAGGCCGCTCGTATGGACGGCGCCGGAGAGTGGCGGATCTTCGCCCGAGTGTACTTACCACTCGCGAAGCCCCTCATCGCGGTCATCGCGATCTTCTCGTTCACCGGGGTCTGGGACGACTTCCTCTGGCCACTGGTGGTCACGTCGTCGCCCGAGACACAGACAGTTCAGCTCGCCCTCGCCCGGTTCCTAGCTAGCGGCAATGTCCAGTACGGCCCGGTCATGGCCGGCGCGATCATCGCCACCGTTCCTGTCCTCCTCGTGTTCCTCTTCAACCAACGCAGTTTCATCTCTGGCCTCGCCGACGGAAGCGTCAAAGGCTGAACCCCTCCGCTCCTCTCTCGTTCGCCTGTCCATCCAATCAAGCCTGAAAGGCTCTACCACCATGCCCTCACGGGAACTCTCGACGTCCCTCCTCATCGTCGGCGGCGGCCTCGGCGGCGTCGCCGCTGCCCTGACGGCGGCCCGACTAGGACTCCCCGTCATTCTGACCGAGCCCACCGACTGGCTCGGCGGACAGCTGACGAGCCAAGGAGTTCCGCCGGACGAACACGAGTGGATCGACACCACGACGATCTCGCCGAGCTACACCGAGTTGCGAGAGCGGATCCGAAATCACTACAAAACGAACTACCCGCTGACCAGCTCAGCTCGTTCCAACCCGCTTTTGAATCCGGGCCTGGGATTCGTATCGCGCTTGTGCCATGAACCCCGGGTCGCCACGCTCGTCATCGACGAGATGCTCTCCCCGTTGGTCGCCGCCGGCCTGGTCACAGTGCTGCGAGAGCACCAGCCGACCGCCGTAGACCGGGACGGCGATGCGATCAGAGGCGTTCTCCTACGGGACGCCCGCACGGGAGACGACGTATACATCCGCGCTGACATGGTCGCCGACGCCACCGAGCTGGGCGACCTGCTGGAGCTGGGCGCCTTCACCCACAGCATCGGCTCAGAGTCCGCCGCCGAGACCGGCGAGCTCCACGCCCCGGACATTGCAGACCCGCTCGACCAGCAGGCGGTCACCTGGTGTGCCGCCCTCGAATACCGACCCGGCGAAGACCACACCATCGACCGGCCCTCCGGCTACGGACACTGGCTGAACACCGTTGCCCCGTTCTGGCCCGGATCCCAGCTGTCATGGGTCGACATCGAACCGATCACCCTGGGGACGCGCACCCGGCCGATTTTCGCCGGCGACCCAGCCCTGGCGGCAATCAGTGACGACAGGGACCTGTGGCACTATCGTCGCATCCTCTCGCGCGCGAACATGCAGCCCGACTGGCCGAGCGGCGACGTTACGCTGATGAACTGGCCCCAGGCCGACTACTGGGATCTCCCGCTTCTCGGTGTGACTCCCGAACAAGCGCGCCAAGCCCTCGCCGGCGCCCGTGACCTCACCCTCAGCTTCGTGCATTGGATGCAGACCGAGGCTCCCCGCAGCGACGGCGGCGTCGGCTACCCGGAGTTGAAACTCCGCGGCGATGTCCTGGGTACCAGCGACGGCCTGGCGAAAGCCGTCTACGTGCGCGAGTCGCGGCGCATCGACGCACTCTTCACGGTCACCGAAGAACACATCGGAAGAGACATGCGAGGCGACGAAGCCGGGTCGGCGATCTTCAACGACAGCGTCGGCATCGGCTACTACCGGATCGACCTGCACCCGAGCACGGCCGGCCGCACCTACGTCGACATCGACTGCTTCCCCTTCCAAATTCCGCTCGGCGCGCTCATCCCTGCCGACGCGGACAACCTGCTCGCCTCAAACAAGAACATCGGCACTACCCACATCACGAACGGCGCGTACCGTCTTCATCCGGTGGAATGGTCCATCGGCGAAGCCGTCGGGGCCCTCGCTGCCTATTGCGGCGCCACCGGAACCACCCCGGCACAGGTACACTCCCAACGGGAACACCTCACGACATACCAGCGGCTGCTCACCGACACGCTGGGGGTCGCCTTGGCCTGGGACGATGACATCCGCACCCGCGGATCCCGCTCAGCCACCGTGCCCACTACCGCACGGTGAGAGAGCGCCGCGTCATCCATAACAGCGCGTTGGGCGTCAGCGTAAATGGATAGCAAGGGCGGGGCAGACCCCTGCGGCCTCACGCACCTGCTCAACGTGTTCACCTTCGACCTCATCGAGAAGAAGGAAAGCGATGCCGTCGTCCTCCCGCTGATCGAACACGTCCATGGCAGCCACGACGCATTGCCCGCTCGCCACACACTTTTCCTGCTCGAGTATCACCTTCATGCCGAGTTTCCTTTCGCTCACCATCGGATGGGTAGTTCGTGTACGCCGTAGATCACGGCGTCATGCTTGAAGCGAATCTCGTCGAGCGGAACGGCCAAACGTAGCTCAGGTAGACGACGGATCAGGGTGGGATAGACCACCTGCAACTCCATGCGTGCGAGAGGCTGTCCCAGGCACTGATGTACTCCGAACCCGAACGCCACGTGGTTGCGCGGATTCCGCGCCAGGTCAAGCTCTGCCGCGTCCTGAAACACCTGCGGGTCACGATTGGCGAACTCGAGTCCGACGATGACCCCGTCGCCCGCGGGGATTGTGACGTCACCAACAACGGTGTCGGCGGTTACGGTCCGTTTCAAACCGTCGTGAATGATTGACAGGTAGCGCAGCATTTCCTCGACCGCGGAGCCGACCAGGGCGGGATCTTCGGACATCCTCAGCTTTTCCAGCTGGTCCGGGTGCTGGAGCAGCGCGACAGTGCCAAGCGCAATCATGTTGGCTGTGGTCTCGTGCCCCGCGAACAGGAGCAGGATGCCCATTTGTACCGCATCGCCCCTCTCGAGTTCGCCCGACACGACTCGGGCGCCGAGGTCGGACAGGAGATCATCGCCGGGTTTTTCGATTTTTCGCTCGAGCAGCCCCGCAAGATACTGTCCGAGAGCGGCAAAGGCGGCGGCCTGATCCTCCGGTGTCGCTCCTCGCCTCACGATCGTCCGACTGTGGGTTTGGAAAAGATCGTGCTCGTCGTAGGGAACCCCGAGAATCTCACAGATCACGAGCGACGGAAGCGGCAAGGCGAAGCGTTCGACCAGATCGACGGGTTGCGGGCCGGCCACGAGTTCGTCGATCAACCGGTCGACGATGGCCTGCACCTTGGGACGGAGTGCTTCGATACGGCGGATCGTGAAGGTGCCGGTCGCCATTCGCCGCAGTCGAGCGTGCTCCGGGTCGTCCATCAAGATGAAGCTGAGTCCGCCGGATCCTTGCTGGTTGTCTGCGATGTGCGCGACCGGGTAGCCCGGATGCGAGGAGTCAGAGCTGGTATGCGATGAAGAGAGCAGCGTTTTCGCTTCGTGGTAGCCCGTGATCAGCCAGGGGGAAGTGCCATCCGCGAGCTGGATTCGAGCGACCCTATCGCCCGAGCCTTGGCGTGCGAGTCCGGCAGGTGGGGGATCGAACGGGCAGCGCGGTTCGCGAGTCAGAGGAAAGCTCTCTTGCTCGGTCTCAGCATCGCTTTTCGCTGGATTCATGGTTTCTCCTCTTTATCTGCGGCTTGAGTAGGTCGGTTCAGGAAACAGCAGAGGTGTGCGCGTCATCGTCTCTGAGCGGTGTGCTCAAGAGGCGGGCCTGTTTGGGCATTCCCCAGCCGACGATTCCGACGAGGTGCCCTTCGCGTCGGGTGGTGACCACAAAGCGGTCGCCGTTGATGTCACCGGCAGCGACGACCTCCTCCCCCGCCGGACCAGCCGAGCCGAACACCTGGATTCGGACCCCGAACTGGTCAGACCAGAAATAGGGAACCGGAGCGTACGGGGCGCCGAAGCCGAGGATGTCTCGAGCCACGGCGACAGCCTGTTCGGTGGCGTTGGTGCGGTTCTCCAAACGCACCAGCGTGTTCTCTCGCGGATGGCGCCACCGTGCAACGTCGCCGACGGCCCACACGTTCTGCGCGGCCCTGCAGTGCGAGTCGCACACGACACCGTCATCGACGGTGAGCCCGCTGCCGGCGAGCCAGTCCGTCTCCGGTTCGCTACCGATAGCGACCACGACGGTTTCGGACCGGATTCGCGAGCCGTCATCCAGCGTGACCGACTGAACCGAGCTGCCGCCCTCCAACGCGGAAACTCGCGTGCCGCCGATGAGCTCTATCCCTGCCGCCCGGTGGCGCTCGGCAAGAACGCGGGAGGCGAGCTCGCCCAGCTGTCCGGCCATAGGCCGGGCAGAGGATCCGATGAGCGTCACCTCCTTACCGCAAGCGTTCGCCGTTGCCGCGATCTCACTGCCGAGGACGCCATTGCCAACGACGACCATCGGCCCATGGCCCGTCAATGCGCGACGTATGGCCAATGCATCGTCGAGCGTACGCAACACGTGCACGCCGGAAAGGCTCAGGCTGCCCGGCAGGCGGCGGGGGCGCAACCCGGTGGCAATAACCACCGCGTCGGCCCGATGCGTCCGCCCATCGGCGGTGCGAACCGACATTCCTCCCGAGTCGAATGACTCGGCCGGAGAACCCAGCGCCCAACGAGCCCCCAACTCGTCCAGGTGATAGGAGTCGCGAAGATGAAGTTGGTGTGTCTCCCATGTGCCCGCCAGGAACTGTTTGGAAAGTGGCGGGCGGTCATAGGGAAGGTGAGCCTCGGCGTCCAGCAGGGTGAGTTCGCCGGTATGCCCGAAGCGACGCAAAGCTTCCGCTGTCGCCAGCCCGGCCGCGGATGCGCCCACGATCAGAACAGACTGGGTCGATGGGTTAGTCACGGTTCGTCCTCTCGGATGAAATTTCTGCGGAGCTGTCGTCAGCCCGCCAACGCCGGAGCGTCCTCCTCGATCGACACGTCCGGCTGCGTCTCCGCGCCGAAGCTCTTCGGACGCGGAATGAAGAGCGCGAGCACAAGGCAGATGACGGCAGCGCTGAGGCCGAGAATCAGCGTGAGCATGAACCCTCCTTCGCTCGGCCCAGGGACCCCGTTGGTGTGAATCACAGATTGGGCGAGGATCGCACCGACGATGGCAGCGGCAATGCTCGTGCCGAGGGAACGCATCAGCGCATTGAGTCCGTTTGCCGCACCGGTCTCGTGCACGGGGACCGCCCGCATGATCAGTGCGGGCATGGCTGCGTAGCCCAGACCAACGCCCACCCCGAGAAGGACATTCACCACCAGGATCTGCCAGAACTCGGTGTGGAACAGCAGAGCCGCCCCGTAACTGACCGCGATGACGGCAGCGCCGGCAACAAGCAGGGGCTTGGGTCCGCGGAGGCGTTCCAGCCGCCCGGCGATCGGCGACACCGCCATCATCGCCAATCCGGCGGGCGCCAGCACGAGCGATGCGACCACCAGTGACAGCCCCAGTCCAATCCCGGTAGCGGACGGCAACTCGAGGAGCTGCGGGAAGACGACATTGGAGGCGAACAGGGCAAACCCCATTGCGACCGACGCAAGGTTTGTGAGCAGCACGGCACCACGCGCGGAGACGCGGAGGTCGACAAGTGGCTCCTTCACCCGAAGTTCGTACAACCCCCAGACGATGAGGACGCAGAGACCGCCGATGAGGAAGCCGAGTGTGCGTCCGTCCGCCCAGCCCCACTGGCCTCCGCGCGAGATGGCGATAAGAACTGCGATGAGCCCGAAGGAGAGGCCGATGATGCCGACCACGTCCAGGCGACCGTTCGAGCGCTGAGCGCTCGCGGGAACGATGGCCGCGAAAAGCACAAAGCACACCACCGCGATGCCTGCCGCGAGCCAGAACAGTGCGTGCCAGTCCAGGTTGTCGGCGACGACGGCGCTCAGCGGTAGTCCTAGCGCCCCTCCAACACCCAAGGTTGCACTGACGAGAGCGACAGCCGACCCCAGCCGCCTCGGCGGAAGTACGTCGCGAAGGATGGAGATACCCAGCGGGATGACGCCCGCGGCCATGCCCTGCAGCACACGCGCGACGATCATGGGCAGGAGCGAGTCGGAGAGCGCCGCGAGGATCGCTCCGGCGGCTTGTAACAGCAGCAAGGCCATGGCGATACGCCGCTTGCCGTACATATCGCCCAGTCGACCTGCGATCGGGGTGCATACGGCTGCTGCGACCAGAGTGGCTGTAATCACCCACGGAGTATCGTCCGCCGATGCCGAGAGCAATTCCGGCAGGCGCGGCTGAATAGGGATGAGGATCGTTTGCATGAACGACGCGCCCAGCCCTGCGAGAGCCAGCACGCCGACGATGAGGCCGTATGGCCTGCGGGAGTCTTGCGTTGCAGTCGACGTCACATCGGTCCCTCCGTGAGACTACGTCTCATCTAATGGACAGAGTATCACGCTAGGATTGTGGAATGAACAGCGATGTCCGAGCGCGGAGTAAGGAAATCCTGCGCGCCCAGCTCGCTCACGCTGCCGCCGACTACTGCGCCCTCCATGGTTTCGCCGAGTCCACCGTGGACGAGATCGCACAGGGTATCGGGATCTCGCGTGCCACCTTCTTTCGCTACTTCGCCTCAAAAGAGGAGGCCGTCGTCGCGGCGGCGCGGCTCGAGCGGGAATCGGTGGATGTGCATCTCCGGGCGCAGCACGCATCACCGGGCACTCTGGCCTTCGATGCCGTCCGCTCGGCCCTCGAACCGACGGTCGATGCGGCAAGGGCGGACCCAGCCCGGGCCCGCGCTCAAATCGCAATGATCACAGGGAACTCAGCATTGCGCGGTCAGCTTGCCGCCGATCGCGCAGATGAGAGCGCGAAGCTCGCCACAGCGCTGGCCTCCTACTTTTCCGATCCTTACATCGCCCAAGCGGTCGCGGCCGCCTCTATGGCAGCGACCGAGCTCGGGTGGAGCCTGTGGGCGGCCGACCAGACCAGCGACCTAGGAGATATGTTCGACATCGCCTTCGCACTGATCGGCCAGGCGCAATCGGCGCGGTTTGATCAATCGGCCAGTTCGGCGAGATAGCAATGTTACCAGTGCAGCGTGCGACCGTTCGAGATGCCCGTGATGCGGAGGAGATCGCCTAAAGCGGCGATGCCGAGCCGCAGCTGAAGCCTACTGTCAACCGCGAACGGGGATCGGCCCAGCATCGGCACCACCAGGTCTGGGAGGGAGCGGGCTCTCGGATTCCTGTCGGTGCGGCGGGGTTCCCAGCCGGGAGACGGGGACGTCGAGCAGAGGAATGGCTGCCGATGAGAGCGACCTCCACGTCGACCCATACTTCGTTCGATTGGTCAGACGTACACGTTGAATTCTGCGATCGACCACCAGCTGCCGGAACTGCCGGTGTTCACGACCCGCACGTACCGATCCGTCTGGGAGGGGAAGGACACGGTCTCGACCGGCTGTCCCGTGGTGACGGATCCGACGGTGGTCCAGGTCACTCCGTCCTGCGAGACCTGCACGTCAGCGCTTGGTGGGTAGTCGCTGGTGCTGCTGCCGGAGTCGATCACCACCTTGTCGAAGGTCTGGGCCTGGCCCATGTCCACCTGCACCCACATCCCGTTGGCCGCAGACTCCGCGTGAAAGGACGGACTGAAACGTTTGAGCTGCCGACCCTCGGACGGCATCCAACTAGGTTGCCCAGACCAGATCCACACGAGTCGGATCCAGAACCCGTGCACCCCTTGGACGAGGCTGAATGACAGCAGACGTGAGCACCGTCCGGGCGATCTCTCGTCGACGAGCCACTGGGAGCTGTTGCCACGCAGACATCTGTGCGGCGTCCTCGCTCGCCCAGCCATCGAACACGCGGGTGCCGGCGACCCGGTCAAGCCGTTTCACCGCCCTCGTATGGCGGGCAGCCGCGGCCTTCCGGGCTTCCAGGAATTCGGCGCGGGTAATCTCCCCCGCGCCGAGCATCGCAGCTAGCTGAAGCATCGCCTGTTGCGCGCGAACGACTTCTCTTAGCTGCTGCGGGTGCTGACCCGGTTCTGCCCGGGCAACCAGAACACGCCCAATCTCGGGTGATTCCAACCGGAGCACAATCGCCGGGGCGATGAAGTCTTCGAGCATGGAGGCGTTGATGGAGAGTTGGCCACATCCGCTGGATCCTGGGGTTCTCGTGCAGGTGTAGCGGCGCACGCCCCGCGGTGACGTCGTCACTAGCGTGTTACCGCAGCGGCCGCAATGCAGCAGGCCGCTGAGAAGGTACAGGTGCGGCGGCCGCCGCTCAATGTGCCTAGACGCGAACGTGTCGAGCACCGTCTCGTGCTCCTCGGGAGTAATAATGCCCGGCCACACCGCGGGCCCCACGGTTTTCCCGTGGTGGTCACGCAGCCCGGCGATGCGTCCACTGATCAGGATCGGGCGAAGGGTGCGGACACTCCATGAGTCCGCCACCCCGGATGTCGGAATTTCCTTCTCATTCATCCACCGGGTCAACGAGTTCAAGGACTCACCGGCGAGGTAGCGGGAGACGACCTCCCGGATGATGGCTGCTTCGGCATCACGAATGGTGATCCGGTCGGATTCGTATCCGAACGGTCGATTGGCCCCGCCGTTGGGTTTACCCATTTGAGCGTTTTGCAGCATCTTGCGACGGATCCGCGCTGACTTCCTTCCCGACTCTGCCGCCGCCATGGCACTGGTGATCCGGGCAATCAGCAGCCCGTTGTCATTTCCCAAACCAACATCCCCGGTCACCGTGGTGACATCCACGCCGGCAACGGTGCACACGTCGATGAAGTGCTCTAATTCGACCGGACGTCGGGTGAGCCGGTCCAAGTGATACACCAGAACCGCGTCGATCCGCCGCTCGACAATATCTCCCACCATCCGCTCGTAGGCCGGGCGTTGTTTCCCCGAATAGGCGGAGACATCGTTGTCCACATACTCGCCGGCCACCGTCCAGTCCCGGCCTTTGGCTAACCGGCGGCAGTCCTCGAGTTGACGTTGCACGCCCAACCCGTCCCCCGTTTGATCGGAGGAAATCCGCGCGTATATCGCTGCGGCAGCCATCTTCTTCATGTCCGCACGGTAAGCGACCGGCATCCGCGGAACATCGGTCCCTGCGAGCACAGCAACTCCCGCCCGCAAGCCGGACCCGCGCCACACATCTTGTCTATCGCGGGCGACGCGCCTGGTCGTAGAGTCCAGCCACCCCGACCGAGGTAGCTGATGCGCGAGATAGTCGCCATCCTGGTCTCCCCAGACCCGGACGGCGAAGCAGAAATCGTCACTCTCCAATCGCCGGACACCTTCGACGTGCCGCCGATTGCGATCCGCCGACCCATCGACGCTGCGGACGGGGCCATTTTCGAGGTTTGGGAGCGGTGCAGCATCGCCGACGGTCACACGGCGATGTACCGGCTGGCTCGCATCGAGGCACGACGCTGCTGACCGCGCTGCAATATAGGGCATTCCCGAAAGCCGGTCCCCGGGTGCACCATGTGCCCACCGGTGGAATCAGGCGGCGGGAAAAGGGGGACGTGATGGCCGATGAAGTGGATTACCTCCACCCACCCCACCCGCCACGGCTGAGAGAGCACATCGGCCTAATCCGGTGGGTGCACGAGTCCGATGGCGTCTGGGTGAGCGAAACCGTCACCGGACAGTTCGCCGGCGGCAATTCACACCGATGGGTGCTGCGGCTCTACTCCGGTGAAGAGCTCGAGTACGACCTCGGCTCCTGGTCAGTGTTCCAACCACACTTGTAAGGAACCGGACGGGCGATCGCGGACGCCACTGCCCACACGATCCGTTCGCAAATCGGTGCCAGGGGCACCGCCGCCGATTCACCCAGGACACTGCCTCAAGGCTTCCGTCGGCGAGACGTCCAAGCAAACTCTCCTCTCACATCCCGGAGACCGGCTCCCGGATGAGGGGTCACGCCGTCACCGACTCGTGCCTGCTGCGTCCCGTGCGCGGATCAAGGCCGGCCTGCCAGCGGGAGCGCTGCTCTTGCGGAGTGATGATGGTGCCATCCGGTGCCGTGGCTGGGGTGAGGAAGTTCGGCATACCCAGCGCCAACGCGCAGCCGTCGACCGCCTGCCGCAGCTCGTCGTAATACCCCAACGGCCAACGGTCGCTGCGCTTGAGTACCCAGTGATCAACCCGGTACAGCATCAGCGTCTCATGGGTGTCCGAGCGGGTTGCCGGGCCGTACTCGATCTGGAAGTGGATCCGGTTCGCCGCATCGTTCAAAACCAGCCACACCCGCTCCCCCACTTGCAATACCTTCACGTTCCCGACCTCCTGCAACATTCGAACATATCTTCGAATTGTGGTGCAATGGGGTGACACTGAGCAGTTGGAGGTCCTGGTCATGAGCATCGCGCCCGCCGCCGACATCATCCACGTCTGGACCGAACACGGGACACCAATCCGCCTCGTCTGGGCCGGGAACCGATACCGGGTCGCGGGAGCTGAACAGATCCGCACCACCGGTACACACGATGCGCTGACCCATCCCGCGGAGCAGCTGCCGGGTTGGTCAGTGATCGGTCGCGCGGAGCAGGACCCTGCTGATGTGCGCGTGTTCGGGGTGCAGCGCCAGGGGGCTGGCTGGGTCCTGATCACCTTCGACCCTGCCTGAACCTGTGGGTACGAACAAGCGCTACGACGTCTACTCGAAACCGTTGTCAGAGATTACGGAGGCGGCCGAGCGACAGCCGCGACCGATCAGCATCCCGGAGGATGTGGTGCGGGCCAGCGGTCGACGCCGGGACGAACCGCAACCCGTGGCAGTGATGGTTCACGTGCCGGTCCAGGTGGCCTACACCGACGTGCAACTGGTCGACGGTGAAGCACTGGCCTGGACAACCGGCGGCCTGGTGTTGATCCGCTACGTTCCCGAAGGGTCCCGGTCCCCCGTCTATGTGTGGGTCGCCGGGAACCTCGTTCACCGCAAGTAGCAACCCAACCTCAGAGGAGCCGCGAGCGGCGCTCCGCTTACTCGACTTGTCCGCCTGCCTGGCCAGCTGATCGTAGGTCGCTGCGGCGGCTCCGTTCCGGGCTTTCGCGGCATATCCTCGCTGCGCTGCGGTATTCCACGGACCCGGCACTGCACCGCCTCCGCTTCCCTCTCGATCCTCTTGCCAGACAGGCGAACCAAACCAGTTGATCGAAAGAAGCAACACCATGAACGACACCCCTGTGACCGGAACCATCCAGCATCTGGACCCGCACACCCTCCTGTTGGAAGAGAATGTGCGACCCACCGCACCCATCACCCCCGCCTTCATCCAGTCGATCCGCGAAAACGGGGTCCTCACCCCCGTCCTCGCCCACCACAACCCCGACGGCAGCATCACAGTCCGCGCCGGGCAACGCCGGGTCTTCGCCGCCCGCGAAGCGCAACTCGCCACCATCCCCGTGTACCTTGTCGACGCCGACGACGTGGCCACGGAGCGGATCGTGCAGCAGATGGTGGAGAACGACCAACGCGAACCACTCACCGACGGGGACCGGGCCGCCGCCTTCCAGCAACTCGCGTTCGAAGGACTCACCATCACCGCCATCGCCCGCCGCACCGGCTCCAAAACCCGAGAGGTCAAAACCGCCCTCGCGATCACCGACAACCCCGCCGCAGCAACCGCGCTCCACGAGCACCCGCTCACCCTGGACCAAGCAGCCGTGCTCATCGAATTCGACACCGACGAACACACCCGCACCGAACTGATCCAGGTCGCGACCACCGACCCGGCCCAGTTCCCACACGCGGCCCAGCGGGCACGCGACGAAAAAACCCGCGCCCAAGCCAAAGCCGACACGGAAGTCGACCTCGCCGGTCGCGGGTACGAAATCCTCGACACCGACCCCGGCTACTACGACACCCAGTACACCCGCATCAGCGAACTCCTCACCGCCGAGAACGACCGCGTGACCGTCGAACACATCGAGAACATCGCAGGGCGTGCGGCACATGTTCGCGTCTACGCCGACGGCGAGCCGAGCATCACTTACTTCCTCCACGACGCCAAGGCCGCAGGATTCCACACCTACAACACCAGCGCGCCAAACAGCGGGCCGATGACCGAGGAACAGAAGGCCGAACGGCGCATTCTGATCGCCAACAACAAGGCCTGGGCCTCCGCCGAAGTAGTCCGCCGCGACTGGCTCACCACCCTCCTCACCCGCAAAACCCTCCCCAAAGACACCGCCCTCGTAATCGCACGAGGCCTCACCGTGCACCGGCAGGCGATCAGCACCGCCACCCGAGAAGGCAACGAACTCGCCCACCAACTACTCGGTGTCGAACCCTCCGGCTACTTCGCAGCCGACAAGCTTGTAGCCCTGCTCGAGCAGACGCCGGGCAAAGCACAACACGTGACGCTGGCCATCGTCCTCGGGGCCTGCGAGAGCGTCACCAGCAAGCAAACCTGGCGCACCCCGTCCCCAACGGATGCCGCCTACTTCACCCAACTCGCCGCTTGGGGATACCCCCTCAGTGACGTCGAACGCATCGTCACCGGCATCGACGACCCGACCGCGGCGGACAAAGGTGAATCTGAAGAAGGGGCCATCACCGAGGAAGAAGGCTGACACCCCGTGCTGTGGGTCCCGCCACGCAGGGCGGGACCCACAGCACGGTCTCGGCCACGACAGTCAGTCGAGACCGCCAACGTGCCCACCGGCCACCGACGGTGCAATGATCACGCCGCCTGCCGGGCGAACCCGATCCAGCGCCAGGAACGGAACGCACGCGGTCTCGGCGGTCAACGCGGCCAGGTGTCCGATAGGGGTCTGCGGGTCGGCAGCGATCGCCCACCCATCCACCGCATACCGGGACACCGTGTCCACGCATTCTTGCTTCTCTTCCGGTGTCGGGCTGTCCGTGCCGACCACTCCGATCAGTCCCCGTTGCAGTTCTGGGCCCATGTGTGTGGTGTCGATGATGAATACCCGCATGATCCTTCACTCCCCTGCTCGATCGTTTTGTTTGCCTTTCCGGCGGAGAGATCGAGAGCGAGTGGGAGCGGCGTAAGTGCCGGGACCGTGGAATACCGGACTGGAGCGAAGCGGAGGGAGGATATGCCGCGAAAGCCCGGCACGGTAAGCCGCGGGAACGAGCTACGATCGCCCCGTGGAAAGACACACAAACCCGGAAAGGGCAGCGCCGCCGCAGGCGGCTCCAGCAGGTTCCCCCTAGCGGACGCCTGTAGCGGTTGCAGCTGATCTCCGACGCCCCCGAGCCGCGTATTTGCTACGAGATCGGCTGGCAGACCCGAGCGCGCGAAACCGAACCGGTCACCCAACAATCACGAAATCGATGCAATGCGTGCTTAGACCGTTCAGAACGCTGCGTCCAAAAAGAGTGACCTTTCCGGCCGTTCATCGTAGTTCGCTCCTGCCGCTGCGTGCCGGGCTTTCGCGGCATATCCTCGCTCCGCTGCGGTATTCCACGGACCCGGCACTCCACCGCCACCGCTCACCATCGATTCCCCTTACCGGAAAGGCACAAACAAAAGTCGTCCACAGGGGAGAAACCAATGAGCACCACAATCGCACACCGAGCCGGTTTGAGCACCGACGAACAGAGGGCGCGCGCCGACGCGCTGCACAACTCGATCAGCGAGCAAGTGGAACAACTCAAGAACTCCGAGAAATGGCGAGCCTTCTTGGACTTCGCCGCCGCGTTCCACTCCTACTCGCTGAACAACCTGCTACTGATCCTCGCCCAAAAACCGGACGCCAGCCAGGTGGCCGGGTTCCGGAAATGGCAGCAGCTGGGCCGGCAGGTACGCAAAGGCGAAACCGGGATCCGCATCTTCGGCTACTCCACCAAGAAAATCACTGAAGAAAACGACAAGAACGAGGAACTCGAGCGACAAATCGTCCGCTACCCGATTCTGACCGTGTTCGACATCGGCCAAACCGACCTCATCGACAGTGCGGAAGACACAGACAGCATCACTCAGCAGCTCACCGGCGCTGACGACCGCGGTGTCATCAACGCCCTCACCGACTACCTGCTCGCCGAAAGCTGGAGCATCCAATACCGTCCGCTGCCCGGCAACCGAAACGGGTGCACCGATCCCGATGCGAGGGCCGTGATACTTGATGACGGACTCAGCTCTGAGCACACCGCCAAGACGCTGATCCACGAAACCGCGCACATCCTGATGGGACACACCAGCGACCCTGTCGACTACGTGAGCCACCGGGGCCGGATGGAGGTTGAAGCGGAATCCGTGGCGTACACCGTCGCCGGCCTCATCGGATTCGATACCAGCGCCTACAGCATCGGGTACATAAGTGGATGGACCGACGGCGACACCGACCTGATCAAGCCACCGCCGCGCGTGTGCTCGCGGCAACCCGCCGCCTCGCGACTATCACGCAAAACGACAGCCGCAGCCTGACCGGGCTCGGCACGCGCATTCTTGGTGGGATTTGAACCCTAGTTCGTACCCTTGAAATGCAACGGATTGGGCGCACTTCCGACCTTTCGTGTGCTGAGAGCCGCTTCGAGATCCTGCGCGAACCGCTTGCCGACTGAGCCTGGGAACCGCTCGAGCACCGCGCTGAGCGACATCGCGGCCAGGTGGGCGCCGGCGGCGTCGATCGGAACGTCCGGGAAGTAGAGGCGGAACACGTTTACAACCGCCGCCCAGACTTCCTTGTCCTCGGAAATCTCCTTGATGGGAGTGTCCAACGTGAACTCCGCCCGCTCCCCATATCCCTCCGGTGCGGCATAGCGCCACGAATGGGCGCCCGCTCCGACTTCCGCGGTGAGGCCTTCAGGGTGAAGCGGGAGGATCACGCTTGCGGTGACGCCCTCGGGAACACTCAGGTCCAGCACCACGTCTCCCTCTTCAACCTCCCAGCGGACCTCGATGAGGCCGTAGGCCGTCTGGTGAGCGGTGCGTGCCGACATCAGCCCTCCGCCAGGCTGAGGAGCGACCAGGGTGCGCTTCCAGCCGGGCTCGAGCCGGGACAGCCCGCCGACCACGCGGTGCAGCCAGTCGGCCACGGCTCCGAGCGCGTAGTGATTCAGCGAGGTCATCCCGGTTGAGTTCAGGGTTCCGTCGGGCTGGATGGAGTCCCATCGCTCCCAGATCGTGGTTGCCCCGTTCGAGAGCGGGTAGAGGAACGACGGGCACTCCTTTTCGAGCAGGAGCCTGTACGCCGCCGCCAGGTGGCCGGTGCTGCTCAGGGCGTCCAGGACCAGTGGCGTGCCGGCGAACCCGGTCGAGATCGTGTAGCCGGCGGCGTCGACGATCTCTGCCAGACGGTCGCCGGCCTTTTGCTTCTGCTGCTCGTCGAGGATGTCGAACATGATCGTCAGGGCGTAGGCGGTGGCCGACTCGTTCACGACTCGGCCGATGTCGGTCACGAACTCGCGGCGGAAGGCGGCGAGGACCCGTTCGTGCAGTTCCCGGTAGTGGTCCGCATCCGCGTCATGGCCGAGGAGGGACGCGGTCTCCGCAAGTTCGCGTGTGGTCCTGCAAAGGTAAGCCGAGGCGACCAGGTACCGGTCGGTCTTTCCGCCGGCCGGGTTGTTCGCCGGAGCGTCAGGGTCGAGCCAGTCGCCGAACTGGAAGCCGGATTCCCACAGCCCCTGACCGCTCAGCAGTTGTTCGATCTGGCCCATCAGTGCCGTCATCGAGCCGTAGCTGTCGCGGAGGATGCCGAGGTCGGCGTGCTCCTGGTAGAGCTGCCAGGGCAGGCTGATCGCCACGTCGCTCCACAGGGCGGTGGGCGAGGACGGGTTGGGCAGCACGTCCGGCACGACCCAGGGCACCGTACCCGACTCCTGCTGCTCCGCAGCGAGGTCCTTCAGCCAGGAGCCCAGCACGCCCCGGGTGTCGTAAAGGTAGGTCGCAGTCGGCGCGAACGCGTTGAGGTCACCCGTCCAGCCGAGCCGCTCATCGCGCTGCGGGCAGTCCGTCGGGAGGCCGACGAAGTTGCCGCGCATCGACCAGACGGTGTTCTCGTGCAGCTTGGTGACCAGCGGATCGGAGCTCTCGAACCATCCCATCCGCTCCATGTCGCTGTGGACCACTACGGCGCGGAGTGCGTCCGCCTGCAGCTCCGCCGGCCACCCGTCGACCTGGGCGTAGCGGAAGCCGTGGAAGGTGAACTGGGGCTCCCACACCTCGATGCCCGTGCCGGCGAGCACATAGCGATCGGTGGCCTTCGCCTTGCGCAGCGTCTCGAGTTCCAATTCACCGTCAAGGGTGAGCAGCTCGGCATGCCGGAGGGTGATCACCTGTCCGGCAGGTCCGGAGACCGTCAGGCGCACCCATCCGCTGAGCACCTGCCCGAAGTCCACGATTGTGGCACCCGAGGGTGCTCGGGTGATCGTCACCGGCGCGAGCTCCTCAGTACGGCGGATCGGCGGCGCCGTAGCGGGAAAGAGCGTGGACGGATCCCAGTCGAAGAGGTCGGCGGCTGCCCAATCCGAGGCGTCGAAGCCGGGTGCGTCCCAGCCCGACGGCTCCAGCCGCGCGTCATGCTCCTCGCCGGCGTAGATGCCGTTGGCTCGCACGCCGCCCTCGCCGATCTGGAACGACCGGTCGGTGCTGATGATGTGGACATGGTCTCCGTAGTCGAGCTCGAGCTGCGCCCACAGTGTAGGCCGGTCGGCGTAATTCGCTCGGTTCAGCTCCCACGTGAGCGGCCCCACGGCCCACCCCTCGCCGACGATCGCTCCAATAGTGTTTGAGCCTGCACGCAGCAGAGCGGTCACGTCGTGTTCGCTGACCGGGATGCGGTGCTTGTATGACGTCCACCCGGGAGCCAGGACCTCATCGCCGACCCGCTCCCCGTTGAGCCGAGGAACCACGATGCCCAACCCGGTCACGCGGAGGGTCGCCCGCTGCGGAACAGCGTCCAGGTCGAAATCCCGCCGGAAATAGACGGCCGGGTCGCCCTCGGCGCTCGGCGAACTCGCGCTGATGAACGAGGCGAAGTGGTCGGTGGTCACGCGTACTCCCTCAGATAGAACTATCGATTGCGGCGAATTGTGCGATTCGAGGCCGGGGTCACCGCACCGACTTAACCCCGAAGTACGAGGAATCCTCCGACGAACGTGGGGACGGCCGCGGCCGGGTAGAGCACGGCGTAGTTGACTTCGCCGCTCGACGAGACGGCGACGGCATCCAGGCGGTAGGTGTTGGTGAGCGGTCCGGCGTTCTCGATCTCGACGGCCGCCTCCACTACAGCAGCACCGGGCTCGATCGACGGTGTCGTCACCCGCACGCCTTCGTGGGCGACGCGTCCCAGGTTCTTCACGATGAGTTGGACGTCGCGATAGATGCCGGCGCCGGCGGACCAGCGGCTGTCCAGGTGCGTCCCGCACTCCACCCGTATCTCGTTCGCCGCACCGAACGGGTCGACGTGGACCGTGAACCGCGAATAGCCGCACGCCCACTGGCCGGCCAGGTTTCCGTTGACGTACACGGCGGCATCCCGGTAGATCACCACCGAATTCGAGCAGCAGCCGGTGTCCGGCCGTTTCGGCGGGGGCGAAGACGGTCTTGCGGTACTCGCACACGCCACCGCGGAAGTACCCGTTGGTCTCACCCCGCGGCGCGTCGGCGCTGCGCGTCTGTCCGATTAGCGCGTTGTGCGGGAGTTGGACTGCGGTCCAGGCGGAGGCGCCGTCGCTCCCGCCCAGCTCTTTGAACGCCGTCACCTTCGTCCGAAACGACCAGCCGTCGTTGACCAGGGCGTGGCCCGCGAAACAGGGCTGCGGATTGTAACGATTCAGCTCGTCGGGGCCGGCATCCACGGTGCTCGTCATCGAGTGCTCCAGTTGCTAGCGAGGCGATAGAGTATCGCGCGTTACCGGCACGTTAGCCGCTCTGGGTAACGCGCGTCAACTCCGGTAGTGTCGCTACCGAAGAATTTGTCAGCCCAGCCCAGGAGCGGACTTTGATAGCAACCAGTGAGGACGTCGCGAAGCGCGCCGGCGTCTCCCGCGGTGCGGTCAGTCAGATTCTCAACGGGCGCGGCGAGCGCTTCTCCACCGAAACCCAAGAACGGGTCAGGCGAGCAGCTGATGAGCTCCAATATCAGCCGTCTGCAGCAGGCCGAGCTCTGGCGCTCGGGTCGAGTGACTTCGTCATCGCCCTCATCCCCAACACGACCTTCGGCAGCAACCTCCAGGACCTCTTCGAGTCGGCCACTGACCAACTCGCGGCTCGCGGCCTCACCCTCGTCCTTCGACTCTCGACTCCGACTGCCGGCGCCCTCGACCGCCTCGTCTCCGGGCTGAAGCCGCGCGCGGTTCTCTCTCTGACACGGTTCTCACCCGACGAACGCGAAATCCTGGACCGCAGGGGCGTACGTGCCATCGACCCGGCGCTCACCGGACGCGACACCTTCAGCGAGCAGATCGGCGTCTTCCAGGCTAACCACCTCATCGAGCGGAGCCGGCCGCGGCTAGCCTTCGCCCGCCTTCAGGATGCACGGCAGGACCCCTTCGGGGACGGTCGCGAGACGGGAGTCCGCGACGCGTGCCGCAGAGCCGGGCTCCCGGAACCCGAAACGGTGCGACTCAGCATCGACCTGGACGCGGCCCTCGCCGCGCTGGACCGGATCATCGCGCCGGGCCTTGGCATCGTCTGCTACAACGACGACGTCGCTACCGCCCTTCTCTCTGCGGCCACCGTTCGCAACCTCGCCGTCCCCGATGATGTGGCGATCATCGGCATGGACCACACGCCGCTCTCACAGGTGACGCTTCCCCGCCTGACCACGGTCGGGTACGACACGGCGGCGCCGACGCAGAACCTGATCGCGGCGATGGTTGCGGCGGTCACCGGTACGGAAGACGTGGCGTCCCCCGCCGACATCAGCCTCCGGTTGGTGCAAGGCGGAACAACGTAACCGGTCACTCTTGATGCCACCGTCTCGTCGTCTAGGTTTGGACGGCGAGACCAACGCCGTCGGCGCAACGGTTCAAGTCAGGCAAGCCCACCCAACATCGCATCCGCCGCTGGCACCCCGGTGACTGCCCCGCCGGCCCGGCGACCCGCTCAAGAGCCAGGAACGGCACGCACGCCGTCTCGGCGGAGAGCGCGGCCAGGCACCCGATGGGCGTGTGCGGGTCGGCGGCGATCGCCCACCCATCCACCGCATACCTGCTGACCGTGTCCACGCACTCCTTCTTCTCCTCCGGTGTCGGGCTGGTGGAGCCAACCACCCCGATCAGTCCCCGTTGCAGTCAGGCCGCATGTGTGTGGTGTCGATGACGAATACCCGCATGATCCCCTGCTCGATCGTTTTGTTTGCCTTTCCGGCGGAGAGAGATCGAGAGCGAGCGGGAGCTTCACGGCAAGCCGCCGGAACGAGCTAAGATCGCCCGCGGAAGGACACACGAACCCGTAGGAACAGTGCCGCCGTAGGCGCCTCCACAGGTTCCAGCCGGCGAACGCTTGCAACGGTTGCAGCTGATCTCCGCGCCCCCGGCCCTTCTATTTACTACGAGATCGGCTGGAACTGCTCACCCAAGAAGCAGCGCCGATTCTCACCGATCAGGTGGTCCCCACGAAGTGGCCCACTGAGGCTGTCGGCGGCCCGCGAGCAAACGAATGAGTGACCCCGTCCGGACGTTATGGGAGTTCGCTACCCGATTGCGTGCCGCCACCGCTCAGGATTTCCAGCGCCGGAAGGCGAGACCGGCATTTGCATCTTCGGCCACCGATAGAGACGATGGCCGACATAGGAGGTGAAGCGAGAAGCTGTAGCAGCAAGCGTCTCCCCGATGCTCGCCGATGCCACGGACACGTTGCACTGTCGGAAGGCGTCTGCGACTTCAGCACCATGTCGGATGGCATTCAATAAGAGTCTCAGGGAGCCTCAGCCATGCTCGCCCGCACCAACGGCTCGACGGGGTCAGACGAAGTTAGAATCAATAGAGCTCCACTCGCACGATCCCGGTGCTCGCGGGGAGCAGCGGAATGGGGAAGGCCTCGGGCGTTCGTGCTCCGCGTTGGGGAACTCGAATAGCGGTTCCAGAGGCTGTCTCATCGCCATTGAGTCGCCGCACAACTCGCCAAGATCCTTTGAAGTCAAGTTCCGTGGCCGCGAGGATGCCCACACGTCCCCCGTTCTCCCGGGCGAACTTTACGTCGAGCCCCCGGCCTATGACGGTAAAGACTCCGGGGCGTTCCTGAATGACCGCGCCGTGCGCCGGGCCAACGACATCCGGCTCGTCGAAAAGGTCATCCGCCTTGAGCGTGACCAAGAATTCCCCGAACTGGACCGTCTGTTCTGGCCGATCATCGCCCAGGAGAAATCCGCGCGCAACCGCTCCCGGGTGCTCGCGGAGTATTTCTGTTGCGGTTCCCGCAAGCCGGTATCCGTCGGCGAGAGCTGCTTCAGCGTCAGATCCCTCTTCGACGGAGTCGACTCCGAACGGTGAAACGCCGACCGCTCGATGCTCGGTTAACGCGACGAGCATCTGCGCCGCGCCAAGTGAACTGCGTCGCATTTCAGGAATCAAAAGTGCGCTCGACGACTCGCGAAAGGCGCGACAGATTTCGTCAAAGTCTCCGAAGTAGATGTCCGGTGCGTGGAGAGCCAAGCTGGGCGCGCAAGCAGACCAAATAGGTGCGACGCGCGGGATCGGGCCGCCGCTCGGGTACCAACCCGGCTCCGCCCCGCCAGCAACCGCAAGGGCAGAACTGACAGGAAGATCGATTTCGATCGGCACATCGAGCCACGCGTTCACATACATCGGCAGGGGATGCTGCGCCTGGCCTGAGCTAACGATGGTCTGAACATAAGTGGCATACGCACTAGCCATGAACACCTCATGAGCCTCCGAATTGTCCCCAAGCACTTCTTGCCATGAGCCACTGCGGAGTCGTCCGCGCTCGAGCCACCTCTGGTGCGCCGGAATCCATGGCGCCCCTTCAATTGCAGTGATAATCGCAGCGGGCACTTCCCGGGCCCAAGCCCTGTTCGCCAGATCGCTGCGGTCGCGAGAGTCACCGAGCAGGCCGACCTCGTTCTCCACTTGCACCATGATGACTGTCCCCTCCGGGTCAGAGTGACGGAGGTACGACATGAGTGCAGTAAACGCGGCGGCATCGGCGCGCCGCGATTCTTCTCCAAACGGCGAAACATGCTCGATTGGACCCTGCTCGCCCGCCACGGCAACGGGGAACGTGTCGGGGTCGCGTTTTATCCATTCCGGGACGTAACTGGAACTTGCGTTCTTCCAAGACCCGAACCAGAGCGGCACCAGATACAGGTGCTCATCCCGCGCTGCGCTGAGCATCGCGTCGATTTGCTCGAAGTGGAACTCGCCTCGATTGGGCTCGAGTAGGTCCCAGGCGATAGGAGCGAGAACAGCATTGGCCCCCAGTCGTTTCGCGCGACCGAATGCGCGGCGGGTCGAGGTGGGGGTGCTCGTGCTTGAGTTATGCACTTCCGCGCCGAGGATCGTTATGGGCAAGCGATCGATCTCAACGTGCCGTCGCTGCGTCTGTGGCATGTAGCTCTCGGCTGGACGATCAAGGTCCGGATTTTGGAAACTGGCAGTCACTTGATGGCCCCAGCCAGGATCCCGCTAACAAAGTGCCTTTGAAACACTAGGAACAGAATCATTGTGGGAAGAGTGGCGATTGCTGTTCCGAGCAGCAAGACACCGTAGTCGGTCTGGCCAAGCCCCACGAGTGTGGCTAGGAACACCGGGGCTGTGTACATCGATGGTTCAGTCAAAACTAGCAATGGCCACAGGAACGAATTCCATTGGAACATGAAGAGCAGGAGGCCGAGCACAGCCAGCGCTGGTCGGATCGCCGGAAGAGCAATTCGATAAAAGATCCGAAAATCGCCCGCTCCATCTATACGTGCCGCCTCGATCAGTTCGCTGGGAAATGCAAGGAACGACTGACGCATGAAGAAGATCCCGAAAGCATTAAAGCTGAAAGGAAGGACCACCGCTTGGAGCGAATTTACCCATCCGAGGGAAGTCATCAGCTCGAATAGCGGAACCAACGTTACCTGGAAGGGAATGGTCATGGTGATGATGATCACGGTGAGCAGAGCCTGTCGCCCGCGAAAGGTGTACTTGGCGAGCGCGAAACCTGCCATAGCAGACACGAGACCGGCGAACACCGTGTACAACACCGCTACCGCTACCGACACCGCCATGTTGCTTGCAAATGTCGTCCCGTCGAATAGGCGACTCAGATTTGCCAGCAATGCGCTTCCCGGCGTCAGTGCTGGAGGCGCCGAGTAAATGTCCGAGCTCGGTCGCGTGCCGGCAACTACCATCCAGTAGAGCGGAAAGAGACTGACCAGCCCGCCGATAATTAGAACGATATGAAGAGCCAGGCTTGAGGCCTTACGCGACACTCGCGTGCGGCGGCCGTGCTTCACATCTCGTATGGAGGATGCAGCGTTAGTCATTCGTCGTCCTTAGTGCGAAGAATCCGCATCTGAATAACGGCAATCACCATGACAATGAGCACGAGTACGTATGCCATCGCGGATGCGTACCCGAAATCGAGGCTCTTGAAAGCGGTCCGATATAAATACAGGACAATGGTCAGCGTGGAACCGGCAGGACCGCCCCCGGTGAGAATGTACGATTCGTCGAATAGTTGAAGGGCGCCGATCGTTGACGTTGTGACGGTAAACAGGATCACCGGTCTCAGCAACGGAAGGGTGATCGATCTGAAAGCTTGAATTGCCGACGCCCCGTCCATTGCTGCTGCTTCGCGCACACTCGGGTCGATCGAAGACAGACCAGCCAAGAAGATGACCATGTTGTAGCCGGTCCACCGCCACGTGATGGCGGCAACTAGAGACACCCGCGCCCAAAAGGGGTCACCGAGCCAGTCAATCGGGCCAACACCTATCGATGCCAGAAGTTGATTAGCCACAGACGAATCGCCGTTCAAAAGGGTCCGGAACACGATCGCGTACGCCAACAACGCAGTGACGGCGGGTAGGAAATAGATCAACCTGAACCCCGTCTTGAGCTTCACGTATGTAGACCGAAGCGCCACGGCAAGTATGAGCGCAATGGATAGCATCAGCGGAACCTGAACGACGAGAATCAACAGAGTGTTTCCCAGGGCAAGGCCAAAGTTGGGGTCCGAGAAAAGTCGTTCATACTGATGAAGGCCCGCCCAAACAAGCTTTCCATCCACGCGAGTTTGGAAGCTGAGCAAGAGACTTCGGGCAATTGGGTAAGCCTGGAAGACCAGGAACAACACCAAAGCCGGTGCGAGAAAGATCAGTTGGCGTCGGCTCGGGCGCCGCTTGCGATGACTTGAGGAGCCCCCCGATCGGGACGACGGCGGAGTCGAAGTCCCGACGGGAGATTTGGTTAAGGTCATTGGCCGATCTGACTACTCAGCTGCGCGTTGGCGTCGCGCAGGGTCGACTTAGCGTCGGCTCCCGAAACAAGGACCTTGTTCATGGCGTCGACCAATACCTGATCTGCCTTGTCGTAGTCCGCAGTGAATGGCACTGACGGGATATCGGGAATCGTCTTGGCGAAGACACTCCAGATCTGCTGATCTCCGTAGTACGGGACCTTCTCCTTGAACGCAGGCTGGTCGCTTGCCGCCAACAGTGACGACATGTTTCCTACCTTCATCATTGTGTTTGCTGACTCCGTCGTTCCAAGCGCGAACATGGAGAATAGGTATGCGCCCCGGGGATTCTTGGACTTGGCAGGAATCAGAAGATTAGATCCGCCCTGGTTGGATGCCCGCGGGCCGGCCGCTGTCAGCGCAGGCATTTCCATCACAGCCCACTTGCCAGCTTGCTCAGGAACGCTCGAGCTGAGAATCCCAGCGAACCAGACGGGCATGATGTTCGTCGCCGCCTCGCCAGACTTCAATGAACTCAGCATCGCGTCCCAATTGTTTACATTCTTTGCGTACCCGTCTTGTACGGCATTTTGAAGAAGGGTGGCAGCCGAAATCGAGGCCTCGCTGGCCAAGTTGGCTTTACCTTTAGCCGTGAAATACGATTGCCCCTGCTGCTGCAGCAAAATGCTGTAAGCCTGCGAGGTGTCGACTTCGATTGGCAAAAGCGCGTGTCCTTGCGCCTTGAGTTTGCGTCCCGCAGCCATATAGTCCTCCCAGGTCTTGATGGAGCTCGGGTCGACACCCGCCTCAGCCAACAAGTCGGTGCGATAGTAAAGAGCTACGGGCCCTACATCCCATGGGACGCCATAGAGCTCGCCATCTGCCCCGGTCAGGGCAGGCCATTTTGAAGCTGCCCATTCCGTTTTTCGCTTATCCAGGCCGAACTTCCTCAGGTCTACGAAACCGTCGGGGAAGTTACCCGTCACAGTTTTCACGCGTTCACCCGTGACGGCCACCACGTCCGGAAGGTTCGACCCGCTCTGAAGACCGACCGTAAGCCGGGTACTGACATCGTCATAACCGATGACCTGCAGCTTGACTTTGAGCTTGGGATACTTCTTCTCGAAAACAGGGATCACTGCTTTGAGCGGATCGCTTGCTCCTTCCCAAGTGAGAACATTCACGGTGCCGCTTACCGATTGCGGGTCAGCAATCGGTTTGATGTCTCCTTGAGCAGCGTTTGACGAGCAACCCGATAGAGCGAGAGCTACCGCCGCCGCCACACCCATAACGGAACCCGCTGCTCTCGCTTTCAATGACCGTTGCATGGCTGAAATCTCCTTTGATGTTCGTGCAAAGCTCGGTGCGTTTAGGCCCGCACTGGCGGGCCAGACGTACTCTACCAAAAAACCGAACAGATGCTACATTTGTGCGATGTTGGACTTTCCGGTCTCCCCGTCTCAAGCCGGCCGCAAGTGCCCCGACGTAGGGTAGTTGTATGCGCGCCGACCACAGGGCTGTGGAGCCACCAATTACGCGGGCGGGAGGGGAGCCCCGTCCCCGTCGCATTTACGCGAAGACTGCAACGCGAAAGCGGCAGATTGTGGAAGCTGCGACAGCCGTTTTCGCCTCCAAGGGGTACAACGGGGGCTCGCTACGTGAGATCGCCACCCAGATCGACGTGGCGCTCACTAGCCTGGTCCACCATTTCCCTCAAAAAATCGACCTCCTTCAAGCGGTTCTTGAGCATGCCGACAATGTCGGGAACGGCCCGTTCCACGACAACTGCCGAACGCATGGGCTCAGGTATGGCGTTTTAGATCTCGTCGAGCGCAATTTCGACCATCCAGAGTTGCTTAGATTGCTCGCGGTACTCGCAACAGAATGCTCGGCGCCCGATCACCCGGGGCACATGTGGTTTGTAGAACGGTACGAGCGGTCCCGTGCAGACTTCTCTGCAAAGTTTGCGTTCGATCAAGCCCGGGGTCTGGTGCCGGCCAGTCTGGATCCTGCTGACCTCGCTGAAGGTTTGATCAGCGTCTGGGACGGTGCCCAGTTGCAGTGGCTGATCGATCCGTCGCGGAACAGGATGGTGGCCATGATGGAGCTGTACTTGAACAGCATTGGGGCGACTTCCGTCAACTGATAGCCAGCAGGCGGACATCGCGGATTTCCCGACACTCGTTCAGGCGCCATCGACGCCGGATACCGATCACGGTCGAGTGCGACGATGTCGGGTCCCTGACACGGTGCTATCCGTGCCGTGTCTCACAACGCCCACCAGATGTGAAGAGGGCCGCGATCGAGAACGCGCTGGCGGGTGACGTGCGACGAGGCGGTCACTGATTCTGACCAAGTCGATCGCATGGTTAGCAAGCCCAAGGAAACTGTCTATCCATAATCCACCCACCTCCCAAACCAACAAGACCAGTGAACGGAAATAGCGCAGCCAGCGGAGGGAGTCTGAATAAGGAGGCGGCAACCAACGGAGCTAGAAGCCAATGCACGCAGGCACTCCTTGAGATGAATTTCCGATTTGCGCGTCAAAACCGGCTCGGAAACACAACGTGTAGGTATGAGGGGTGGAATCCAGCGGTGGAAACGGGGCCAGACTTCACAGGGCGTGAAGCAGGCGGTCCAGTACGCCTTCGCCGGGGTCTGTGATGCAACGCTGACCGCGAAGACCGCGGACGGTGTGATCGCTGCAGCCGGCTACGCCGACGCTGTCATGACTCGCTATATCGTCGAGGACGGAAGCATCCGCGACGATCTCCTCAACCGGTCGCAGCTGAAGAAGTGGGTGGACGGAATTGACCCGCTGACCGGCGAGCGACGCGGTCGGGACCTCGAATCACCGGTCGCGGATCTGATCTTGGACGCGACGATCAATGCACCTAAGTCGTACTCGATCGCCGCCATGCTGGACCCCGAACTGGCGGGCGCGTACGAGGATCTGCAGGACCGCCTGCGGGACCGGATCATCAAGCTGTGGCAGACCGAGCTCAACGCTCGACGGGGAAAGCAAGGCTGCATCCGTGAGGACCTCGCACGGGTCGAAGTCGTGGAGCTGCGGCACGAACGGTCCCGTTCGTTGGACCCGCACAAGCACCGCCACCTCTGGCTGAATGTGAAGGTCCAAGGCCGAGACGGGCGCTGGTCGAACGTCGACACGCGAGTCGCTCTGCGGTTACAAAACGTGGTAAATGCGGAAGGAGACCTAGCCTCTCGCACGGATCCGGGATGGCTTGCTGCCCTGGCCACGAAGGGCCTTGGCCTAAACGCGGACGGCGAGATCGCGGAGCTGATGCACCTGGTGCGTCCGCTGTCGAAGCGGTCGGCCCAGATCGAGGCGAACAAGGCGGCTCGAGTCGCCGAGTGGAAGGAGCAGCACGCGGAGCAAGAGCCGTCGCACGAAGTGCTGAATCAAATCGATCGATGGGCGTGGGCGTACGGGCGCCCGGACAAGCCCGCGAACCTGGACGCCCAGGACTGGGCGACCGTGGTTCGAAACGAACTCCTGACCGCCGATCCGACACTCGGCCGACAGCGGGACGCCACACCCGTCGCCGTGCGGTCGCTCGACAGCCTCGACCTGGACTTGCTGGCGGCCATGGCCATCATCGACGCGGATGCTCGGTCGACCGGGACAGGCGGTCGATTCAGCGAGATTGACGTCCGCGCCGGCGTGATACGGGCCCTCTCGAAGTCCGGGATCATCACAACGCGATCAGAGCTTGAGCCGCTCATCAATCGGATCGAGGAGACCGCCGCCCTGACCCACACGGTCACCCTCTTGAACGCCCCCGACGTTCCTCGCCACATCAAGCACCTGATGGCGACGTCCACCGCAGCTCTGAAAGCCAGCGTTGCTCGCCGCGTCGAATTGATGGCGGGACCGGGCGAGCCTCTCTCCACGCAAGAGATTGCGACAGTCGGCCGGCTGGTTGAGCCGGATCGACAACTCAACCCGGAGCAGATGGATGGCGCAGCGGCGATCAGCGGGACCGGCCCAATCGTCTGCGTAAGCGGAGCGGCCGGCACCGGAAAGACCACGATGCTGAAGGTCGCCGGCGCCGCACTACGACGCAGGGGTCGCGACATGATCATCGTCGCTCCGACCAAGAAGGCTTCCTCGGTGGCCGGGCGAGAAGCGGCGAGCTCGTCGTCGTCGCTGCACCAACTCCTCTACGACTACGGGTGGCGCTGGGAATCCAATCGGGCGGGCGGCACCGAGTGGACCCGTCTAGCTCCGGGAGAAGTCGACGTGAATACCGGCCGCACATACGATGGCCCCACCCGTCGGATCACGGCCGACGACCGCATCGTGGTCGATGAGGCGGGCATGATGGAGCTCGAAGCCGCGAACGCGCTGCTTGAGCTCGTTCAGCAAACCAGAGCGAGCATCGCCCTCGTCGGAGATCAACGGCAGGCGCTGCCCGTGGGCCACTCCGGCGCGATGGCATTGTTCTGGCGCCGTGCATCGACTCGAGTCGAGCTCACGACCATACACCGCTTCGCAGACCCCGAGTGGGCGGACCTCTCATTGCGTCTGCGTGAGCCGGACAGTCTCGAAGACTCGGCCACAGTTGCGGACGCGCTCCTCGACACCGGCCACGTCACGCTTGTGACCAGCAATGCTGCTGCGCGCGAGGCGATGGTCGACGGATGGTTCGAAGCAACTCGTGAAGGTCGCTCCATCGCCCTTGTCACCGCTACGCACTCCGAGGCGCAAGGCATCAACGAGGCTATCCAAATGCGTCGGCTTCAGCTCGGCTCTATTTCGGCGGAGCGCATGTTGAGCGGGCAGGACGGGCAGACGCTCGTGGAAGGTGATGTGGTCCAAACGCGCCGCAACGATTTGGGTTCCGGCGTCGACAACCGTCAAAACTGGGTCATCAAGTCGATTTCCGCAGACCACGCAATTCTCGCGTCGACGACCGACGCGTCCGATCTGCGGAGAGTAACCGCGGAGTATGCGGGTCGGCACATGCATCTGGGCTACGCATCCACCGTCTACGGCGTACAAGGCGAGACCAGCGATCGCTCGATCGTCGGTCCCGGTGTCGATTCAGCTGGGCTCTATGTCGGGCTGACGCGGGGGCGAGAACGAAACGACGTCGTGCTGACGGCTTCCACACGGAGCGGGGCGCGCGCCGAACTTCTTGAGATGATGCAGCGTCGAAACATCGAAGAGTCGATCGAGCATTCTCGCGATGCCGCCCGTCAAGAACTCCGACGCGCGGCCACTGGCCCGAAGGTAGAGAAAGACGTCTCGAACGGCTCGATCGCCGAACTTGCATGATTCGGAGTGACGGAGCTGGCCTAGGCGCTCAGCCCGGCCGCGCGAAGTTCATAACCCAGTGGATTCGCCCCTTCGAGCAGCCCGTCGACGGCAACGTATGAGAGCAGCGCCACACCCAGTGCGTCTGCCTGCCTTTGCGCGTCCGGCCGAATCCCGCCGCGCTTGAAGATGATTGGCTGTCGACCATCAATCGACGCAACTCTAGATGCTCGGACTACTGCATCCGCGTCAAGATTCCCGCGACTGTTATCTACCCAGGCCAAGTATCGCCTGCTGAAAAGGTCACACACCTCCTGGGCAGCTCCGGACGCAGCTAATGTATCCGCGGCTCCCAGATGCATCATCCACTCGCGGCAAAGAGCAATTGCTCCGTCTTGTGACACACCGGAGGGTCTCGGAGCCGGCATTTCCGTCTGCACGAGTACATCTTCTACCCGGCCAGCGTCACTGCAAGCTCCAAAAGCTCATTTGCATATCGCTTCACGCCGCCTCCTGACACGTGGGCGACGATTCACGGGCACCTGAATTGGGGGATGAATGCTCTCTCATCTTCTGAAACGTTGAAAGGGAAGTATGCCCCAGCAACGAGGGTGGACGACTGCGTCCCTCCCTCGAGAATCAAGGAAATTAGATGCGCATCGTTAGCCTCAAGCTCAGTCAGTTTCGCGGATTCGATCACCTTGAGGTCTACCCAGCCCGACACGCTGTCCTCGTTGGGGAGCCACGCGCAGGGCGAACCACCATTCTCGACGCGCTAAAACGAGTCTTAGATCCGACATCGACTCGACAAAGACCCATGCTGTGGGACCTTCGTCATCCCCTTGCCGAACCAGGTCCGGGCGAGGCGTATCCTCTCACCTGGGCTGAGCTCGCGATCGTCGATCTAAGCGACGAGATCCAGCAGGAGCTAGACGACAAGCTCGAAATGCTCGACCCGTCGACTGGCGACCCGTCCACCGACGAGGACACCGCCGTCTTCGGAGTTCGCCTCCGTTACTGCCTGCAATACGAGCCAGCGGATGAGTCCCTCGAACATTGGGTCGAGTACTCGAAGAGCGGGCTCCGGGTTCCACGAAACCATCGCGAGTTGCTCGGTGCCATCATCATCGAGCGCACTCCACCACTACAACTTCGTGTAGAAGGAGCCTTCCGTGCGCTAGCAATGAGCCAGGATGCGCCAAGAATCAACAGCACGATCGAATCGTTCGCGGAAGACGTGCGCGCCGCAACTCACACCCTCGCGGAGAGCGAGGCAGTGCGCTCAGCGGTTGACGCAATGACCAAGAGCGGCGCATCCCGTGCGCTTCAGGTGGAAAAGGACGCGTTAGTCGAAGGGGTCGGGTTCGCTGCAGAAGATGGGTCCATCAGTGGCCTCCTTCGCGCCCTCCAACCCACTCTTGACCTTGACGCCGGCGGCGCATTGCCGCTGACATCGCACGGCTCGACCGCAGCGTCAGTCCTCGGAGTCACAGAGGCACTTGCGGCTTCGCGTATGGATCACCGGATCGTCATCATCGACGATTTCGGCGACACGCTCGATAGTGCCGCGGCCGACTTCCTCGCGCGAGTGATGAGCAGGCCTCGAAACCAAATCTGGCTCTCGACCCGCCGGCCAGAAGCCTTGGGGGCGTTCGAGCCGGAAGAAATTCTCAGGCTTACGCGACACTCTGGCCAGCAGGTAGCGCACCGGCTGCTTCCTACTCTCGATCGCCAGGAACGCACTACAAGGCGGTACCTTCCACAGATCCTTTCCGGCGCCATGTCCTCGCGAACTCTAGTGCTTGTCGAAGGTCCCCACGATATTGAGGGGTATAGCGCCGTTGATCGAAAACAGCTCAGCGATAGTGGCCTAGTGCCACTTTCAGGTAGAAGCGTCCAACTCGTAGCAGCGTCCGCGACAGGCGGGGACGGGGGCAAGTCTCGACTGGCGACAATGGCGCGCCTCGCCACTTCTCTTGGCTTTGAAGTTCGAGCTATCGTCGACAGCGACAAGCCCGGAGAAGACGATGACCTCATCGCCGAACTCGAAGCGGTCTGCAGTCAGGTGGTATTGCTGCCAACTCGGACTGCCGTCGAGAGAGCCCTGGTTAAGGGCTTGAAATCTGAGCCCTTGCGTCAAGCGCTTCGCGCCTTGAACGATGATTATGGGCTCCGCCTCGATGTGGATGCCCTCGGAGATTCAGATCTCGAATCGGCTTTGGTGAAAGCGTTGAAGCAAAAGGGCGGACTCCATAAGGCTTACGTTGCGGCCTTGCCGCCGGGGGCAATCCCGCCGATCGTCGAGGACGTTCTAAAGTCGCTCCGCGCGGAGCCCGGCACTATCGTTCGAACCGAAATTGATAACCCGTGAATCTGACACCCGGCCAGCAGGAGGTCCTGGACTCTAAGGCACCCGTTCTCGTAGTCCTAGGGGGCGCAGGTACCGGGAAGACGACCACGGCTGCGGCCCTCGTGCGGGCTACCCTCGAGGGCGCTGAGAACGAAGGTCGACGAGAGCGCGCACTATTCTTGTCATTCTCCCGGGCGGCAGCGGAACAGATTCTTTCCCGGTCCGGCGACGTCCTAGGCACATATCGTGATCGTGTTGAGATCACTACCTTTCACGGCTTCGCTTGGCGCCTAATCAGCAAGTGGGGAAGCGTGCTCGGCGTGAATGATCCCAAGCTGTTCAGTCCCTCAGAGGAGAAGGTGTTCGGCAAGTCCGGAGGCCTGGGCTATGAGGACCTCATCCCGCTGGCTCTTCGCATCATGTCGATCCCCGCAGTGAGGACGCACCTCGCCGCGCGTTGGTCGACCGTCGTCGTGGACGAATTTCAGGACACGAACAATGAGCAGTGGGAGTTCATTCTGGCCCTCAGGGCGGGGGCGAGACTGGTCCTATTGGGCGACCTCGATCAATGCATCTACAAGAATTTGCCCAACAATCCTGGGGTGGGTCCTCAGCGCGTCGAAGCTGCGATGAGTCTGGACGGATCGGCGATGATCACTCTGCCTGCCGTCTCCCACCGTGATCCGTCCTACATCATTCCAGCTGCCGCAAATTCTATTCGCGATCGGGACTTCTCCTCGCAGGCCCTGCGGGCAGCTCTAGACGCGGACATGCTTCGCATCGAACGAGAGCCTGATCTCGCGAACGAGGCGATGGAAGTCGTGTCTTTGGTGGAGCAACTCGCTGGCGAGGGGCTAAGCGTGGGCGTGTTCAGCCATCACATCGATTCGACTGCATCCTTGTCCGATGAACTAAACGAGGCGGGAGTCGCTCACGACATTGTCGGTCTACCAGAAGCAGTCGACGCCGCCCTCCGGACTCAATATCTAATGCTCCAGTACACGTGTGGTGAAGCCTCCCCAGAGGAAGTACTCCGCGCCCTAGCGATCTTTGTTGCGAGCGCAGAAAGGGGCAAGTCCGCGCCAAAGCTTGCACGAATGATCGCTAATCTCGTCGATCGCCCTCAAAGTCTGACGGCCCGGTTGATTGAGATGGGCGACCAACTTAGCAAGGCGCCGAGCCTCAAAGCCGCACTCAATGTGGCCGCGCGGTCTTATGAATCGCTCGGATTGCCTCGTGGCGCATCTGCGTGGAGGAATGCTACGAAGCTTCTGTCGAGCATTCTCGGGCCTCGCGCCCTCAGTCTCGAAGGCCTACCACCGCAGGGAGTTGGGCATATTCGCGAGGCGATTGAGCAACAGCACCTGACTCTACTCACCAACGAGAATGTTTCGGATGTTGCTCCAGTACAGCTGATGGGCCTTTACCAGACAAAGGGTCGGGAAGTTGACGCAGCAATCGTGTTGCTTCGATCGAGCGACTTCTATGGCAGTGAGCTGGAGCCCATGCCTGACGGCTCCAAACTGCTTTATGTGCTTATGACCCGAGCACGAAAGAGGACTGTCGTTCTCGCAATCGGCAATCCCATGAAAGCGCTGGTCGCCCCGCTAGTTGACCTTGCGTAACCGACCAATGCGATGTCCTGATTGCACGGCAAGGTCGTAGCGCCCCTGACCTTCGGAGACAGCGCAGAGGCGGAGCCGACGCTTTGTCGGCTCCGCCTCCAAACCTCATGCGAGTGAGGGACTTCCCGCTTCGTGCCCCGACTGTATCGGCCCGGCCGACGAAACGACCGGGCCGTCAGCTTTTGGGTGACGCGCCACCTCTGCGGTCGTGTAGCGCAGCGACGGTCCGACGCTATCGGCCACCACTTCAGTGGCGGCGCGCGGTTCGCCGGTGGCCTGGTCGGTCCAGTGGCGGAACTCGAGGTTGCCGTTGACGATTACGGTGTCGCCTTTGGCGAGGCTGGTGCGTACGTTTTCGGCGGTGTGGCCGAAGACGGTGGTTCGGTGGTACTGGGTGTCGCCGTCGACCCATTTGCCGTCGACCTGTTTGCGGTCGGTGACGGCAACGGTGAATTTGGCGTATTTGGTGCCGTTCTGGGATTCGCCGAAGTCGGGGTCGGCGACGAGGTTGCCTTCGATGCTGATCGGTACTCGTGTGCTCATCTTCCTGTTCCTTTCATTGGTGCGACCGGGACGGTCGCTTCACTTACACGTTGTGTTTTCGCTCGGATTATGACGTCGCGGTGACGCGCATTCGTTCAGTTCGCGTGGGCTTGCTTGATCCAGTCCGGCCAGTCGGGTGCATCGCTGCCGGCCGAGTTCGGGAGTTCGGTGTGGCCGTTGTGGCATTCGCCGTTGTACCAACCAGCGAGGCGCGGGATGGCGACAGCGAGGCGTTCGTGCCATCCGATGGGTCCGAAGCCGGCGTCGAGGCTGTCGTAGGAGACGAGCCAGGCGGTGTGGAGTGCGGAGAGTTCTTCGACGAGGGCTCCGTGCTTGAACCAGCAGGGCGGGATCTTGCGGGCGGGGAGGTTGTAGCGGTGGATGAACCACGACACCCACGCCCCAAGATCCGTCCACACCTGAGGTGCATCGCCGTCGGGGAGGGTGCGCCAGTTGACGACAGCGACACCGAGCATCCCGGGGCTACGCCGCGATTGGTTGTCCCATCCTTCCGGGAGCGAGTCCAGGAGTTCTTCGATGGGTGGCTTGCTGCTCATGACCCCTCCGTCGATTCGATGTATCGGCCGATCTTGGCTTGGAGCCGGGCGATGGCTTGCAAGGAGGCTGTGCGCCGTGACACGTAGCCGGAGAGTGCCCGGTCGCGGTCGATGAGTTGGTGAAGGTACTCGTGGCAGCGGGGATGGAGCGCGGTCAGGTCCTCGTGACGTTCGTGCGCGGCCCAGCCGCGCGGGGCCTGGCTGACGCCGGTGTAATCGAGGTGGTGCAGCTCGAGGGTGCGGGAGTTGCCGATGCCCAGGCAGAGTGCGCAGCGCACGTGTTCGCAGCGGGCCTGCTCTTCGGTGAACCACCGGTCACGGCGGGCGAACCAGGCCGGCGAGTGGAGGTAGCGGGTGCGGTAGGTGTTGTTTCGGGCGGGTCGGCGATGGTTGGACATCAGTCCGGCTCCCCTACTGCGTGGCGGCGATCCATGGCCGCCTGGTACTGCTCTGCGAAGACGACCTGCTGGTCGAGTTCGGTGAGCTGCTTGCCGGTCTTGACCTGCCTCGCGTCGTCGCGGGCGGTCCAGCCTCGGAGGTCGAGGAGGATGCCTCGACGGTTGCGGTAGGCAAGCAGTCCGATGGTTTCGGGCATGCGCCGGATTTCGTCGATGGTCATGACGGGCACCTTCTCGTTGTTGACGTTGGTGGAGGTTCCGGAGTTGTTGTAGGAGTGGCCGGTGCTTGGAACGCGGCGGAGGCCGAGCAGCGACTCGATGTCGCGGAGGTGGTCGACATCGGATGCGCCGCCGAGCAGGAGCTTCGCGGTTGCTGCCGACCAAATCGTGTCGGCCTCCGACCGCGACCAGGCGGTCTCGGCCTGCGACAGCGCTTGCAGGACGACGACGGTGGAGATGCCGATGCCGCCGCCGTCGGCCATGATTCGCGGCAGCGCCGGCCAGGAGAACATGTTCGCGATCTCGTCCAGAATGAGCGCGAGCGGCAGATCGAGTCGGGAGCCGGGCGAGGCGAGTGCCTTCCGTCGGGCGGTCTCGACGATGTCGTCGAGTACCGCGCCGAGGAACCCGCCGACGGACCCGGCACCGGCGCCGGTGCCGACCAAGTAGAGGCTGTTGGATCCGGTGAGGAACTCGTCGGGATCGAACTGCTCCCCCGGGCCGGGTGTCATCGCTCTGCGGATGGCGGGGATGGCCAGCGGGCGGATCGCCCCGGCGACGCCGAACCAGGAGTTCGCGAGGAGCTTCTGGTCACCGTTGATAATCGCATCCAGGTCCTCGGACCAGCCCGGCGTTCCATCGTTGGCCAAGACGGTGACCGCCTCGAGCGCCAGCCGCGGGTTGGAACCCCAGCGTGCCAGCGCCTCGGCGCCGCGGCCTGAGACCGCGGCAGCGTGCAGGAGTCGGGAGAGTACGGAGGAGGAGACCTGCGCCCACTCCTGGTTGGTCTTGGACGCCCCGAGGGCGGTGCCGGCGACGATCGCCTGCCCGCGCTGGTCGGCGACGAGGGGGTCCTCGCAGCCTGTGACCGGCGAGATCCGCAAGGAGGAGCGCACGCCGGAGAGCTCTTGCGGGTCGAAGACGGTGACGTTCCCGACGCGGGCGCGTTCACGCATGGTGGCCGAGAGGTTGTCGTTGCGGGTGGAGGTGGTGATAAGTGGGCCGTTCCAGTCGAGGATGGCGTTGATGATGAACCGGTAGCCCTTTCCGGAGCGCGGTGCACCCTCGACGACGATCGAGTCCTCGATCGATACGTACACGTGTTGCCCGTGTGCACTGCCGACCTTCCATCCCGCGGCGGAGGGGTTTGGGTCGACGAGGGACGGGCGCAGGGTCTTGGCCCGGCGGAGGGCGGTGCGGGCGGAGGTGTGCTTGCGGACTTCGCTGGGCTTGGCGAGGCCGTCGCGGCCGCGGAGGTCGTGGATGAAGTGGCGGTCGGACTGCCGGTAGCGGAGCCACCAGATCGCGCCGGCGGCGATCGCGGCGAGGATGAGCACCAGTGCCGTGAGGTCGAGGACGCGGATTAGTCCGACCGGGACCTCGCAGCTGGGCGGGTATGCGAAGCCGTCGGGGCTGGCGCTGAGGGCGAGTTGGAGGCCGGCGAAGACGCTGGAGGGCTGACCTTCGGTGCCGCAGACCGTATGAATGGTCGCTGCTCCGACCGCTGTGGAGAGAGCGCCCGCGACGACGACACCGAAGAGTGCGTACAGCGCTACATGGGTCCAGGAAGAGCCGTGGGTTCTCATGCTCGCTCACCGCCCAGGGCGTCGGTGCGGAAGATGCCGAGTTCGTAGTCGGTGCAGATGTTGCGGACTTTCGCGACCCGGTCTTGTCCGATCTGCCAGAGCCCTTCGCCCTTGTGGAGTTTGCGGACGAGGTCGGCTTGTGTGTCGTTCCAGCCGAGGATCTCCCGGGACCGGGCGATCTCTCCAGAGTGCTGCGCGTAGGAGATCCGGGTTTCGCAGTCGGCGAGGAGGCCGAGGGCGCGGGAGTGGAGGGCGCTGTTGCGGTCGCCGAGGGCGTCGAGGTCGGCGACACGGTGCAGGAGGTACCAGTTGGAGGTGCCGAGGTGGCGGGCGACTTTCTCGTCTTCGACCCGGTCGGCGAGGCCGTCGCCGCCGGACACGTCGTTGAGGAGTTCGACGGCGGCTTCTTCGTGGATGATGACTCGGGCTTGCCGGTTCGCGCCGAGCGATGAGCGGCGGATCCAGTTCGCGGTCGCCAGTCGGGCGAGGGACTGGGCCTCTGGCGATGCGCCTTTCAGTGCGGAGGTGTCGACGACCATCATGGGTGCGTCGGAGTCGAAGCGGACCGTGGAGGGTCCGTCGAAGAAGCCGGTGAGGTCTCCGGAGACCATTCGGCGGAGCGTGTGCGCGAGTCGGTGGCCCGCATCTGCGACCTCGTCCGGGAGCGTTTCGTTCGGGTCGACGAGACGGTTGTAGACGTGGGTGATGGTGACTGTGGAGTTTCCGCGCAGCGCGTCGAGGGCAACGTCAAGGGCGGTGTGCTCGACCGGTTCCAGGTTTCCGCCCTCTCGGAGTCGGCGGATGATCGTCTTCACCGTCGAGCGCCGGTACTGGAGCACGTTCTGGTTCCAGTCCTCATCTGAGAACGACGCATCCCGTGGCCCCTCGTCGAGAAGGTTGATGCGGGCAGCTTTGCCGGGGCCGACGGAGATGGAGGTGCCCCCGACGTAGGCGGCCACGCGCACCCACTCTCCGTTCGGGTCGTGCGGGACGGCAATCTTCCGGCCGAGCCGGGCCAATCGGGAGGACCAGGACTTGGCGAGCATCGACTTGCCCGTCCCCTTCACTCCGAGGATCGCGACGGAGTGGGAGCGGACGGCTTCGGCGGAGTATGCATCCCAGGGGTCGAAGCAGAACGGTGCCCGGGAGAGCAGGTTCTCGCCGATGTACGCGCCGGTAAGGATGTCTCCGGTCTCGGCCAAGAACGGGTACGCACCCCCGAGGACCTTCGAGGAGCACCGGTGAACGGGTGGGGTGGCGCGCAGTGGGCCACGCAGGTTATGCGGTCGCTTCCACCCCCACGCGGGCATCTTCGATGCGGGCAACTCCGCGCCCTGCAGTTTCCAGCTCGAGTTCTTGTCAGTGACCGTGCCACTGTGGTGGCGGCCGTTCGCTCCACGCTTCTCGTCCGCCGGGATGCGCCCGATAACGGTGCTGGGCTTCATCTCACTCCCCTTCCATCGGTACCGGCAGAGCTCCGGTGACGAACCCGGCAGCTTGTTGCCCCGACATCGACGCCAGCACTAGGCGTGCAGGGTGGGAGGCCTGCTCGATGTCCGTCCGCGCCTTCGCGAGGGCGTCTTTGGACTCGGCGGAGATGGTGACGAACCCTCGGTACTGCACGTCCCCGAACCCGTCGATGAGGTCGTGTTCGCGCACGGCCAGGTCCTCCTCCTCGCGCAGGTGAGTGAGCGGGACTCGGGAGGATAGCTTCATCCGGATCGTCGCGGCGGTCTCCATGTCCGACTGGGCGCGGTTGAGCTGGGCCAGCGCCTTGTGCGTGGCCACGGGCCGCACCTGCAATGTGATCACCCGGGTCGCGTCACCCGCGTAGAGGAGGGGCTCGAGGAACCCGGTGCGGACGTCGGTGCGGGGCCACTCCGCGACCCAGAACGTCTGGTGCCAGGACTCATCGACGCGCATCGAGTCCCACCCCTCGTCGATCCCCATCACCGGAGGCGCGAGCTGCGGCTCAAGCGTCGCGTCCTGCTCGCGCCGGCTCGCAGCTGAGACGGGGTCCGCGGAGAGCGCGAGCAGTTCGTCCAGGTCGTCGGAGGTCAGCCATCCGGCCGGTGTGAGCCGGGCGTGTTCCATGGAGGTCTCGATCCCGGCCACGCGCTCCCTGAGCACGGCAGCAAGCCCCGTGAGCCCCTTGCCCGCGTCGCGGATCGCCCCGTTGAGCGCACCGGTGTCGAAGGTGAGGGTGACGTAGTTCGTGAAGCCCATCGACCGCTTGGATGCGGCTTGGGTCAGGTCCCAGTACTGCTGTCGCAGTTCCGCGCTGACCTGTGGGGCGTAGTCGCCTTCACGGGCGATGAGGTAGTTGCGGAGCTCGTTGGAAGAGGCTCGATCCACACGAATGCGGATCGTGGTCTCCCGCACTCCCGGCAGGTTCTCCAACGAGCTGAGCCACTCGACGAACCCCTCGTAGGCCGCTTCCTGAGTGCCCTTGTCGCGGAGCGCCCAGGCGCGGGATCCGACCCGCACGGTGATGGAAGCGAGGCGGCCGTGAGCGTTGTAAATGAACGCGCCCGCACCGGGAACTTGAACGATCTGCACATCGCCCAGAGCGCCGGGGAGCAGGAACTTCGAGATCACAGTCGGCGTGACCGCGGCAACCTGCGCGTGGCCGACATTCAGGGATGCGGTGGCGACCCGCAGCCAAACGTCGCGGCGGAAGACCGTTTGGCCGGTGATGCTGCGGTACACGTACCGGGCGGCCTGGGCTGCGATCACGAGCACCGGCTCTCGTCGGTACGTGGCCAGTGCGAAGAAGGCGACGAGGGCGATGAGCGGAAGCGTCACCCAGAGCGCGTTGGGGTTGATGAACAGGGTTGCCAGCAGGATGGCGACGGCCGCGCCGACCACGACAAGCTGGAGGAAGGTGAGGCCGAGGAAGATGCCGCGCCGCTCCCGGGCGGCAAAGCGGACTCGGGGTGCGCCTTCGTCGGTAATGAGCTGTTCAGCGGCAAAGGTGGTCATGAGTTACTTCCCAACCCTGATGACCCGGGCGGCGGTGCGTACGGGAGCGGCTGCGGTGGACGCTCGCGAGAATTGGTCGCGGACCGAGAACCGGTGATGGAGGGCGGTGCCGACTTCGGCACCGGCGAAGGACACGAGCTTGGTCGCCCACAACGGACTGAACGACGCGGCGATCACGGCGCCCGCGGCGACCAGGACGACGCCGATGCTGAGGCTCGCTTTGGTCAGTTCGACGGCTAGGAGGACAACGCCCGCGGCAAGGGGTTTGGCGATCAGGAGTCCGGCGGTGAGGTTCATCCAGCGCTGAGCCCAGGCGGTGAGCTTGGGTTGGCCGATCATCATCAGCCCGACCGGGGCCATGGCTGCCAGGGCGAGGAGCCCGAATTCGCGGATGGACATGGCGATGAACAGGAACAGGGTGGCGATCATCATCAGGCCCACGACCAGCAGCGCCATGACGTATTCGCCGACGGCGGCAGGTCCTTGTGCGCCTTCGGTGCCCATGGTGAAGACGGCCCCGCCTTTGATGAACTCGGCGCTGTGCATGACGCCGGAGGCTTGCTTCGGTAGGTCGAAGATGCCGACAACGCGCAGCAGGCTTTGGCTCAGGTCGCCCCCTTGAACTGAGGTGGTGAGGGAGCGGGTGACGTCGTCGGTAATGCCGGAGAACTGTTGCATCGCCCAGACGCAGATGGCGCTGAAGGGGATGGCGAGTGCGGCGCCGGCGGCGGTGCGGCCGATGCGTGTCCAGTCCTGCAGGATCATCGCGATCGCGATCTGGATGAGAGCGACGATCAGGATAATCGGGGCGGTGACGGCGATCCAGAACAAGAACTGCGAGTGGGCGATGTTCCAGCTGCCCTGGTCGATGTTCGTGTTGAACGCCCCGGCGATCATCGTGGCGATGAAGTCGCCGAGGTTGCGGATGGTGGACGCCATGAACTGGGCCACCGTCTGGGAGGCTTGGCAGCCGAAGTCGGAGATGAAGCAGCCGTAGTTCGGCGAGAACGGATCCGAGGCAGCGAGCGCGAGCATGTCGATCACGCCACGTGAAGTGACTGGCCCCAGTTGATCAGGCCAGCGATTCCGGCGGCGACGGCGACCCCTGCGACGCAGCTGATGACGCCGACGATACCCATCTTCTGGACGCGTCCGTTGCTGGAGATGTGGCCGACGACGATGAACCCGGCGGCGATCAGGCCGCCGATGATGGCGAGGGTGAGCACGATGGCGAACACGACGTTCGCGATCGATTGGAGGGCGCCGACGCCAGGCCCGGAGAAGTCTGGGGACGGGTTGTTCACCGTCAGGACGGTGATTGTGCGCGAGTGCACGGCGACGAGGGCTTCGTTGAGTGCGTTCATGATTTGTTGTTCCTTCCATCTGTGCGAGGTGTGACGGTCTCTTCGATGCCTGTCGCGTTGTCGCGACGGCGCGATGCCAGGTAGCTGACGCCGGCGACGCCGGCCAGGCAGATGCAGATGATCGCCAACAACGCGAGCAGGTTGAGCACGATGTCCATGGCCGTCACTCCCCAGATCCGGTGGATACGTGGACGGCTGCAGCAGGCAGGGTCACGAACAGGACGTTGGGCTGGCCTTCCGAGGGCACCTGGACGGTGAGTTGGAGTCGGTCGACGCCTGGCGGGAGGTAATAGGCGACGGCGAAGGAGCGGTCCTGGTTGTTCGGGATGGTCCAGTCGGTCTGACCGTGGAAGAGCCCGGTGGGCAGCCAGGGAAGTCCTGCAGCTTTCGCAGCGGCCGGACCGTCTGCGGTGTCGAGGACGGCTGGTTCGGGGCGCCCGTCGAATCGGGTTCCCTTCAGCGTGGTGCCGGTGACGTCCTGGGTCGTCTGATCACCCTGCGAGGGCTTCCACTCCCCTGTCATCGTCACGTTGAGGAGTAGCACCGGTGTGCCGGCAGGGAAGAGTTCCGCGGTGGTGTTCGGGAGTGTGCATTTGCAGCCGTGCTTGGACTTGAAGGTGGTGCCGCCGAATACCTGGATCCAGACGGTGTCGACGATGCCGTCCGCGATCGGTTTGGTGGGGTTGGCTGTTCGTGTCGGGGCGACGGGTGCGACCGTTGTGAACGAGGGGTCGTGGTTGGGGGTGGCGCTGGTGCAGCCGGCGATGGCCAGGCATGGGAGGAGGGCCGCGAGTGCGGTCAGTTTCTTGTTCATGTCGTTCACCTCGGTTGCGTTTGCGCCCTTCACCTACACGTTGTGTTTCTGGGCGGTTTGTGACGCGCAAATTGGGAATTCGTTGGTCAAGGCACCTGCACGTGTTGGTGGTTGCAGGTATCTGGAAAGGGGCTCGTGAAGTTCAGGAGCACTCCGGTGGAGACGTTGGCGCGGGCGCGGCAGTCGCCTTGGCCGAGGCTGGATCCGTGCGGGGCGTATGGGTCGAGGGCGCGGATCAGCTGGAGAGAGAGGTCGTCTGCGCCAGTCAGGGAGCGCCGGTTCACGGCGTAGAAGTCGACCGCTTTGCCCTTCCAGTGAGCCGATGCGGTGCCGGCGCCCGGAGTCTCGCTGGTGCACCGTCGATTGAGGTCGCTGACGCCGACCTGCTGGAACGAATGGACAGCGACGACGATCAGCTGCAGGACGTGTCCATCGATCGTGCAATCGGGCGTCGCTGTTCCGTTCGCCATATTGATGATCTGCTGCTGGTAGCGCTGCTCAAGGAAGTTCAGCTTTTTCGCCTGGATCGCGGCCACCAACAGTGCTGCCGCTGCTCGGGCGTCAGGTGGAAGTTGGCACGTTCCGGCTGAGGCGCCGGTGAGTGCGGCGAGAACCTGTCCGGCGGGTGTCCAGAACGGGGCGTAGTGATTTGGGTCCGCGTTGATCTGGACGGCGTGCGCCACCAGGGTCGGCGCCGCGGTCTGCCAGTCCGGGACGCGCAGCATGCGTGTGTAGAACGCCGCTGCCGCGGTCGCGGGGTCCATCCGCTTCGCAGGGCTGCCGTAACCGACGCCCTGCTGGAAAACGCCGATGGTGGTGTTGTCCACGGCGTCCCCATGATTCAGGTTCCGCAAGCTCGACTCCCCGATCGCGACCATCAGCGCAAGCGTCTGCCCATGAAGTGGAATGCTCATCTGTTGGCCGACGGTGATGATCGTCGCTGCGATCTTCAACTGGTCCGGCCCAAATCCTTGAACCGTCTGGCCTGCTTCCACCGACGGCGGTGAGCCCCCGCACACTCCCCCGCCACCACTGAACCCGTTGGCACCCATCGCCAGCACCAGGCCGACTGGAAACGCCACGAGGGTGGCCGGCACGACGAGAACGATGACGGCGGCGATGATCAGCAGGTTCCGCGTCGCCTTCGGATGCGCGACAGCCTGGACCGCTGCACCTGTGCCGATCATGCAGCCAGCTCCCGTCGCATCACCGTGTGTGCGATGTAGAGGAGGCGCTTGGCTTGAGCGATCCGGGCACGAGCCGACCCCGGATGGATGTCCAGGGTCTTAGCGATCGTCTCCGGTGTGTCTTGAAGCATGCGAGCGACTTCACGCACCCCTCCGTGGTCTGGCAGGCAAGCCACCATCACCGTCGCTGTGATCGGAAGATCAGCATCCACCGCAGCTAGTGCCGCCCGGACGGTGTGGGCCGTCATGAACACTCGGTTCCGGATGGTGCGCAAGCTGCGAGGCGCCAAGCCACGCTCGGCGCAGACCTGTTCGCAGTCCCCACCGGCGAGAGCGAGCTGACTTACAACCACCCAGTCGAGAGGGCTGACGAAATCTCCGACGAGACCGAGCCACCGCTGCACGTCGTATCGCTCGACCATCAGCGTTAGTGGATCCGCTGCAAGGATTGAATCGAGCTCATCCCGGAACGTCACGTTGACCTGCACCTGTCTGCGCAGCTCGTCCCGGAGTACGTTCCGTGCGATTCCGAAAACGAAAGCGTTGGGCGTTCCGGCGTTGGGATCGTACGTGTGGCAGCGGTGCCAGACGGTTTCACGGATCTTCTGCATCACGTCATCGGGATCCAGAGCGCGGCGTCCGATGCTGTAAGTGACGAAGCTGCGCAGGGCATCAACTTCGCGAATCATGTTCGCGACTCGAGTGTCAGTGCGGAGGTGGTTGCCTTCAGCCACGGGATCACAACCTTCCTTGAATGGAGGTGGCTCTTGCGAAGGGCTCGGGTTCGGGTCAAAGACCCATTGGAACAAGCAAGCGCAGGGCGCGGCCGTGTTCGAGACGGCCTGGCTGGGTGAAGTGGTGATGAGAGTGGTGAGGGTGGCGGCGCCCGCGAGCTAGGTCATCGGCTGGGATCGCCTGGGTGAAGCGGAGGGTGCAGCGACTTCGACCCTGAGTGCGCGGAGTCATAGTCACGATGCGTTACCGCCGCCCTGACTCATTCTTTGAGCCGGGCGCCGCGCTCTGGCAGGTGAGAGACAGCCGCTCCATTTGCTGCCGGACGCTACCCCCGGACGGGGGTCGGCTCCGGTGTGCCACGCCGGAGTGGACGGCGTGTTCTACTGACAGCTCTCGCACTGTAGGTCGTCCATGGGATCTACGGGCACTAGATAACCGTCGATGGCGATGCCCCGGCAGCCGAGCGGGCTCCGCCATTCGCGGTCGTCACGCCAGAACTGCCGTCCCCGTCTGCACACTCGATTCCAGCCATGCGATCACCTCCGCCCGCTTGTAGATGACGCTGTGCGGCGTGGGCTTGTAGTAACGGGGTCCCTTGCCCTTGTAGCGGAGCTGCGCCAGCGCAGCTACGGAAAGGCCGGTGATTTCGGCCACCTCGGTGGGCCGAATGAATTCTCCTGTCATCTCATGATCCTCCGTTTCGACAACTAGAAGACTGCCTTTTTGTTGTACCGACAGTACAGCTCGTTCTCTGGTTTGACAAGCGGAAAGGCGATACTCTGTCGAAATGGCGGACTTTAGATCAGAGACGAGCGTCGGAGCGCGCATCAAGATGGCGCGCAGAGAGCGTGGATACAGAACCACGCGTGAACTCGCAGATGCCGTCGAAGGCGGAAAAGTCACGTCCGCGATCCTCGAGAACATCGAGTCAGGCCGAAAAGCCGACGTCAGCGTCAGCCAGCTGTTGAACATTGCACGAGCGCTCAACGTGCCGCCATCGTTTCTGCTGGCACCTATGGGCACTCCGGAAGCCGAGCTGGACCTGCCGAATCTCAGCGCCGACTTCCAGGGAATGACCGCTGCCGAGTTCGACTGCTGGCTTTCCGCGACGCCGGCGAGCTTCTACCGGCCGCGGCTGGCGTCGGAACGCACCGATATCAACCTTCTCGGAACGCTCAGGGAACTGGGCATGCTCCAGCGCGAGCTCGAACGCTTGCAGATCGTGCTCCAGGTCCAGTTGTCCTCGGGCAGCCCCGAGCTGGCCAGCGGCACAGACGACCTACGGGGCCGCATCTACCAGACAACCGAAGAGGCTCAGCGCCTCGTCACGCTTCTCACGTCCGCAGGTGTCAGCGGCGTGAACATCCAATCTGCAGACCGCACGGACTAAGTGCGATGGGGAGCATAACGGCCTACGAATCGGCCGCGGGGAAGCGCTACCGCGTCCGCTACCGCAAGCCCGACCACTCCCAGACGGACAAACGGGGCTTTCGAACCAAACGAGAAGCCGAGCTGTTTCTCGCCTCCGTGGAGACCAAGAAAGCCACGGGAGAGTACATCGATCCAACCGCCGCCCGAGCCACGGTTGACCGGCTCGGGCGAGCCTGGCTGTCGTCACGCTCACATCTCAAGCCGTCCTCCGCATACGTCTACGAGTCCGCATGGCGCCTTCATGTGGAGCCGCGGTGGGGAACGACGATGATTGGCACCATCCGCCACAGTGAAGTGCAAGCCTGGATCACCCAACTCAGCGACGGCACCGATACGCAGAAGCCGAAGTCGGCGACCATGGTGCGCCGATGTCACGACATCCTCGCCGGCGTACTCGACGCGGCCGTTCGCGACCACCTCATCCCTTCGAATCCGGCCCGCGGAGTCAAGCTTCCCCGGCGAAGCTCCCGCGAGCATGTCTACCTCAGTAACGAACAGGTCGCGGCGCTACTGGCCGCCTGCGGTCCGCATGCGCTGATCGTCGCAACGCTCGCATACACGGGCCTCCGCTGGGGGGAAGCGACCGCGCTGAGGGTCCGCGATGTCGACACGAAGCGGCGTCGGTTGTCCGTGGTCGAGAATGCCGTCTATGTCAATGGGGCGATCGTCGTCGGCACTCCCAAGACGCACGAGCGCCGAAGCGTCCCCTACCCCCAATTCCTTTCCCAACCGCTGGCCGAGGCATGCTCGGACAAAGGCCGGGATGGGATCGTCTTTGACGACGGGCGCGGCGGCTACCAGAAGACGCCGACGATGGTCACGAACTCGTGGTGGGATCGTGCACTGGCAGAGGCCGGCCTTCCGGCGATGACCATTCACGACCTGCGGCACACCGCGGCGTCTCTGGCGGTCAGCGCCGGCGCCAACGTGAAGGCGGTTCAGCGCATGCTCGGACACGCGTCGGCGGCGATGACCCTCGATACGTACAGCGACCTTTTCGATGACGATCTCGACGCTGTAGCCGACCGACTTCACGCGGTCGCGATTTCAAGTGTGGGCAAAATGTGGGCAAATCGTCCCGGAAACGAAGAAACGGCAGTCCGCTAAGGACCGCCGTTCCCAGTGTTTATAACGCTTGTAGCGAGGGCGGGACTCGAACCCGCGACACCACGATTATGAGCCGTGTGCTCTAACCACCTGAGCTACCCCGCCGCGGCCTCCCGTCGCCGTAACGGCGGGGAGACGGAGCCCCCTGTGGGAATCGGACCCACTACCTCTTCCTTACCAAGGAAGTGCTCTACCAATGAGCTAAGGGGGCGCAGCCGGCGCCTGCACGAGGGCAGGACGATTTCGGCAACCGTATGAGGATACCATCC
>Ga0157369_10000118_pt1 | contig 111618 bp, 104 predicted proteins | sample C25metaG_FD_113461 | JGI IMG/M metagenome (GOLD analysis project Ga0157369, IMG submission 113461) | Corn rhizosphere microbial communities from Kellogg Biological Station, Michigan, USA - C2-5 metaG | ecosystem: Host-associated > Plants > Roots > Rhizosphere > Soil | place: USA: Michigan... | reverse complement strand
TGGGCGGCAAAGAGATGTATGCGGCGGGCAAGCGGGCGCTCGACCAACGCGAGGTGGTGACCGAAGGGATGGAGGGCCTGCTCACCCCCGGCTACGAGCTCAAACCCGAGACCCCGGCGATCGCGGCCGAGGCGATCGGCGGCGCGCTCTACTCGCTGCTCTACGACCACGTCAACAAAAGCGGCCCGGAGACCCTGCCGGACCTGGTCCCAACCCTCGTCTACGTGACGCTGGCGCCGTTCCTCGAGGCCGAGGAGGCCTACGAGGTCGCGATCGGCTAGCTGCGCAGCCCGACGAGGCCGGCGCCTCGCTCGACCAGGCGGTCCCAGCGAGCGCCGATCGCGTCGGCCAAGCGGTCAATCCGGTTTCGGAGCGGCAGCACCCATAAAGCCAGGGCGGCGGCAGAGCCGAGAGCGGCACCCGCGAGGACGTCGCTCGGGTAGTGGACGCCGAGGGCGACGCGCCCGACCGAGAGCACGGCTGCCGCGACGAGCGCCACGATCCCCCAGCCGCGCTTGCGCAGGAAGATCGCCGCGGCGATCGCGAAGGCGGCGGTGGCGTGGTCGCTGGGGAAGCCCGGGTCGGCGGCGTGGGCAGTGAAGAGATGGACGCCGTGCGGGTCGGCGACGAAGGGGCGGGCGCGGTCGACGAGTTCGGAGATCAGCTTGCCGACGGCGAGACCGAGCCCGGCGCTCAGCACCGCGGCCAGGGATGCCCGCCGCCAGTCCGCGAAACGGGCGCCGCGGGCGGTGAGGAAGACGATCGCCAGGGTCGCGATGAAGAGCGCCTCGGAGGCGTTGACGTAGAAGAGGAGGGGATCCTCGACGGCGTCGTGCCGGTACATGAAGTCGTTGAGGGCGTGCAGGAGGGACCAGTCCAAGGCCGCGACGCTGCCACAACTTCTTTACGGCGAGCTAAAGCGATGCCGCGAAGCCCGCAGCCCTAGAACGCGATCAAGCTGGCGAGGCCGACGAAGCAGGTGACCATGATCGTCGCCATCGCGACAAAGCCCTGGAACATCATCCGGCGCAGGTCGCGGATGTCGGCGTCGACCCGTTGGAAGCCTTCGGCCATCCTCCCGTTGAGGTCATCGAGACGCGCGTCGGTCCAGCTTTCTCTTGCCATGGCCTCCATGATGACGAGTGTAATGCATTGTCTGTAAGGGAACAGTTACAAATGTCAAAGTTTTGAGTCAATCCGGGGAAGAAACCGCAAATAGGCGCCATTCGCCGGGGGCGCCCTTCAGGGTCTTGACGCCGCGGTCGGCGAACTCGAGGCCGGAGCCGACTACGAGCTCGCGCACGGTGCTGGAGACGAGGACTTCGCCGGAGCCGGCGAGGGCGCCGATCCGGGCGCCGATGTTGACCGCCATGCCGCCGACGTCGTCGCCAATCAGCTCGACCTCGCCGGTGTGGATGCCGGCGCGCACCTCGAGGCCGAGCCGCGCCACCTCCTCCTGCAGGGCGCGGGCGCAGCGGATCGCCCGGGCGGGGCCGTCGAAGGTGGCGAGGAAACCGTCCCCCATCGTCTTCACCTCGCGGCCGCGGTAGAGGTCGAGCTGGCGGCGGACGGTGGCGTCGTGGCGCTCGAGCAGCTGGCGCCAGGCGCGGTCGCCGAGCGCCGCCGCCCGTTCGGTCGAGCCGACGATGTCGGTGAAGAGGACGGTCGCCAGCGCCCGCTCGGGTTCGGTGCCGCGGCGGCTGCCGACGAGGAACTCTTCGACCTCGTCGAGTAGCGCGTCCGCGTCGCCGGTGACCGGCAGGTGGTCGGCGCCGTCGAGCTCGACGTACCTGGCGCCGGGGATCGCCTCGGCGAGGTAACGGCCCTGGCCGACGGTGGAGATGCGGTCGTCGCGGCGCTGCAGGACCAGGGTCGGCACGTCGATCGCCGGCACTACCCCGCGCACGTCGATCTCGCGGTAGAGGTCCATCAGGGCGACGGCGCCTGCGGGGCTGGTGCCGTAACGCAGCAGGCGCGCCCACCAGCGTTCGAAGTCGACGTCGCCTTGCACGCTCGGCGCCCAGATGTTGACGCCGACCGGGCCGCCCCAGTCGCGCTTGACGATCTCGCCCCAGCGCTCCAGCCCCTCCAGGGGGATCCCCTGCGGGAAGTCGGGCGCCCGCAACATCCGCGCGTAGGTCCCGTAGAGGACGAGCGAGGCGACGCGGTCGGGATGGGTGGCGGCGAAGAGCGCCGACATCGGTCCGCCCTCGGAGATGCCGAAAATCGCCGGCCGCTCGCATCCGGCCGCCGCCAGCACCGCCTCGAGGTCGTCCATCGAATCCTCCAGCGTCGGCGGCCGGCCGGTGCGGTCGGAGAGCCCCTGCCCCCGCTTGTCCCAGATCACGACCCGGGCGAACGAGGCGAGGCGGCGCAGGAAGCCGGCGGTCAGCGGGTCGTCCCAAAAGAGCTCGACGTGGGAGACGAAGCCCGGCACGAAGACCAGGTCAAGCGGCCCCTCGCCGTGCACCTGGTAGGCGATGCTGACCCCGTCGGAGTCGGCGTAGCGGGTCTCGGCTTCCATTGATCGGACAACCGATGGTCTCAAGTCCTAGGCGACCCGCGCAAGGCCCTACCCTTCAGCGCGTTCAGCAGCTTCGGCGCGCCAGAGCAACCGCCTCGCAGCTGGGGACCCCTGCAAAGAGAGAGCCATTTCGGCATCTTCGGCCGCCCGCTCTGCAGATTCTTCGTCGAGCGCTTCGCGCCCCAACCGCAGGATCCTGGCCACCGCCCGGGCCCGCACTCGCGCGGCAAAAGCCTCGTCGCCGGTCCGCTCCGCCACCTCGACCGCGTAGATGCCGGCTTCGGCAAAGGGGCCGTCGAGGAGTTCGGAGACTTCGACCTCAGCTGGGCCGTGGCTTGCGTAGTGCTCCCATGCGGAAGCCAGCTCGATGTGGGAGAAGGCGCCGACGTAGGCCGACCTCTCGCCGATCTGCGAGAGCAGCCGGTGCGTCCCCTCGAGGTTGTGGCGGAAGCACGACGAGCTGAACGTTTCCCCCGGCCGCGAGATGTCGTGGAACAACTCGTTGCTTTCCGGGAACACCTGGCCGCCGCGGTCGGGCGGGTCCGGTACCCCGACGACGAAGCGGCCGAGGTTCAGCAGATGATCACCGGGACCGGCAACGAGCTGAACCCGGAGCGCGTAGAGGTTGGTTGCTTCGGTCCAGCCGTTGTGCAGCGTCAGCACCGGCCTGGCGCCGCGCCCGGGCTGAACTTCCACGTGGAGGTCTCGCTTGATCACGCGCCGGTCGAGGACGGGGAAGTCCGGCAGCTCGACCTCGTAGGGATCGGTCCTGGGGACTTCGGGCCCGCCGCCCTGGTTGATGCAGGTTCGGATGTGGACGGAATCGAGGACGGTGACCCTGGCTTCCTCAATCCAGGCGGTCTGATCGCCGCGGTTGCGGACGGTCGCTTCGATCCGCGGCTTGGTCGAGGCCACCTGCTCGGATTCGGCGTAGCCGACCGTGGTGAACTGAGCCGGGACGTTCTTGATTCCGACTTCGGCGACTTCCAGCCGCACCTCGCCCTCGTCGCCGAAGAGCCCTTCGACCTTGCCGCCGAGGAGGAAGACGAATGCGACGATCGCCAGGAAGGCGGAGATCACCTGGATCCACCATCCCCACCCCGGACCGCCGCCATCTTCGCGACCCCCAATGCCCGCTTCAGGCGAAGGACGACGTCGCTGCGGACGCCACCAGCTCACGGACGCGCCACCATTCCTTCAACGTCGGCAGCGATTTCTTGGCTGTCCTCACCGACGCCGACCAGCAAAGTTCCAGGTCGAGAGAAGCCTTCCGATTCCTCGATTACCGGCGTCCCGGCGACGGCTTGGACGTCGTAGCCTTCTTCCCCGGTCGGCGTCCAACGGTTGCGCTCGAGCCGGTACCGCTTGGCGAGCGGCTCATGGTCTTCTGGCCGGCCGTCATCGGTACAGCCGATACCACCGATCGTCGCGGTCACGGTCCCGTCCCCGGCCACCTGCAGGGAGCGCACTGAGCTGGGCTCTTCTTCTCCCAGTGGCGAGGGGGGAAAGCTCAGCCCCAGCCGCCCGCCCGGCCCCTGCGAGAGGACGCCGACGTGATCGAAGGAGTAACAGGCGCCGCCGGAAAGGTTGGCGACGAAAGCCAGCTTGCTTGGTGAGGAGCTCGGCCAGATCCGGTAGATGCTGCCGTGGGCGTCCTTGGTGAACTTCTGCACCTGCCCGTCGGCCCGTACCCGGAACAGCATGCTAGGGGTCGAACGATTCGGTTGGCTTCCATAGGCACTGAGGATCGGGGAACCGCCAACCACGCCCAGCAACGCCGGCAGGAACGGGGGCAGGCCGCGCACTGGCGTCGTCCGCAGCCCCTCCCGCCGCGGGTCGATCCGCACCAGGTTCTTGCCGTTCGTCTCCAGGGTCACGATTTCGTCCCCGCTCCAGGCGACGCCGCCGCAGACACAGGGCCAGAAGCGAGCCTTCTCCTCGCCGTTGAGGAGAACCCCGATCCGCCCCGGAGCCGACCAGGCGAATCCCTTCTCGGACCAGTCGTAGGAGGGGGGCGGCGTTGAGAATTCATCCATCCGCCCGATCCAGGTCGCCCCGCCGTCGAGGTCGGCGGCGAACAGGTCTCCGTCCTTGCGGTAGGCGAGGTCGGCCGACGACAGCTGCGAAGCATCCACCCGGTTCCCCGACGGCGCCTTGTCCGACCGGCATGCCGAGACCGCGCACATCCGTCGTTCCAGCGTCTCCGCTCCCAACGTCCAGATCTCGGCCGGGCCGGGGTCATAGCCTTCGCCTTCTTCGGCTTCGGTCGGGTTGAGCGTCGCCAGCATGCTGCCGTCGGAGCTCCAGGCGAGACCGAGGGCCGGCGAATATTCGTCGTGGGGCGGCAGCGGTTCGGATACTTCGCCGCTTGCCGGGTCGACCAGCACCACGCCCTGGTAGAGCGAGACCGCGATCATCTCCCCGTCCGGGCGCCAGGCGAGCGCTTCGGGATTGCCTCGAAGCTGGACCAGCGGCCCAGCGGGCTCACGCCCGTCGGGTGAGCGCAGCCGCAGGTAGCCGTTCTCATCGCCCAGAGCCAAGATCGACCCATCCGGCGAGAAGGCCGCCTCGCTCACCCCGTGGGTCGGGACTTCGCTGGTCACCTGACCGGAGTCGACGTCGACGAACTTCAGCTCGGTCAGATTGTCGGTTTCGTCGTAGTCTTCTTCTTCGGCTTCTTCCAGTTCTACTCCGACGGTGAGGATCGTGTCTTCGTCGGGAGAGAGCGCGATGCTTCCCGCCGGCCCCACCGGGACCGAGTCGACTAGTTCCCAGCTGTCGGTCGACCAGATCGCCAGCAGCTCCTGGGTAGCTGAATAGGCAGCCAGCTCGTGCTTGCCCGGCAGCAGCAGCACTTGGCTGATGATGCTCGGCAGCTCCGTTTCCACTCCGCCGGTGCCGAGGGGCAGGTGCTGGAGCGGCTTGCCGCTATTCGCGTCCCAGACCATCACGGCGGCGTCGCCGTTCGGGTCCTGCCCGCCGGCGGCGACAAATTCCTCGTCACCGACGACGTCGTTCAAATAGAGAGCGGGAGCTTCGGCAAAGGCCGATTCGTCTTCTTCGGCTCCCGGCCACCAGTCCTTCCCCGGCTGATAGGTCTGGATGACGTCTTCTTCTGAGTATTCGTCGCCGGGAAGCGGGGCCTGCGGCCGCACCGCGTGCAGCTCTTCGATGTGGTTTGCGTCGAAGCCTTCGGCCAGGAGCAGGTGATCGTGAAAGTCGAAGGCAGCGACCGGAGTGGTTTCGGTTTCTTCCAGCGACAGCCCGACTCCCGGCCGGCCGAGGATGCTGACACGGCCGCCGGGGCCGATCGCGGCAATCCCGTCATGGCTGACTTCGAAGCCAAGGACGGAGGGGCCCGAGTCGGGCGACTGAAAGTAGGGGCCGAAGGAGACGCCTTCCTTTCCTCCGGCCCAGATGCCGCCTTCGAGTTCGGCTACCACGCCAGTGATGGCGGGGCCGGGATAAGGATTCGGTTCCCCTTCTTCGCTCTGCGTGACCACGCCTCCGCTGGTGCCGACGGCCAGCACGGTTTCGCCGTAGGGAATCCGGTCGAGGCTGAGGATGCGACCAGGCGCGATCCCGACGTCGAGCACCGTTTTCCCCTGCCCGCGGACGAGGTCGACGTCCGCCACCGCGCCATCCGTCAACCCGACCAGTAGGCCTTCTTCGTCTTCGTAGACTTCCGGGACGAACCTCGCGGCGGCGAGTTCCAGGCTCTCCGTTCCTTTCCACGGCAGGTCCCCTCGCATCTCGCGCAGGTTCGAGCGGGAGAGGGGCGTGCCGGTCGTGGCGTCGGCGCGAAGGACTTCGCCGCCGCTGCCGACCGCGACGATTTCTCCCGGGTCTTGCGAGAAGGCCAGGGCGACGGGGGTTTCCTTCGCCTTCAGGCGCGCGGCGAGGGGCAGGATCCGGAGCAGGCCCGGATCAGACAGGTCGACCAGGGCCAGCCGGCCGCTGTGGTCGACGGCTGCCACCACCGGCGAACCCGACTCCCCCTCCGCCAGCAGCTCGATCGGCCTGCCGCCCCGGGTCCCGGCCAGCGGCGTCCCGTCATCGCGGTCCCAGGATTTGACCGATCCGTCCGCCCCCGCCGTCACCAGCTCCGTTTCCGTGACCAGCGCGGCGGTAACGTCTTCGCCGGTCTCGACGGCGGACTCGACGAGCTGGTTCTCGACCGCCGTGTCGATCATCGCCAGTTCGGCCTGCGTTCCGGATCTGGCGGATGAGGACGAGCCATGGTCCGATCGCAAGTGCCGCAGGAGCGAGCCGATACCGAAGGCGGCGATCACCAGCACCACAACCAGCGCCCAGCGAAGAGCGCTTTTGCGGCGGCGGCCGTCTCCGCTATCGCGACTGGTCGCCCCCGACACGGGCGAGAACCTATCGGAACGGAAGGGGTATTGATCGCTTCTAAATCGGGCGGTTCGGCACGCAGCAGATATCGTGCGGCGGTGATCTCGCGTACCTGGACCGCTTTTCGGACCAGCGTGCGCGCGCTCGCGATGGACTTCGCGAACAAGGACTCGGCGCTGCTCGGCGTCTCCACCGCGCTGATCTGGTTTGCGACCTGGAGCTTCACGATCGCCCTCGGCGTCTACGGGTTCGACGCCCACGGCGCCGCCGGCGTCGGCATCGTCGCCCTGGTCCGCTTCCTGCCCGCGGCGCTGGTCTCACCCGCGGTTGGGGTGCTGATCGATCGCTTCCCTCGGCGCACGGTGATGCTCGGCAGCGCGATCGCCGCGACTGCGGTGCTCGCCGGCGCCGCCGCCGCAGCCGCGCTCGAGGCGCCGACCGACGTCGTCTTCGCCTTCCCCGCCCTCTTCGCCGTCGCGATCTGCGGCTACGGCCCCGCCCACGCGGCGCTGACCCCGACCCTGGTCCACACCCCGCAGGAGCTCTCCGCCGCCAACGTCAGCCACAGCGTGATGGAAAACGCCGGCTCGCTCGTCGCCGCGCTGGTCGCCGGCCTCCTCCTGCACCCGACCTCGCCGGCCTTCGTGATCGCCGTCGCCGCGGCGGCGGCGCTGCTCGTCTGCTTGCTGATCCCCGGCGTCCAGAAGGACCACCGGCCCGAATACGAGGTCGCCGACGACGAGGTCGCGGGCGCCTTCCGCGAGGTCACCCGCGGCGCCCGGGCGCTCTTCTTCCATCCCGCCCTGCGGCTCTCCTCGGCGACGATGGTCCTGCTCTTCTTCTTCGAGGGCTTCATCGAGGTGATGGTGGTGGTGATGGCGCTGGAGATGCTGCACCTGGAGGAGGGCGCGGTCGGCTTCCTCAACGCGACGATCGGGATCGGCGCCGTGCTCGGCGCGGTCGGGCTGGCGATGCTCTTCGACCGCGGCCGCCTGGTCCCGGCGATCGCCGGCGGCAGCCTCCTGATCGGGGCGGCGACGGTGCTGCCGGGGGTGGTGCCGCACGTCGGGCCCACCTACTTCGCGGTGTTGGTGATCGGGGTCGGCTTCGTCTTTGCCGAGGTGGCGACGAAAACGCTGATGCAGCGGCTCGGCTCCGACGAGACCTTCGGCCGCGTGATCGGCGCCTTCGAGGCGGCGCGGCAGACGGCGCTGGCGCTGGGCTCGATCGGCGCCGTGGTCCTGGTCGAACTGCTGCACCCCGAAGGGGCGCTAATCGCCGTCGGGGTCTTCATCCCCCTCTTCGTCACCCTCTGCTGGACGCGGCTGCGCGCCCACGAGGTCGGGGCGCCTGTCGAGGAGGAGCGCTACCGGCTGCTGCGGGGCAGCTCGATCTTCGCGCCGCTGCCGCTGGCGACTCTGGAGCGCCTCAGCCACGACCTGCAGCCGGTCGAGGTGGCCGCCGGCGAGGACGTGATCGTCCAGGGGGAGATCGGCGACCGCTTCTTCCTCATCCGCGACGGCGAGGTCGAGGTCTTCGAAGACGGGGTCTTCCGCCGCAACGAGGGCGCCGGCGAATGCTTCGGCGAGATCGCCCTGCTCCACGACGTCCCCCGCACGGCGACGGTGCGGGCGACCGCCGACACCCGCCTGCTGGCGCTCGACCGCGACCAGTTCCTGCTTGCGGTGACCGGGCACCGGCGCAGCCGGCAGCTCGCCCACCGGGTCTCCGACGAGCGCTGGCCCGGCGACCACTCCGCCGCGGCGGTCCCGGATTGACCTCGCGCGGCGGGCTGCGGCGACGGCGCGAACTGGCGATCCTGCTCGTCGTCCTCGGCGCCGCGGCGATCGCGGTCGCCGCCTACGCGACGCACCTGATGCGGGCGCTCGAGCAGCAGAGCGTCGACGCCCGCTTCTCGGTCAGGGGGACGCAGGAGCAACCGCGGGAATTTGCCCTGGTCGAGGTCGACGACCGCACCTTCAGCGAGCTCGGCGTGCAGTGGCCGTACCCGCGCTCCGAGCACGCACAGGTGATCGACCGGCTGCGGGAAGCGGGGGCGAAGGCGATCGCCGTCGACATCCAGTTCACCGAGCCGACGACGCCGAAGGAGGACAACGCGCTGGTCGAATCGGTGGCGCGGGCGGGCGGGGTGATCCTCTCGACCACCGAAACCGACCGCGGCGAAAGCCGGATCTTCGGCGGCGAAGAAGTCGTCAACGAAATCGGCGCCCGCGCCGCCAACACCGTCGTCAAGCCAGACGCCGGCGGGGTGATCCGCAAGATGCACTACGAGATCGACGGTCTCGTCAGCTTCGGGATCGCGGTCGCCGAAGCGGCCGGGGCCGAGAAGATCGACCCGGCGGCGATGGAAGGTGACGGCGAAGCCTGGATCGACTACCGGGGGCCGCCGAACACCTTTGCCCACTACTCCTACTCGCGGGTGCTGGCCGGCAAGGTGCCGTCCTCGGCGTTCCGCGGCAAGACCGTGATCGTCGGCGCCTCGGTTCCCTCGCTGCAGGACGTCCACCCGACCTCGACCAGCGGTGACGAACTGATGCCGGGGCCGGAAATCCAGGCCAACGCCGCCTGGACCGCGCTCCACGGCTTCCCCCTCACTTCATCCGGGGTGTTTGTCGACCTGCTCGTGATCCTCCTGCTGGCCGCGGTTCCCGCCGCCGTCACCGTTCGCCTCAGCCCGCTGCCGGCGCTGCTCCTCGCGGTCGCGCTGGCGCTCCTCTACACCGTCGCCGTCCAGGTCGCCTTCGACTCCGGCACGGTGCTGCCGTTCGTCTACCCGCTGCTCGGGCTCGTCGTCTCCGCCCTCGGCGCGCTCGCGGTCAACTACGTGCTCGACGCCTTCGAGCGCCAGCGGGTCCACGACACCTTCGCCCGCTTCGTCCCAGCGGCGGTGGTCAGCGATGTCCTCGCCCGCACCGACGACGACCTGCGGCTCGGCGGCGAACGGCGGGAGACGACGATCCTCTTCAGCGACCTGCGCGGCTTCACCAGCTACTCGGAGCAGCTGGCGCCGGAAGCGGTGATCGAGGTCTTGAACCGCTACCTCGGCGAGATGAGCGACGCGATCATGGACCACGGCGGCACCCTCGTCGCTTATATGGGGGACGGGATCATGGCGCTGTTCGGGGCGCCGCTGGAGCAGCCCGACCACGCCGACCGCGCCGTCGCCGCGGCGCGGGAGATGCTGGAAGTGCGGCTGCCCCGCTTCAACGAGTGGATGGAAGGGGCCGGGATGGGGCGCGGGTTCGACATGGGGATTGGGCTGAATACGGGCACGGTGATGACCGGCCAGGTTGGCTCAGAGCGGCGGGTCGAGTACACGGCGATCGGCGACACCACCAACACCGCCTCGCGGCTGGAGGGGATGACGAAAGGCAGCGGCCACCAGGCCTTCATCGCTGACTCGACCCGGGCGGCGCTGCAGCGCGAGGTGCCGGACCTCGAGCTGGTCGGCGAGTTCGAGGTGCGCGGGCGCACCCAGCCGATCACCGTCTGGACGCTGCCGACCCGCGGCGGGCCGACCTCAGGCGACGACGAGCAGGGCGGTGGCGAAGAGGAAGAGGGTGTGAAAGGCCTGGTCGACGGCCACGCCGAGGCCTGAGGAGGTCTCGGAGAGCCCCTTGACCCGGGCCATGTAGGCGTAGAGGAGCCGGCGATCGTCCTGGATCAGGTGCGGGATCGCGATCGCCAGGCCGATTAGGACCGCCCAGGCGGCGTCGGTTTCGATCCCGATCCAGACCAGGGCCGGGATGAAGGCGGCCATGTAGGTGAGGACGTGGCTGACGAGGGCGCGGCGGTGGAGCGGTTCGGGGCCGAGGCCGCCCGCCTTGTTGCGCGCCTGCCAGTCGGTCTGCAGGAGGAAATCGCCGACCAGATGGGAGACGACGAGGACGGCGAAGACCTCGACCCAGGTCACGACTGGTGCCTCGGGAGGGCGCTCATCGGGACCAGGCTATGGCACCAAGCGGGCGTTTAGGAGCCCGATCGACTGGACGTTTATCCCCTAATTCTCGGTACGCCTAAAGTTTGATCCTGAAATGACGACTAGATAAGGTTCCCTGGTTCCATGCCCCGTAAACTTCTTTTGGCGGCGGCTATCGCGGTGATTGCGTTCACGGTGTGGGCAGCCGGCAGCTCGGCGGCGGTCACCAACACGATCATCAGCTCCGGCCCGAGCGGAACCATCACCACCGACTCGGCCTCTTTCGCCTTCACCTCGCCCGAGCAGGGCGGCTTCCAATGCCGGCTCGACTCGAGCGATCCCGCCGACTGGGCGGGCTGCAGCTCGCCGCAGTCCTACTCGGCCCTGGCCGACGGCGGCCACGTCTTCGAAGTGCGGGCGCTGAACAAGCCGCTGAACCCCGACCCGGTGCCGGCGGTCCGGACCTTCACCGTCGACGCCCACCCGGACCTCGAACCGCCGCAGACGACGATCACCGCGGCGCCCGCGGGGACGATCGCCGCCGACGCGGCGGCCTTCAGCTTCGAATCGAGCGAGGAAGGCAGCTTCGAATGCCGCTTCGACTCGGTCAACCCCGGCGACTGGGTCCCCTGCGCCTCGCCGCAGAGCTACGACTCGCTCGCCGACGGCTCGCACAACTTCGAAGCGCGGGCGGTCGACCTGGCGGGCAACCTCGACCCCACCCCCGCCGTCGCCGGGTTCGCGATCGACACCACCTCGCCCGAGACCGTGATCAGCTCCGCCCCCAGCGGGACGATCGAAACCTCCTCGGCGACCTTCGCCTTCGAAGCCTCCGAGCTCGGGACCTTCGAATGCCGGCTCGACTCGAACGACCCCGCCGCTTGGAGCGCCTGCGCCTCACCGCAGAGCTATGACTCGCTCGCCGATGGGGACCACTTCTTGGAAGTCAGGGCCGCCGACGCGCTCGGGCACGTCGACCCCACCCCCGCCTTCGCCCAGTTCTCCATCTACACCGGCCCGCCGAAACCGGTCGCCGGTAAAACCTTCAACCTCGAACCGGTCGAAGGGACGATCGACCTGCAGTGCCCGGGGGAAACCTCTTCGGCGCCGCTGACCGGCTTCAAACAGGTGCCGATGGGCTGCCTGATCAACACCCGCCACGGGGTCGTCGACCTGACCGCCTCGAAAGGCTCGTCCGGCGAGGAGCAGGGCGCCCACTTTTGGGGCGGCGTCTTCGTCGCCACCCAGGACGAAGGCGACAACCAGACGGTCGGGCTGAAGCTGGCCGGGCGGCGGATGTGCGAGCGACGCGGCGGCGAAAAAGCGCCGGTCGCGCGAATCAGCCGCGGCGGCCGCCACGGGCGCAAGCTCTGGGGCAGCGGCAAGGGCAATTATTCGACCAGCGGCAGCTACGGCTCGGCGACGGTGCGCGGGACCACCTGGCTGGTGGTCGACCGCTGCGATGCCTCGACCCTGTTCAAAGTCGCCGAAGGGACGGTCGCGGTCCGCGACTTCGTCAAGGAAAAGTCGGTGACGCTGACGGCTGGCGAGCAGTACCTCGCCAAAGCGCCGATCCCCCGGCTCGACCCGGACGCGCTGCCGTGAGCCGCCGGCTCGGAGCCCTGGTCGCAGCCGCCTCGCTGCTGCTGGTCAGCGCGCCGCCGGCGCTAGCGGGAGAGAAGCTCTCGATCCCCGCCGCCCGCGAGCGGGCCAGCGCCTTCGCCGACAGCACCTGCGAGCACGACTCCAGCTGCCACAACGCCGGCGTCCAGAACTGCCGCCGCCTCGCCGACCGCCTCGTCCTCTGCCGGATCTTCGACCACCGCAAGACGGACGAGCAGGGCAACTTCCTCTGCACCAAGCTGGTGCGGCTGGCGCTGCAACCGCCCGAACCGGGCGTCAAGGTCACCGGCGTCAGCAACTGGACCTGCTGAGCGCGACGTCGCCGCGGCGCGTCGGGAGTCAGGCCGCGTTCGAAAGCTTTCGCCGCCGCGGCAGCTCGATCACCTGGGCCCGCTCGGCGGCGTACACCGGCTCGAACTCGCTGACCGCGAGGACGACGTAGCTGTACCCGCAGGGGCAGACCTCGCGATCGACGTCCTCGAGGTTCTCGACCACGACCTCGGTCTCCGCGGGGCAGCTGGAACATGCAACGAGAACTTGGAACATGGTTCGATGGTGCCGCGACCCTCGGACGGATACTCCGGGCTGCAACGGAAATCCCAACGGAGCAAGGAGAGAGATGGGATCGCTGCACGAATCGATCACGGGCGAGACGACGATGCGGGAGGTCGTGGAAAAGGAGCTCGGCGAAGAAGTGGTCGCCGTCGCGGCGAGTGGCGAGGGCGGGATTCGAACCCGCGACACCACGATTTTCAGTCGTGTGCTCTACCAACTGAGCTACCTCGCCTGGCAGCGCAGAGCGCGGGAGCGAAGGCTACCGGGAGCTGAGGGGCCGAGGCTGATTGCATGGGGCGATGGGTTGGGCTCGAGCGATGCTGGCGCTGGTCGCGGTGGTGGTGGCGGGGGCGCTGCTGCTCTCGGGAGGGTCGGGGGCGGATCCGCACACGCCCCAGGGGCTGCCGGGGGAGCCGCCGCCGTTTCTCGGGACCGCGGTGGTCGGCGACGGCGGGCTGACGGCGGCGATCGATGCCTACGGCGACGTAGTCGACCTGCGGGTGCCGGGGCCGGCGGGGCGGGCGCTGATCGACAACCCGGCTGCGCGGCAGGCGGCGGGGACGGTGCCGGAGGAGACCGGGATCGTGCCCGCGGTCTCGCTCGGCGGGAGCCGGGCGCAGCCGCTCTGGACGGCGGATTCGGTCGAGCAGCACTACCGCCGCGGCACGAACGTTGCGGTCACCACTGCTCGCTTTGGGAGGGCACGCGTTCGCGTCGTCTACGCGGCGGACGGATCCCGGTTCGTCTGCCTCACTGAACCGAGCCCGGGAGCCCGGATCGAACTCCGCTCGCACGAGCCAGCGGCGACGCGCCGGTTGCATTGCGATCACAGCTTCGCGCGAGCGACCATCGCGGCCGCCGAACGGGCCGACCGTCGCTGGCTGCGTCGCGCACGGCCGCTCGCGGTGTCGGCGCCACGGTGGGCGGAGGCGATGTACGAGCGTTCGCTCCTCGTCCTGCGGGCGCTGACCGACCGCCGCAGCGGCGCCGTCGCCGCCGGCGCCCGCGATGGCTGGGCCTACGTGTGGCCGCGCGACGCAGCAACGGCGGTGATCGCCCTCGCCGCAGCCGGCTACCGGGGCGAGGCGCGACGAGGCGCGCGCTTTCTCGTCGGCCTCGATCTAGGATCCGCCGCCCGGTTCGACGGCGCCGGAAGCCCCGTGCCCGGCCGCGGGCCGCAGGGAGACGCGACTGGCTGGGTGACCGTCGCCGCCCGCGCGACAGGACTCCCCGCACCGCGGCCCCTGCCCTGGCGCAACCTCCCCGATTACCAGGAGGGCGGGCCCGGCGAATACCTCGGCAACGCGCTGGCAAAGATCGACGGGACGAACAGTCCCATCCGCTCCGCCGACGGGCCGATTTGTCCCACCCGGTGCGACTCATCGTCCCGTCGGCGGGGGGAACTCGACGGATCGGCCCGTCGGCGGGGGGACGGTTGGATCGCGGAGGCGTTCGCGGGTGACGAGGGGTTGGCGAGGCAGGCCGGAGAGTCCGGATCGGGCCTGGATTCGGCCGCCGCCTGGGCGGTGGCGCCGTTCGGACTGCGGTCGCTCTACCCCCTGGCGCGGAGGACGATGCTCGCGCTGATCCGGCGTGGCGGTCGCTTCGGGATCACGCCAGGCGAGGGCTGGGCCGGGCGGGACCCCTGGTCCGCTCCGACCGCCTGGACCGCATGGTCGCTGGCCGAGCTCGCCCGGGAGGAAGCGGGCTCTCGCGAAGCGGCCACCGACCGCCGCATCGCCCTCCGCCTCCTCGCCGACCTGCGCCGGACGGCAACCCCAGCCGGCGCCCTCCCCGAGCGGGTTGACTTCCGCACCGGCATCCCGACCTCGACGACCCCGCTCGCCTGGTCTCACGCCTTCGCAATCCTCGCCCTGCGCGAGCTCTGGCCCGGGTGAGCTAAAGCTCCCCCCGCATCAGCCCCATCAACCCCAGCGCCCCGGCCTTGTGGAGCGGTTCGTTGAGGTTGCCGCACTTTGGGCTCTGGACGCAGGAGGGGCAGCCGGACTCGCAGGGGCACTCGGCGATCAGGCGCTCGGCGTCGCCGAGCAGGCGCTCGAACTCCTCGTAGCCACGCCGGGTGATCCCGACCCCGCCGGGGTGGCCGTCGTAGATGAAGATCGTCGAGCGGCCCGTCTGGAAGTGGACGTTGGTCGAGAGGCCACCGATGTCCCAGCGGTCGCACATCGCGATCAGCGGCAAGACGGCGATCTGGCTGTGCTCGGTCGCGTGGAGGGAGCCGAGCAGGGCCTCGGTCGGCAGCTTGTTGGCGAGGCGGTCCGGGAGCACGTACCAGAGCGCCTGGGTGACGAAGTTCTGCTCGGGCAGCTCGAGGGCGACGATGTCGATCGGTTCCTGGTCGGAGACCGAGACGCGTTGGAAGGCGATCACCTGCTCGGTCACCGAGACCTCGCCGAAGTTCAGCTGCACGCCGGCGACCTGGCGCTGCTCGTGCACGCGCTCGATGTAGATCTCGGTCTCCTTTTTCGGCCGCGTGTACCAGTCGCCGTCGAAGCTGGAGACGAGCGCCCGCCGCTCCTCGACGTCGAGGCGGTCGACCTCGTAGGAGCGGCCGAGATGGAGGTAGACGGCGCCGGGGTGGATCGTCGTGAAGGCGCGCTCGGCCTCGACCAGGCCCAGCATCTCCCCCGCGTCACGCTCGATTACAGCGACCGAGTCGGCCGAGGCCGAGCGCAGGGCGATCTTGTTGGCGACGAACTCCGGCCGCCGCGGCATCAGCTTGCCGCCGACGGCCCGCAGCTCGCCCACAGCGACCAGCCGTTCGGCCCGCTCGCGCCACCCCTCTCCGAAGATCTCGTCGTCCTCGTTGGTCAGCGGCAGCTCGTAGGCGGCCGCGATCAAGTGGCGGGAGGCGATCTGGTCGTTGCCGTGGTCGAGGATCGCCGCCTCGACCGGACGGCCGAGGAACTCCTCCGGGTGGCGGCAGAAGAACTGGTCGAGCGCGTCCTGGCCGGCGACGTAGACGGCGAGGCCGCGGCGGCGGCGTCCCGCCCGGCCCCACATCTGCCGCAGGCTGGCGACGGTGCCGGGGAAGGTGGTGCAGATCGCCGCGTCGAGCTCGCCGACGTCGATCCCCAGCTCGAGCGCGTCGGTGGCGACCACCGCCAGCAGCTCGCCGTTGCTGAGACGGGACTCGATCTCGCGCCGCTGTTGCGGCGTGTAGCCGCCGCGGTAGGGGGCGATCCGCTTAGCCAGCTCCGGCTTGCCGCGGCGCTCCAGGTTTTCGCGGGCGAAGCGCTGGATCAGCTCGATCCCGCGGCGGCTTTTGAGGAAGCAGATCGTGCGCACGTTCTGGGAGACCAGCTCGGCGAGCAGGTCGGCAGCCTCGGAGAGGGCTGAGCGGCGGGTGCCGCTGCGCTCGTCGAGCAGCGGCGGGTTCCACATTGCGATCTCGCGGCCGGCGCGGGGGGCGCCGTCGTCGTCGACCAGCTCGAACGGCGTCCCCACCAGCTCCTCGGCCAGCTCCTCCGGGTTGGCGATCGTCGCCGAGGCGAGCAGGAAGCGCGGCTCGCGGCCGTAGGCGCGGGCCAGGCGGCGCAGCCGCCGCAGGACGTTGGCGACGTGGGAGCCGAAGACGCCGCGGTAGGTGTGGGCCTCGTCGACGACGACCCACTCGAGATTGGCGAGGAAGTCCCCCCAGCTCTTGTGGTTCGGGAGGACGGCGACGTGGAGCATGTCCGGGTTGGTCAGGACCAAATTGCTGCGGCGGCGGATCGCCGGGCGCTCCTCGCGCGGGGTGTCGCCGTCGTAGATCGCCTCGCGCAGGCCGGGCGGGCGCAGCCGGGCGAGCGCGCGCGCCTGGTCCTGGGCCAGCGCCTTGGTCGGGTAGAGGTAGAGCGCCCGGTCTTTAGGCCGGGAGGCGATCGAGTTCAGCACCGGCAGGTTGAAGGCGAGGCTCTTGCCCGAAGCGGTGCCGCTGGTGATCACCAGGTTTGACTCCTCGGCCAGCTCGAAGGCGCGCAGCTGGTGCGTGTAGAGGGAGTCGATGCCGACCCGCCCGAGCGCCTCGCGCAGCCCTGGATGCAGCTCCAGCGGCAGCGGCGCCGGCCGCGACCGCCGCTCCTCTTCGGAGGACTCGGCGACGATCCGCCCGTCGCGGCGGGCGGGATCGATCGCAATGGCCCAATCGCTGGCGAGTAGCGATCCGCCCCGCGCCATCAACGCCCACCTCCACGGGCCGATACGTCCACTTCTTGCTGCCGATGGGCCGATTTGTCGTCTGAAGGTGGACTTTTCGTCCCGTCGGCACCTGTGGCTTTGACAATTCGGCCCGCCACCCGCATCGCCTGCAGCGAAGAGCGGTCGTGGATGCGGAGGATGTCGGCGCCCTCGCGGACGGCCAGCGTCACCGCGGCGACCGTGCCCCACTCGCGCTCGCTCGCCAACAGGCGCTCGTCCCACGAACCCGCGAGGACCGCGCCGATGAAGTCCTTGCGTGAGAGGCTGACGTAGAGCGGCAGGCCGAGCTCGCGCAGCTCACCAAGGCGGCGCAGGATCTCCAGGTCCTGCTCGGGGCTGAGGTCGAAGTCGAGTCCGGGGTCGATCGCGATCTGCTCCTCCGCCACCCCAAGCTCCCGGGCCAGCTCGGCTCTCCCCTCGAACCATGCCTTCAGGTGATCGACGACATCCTCGTACTGGCGCCAAGGCCGGTCGACCCGCGGCGGCCCCTCGATGTGCATCAGCACGTAGCCGGCGCCAGTCTCCGCAACCAGCTCAAACATCTCCTCCGAACCGCCCGAGATGTCGTTGACCACGACCGCCCCCGCCGCGAGCGCCCGCCGCGCCACCTCCGGCGAGAACGTGTCGGCAGACACTGGCACATCGCGTGGTTCCTTTTGCACGTCATCGGTGCAAAAGGAACCACGCGATTGGCGCGCGAGCCCTTCCACGGCCGGGACCAGCGCTGCGGCCTCGTTCTCGGGGGAGACCGGCGGCCCCGCTTTGGCCGCCACCGCGCCGAGGTCGAGCATCTCGAAGCCCGCCTCGGCGAGCGCCAGGCCGTCGCGGACGGCCTGCTCGGGGGTACCGCTGCGTGCCCCCTCGAACATCGAGTCGACGGTGACGTTGACGATCCCGGCGCCGATCGGCCGCGCCAGGTCGAGGGTCCGGTCAGCCAGCCTCCAACGCACGCCCGCTACGGTAGCGACCGCGCCGATGCCGCTCGCCTGCGTCTACACCGATCTCGACGGGACCCTGCTCGGGCGGGGCAGCTCGCTCTTCCGCGACGCCGAGGGCGGCTTCAGCCTGGCGCAGGCGCGGGCGCTGGAGGCCTGCCACCGGGTCGGGGCCGAGGTCGTGATCATGTCCGGCCGCCGCGAGCCCCAGGTGCACGAGGCGGCGCGGCTGATGGGACAGACCTCCTACATCTACGAGGCCGGCTGCGCGTTCGCGATCGACGGCGAGGCGACGCTGATGACTGGGGAGATGGCGCCGAACGAGGACGGGACGATCTACGAGCAGATCGAGGCTCGCGGGATCCCGAAGCTGCTCTTCGAGCACTTCGAAGGCCGGCTCGAGTACCACTCGCCCTGGCACCACGGTCGCGTCCTCTCCCACCTCTTCCGGGGCAAGGTCGACGTCGAGGAGGCCAACGCGCTCCTGCACGAGCGCGGCGACGACGACCTGCGGCTGCTCGACAACGGCGCGATCGGCCGGCCGATGCCGACGGTTGAGGGCCGCACCCACGCCTACCACCTGGTCCCGAAGCAGGTCAGCAAGGCGGCGGCGGTTGCCGGCCACGCTCGCGCCCGCGGCTACGACCCCGCCGACTGCATCGCCGTCGGCGACTCGGTCGAGGATCTGGAGGTGGCGGCAGCGGTCGGCCGCTTCTTCGTCGTCGCCAACGGGCCCGCAAACGACGCCGGCCTGAGCGCCGCCCTCCCCGCCTGGGACAACGTCACCGTCACCGAGGGCGAGATGGGCGACGGCTTCTATGAGGCGGTCGTTTCCAGCCTGATGGAACGCCGCTGAGCCTCTACTAGTATCGGCGCATGGACGCGCACGCGACCGTCGCCGAGCAGGAGTACCTGGAGATCATGTTCTGGCTCGAGGAGGCCGGGCTGCCGATGACCGGCGCCAACATCGCCCGGGCGATGCAGCTCTCCCCGCCGACCGTGCACGAGATGATCGGCCGCCTGGTCGATGACGGCTACGTCGAGCGCAACCCGAACAAATCGCTCGCCTTCACCGAGTCGGGGCGCGAGCACGCCAGCTACATCGTCCGCCGCCACCGGATGATCGAGCGCTTCCTCACCGACGTCCTCGGGATCCCCTGGGACGAGGTGCACGAGGAGGCGGAGCGGATCGAGCACGCGATGAGCCCGGTGCTGGAGGAGCGGATGCGGGCGGCGATCGGCGACGCGACGACCTGCCCCCACGGACACCCGATCGTCGAGGGCGTGCGCGAGCAGGGCTCGCTGCTGGCCGACGTCGAGATCGGCGCCGACGTCACCGTCCTGCGCTTCGAGAACGAGGCCGAGGAGCTGCTGCACTACCTCAAGCGGGCGGGGCTCGATCCCGGCCTCGAGGGCAAGGTCGAGACCTCCGACTCCGACCGCGTCGTCATCGCCTCCGCCGACGGCAACCACGAGGTCAGCCGCAGCGTCGCCGAGACCGTCTCGGTCCGCGCCGACCCGGCACCGCCGCCCCGGGCGGCGATCCCGGAGCAGCTCGTCTTGAGCTCCGACCGCTACGGCCGCTGAGCACGAGTGGCGAGTTAACCCCGCTATAGGACGGTTAACTCTCCTACTGCGGGACGCTCATCGTGACGATCGCGTCCCCGGTCGGCGTCTCGCTGCCGCCCTGGGGCTCTTCGGTGACCATCACGGTGTCGACCCCGCTCATGTCGGCGATCGTCGTCTCCGCCTGACCCTTGCGATCGGGGACGAGTAGCGCCGGGACCGCTTCGACGGTGCCTTCGCGACGCACCCACGCCTCCAGGACTTTGTCCGGCGGCAGCTGGTGGAGGTTGGCGAGGTGCAGCGTGCCGCCGTCGCCTTCGCGCACCATCTTCACCTTGATCCCGTGCTCCTGGGTGACCAGCGTGCTGGCGCCACCGCCTTCGTCCGAGCCGCCCTTGCCGATCTCGTAGCCGGCGACGGCGGCGATCGCGAAGACGAGGACGGCGAAGCCGGTCGCCACCTGTAGCCCGCGAGTTCCGAAAGCCTTGCGCAGCCAGTCGGGGAGGAGGCCGCGGCGCTCACGCCCCTCCTCGCCGAGGTCTGCCCGTGCCTCGGCCATCAATGCCGCCCGCAGCCGCGGCGGCGGCTCTTGCCGCTCGACCGACTCCGGCAGCGCGTGCAGCGCCGGTTCGAACCAGCGCACCTCCTCGCGGCAGCGCTCGCAGCCGTCGAGGTGGCGCTCGAACTCAGCCACCTCGTCGGGGGTGAGCGCGCCCAGCATGTAGGCCGCCAGGTCCTCGCTCCACCGGTTGTGATCGCTGCCGCTCATGCCAGTCCCTCCGCAAGCTCTCCCCGGATCTTCTCCAACCCGAGCCGCATCCGTCCCTTCACGGTGCCCATCGGCAACTGCAGCATCTGGGCAATCTCCGAGTGGCTGAAGCCGCCGAAGTAGGCGAGCTCGATCACCTTCGCCTGCTCGCCGGGCAGGTTGCCGATCGCGCCGCGGACCTCGCCCGCGGTCTCGCGCCGCAGCGCCTCGTCCTCGGTCCGCTCCGCCGCCGGGCGCTGCTCGAGGACCGACTCGTCGTCGAAGTCGAGTTTCGGCGCTTTGCCGGCCTTGCTGCGGAGGAAGTCGATCGCCCGGTTGCGGACGACGCTGAGTAGCCACGAGCGGACGCTGCCGCGGGCGGCGTCGAAGCGGGCGCCGCTGCGCCAGACGGAGATGAAGGCCTCCTGGGTCACTTCCTCGGCGGCGGCGCGATCGCCGACGATCCGGTAGGCGAGCGAGTAGGCGGCGCCGCCGTGGCGGTCGTAGAGGACCTCGAACGCCTCGGGGTCCTTGCGGCCGACGAGGGGCATCAGCTCCTCGTCGGCCAGTCGCTCCGCCTTCTCTCGTCTCACCGCCATCCGTTACCCGCTATGCGAGAAACGGTTCGACGGCCTTCAAAACCTGCTTTTCGTCGAGCGGGGTATCGAAGGCCGCGGGCGCCGGTTCTTCAGAGTTCTGCAGCCGGATCGCCGCCGCGTGGCGCGCCTCGACCTGGACGATCCCGCCCGCCGCCGCCAGCACTTCTTTGGACTTGATCATCGGCGCGGCGCCGTTGTAGGCGCTGACGCCGGTGTCCTCGAAGGTCTGCGCCAGCTTCAGGAAGCCGCCGGTGCCGCTGTAGGGGAAGTCGAACTTCGGCTCCGCCACCGGCTTGCCGCCGAGCTGCTTGATCGTTGCCGTCAGCGCTTCGACGTGCTGCTTCTCGTCACTCGCCAGCAGGTTGACGAGGCTCTTCAGTTCCCCGCTCGCCTTCGCCCGGCTCTTCGCTTCTTCGTAGAACTTCGACTCCAGGTACTCGAGGGTGAGGGCGAAGTTGAGGATGTCGACGTCGCTGCTGCCGGTCATCGCTAGCGCCTTGCGGACGAAGGGACCGACCGCGAGGGCGCCGTAGACCGCGCCCGCCGCGAGCGCTCCTTTCAGCAGCACGTCGCTGCGACTGAGGTCGCCGCTGTCCTCCTCGATCCGCACCGCAGCCAGCTCGGGGGTTGCGAACTGCTCGTTGGTCGTGACTCTGTCGCTCATGGTTGCTCCTCTTTCTCGCGACGGCATCAGCCGACGATGAAGGGTTCGACGGACTTGAGGACGGTCTTCACGTCGGCGGGCTTGGCGAAGGCGCCGTCGGGGGTGATCGTCTCGCCCAGCAGGGTGTTGAGGGCGGCGGCGTGGCGGCCCTCAACGCTGTGGATCGCCAGCGCGGAGGCGAGCACTTCCGGGCTTTCGATGTTCGCCGCCTGACCGAGGTAGGCGGCGGCGCCGAGGTTCTCGACCGTCCCCGCCAGTTCCAGCACCGACTTCGCGTTCTTCAACGGGAATTCGGCTTTCGGTTCCGGCGCCGGCTTGCCGCCGAGGCTCTTCACCGCCTGGGTCAGCGCCTGCACGTGTTCAGCCTCCTCTTGGCCAAACTTGCGGATCGTCTCCAGGTCGGCGCCCTTGAAGAGGCCGCTCTTGACGACGTCCGCGTAGAAAGCAGTCTCGAGGTACTCGAGCGTCAGCGCGTAGTTGAGGATGCCGATGTCGCCCTTGCCGAATTCCGCGGTTTCGCTCTTGTCGCCGCCCGAGGACATCGCGGTCGTGCCGGTCGAGCTGCTGTCGCTGTCGCTGCCGCAGGCGGCGAGGAAAGCCGCGAGCACGGTGGAGCCGCCGCCGACAGCGAGGAACTTACGCCTCGATTGGGGTCCTGCCAGCTGCTTGATGTCTGCCATCGCGAAGTCGCCTCCTGGTCGTTTACCTGCATTGCCTTACGGGGGAGGCGTCCCGCGTGGATCAGAATCCCCGGATGTTTCGAACTGCATCAAATTTTCTCGGCACTAGAAGGAGAATTTGATGCAGTTCGGGAAAGCTGGTGCTGGGATGCGCGGGGCGGCGCTGTTGACGCTGGGGTCGATCGTCTCGGTGCAGTGCGGGTCGGCGCTGGCGACCGGGCTCTTCGATTCGGTCGGGACGGCGGGGGCGGTGTTCCTGCGCGCGACCTTTGGGGCGATTGCGCTGCTGATCTTCACGCGGGGGGCACCGCTGCGGGTTTGGGAGTGGCCTCACCGCGACGTCTGGCTGCTGAGCGTCTCCGTCGCTGCCGTCAACCTCTTCTTCTACGCCGCCCTGGACCGGCTGCCGCTGGGGATCACGGTAACGCTCGAGTTCGTCGGCCCGCTAGGGGTCGCTGTCCTGGGCTCGCGGCGGCCGCGCGACGTCCTCTGGGTGGTGCTGGCGGCAACCGGCATCGTCCTGCTCTCCGACGGGGGCGGCGGGGATGTCGACGGCCTCGGCGTGGTGCTGGCGCTGACCGCCGGCTTCTTCTGGGGCGCCTACATCCTCTTCAGCGACCGGGTTGGCGCCCTCGCCCCCGGCCCCGGCGGGGCGACGATGGCGGCGGTCCTCTCGGCGGCGATGGTCGCCCCGCTCGGCCTCGCCCAGGGCGGCGCCAACCTGCTGGCCGCCTCCACCCTCCTCACCGGCGCCGCCGTCGGCGTCCTCAGCACCGCGATCCCCTACGCCGCCGAGATGGAGGCCCTACGTCGCCTACCTCGGGCCGTCTTCGGCGTCCTGATGAGCTTGGAGCCGGCGGTCGCGGCGGCGATCGGCTTCATCGCCCTCTCGCAGGACCTGGAGCCACTGGAAATCGTCGCCATCGGCCTGGTCGTCATCGCCTCGGCAGGGGCCCTCCGCTCAGCGGCAACGCCGGCACCGCACGACTAAGGCGCAGCCGACTTTTGCCACAGCGGGCTGTGGTCTAAATCGGATGCGCTACGCGGGGCTGCCGGCGCGCAGTGCCTCGAGCGCCGCAGCGATGCGCTTGACGCCCTCGGCGGCCTTGTCGGCCGGGACCGGGGCGAAGGAGAGGCGGAGGCTGCGCTCGCCGCCGTCGAGCATGAAGTCGGGGCCGGCGACGAAGGTGACGCCCTGGCCTTTCGCCTCGGCCAGGAGAGCGGCGCTGTCGGTGCCCTCGGCGAGGTCGAGCCAGAGGAAGTAGCCGCCGCCGGGGACGACGAACTCGGCCTCGGGGATCTGCTCTTCCAGGGCCGAGACCAGCGCGTCGCAGCGCGCCTTCAGCTCGGCTTTGACGAACTCGATGTTGCGATCGAGCTCGCCGCTGCGGCAGAGCTCGAGCACGATCGACTCGGCCAGCATGTTCGGCGAGATGTAGGTCTCGTTCGCCTTCTTCGCCAGCTTCTTAATCTCGGCCTCGGGGCCGGCGAGGTAGCCGACGCGGACACCGGGGCTGACCGTCTTCGAGAACGAGGAAGCGTGGATGACCTTGCCCGCCTGATCCATTGAGAGCATCGTCTCCAGCGGCTCGCCCTCGAAGGGGAGCTCGCGGTAGGGGTCGTCCTCGAAGATCCAGAAGTCGTGCTCGGCGGCGAGCTCGACAAGCCGCCGCCGCTTCTCGGCCGAGAGCGTGCAGCCGGCGGGGTTGTGGGCGTTGGGGATGACGTGGGCGAACTTCAGCGGCCCGGTCGCCAGCGCCGCCTCCAGCTCACCGACGTTCAAGCCGTCGGCCTCGAGCGAGATCGGCACCAGCTCGACGCCCAGCTGCTGCAGCAGGAGCAGGGTGCGGTCGTAGCTCGGCTGCTCGACCGCGACGCGATCGCCCGGTCCCAGCAAGTGCGTAAACAGCATCGCCCCCGCCTCCAGCGAGCCGTTGGTGATCATCACCTGGCTCGCGTCGAGATCCCCGTGCCGCTCCGCCACCCACTGGCAAAGGCCGGGATGGCCGATCCCGACGCCGTAGGAGAGCGCCGTTTCCCAGTCGGAAGCAAGCGCCCGCTGCGCCGCCTCCCGCACCTGCTCGTGGGGAAGGATGTCGGCGCTAGGAGCACCGCGCGCGAATGAGATCGTGTCGCCCGCCATCGACCTTCGACACTAGCAACGGCGAGTTAGCCGGCGCCCGCTGCCGGGCATAGGGAAGGCGATGCGGCTCTCGGTGGGGAGAAGGGCGACGCGCGCGACCGGGATCGCGGCGCTTCTGGTGGCATGCGCGGTCGCTTTCCTGCTGCTCGGCAGCGCCGATGCCGCTCGGGGTCCCGGGCCGAACCCCGCCTGGCTGATCCTGCGGTTGAGCGACCTCTCGCTCGGCTATCTCAACCTCGAACTGCAGGAGGAGCAGGGTGATCACATCTACTGCTCGCGGCTCACCCACCCCGAGGACACGCCGGCGAAGATGGGGCGGTTCATCGACCGCTTCCACCCGCGCGGGTGTCTGGGTGGCTACTCGCGCCTCTACACCCCGCCGGGCGAGGAAGAAGGAGCGGAACTGATCGGCACCGGTTCCCTGCCGCTGCAAAGCGACGCGGCGGCCGACGCCGGCTGGAAGGTAGTGCCGGAAATGCTCGGCCGGCTGATGCCCGACCACCCACACGAGGTGAAGGCGAAGGAGCAGATCGGTAGCGCGACGAGGTTCTTCCACATCGAGGCGCCGCGGATCCTGAGGAGCACCGGCACCAAGCAGACCTTCCTCGTCTGGCGCTCCGGCAACACGCTTGCGGCAGTGATGGTGATCGGCGACTCCTTCGCCCAGGCTGACACCCAGGCGGCGGCGCTCGCCCGTCTCCAGGACGACCACATCCGCAAGCCGGGCCGCTACACCCTCGCCGAACGCTTCGACGGCGAAGTCCCGCTCGACGATCCCAGGGTCGACATCCCCGTCTACTGGCTGGGGCGCAACTTCAGGCCCGGTGGCGAACTGCCGAACAACCGCCTCTTCGACTCCTACTTCACGGGCAAGGCGACCAAAGAAGCCCACTATAAATTCAGTGGTGCCGAAGCCCCGGGCGCTCCGCTGAACATCCGCTACGCCAACATCTGGCTCAACACCTGGACGCCGGCGAATTGGCACGTTTTCGCCGAGTCGGACACCGCCAAGGCGATCGTCACCTGGAAGTGCACCCAGACCCGGACCGTCGACCTCGCCGAAGGAACCGCGACGATCTACGGCGGCTACAAGCGGAACTACAAGCGCTGCCCTAAGGGCCCACCGCAAGCCTTCACCGCCTGGGTCGACGTCGGCGGAGTCAAAGTCGTCGTCAACTCACCGCCGGCGCCGGACTTCATCGAAACCGTTAATCCCTACGGCTCCTTCGCAGGCATGGAAGCGATCGTCCGCTCCCTGACGTTGCGCCCGCCGCGGTTCCCCTAGGCATCGCTCAGCGCTAGAGCGAGCGCAGCATTTCGGCGGCGATCGCCGCCGTCTCGGTCGGGCTTTCGCCGACCCGCACGCCCTTTGCTTCGAGCGCGTCTTTCTTCGCCTGGGCGGTGCCCGAGGAGCCGGAGATGATCGCGCCGGCGTGGCCCATCTGCTTGCCGGGGGGCGCGGTGAAGCCGGCGATGTAGGCGACGACGGGCTTCGAGACCTCGCTGGCGATGAACTCGGCCGCCCGCTCCTCGGCGTCGCCGCCGATCTCGCCGACCATCACGATCAGCTCGGTGTCGGGGTCGGCCTCGTAGAGCTTGAGGATGTCGATGAAGTCGGAGCCGACGATCGGGTCGCCGCCGATGCCGACGATCGAGGAGTTGCCGGTCCCGGCCTGCTTCAGCTCGTTGCCGATCTGGTAGGTCAGGGTGCCGCTCTTGGAGACGACGCCGATCGGGCCTGGGTCGAAGAACTGGGCCGGGATAATGCCGACGTTGGCCTTGCCGGGCGAGAGAACGCCGGGGCAGTTGGGCCCGATCAGCCGCACGCCCTTCTCCTTCGCCTTCCAGTAGGTGGAGAGCATGTCGAGGACCGGGATCCCCTCGGTGATCGCGATCACCGTCTCGACCCCAGAGTCGATCGCCTCGTCGATCGCCGCGGCGGCGAAACGGGCGGGGACGAAGATCATCGAGGTGTTGGCGCCGGCCTCGGTGACCGCCTCGGCGATCGTGTCGAAGACCGGCACGCCCTCGACGTCCTGGCCGCCCTTGCCGGGCGTGACCCCGGCGACGAGGTCGGTCCCGTAAGCCTTGTTGCGGAGGCCGTGGAAGGAGCCCTCGCGGCCGGTCAGGCCGGAGACGGCGAGCTTGGTGCCCTCGTCGATGATGATGCTCATGCGGCGCTCCCGGCGAGCTCGACGACGCGGCGGGCGGCGTCCAGCATCGTCTTCTCCTGGTGCAGGTTCGGCAGGTCGGCCTCGGCGAGGATCTTCAGCCCCTCCTCGGAGTTGGTGCCGTCGAGGCGGACGACCAGCGGCATCCCTAGGTCGATCTGCTGCGAGGCGTTGACGATGCCGTTGGCGATCTCGTCGCAGCGGGTGATGCCGCCGAAGATGTTGAAGAGGATCGCGCTCACCTTCGCGTCGCTCTTGATGACTTCGAGCGCGTTGACGATCGCCTCGGCTTTGGAGCCGCCGCCGGCGTCGAGGAAGTTGGCGGGCGCGCCGCCGGCCTGGGCGACAACGTCGAGCGTCGACATGCAGAGGCCGGCGCCGTTGGCGAGGATGCCGACGTTGCCGTCGAGTTTGACGTAGGTGAGGCCCTTTTCCTTCGCCATCTGCTCCTGCGGGTCGTCGACGGTGTCGGCGATCTCGGCCAGCTCCTGGTGGCGGAAGAGGGCGTTGCCGTCGATCGTCACCTTCGAGTCCAGAGCGATGACGTCGCGGCCGGCGGTGACGATCAGCGGGTTGACCTCGATCAGCGTCGCGTCCTCCTCGCGAGCCACCTCGGCCAGCCGCACCAGCGCCTCGGCCGCCTGGTCGAGCGCATCCTCGGCGAGGCCGGCGTCGGCGACGATCGCGCGGGCGTCGGCGGCGGTGAACTCGCGGGTCGGATCGATGTGGCGTTTGACCAGGGCCTCGGGGTCCTCGGCGGCGACCGCCTCGATGTCCATCCCGCCCTTGGCGGAGACCATCGCCAGCAGCTTCTTCTCGCCGCGGTCGAGGATGACCGAGGCGTAGTACTCCTCGGCGATGTCCGAGCCGCCCTCGATCCAGACCTGGTCGACGCGGAAGGGACCCTCGCCGTGGGGGCCGGTGATGTCCATGCCGAGGATCGCGTCGGCGTGGGCGCGCGCCTCTTCGGCGTTCTGGGCGATCTTGATCCCGCCCGCCTTGCCGCGGCCGCCGATCAGGACCTGGGCCTTGATCGCGCACGGGTAGCCGATCTTCTCCGCCGCGGCGACCGCCTCGTCGACGGTGTCGGCGACCTCGCCGCTGGGCACGGGAATGCCATGCTTGGCGAAGAGCTGCTTGCCCTGATACTCGAGGAGGTCCATATAAGAGGTGGCGCCGAGGCGCGGCGCGCACCCTATCCAAGATCGGCATCGGGCCGCCGGCTGGCGACGTGACTCCCTGGCCGCCGAGCCAGTGACATAATGCCGCGCTCGCAATGGCCCTTCCCAGTCTCAAAAACATCAAATGGGTGACCACCGACTGCTACGGCACCCTCATTGACTGGGAGAAAGGCATCCTCGAGGCCTGCAAGAAAGAGGCGGCCAAAGACGGCTTCAGCTTCGAAGAGGGTCCTTTCCTCGAGCGGTTCATGGAAGTCCAGGCCGAAATCATGGCTGGCTCCTACGAGCTCTACGCCGAGGTGCTGCGACGGACGATCGTCAAAGTCGCCGGTGAGATCGGCTGGGAAGTCGAGCCCTCGCGGGCCCAGTTCCTGCCCAACAGCGTCGCCTACTGGCTGCCGTTCCGCGAGGCCAACGCGGCGATGGACCGACTCGGCAAGAAGTACGAGATCGGGATCGTCTCCAACATCGACGACAAACTGCTGGGGATCTCGCGCCGCCACCTGCGGACCGAACTCGACCTCGTCGTCACCGCCCAGCAGGTGCGCAGCTACAAGCCCGACCCGGTCCACTTCAAAGAGACCGCACGGCGGATCGGCGGCAAGAAAGGCTGGCTGCACATCGGCTCGGACTACACGACCGACATCGCGCCGGTGCTGAAAATGAACGTGCCGGTGATCTGGGTCAACCGCCATGGCGAGAAACTGGAAGGGCGCAAAGCCCCCAGCGCCACGGTTAAAAACTTCCGCGAAGCCGTTAAAAAGCTCGGCGCGTCCTAAGCGTCTTCTAGCTTTCACGCCGCAACTCAGGCGTGAGGCGCCGGTTACGGGGTAGTCCGCCCGAGGCTTTTCCATGCAGATGTCGGAGATACAGCCCAGTCCTTCGCGCGCGCCGCTGATCGCGCGCCTCGCCGTCGCGGCGGCGCTGCTGGTTCTGCTGACCGGCCTGGTCTTCGCCAACGCCGAGAAGGCCGGCGCCGCTTCCGCCTCCGCCTTTCCGCCCGAACACCCGAGCTTCGTCGTCATCCAGACCGACGACGAGACGCTCGACCAGCTCTACACGGTCTTCAACGCCGGCGGGATCGACATCCCGGCGATGCCGAACACGCTCTCGATGATCGCCGGGCGCGGCATCACCTTCAACCGCTACTACGTCTCCTACCCCCTCTGCTGCCCCTCGCGGGTCAGCCTGATGACCGGCCGCTACGCGCACAACACCAACGTCCGCGGCAACGTCCAGCCCAACGGCGGCTACCTCGGCTTCAAGTCGCGCGGCGCCTTCACCCACAACATCGCCACCTGGCTGCAGGGGGCGGGCTACCGGACGATCCACATCGGCAAGTTCTTGAACGGCTACGGCGACGAACCGTATGACAACGGCACCGACGTCCCGCCCGGCTGGAGCGCCTGGCACACGGTCGAGAACGCCGATACCCACCACTACTTCTACGGCTACTCGCTCAACGACAACGGCACGATCGACGGGCCGTTCGGCGACTCCGGCAGCTGGGATACGCGCGAATACGGCGAACGCGACTACTTCGGCTGCCCGACGACGGCGGTCGAAGGCAAGCCCTGCCTGTATGAGACCGACGTGCTTACCCGGATCGCCTGGGAAGAGCTGAACGGGACCTCGCCGGAACAGCCCTTCTACCTGCAGCTCGACTACACGGCGCCGCACGGCGACTTCCGCCGGCCGGCCGGGCCCGAGCCGGCGCCGCGCCACTACACCCTCTTCGACGGCGCTCCCTTCCCCCACGACCGCGAAGAAGGGTTCAACGAGGGCAACGTCAACGACAAGCCGCGCTTCATCCGCGAAGCGCCGTACCTGTCGCTGAACGACATCCACACCTACCGCGTCTACTACCAGAAGGCGCTGGCCTCGCTGCGGGCGATCGACGACGGCGTCAAAGTGGTGCTCGACACCCTCGGGGCCCAGCACCGACTCAGCAACACCTACATCATCTTCACCTCGGATAACGGCTTTTTCTACGGGGAGCACCGGCTGACCGGCGGCAAGTTCCTCGCCTACGAGCCGGCGACCCACCTGCCGCTGCTGATCCGCGGCCCGGGGATCAAACCTGGCACCGCGACCGGTGAGCTGGCCGGGAACATCGACATCACCCCGACGATCCTCGAACTAGCCGGGGTGACGCCGGACAAAAGCATCGACGGCACCTCGCTGGTGCCCTTCTTCCGCGATCCCGAACTGCGCACCCGGCGGCCCTTCCTCTTCGAGTCCTTCGTCGAGACCAACGACGTCGAAGCCAACGGCGAACCGACCGCCCAGCGGGTGGTCAAGGAGGTGAAGAGGAGGCCGCGCGCCGCCGCCGCGGGCGAAGCGAAGGCCTCGATCATCGCGCCGCCGAAGGACTACGAGGGAATCCGTCTCGGCCCCTACAAGTACATCGAGTGGCCCGACGGCGAGAAGGAGCTCTACGACATCAACAAAGACCCGAACGAGCTCAACAACATCGTCCGAGTCCCCAACTTCTTCCCGATCCGCGCCTTCATGCACGCGCAGCTGATCCGCCTCGAGGCCTGCGTCGGCCGCACCTGCCGCGAAGCCGCCCCGCCCTTCCCGCTAACCCGCAAGGAACAGCAGCGGGTCAGCAAGCAGCGGCGCGAAGAAGAACGCCGCAAAGAAAAAGAACGCGAAGAAAAGCGCCACCACAAACGGCAGCCTTAATCCGCCGCCGGCCGCAGCATCGAGCCCGGCGCCGTTTCGCGCCAGATCGCGAACATCATCAGCGCCGTGAAGAAGACGATGGCGGCAAAGGCGACGGCGTCGTTGAACGCGTATTCGTAGTTCTGGTCATGGCTGATCGGGTTGAAGCCGCGCGTGCCGAGGGTGGCGCCGACGGCGAGGGCGAACACCTCGAAGGCGCGTAGGACCAGGATCGCCCGAACCGCCCGCGAGCGCATCCAGGAGAACCGGGAGGCAGCCTGCTCGACCGCGACAACGGCGATCACGGCGAGGACCCAGGCCTGCATCCCCTCGCGCAGGAAGCCCGAGGTGCCGCTCCCCCAGTAGATCCAGAAGAGGACGTAGGGGATGACGACCACAGCGAAGAAGGGCCAGGTCCAGCGCTTCGCGAAGCGCCAGAGGCTGATCAGCAGGATCGGGAAGAAGAGGATCGCGAAGCCGAACGGGACCCCGGTCCAGTACTGGAAGAAGAAGTGGGAGACGCCGGGGGAGATGCCGAAGAGGGTGTTGATCGAGACGTTGTGATCCTGGAAGATCGGCAGGTAGAACGGCACGGTGGTGTCGGCTAGCGAGGTGAGCCGGAAGGTAATCCACTCCCAGAGCGACGGGTGGTAGTTGGGCAGCGCCTGAGTGACGTATTCGAGGAAGCCGCTCTGGCCGTTGTGGCCGCGGTTGGCGATCATCCAGGCGATCGGGATCACCGCGGTGCCCGCCGCCATCGCCAGCAGGGTGCGGATCTGCGGCCGCTTCAGCTTCGCCCCGCGCAGCGGCCACAGGGCCAGCGGCCCCAGCGCGAAGTAGCCGAGCAGCGCGCCGGGGTGGAAGAGGTAGCCGACGCCGACCGCGAACCCGCCCCGCATCGGCTTGCGCTCGAACAGCCAGAGGGCGGCGAGGAGGATGCAGGAGGCGGCGAGGAGCTTCGGCCAGGTGAAGATCAGTTCGGCGAAGACGAAGGGGGTGCTGATCCCGAGGATCAGCGCGAGGCGCGCCGCTCGCGGGCCGGCGAGCTTGCGAACCAGCTCCCACATCGTCAGCAGCGCAGTCGCGCTCATCGTGATCATCGCGATCCGGTAGGCCATGAAGCCCTGGGCGTCGAACGGCTCCCAATGCTGGTTGGGGACGCCGAGGACAGGGCGGCCGCCGCTGAGGAGGACGACCGGGGCGCTGGCGATCCCGGCCAGCGGCCCGCGCGAGGAGAACATGTAGGGCAGGAAGAGGTCGTGCCCTTCCGCCCCGTAGGGGGTGGTGCCGTGTGCGACCATCTCGGTGACGACGTAGGAGATGTGGCTGTCCGGTCGCCCCTCGGTCCAGAGGTTGTGTCCGATCAGGCCGGCGTCGAGCTCGCCGACCGGCCCGAGCGACCAGAGCGAGCGGGCGATCGCCAGCCCGACCGGAATCCCCAGCAGCAGCAGCGTCCGCCGCTCCTCCGGCGTCAGGAACTCCTCCTCGCGGCCGGCGGCGACGAGGATCCCGAACATCAGCCCGAGCACTGGAGCGACGACCGCGAGGCAGGTCGTGTCGGTGGCGAGGACGCCGTGCAGGCACCAGGCCAGGCAACCGGCAAAGACCATCACCCCGAGCCCGAAGAAGGGCAGGAAACCGAGCCGGATCGGGCGGCCGAGCAGCGCCCGCGCGGCGATACCCGGCCCGATCACCAGGGTCACCGCAAGGCAGGTGGCGAGGGCGACGCGGAGGAGGTCGAGCTGTTCCTGCTTCAGCGTCGTGTGGGTGGCCTCGGTCGGCGGCTTGGCCAACCCCAGCAGGCAGGCGAGGCCGGCTCCCACGAGCAGGACCAGCATCACCGTTCGCTCTGCGCTAATCCGGAACAGGACTACTTGATGACGGCGAGGGTGTCGCCGCTGCCGACGGCGGCGCCCTCGGAGATCGGCAGCTCTTCCACTTTGCCGCTGCGGTGCGCGGTGATCTCGTTCTCCATCTTCATCGCCTCGATCACGCAGATCAGGTCGCCCTCTGAGACTTCGGCGCCCTGCTCGACGGCGACTTTGAGGATCGTCCCCTGGAGCGGCGAGGGCAGGGCCTCGCTGGAGGCGCTGGGACCGGAGCCGCCTTTGCGGTCCCGCTTCGGCGGTTTCTTCCCGCCGGCAGCGGCGGGCGCGGCGGCGGCGCCGCCCGCGGGGGTCTCGCCGATCACCTTGACGTCGAAGAGCTTGCCGGAGACCTCGACCTTGTAGTCGCGGGTCACCATCTCGCCGCCGTCCTCGCTGGGCTCGGGCGGGCTGGTGTCCTCAGGAGCGGTCGTCTTCAGCCACTCCTTGTCTTCCATCAGGTCGCGGCAGGTCTCCCCCCGCGCCCACTGCTCGGTGGCGAGGATCTTCTTGTGGAAGGGGATCAGGGTGGTGAGGCCGCCGGAGTCGTATTCGTCGAGGGCCCGCAGCATCCGCCGGGTCGCTTTCTCGCGGTCAACGTCCCAGACGATCAGCTTGGCCACCATCGGGTCGTACATCGGCGTCACCTCGCCGCCGGCCTCGACGCCGGAGTCGACGCGGACGCCGGGGCCGGAAGGCTCGTGGTAGGAGGGGCCGATCGGGCCGGGGGCCGGGGCGTAGTTCTTGTGCGCCGCCTCGGCGTTGATCCGGCACTCGATCGCCCAGCCGCGCAGCTCGACGTCCTCCTGGGCGATCGATAGCGGCTCGCCGGCGGCGACCAGGATCTGCTCGCGGACGATGTCGACGCCGGTGACCATCTCGGTCACGCAGTGCTCGACCTGGACGCGAGTGTTCATCTCGAGGAAGAAGTACTCGTCGCCGACCTGCATCCCCTCGATCGTGCCGGCGCCGCGGTAACCGACCGCCTCCGCCGCGTCGGTGGCGATTTTGCCGATCCGCTCGCGCATCTCCTCGTCGACGTGCGGGCCCGGCGCCTCCTCGACCACCTTCTGGTGGCGGCGCTGCAGCGAGCAGTCGCGCTCGCCGAGGTGGATCACGTTGCCGTGCGAGTCGGCTAGCACCTGGACCTCGACGTGGCGAGGGTCCTCGAGGTAGCGCTCGACGTAGACACGCGGGTCGGAGAAGAACTTCTCGCCTTCCCGCGAGGACCCCTCGTAAGCCTCCTGCAGGTCGTCAGGCGTCATCGCGACGCGGAAGCCCTTGCCGCCGCCACCGCCTGCTGCCTTGCAGGCAACCGGGTAGCCAGCTTCCTCGGCCTGCTTGCGGGCCTCGTCGAGATCTTTGGCGACCTCGGTCGAGCCGGGGACGATCGGCACCCCGGCCTTCTCCATGATCTCGCGCGCCTGGGTCTTCGAGCCCATCGCTTCGATCGACTCCGGCGGCGGCCCGATCCAGGTGATCCCAGCCTCGGCGCAGGCCCGCGCCATCTCGGCGTTCTCGGCGAGGAAGCCGTAGCCAGGATGGATCCCTTCGGCACCGGCCTCGTTCGCGGTCTCGATGATCTTCGCGATGTTCAGGTAGCTCTCAGCCGGGACCGCCGGGCCGATCAGATACGCCTCGTCAGCCTCACGCACATGAGGAGCGTCGCGATCGATCTCCGAGTAAACGGCGACCGAGACGATGCCCATCTCCTTCAGCGTGCGGGCAACCCGAATCGCGATCTCGCCGCGGTTGGCAATGAGGACCTTCTCGAACACGGCGGCGCAGTCTATTCAGCGTCTCGACGAAACGTAGATTCGCGACGGCAAACGGGCTCAATCCTCTTCGAGTCGAGGATGGCTTCGTCGCAGATACTCGCCGAAGACCGGTGCCGTGTATGCATAGACCCCGTGGTCATCGCGGTAGAGAAGGTTGTCGAGAACGAGACGTCGCAGACTCTGATCGACGGCGCCGGTGCTTCTGCCGTCTGCAGCGCCTACGGCCGAGGTCGTGAAGGACTCCCCGCCAAGGGACGCGGCGATACGCAGGGTCTTTTGGTCGGCGGGCCGGGCGTCCCTGTACCGGGGCTCGAAAAACTCGCCGTCCAGAGCATCCTGGATCGCACGATGGTTACGGTCGTAAAGCTCGCGGTCGATCACCGTCGCACCCTGGAGTTCGGCAGCCTCCCAGAGCGCCTCGCCGAACCACTGGATGAAGTAGGGATAGCCCTCGACGTCTTCGGCGATCTGTTCGGCCAGACCGGGTTCGAACCGGAGCGTCCCCGCCTCCTCAGCCGGCTTCACCAGGGCAAGCGCAGCCTCGCTCAAGCGCTCGTCCGCCTTCGGATCTAGAGGCAGGTTCCCGACCTCCACACCCCGGAAGAACCGCTCGGCGTTGCTCCGCGCAGCGTGGATGTTTCCGATCAGCGGAGGCAGGCCGCACAGCACCAGCATCAGGGGCAGCGCCGCGTCGTCATCGTCATGGGCGGCGACAAACGAGGCCAGCAAGGCGCCCAGCGGGAATTGCTTGTTGTTCTTGTCGTCGTGAACCGTGTGGGCCTCGTCGAAGAGAAATACGACCCCCCGGTCCTGGCTTTGTGCGACTCGCCCGATCTGCTCGAGCGCCTTCGCGAAGCGGTCCTCGAGAACTGACGTCGGGGCCGAGTGCTTCAGCTTCACCGAGCCACCGAAGGGCAATCCGATCTCGGCGATCGCCTTCGCCGCGCTGCTGACGAGGCCTTTGATCTTCTCTGCCCCGGAAAGCTGGGCGAGTGCCTCGCGAAAATACTCGGTAATTGCCATGGCGAAATCCGACTCAGTTTGGAGACGGGGGCTGAAGTCTCTTCTGACGACCACCCAGTCCCGTTCTCGTGCGATCCGTTGGTACTCCTTCAAAAGTACGGTCTTGCCGACGCCCCGAAGGCCGGTGACTCTGAGGTTGCGCCGCTTCTCGGGGAAGTCCTCGAGAAGCCTTGTAAAAAGCCGCACCTCCTGCTCACGACCGGCCAGATAAGGCGGGCGAGTGCCGACGCCAGGGCTGTAGGGGTTCCGCGCCATCTTCGAATCTACTGAAACCTACAGGGACTTACAGGACTCTGTAGATCGCTGTAAGTTCCTGTTGAGCCACAAAAGTTGTTCGGTTGCCGCCGATCTAATTGCACCGAACAGATTTCGAAACTTCTTGGACAGCTAGTCTGCCCGCGATGCTGATTGAGCTGCAGAGTCATTCCACGGTTTCCGACGGGCAGTTGCCTGCTGCTGAGGTGGTCGAGAAGGCCGCTGAGGCCGGGGTTACGACGTTGGCGCTGACTGACCACGATGCGATTGCCGGCGTACCGGAGGCGGCGGAAGCCGGGGAGCGCCTCGGGGTCGAGCTGGTGCCGGCTATCGAGATGTCTTGCGTGCATCGGTATGCGGAAGACCTCCACGTTTGCGGCTACTGGATTGATCTCGAGAAGATCGCGCCCGCTTGCGATCGGGCGCAGCAGGAGCGGCGAGCACGGGCCGGGGAGATCGTCGACAACTTGCGGCGCGAGGGGTTCGATCTGACCCTGGAGGACGCGATCCGCGAGGCTGGGGCTGCCGACTCGATCGGGCGGCCGCATATCGCCCGGGCAGCTGGGGCGACCGGCGATCTTGGCCCATTCTTCGAGGAGTACCTGGTGCCTGGCGCCAAGGCCTTCGTCCCGCGGCGCTGGCCGACCGCCGAGGAGGCCGTCGAGACGATCCGCAAGGCCCGCGGCGTTGCCGTCGTCGCGCATCCTTACTGGGACGTCAAGGACCCAGCGCAGGTCGAGGATCTCGTTCGCTCGCTGAAGCCTGACGGCATCGAGGCCTACTACCCGAGCCACACCAAGGAGCAGACCGAACATCTGCTGCGGCTCTGCGACGAGCTCGGCCTCGTCCCCACCGCCAGCTCCGACTACCACGGCCCCACCCACAAGACCTTCGCCAAGTTCGCCGCCTACGACACCTTCGGCCTCGGCGAGCCGCAGGTGCCGGCTAAGCCGTAGCGTCATCAAGACCGGTACTCAGCCTCACCCGGCAGCGGACACCCTTGAGCACGACTGCCTGGCTGATCGTTTCCGCCTCCACCCTCTCCAACATCCTCATGATCGCCTCCGCGTCTTCGTCGGGCTGCAGCCAGATGTAGTGACTCCGCACGAGCATTTCCCGCAGGCACCACGCGGCAATCTCGGTATTGCCGGCAAGGAAAGGACGCCAGCGAATCATCAGCAGCGCGCAGATCACGGCCCGCTCGACCGGATCCTCGTAAACGTCAAACCCGAAGGAGCGGACGAAGGGCGCAGCCAGCGCCGCCTGCGCTCGAAAGATGCAGACGGTCTTTTTCAGGAGCTCGGCCGGCGTCCCGAGCGCAAGTGGCGCGATCTCCATTAGGTCATCGAAGCTGAGCTGATCGGGGCTGAGCCAATCCATGCGCACTACACCTTATCAGGGCATTAATGACCTAAGCAGACGTAGACACTACGTGGACACTATTTGTAGACACTATATTTCCTTTACCTGCAAATAGAGCATTTTTTCACTAACATCGCGCCACAGTGGCGCGAACTAATCGCAGCAAGGTCATAAGCCTCCGGCTCCCAGACGAGCTGGCGGACGAAATCGCCGCGGTCGCTCGCACCGACGACATGGCGACGACGGAGGCGATTCGCGAAGCAATCTCCAACCACATCGCTAACCGACGGGGCGCCAAAGATTTCAAGGAGCGGCTGAGAAAGCAGCTGGAAGAGGACCGCAAGGTCCTCGAACGCCTGGCGGAATGAAAGAGGGGGCCCGCAGGCCCCCTCTCACAGCAAACGCTCGTCGCGACGCAACTAAGCCGCCGCGGCCTCCTTGGCGGGGATCAGGTCGCGCTGCTCGAGGTAGGCGATCAGCTTCTCCGCCGACTCCTCGGCGCTTTCGCTTTCGGTGTCGCAGACGACCTCGGGGCGCTCCGGCTCCTCGTAGGGATCGGAGACGCCGGTGAATTCTTTGATCTCGCCCTTGAAGGCTTTCTCGTAGAGACCCTTGACGTCGCGCTCGGCGCAGGTGTCGACCGAGGCTTTGACGAAGACCTCGATGAAGCGGTCGCCCATCAGTTCGCGGGCTTCGTTGCGGATCTCCTTGTAAGGGGAGATCGCCGCGGTGATCACCGGCACACCATTGCGGCTGAGCAGGTCGGCGACGAAGGCGATCCGCCGCACGTTGGTGTCGCGGTCCTCCTTCGAGAAGCCGAGGCCCTTGGAGAGGTTTTCGCGGACGATGTCGCCGTCGAGGATCTCCAGCTTCGAGCCGCGCTCGCGCAGGTGCCCCTCGAGGAGTCGGGAAATCGTCGTCTTGCCGGCTCCGGAGAGCCCGGTGAACCAGAGGGTGAAGCCCTTCTCACCAGCCATGCTTTGTCAGTCCTCCTTGTAAGCGTCGATCAGGATGTCGGCGACCTCGTCGCGCGAGAACTCGTGCGGCGGCCTTTCGCCGTTGCCGAGCATTTCGCGGACCTTGGTCCCGGAAAGAAACAGGCGTGCGTCAGCGTCATGAGGACAGGTCTTGTTCGAGGCCAGTCCCTCGCACTCGTTGCACCAGAAGGTGTGCTCGAACATCAGTGGCTCGATCCCGAGCTCCTCGATGTCGATCGTGTCGAAGATCTTCTGGGCGTCGTAGGTACCGTAGTAGTCGCCGGCGCCCGCGTGGTCGCGGCCGACGATGAAATGCGTGGCGCCGTAGTTGCGGCGGACGATCGCGTGGAGGACGGCCTCCCGCGGGCCGGCGTAGTGCATCTTCGCCGGCTTGACGCCGAGGACGACGCGGTCGTCGGGGTAGTAGTTCTCCATCAGCACCTCGTAACAGCGCATCCGCACCTCGGCGGGGATGTCGCCCGCCTTGGTCTTGCCGATCAGCGGGTGGATGAAGAGGCCATCGCAGGTCTCCAGCGCGGCCTTGGTCAGGTACTCGTGAGCGCGGTGGATCGGGTTGCGGGTCTGGAAGGCGACGATCTTCTTCCAGCCGCGCGCCTCGAAGTCGGCTTTGTGCTCGGCCGGCGTCTTGTAGCGGCGCATGAAGGCCTCGTCGTGGTCGGGCAGCGCGTCGACCTCGATCGGGCCGGCGAGCATCCGGTTGCCCTCCTCGTAGATCGCGGCGACGCCCGGGTGGGCCTCGTCGGTGGTGCCGTAGACCTGCTCGGCCTCGCGTTTGACGTCACGCTCCCAGATCTCCTCGACCTTGAGACGGCCGAGCTTCTTGCCTTCGTCGGAGGAGAGCTCGATCGTGTCGCCGACCTCACACTCGAGATCGCTCGCGAGGGTGATCGGGATCGGCCAGTACTCACCGTCGGCGGTCCGCATCTCGCTGCAGACACGCTCCCAGTCGGCGGAGCCCTGGAAGCCGGTCAGCGGCGCGAAGCCGCCGTTGCCGATCATCTCGAAGTCCGCGGTATGGCGCTCGGAAAGGGTCAGGGACAACTCAGCCATCGTCTCGCTCATCTCACCTTGGGGGGTCGGGGGAAGGGTCTTAGGAAAGGACTTGGGGGGCGGCTTGCCGGCAGCCGCTAGTTGATCCCGCACTCGGTCTTTGCCAGGCCCGTCCAGCGGCCTGCGCGCAGATCCCCACCCGGTTCGACCGGCTGGGTGCAGTGGGTGCAACCGATCGACGGGTAGCCGCGATCGTGAAGCGGGTTGTACGGGAGGTGGTGCTCACGGATGTAGTTCCAAACGTCGCGCTCGGTCCAGTCCGCGAGCGGGTTCAGCTTCCAGAGGTTGAAGCGCTTGTCCCAGCCGAACTTCGGCGTCGAGGAACGGCTACTGGAGTCTGCCCGGCGGACGCCGGCGACCCAGCAGTCTACGGAAGAGAGGGCGCGGCGCATCGGCTCGACCTTGCGGATGCCGCAGCAGGCGTCGGGGTCGCTCTTCCAGAGCTCGGGGCCGTGCTCGGCCTCCTGCTCCTCCAGGGTCAAGTTGTGGAAGCGGTCGAACTCGACTCCGAGCGCCTCGGCGAGGCGGTCGCGGGTCTCGTAGCTCTCCTCGAAGAGGACGTCGGTATCGAGGTAGAAGAAGCGCGCCTCGGGGTTGACGGTGCTGGCCAGGTGCGCGGTCACCGAGCTCGTTTTCTGGAACGAGCAGGCGATGTAGTGACGCTCGCCGAAGTTCTCGAACATCCACTCCATCGCCTCGGTCGCCGTGCTCTGCTCGAGCTCGGCGGCGATCGCCTCGTGATCGAGGTCCGCAGGTGTGGGGACAGTGCCTGACAGGGTGACGGGAGGTGGTTTCATCGCTGCGCTTGGCGCGAGCTAGATCGCGCACTCTCCCTCGCCGCGCACGACCTCGTACGGGCTCGATCGGTTCCAGTCGATGAACTGCTGCATCGTCTCCAGGCTGAACTCGGCCGGCAGGGTCAGCTCCTTGACCGCCGCTTCGAACGGCTCCGCGCCTACCCGCTCGGCGAAGGCGTTGAACTCCTCGCCCTCGTTGCGGTCGGCCTCGTAGAGCTTGACCCAGCGCTCGACCGCCTCCGGCACGCGTTTGGCCGGGAGCCGTGCTTTCAGCCGCTTGCCGAAGACGACCTCGCCGCCCTCGAAGTTGCCGCCGATGTGCGGGATGTAGGCCGGCATCTGGCGGCCGCCCACCTTCAGCGAGGCACCGTAGAAGCCAATGTTGGCGATGTGGTGCTGGCTGCAGCCATTGGGGCAGCCGCTCATTTTGATGTGGATCCGCTTGGTCAGCTCGTCGGTGATCTGCATCGAGGTGACCCGCTCCTTGATCGCCCGGTTGAGGCCCATCGAGGAGGTGATCCCGAGTTTGCAGCTGTCGGTGCCGGGGCAGCTCACCGTGTCGGTGATCTCGCGGGCGCCGGCCTCGCCGAGGCCGAGAGCGTTGAGTCGCTCCCAGACGTCGTAGAGGGACTCGTCGCGGACCCAGCGGAGGACGAAGTTCTGCTGCACGGTGCTGCGAGCGGAGCCGCCGGTGTACTCGCGCATGATCTCGGCGAGGCCGCGGAACTGCTCCGGGGTGAGGTCGCCGCGGGTGACCTTGACCTCGACGCTGGAGAAGCCCTCCTGGCGCTGCGCCTCGACGTTGCCGGCGAGGAAGCGCTCGAACTCGGTGCGGTCGCCGTTCGGCGAGGAGGGGGCGAGCGGCGCCTCGGGCGCGTTCGCCTCCTCGTCGGGGGCGTAGGAGAGGCGCTCGACCAGCTCGGGGCCGAATTCGCGCTCGGCCACCCAGTCGCCCTGCAGCTCCTCGTCGACGAGCTCGCGGAAGGCGTCCATGCCGATCTTGTCGACGAGGACCTTGATCCGGGCCCGGGCGCGGTTGACGCGCAGCCAGTCCTGGCGGTCGAAGATGCGGAAGACGGCCTCGGCGACCTTGAGGTAGTCGCCGTTGTCGGCCTCGACGAAGTCGTAGAGCGTCGGCGCGACGCGGGCCATGATCGAAGTGCCGCCGCCGACCCGGACCTCGAAGCCCTTGACGCCGTCGCGTTCACGGCTGATGTAGGCGATGTCGTGGATGCCGGTGATCGCCCGGTCCTCGTCGGAGCCGGTGAAGGCGGTCTTGATCTTGCGCGGCATCAGCTGCGTCGTCGGGTGGCGGATGAAATAGCGGACGTAGGCGGTGCCGTAGGCGGTCGGGTCGAAGATCTCGTCGGCGGCGACGCCGGCCCAGGGGTCGCCGGTGACGTTGCGGACCGTGTTGCCGCAGCCCTCGCGTGAGGAGAGGCCGGCTTCGGCGATCTCTCGCAGCAGCAGCTCGGTGTCGCGCAGCGGCACGTGGTGGATCTGGATGTTCTGGCGGGTGGTGATGTGGCCTTTGTTCAGCGGCGCGTACTTCTCGACCACGCTGGCGAAGGAGTCCATCTGCTCCGGCGTCACGCCGCCGAAGGGAAGCTTGATCCGGATCATCTGGACGTCGGGCTGGCGCTGCCCGTAGACGCCCTGTTTGAGGCGGAAGCCGATGAACTGGTTCTCCTCGAGCTGGCCGGAGAGGAACTGCTCGGCTTCGTTGTCGAAGTCGTCGAACTCGCGCTCGATGATCGGAATGACGTAGCCGGGGACGTTCTCGTAGTTCTCGGGGTTCTCGAGGGTCCCGACCCGGCCCTTGCCCCGCTGCTCCTTGTTCTCTGCGACGGCTACCTCCATGGATCGAAAGGTAGCAAAGCTGACCGGGATTCAGGTATTTAATTTCCTGAGCGGTTGAAGAGGCCGGAAAAGGGCCTGCAAACGAGCTTATGACGCGCTTTGCGGAGCGCTCAGCTGTGGGAGGGTTTTTTCTGCGCCTGGAGGATCGCGGCGGCTTCGCCGGAGTCGGCGACGTAGCCGCCCTCGGGCTCCAGCGGCAGGTCGTCCTCGCTCCAGCCGACGATCCCGTCCGTGAGCTTGAAGGCGTCGTAGCCGGCGTCGGCGAGCGCGGCGGTCGCCATCGAGGAGCGGTTGCCGCCGCGGCAGTAGACGACGACCGGCTGCTCCTTGTCGAGTTCCGCGGTCCGCTGCGGCAGCTCCGGCAGCGGCACGTGCCTGGCGCCGGCGATGTGACCGGCGTCCCACTCGTGATCGGTGCGGACGTCGATCAGCTGCGCCCCCTCCTCGACCATCTTGCGGGCCTGCTCGCGCGAAACCTCGCGCGACTCGCTCCCCTGCTGCTCTGCCATCAGTCGATCTCCGTTCCCTCGATCAAGAATGCGACGCGGACGTGGGCGCGGTACTCGTCGAGGTTCTCCCCGCGGATCCCGGTGGAGACGATGTCGACCGCGCGGATGTTGCGCAGCGAGCCCTGGGCCTGCAGCAGCGCCTGTTTGGCGGCGTCGTCGGTGGACGTCTTCGAGCTGCCAACGAGCTCGATGATTTTCACGACAGCCATGCGGATCCTCCTCGTAGGTCCTCGATCGTCTCCTTGGCGCTGATCCCCTCCAGGTAGGCCGCCCGCTGCCAGGCGGGCGTTGCCGGTGCCTCCTCCGCCGGGGCGCTCGCGAACTCCGCCTCAAACTGCGCGATCGCCGCGGCCACAGCCGCGGCTTCGTCCCCTCGAGCGGTCTTCCGTGCCATGCAGCGAAGCCTAGTTCAGACCTCGAAGCGGCGGCGTTCGAGCAAGGTCGCGAGGTTGCGCATCACCGCCTTCGGTTCTCGGTCCAGGCGAGGCTTGGTGATCCGGATCGACTCGATCCCGAGCAGCTTCAGCTCCTCCTGGCGGCGGCGGTCACGCTCGAAGGCGGCGCGGCTGCCATGGGTCTCGAAGAGGTCGAGTTCGACTGCGAAACGAAGGTCTGGCCAGTAGGCATCGAGCTCGTACTCGGCGACGTTGAAGTTCATCGAGGGAGCTGGGAGCCCTGCGGCGATGACCGCACGGCGGAAGCTGCGCTCGAACTTCGAGCGAGTGAAGGCAGGGTCCGGCCGATAGATCGCGAGCGCCTGCGCCAGTCGCCCGCGACCACGGTGGCCGCCGGCACGGGCAAGAACATCCTCGACGGCGCGCACGTCGAGCAGCTTCCGGTCTTCAGCGCGATCCAGGTATCCCTCCAATTGCTCCGGCCGCGCCCGGATCGCCAGGTCGAGAAGCGTCCGCGGCACGGCGGTGACCGGAAAGCCCTCCCGAACCGTCCGGTCCTCCTCTGCCAGGATCGAGGAGAAGTGGACGACAAACCGCCGCTTCGCCCGCCGCCGAGTAGGTGCCGTCACATGCATGGCATCGGGCGTGAACCGCAGCAGCCCCCAGAGATAAGCGGCCGAGTAATGACTAGCCACCGCCCGCCAAGGAGCGGCCTCATCAGGTTCCGCAGCCAAAACCGCCGCCCAACACCGCGAGTACCAAGTCAATCGACGGTGACCGACCGCGTAGACCCCGCGATGGACTCGATTGAGCCGTCCTACAGCCGCCCACTCGAGTACGACGTTTTCGTTATGCCCCAGGTGCAGGAGCTGCCCCATCGAAACCACACCGTGCTGCTGGGTCGCGAGGTCCTGCAGAGGTCGATATGACGCTGGCGTTCGTCCTTTCCCATGCATATGTGGGGGAAAGGACGAACGCCACCGAGGTTCTCCCCCCTTGGGCGGGTAGACGCTCCGAATTTCGGGGCGCTTCGTGTGCCGCGGGGGCTCGGGCGGCTTCTTAGGCGCTGCGGTTCCTCAGCCGTTGAGGCCCGGAACGGGGTTGCCGTACTTGACGAAGGCGCAGTTGTAGGGGGGCGGGTCGAACTTGTCGGTCAGGGCGCGGCCTTCTGGATGGCCGGTGCCGGCGGTTTCGCGGATTTCGGTTTTGCCGTTTTTGCCTTTGACCTTGATTTCGCGCGGGGGCTGGCCCTTGCCGCACTGGATCGAGAAGTCTTTGACTCCGTCGCGGGCGTCGATGATGTCTTCGCCGCCGTTGCCGTAGAAGCGGTCTTCGCCGGGCTGACCAAGCATCGCGTTGGGGCCGCTATCGCCGATCAGGACGTCCCAGTCGAAGGAGCCCTCCATGTCCTCGTCGGTCGGCGAGAGGTGGACGTGCTTGCAGTTCTTCACCGTGGTCACCCAGGCGGCGTGGGCGGGGAAGGAGATGATCAGCAGGCCGGGATGAGCCTGGGTCTCGGCGAAGGAGGCGTCGTCGCGGCCGGGGCCGCCGACCAGCGCCCCGCCGGCGCAGCCGCCGCCGGCGGCAAGCAGGTCGCCGTTGCCTTCGCCGTAGAGGAAGGTCGGGCCGGGCAGGCCGCCGACGAGGCCGTCGGCGCCATCGCCCCCGTAGAGCTTGTCCGCTCCGGGTCCCGACTCGACCAGGTCGTCCTCGGGGCCGGCGTGGATCGTGTCGTTGCCGAAGCCGCCGGCGAAGCGGACGCTGCCCACCTCCAGCAGCGACCCTTCGACCCGCAGGCTGTCGTTGCCGGGGCCGAGGTCGGCCATCAGCCAGCGCGCCGGACCGTTGGCCTCGCAGGTGACGGTCGTCTGGCTGCCGGCCGCGTGCGTGCAGCCGGGGCTGATCGCCAGGCCCTTCTTCGCGGTGACGCTGAAGACCTGAGCGACTTCATCGAAGGCGACGAAGAACTGGTCGCGCCCGCCGCCGCCGATCACCTGCAGCCCGGCACCGCCGCCCGGGGTCGGATCGAGCTGGACGTAGGCGCTTGCTTTCGGCGGGGCTTCCTTGCCGCAGGAGAGGGTGTGGCCTTTGGCGCCCTCGCAGCCGTCGCTTCCCTGGCCGCCGTCGAGGCTGTCGGGACCGCCGCCGCCAATCAGGTGGTCGTCGCCCGGGCCGCCGTTGATCGCGTTCCCCTGCGGCGTGCCGATCAGGGTGTCGCGGAAGGCGGAGCCTTCAAGGCTCTCGAAGCCGAAGAGCTTGTCGTGGCCGTCGCCGTAGGCCCGGTGGGCCCGCAGCGAGGCCCAGACGCCGCTGCCCTTGCCGCCGGCCCGGGCGGTGGCGAAGGAGGCGATGTCGCCCTTGCCGGCCCCGCCCGACATGCGGTCGTAGCCGTAATCGCCGTGGACGAGGTCTTCGTTGCCGGCGCCGCCGTTGACGACGTCGATGCCGAGGTCCCCGGCGACCTCGTCGTTATTCCCTGCCCCGCCGACGATCTTGTCGTCGCCGAGGTCGCCGTTCACCTGGTCGCCGGCGCCGGCACCGCCGTCGACTTCGTCGTTGCCGCGGCCGCCGTGGATCTGGTCGGCCCCTGCCCCGCCGCAGATCAGGTCGTTGCCGAGGCTGCCGTAGATCAGGTCATCGCCGTTGCCGCCCCAGATCACGTCGCGCTCCGGCGTCCCCTGGAGGATGTCGTTGCCGTCGGTGCCGACGATGTCGGCCTCGCGGCCGTGGCAGCGCGGCAGGTCTTCTTCCTGCGCCCGCGTCGCCGCGACGGCGCTCACCGCGAAAGCGGCGAACGCGCAGAGCAGAACGATGAAGAAGACCCCCCGAAAGCGACTCACGAGGGCTGAATCCTATTCAGGCGCTGCGGATCAGCTTCTTGTTGACGAACTCGTCGGCGCCGTAGCGGCCGAGCTCGCGGCCGAACCCGGAACGCTTGAAGCCGCCGAACGGCAGCTCGGGGGCATCGGCACCGACCAGGTTGACGTAGACCATCCCGGCTTCGATCCGGTCGGCGACCCGGTCGCCCTGCTCCTTGTCGTTGGTCATCACATAGGAGCCGAGCCCGAAGGGGGTCTGGTTGGCGAGCTCAACCGCCTCCTCCTCGGAGCCAACTTTGTAGACCTGGGCCACCGGGCCGAAGAACTCTTCCTGGGAGGCCTCGTCGCCCGGCTTGATCCCGGTGAGGATCGTCGGTTCGAAGAAGTTGCCGTCGCGCTTGCCGCCGACGACGACCTCGGCCCCGTTGGCCACCGCCTTTTTCACCTGTTCCTCGAGCCGGTCGGCGGCGGTCTGCGAGGAGAGCGGGCCGACTTCGGTGTCCTCGGAGGTCGGGTCGCCGGGCTTCGCTGCCTTCAGCTTCTCGCGGAACTTCTGAAGGAAATCGTCGTAGAGCTCGTCGACGACGATGAACCGCTTCGCCGCGTTGCAGGACTGGCCGGTGTTGTCGAGCCGCGCTTCCGCCGCCGCCGTCACCGCTTCGTCGAGGTCGTCGGTGCCGAGGAGGATGAACGGGTCCGAGCCGCCGAGCTCGAGCACGACCTTCTTCAGGTGCTTGCCGGCGATCGAGGCGACCGCGGAGCCGGCGCGCTCGGAGCCGGTGACCGAGATGCCGTGGACCCGCGGGTCGGCGATCACCCACTCGATCTGCTCGTTGGTCGCGTAGATGTTCTCGTAGCAACCCTCGGGGAAGCCGGCGTCGTCGAAGATCTTCTGCATCGCCTCCGCCGATTCCGGGCACTGCGGCGCGTGCTTGAGCAGGATCGTGTTGCCGATCACCAGGTTCGGGCCGGCGAAGCGGGCCACCTGGTAGTAGGGGAAGTTCCAGGGCATGATCCCGAGCAGGACGCCGAAGGGGCTGCGGCGGATCAGCGCGGTGCCCTCGCCTTCGGAGAGCTGGATCGGCTCGTCGGCCATCAGGTCCTCAGCGTTGTCGGCGTAGAAGCCGTAGATCATCCCGGCGAAATCGACCTCCATCAGCGCCTGCTCGATCGGCTTGCCCATCTCGCGGACGATGATCTCGGCCAGCTCCTCGCGGCGCTCGGAGTGCAGCTCGCCGACCTTGCGCACCAGCGCCGCGCGGTCAGCGACAGAGGTTGAGCTGGGCCAGCTCTTCGAGGCCCGGTCACAGCGGTCGATCGCCGCGCGAAGCTCGTCGTCGCTGATCTCCTCGTACTCCTTGACGGTCTCACCGGTGGCGGGGTTGACAACCGCGTAGCTGCTCATCTCAGTCCTCCCTATGGCTGTTGCAAAGTTCGTTCAAGTCCGAGCGCTTCCTCGACGGGCACGTAGTCCATACCGACTCCCTCGGCGACCGCCGGATGCGTCACCTTGCCGCCGGCGACGTTGACCCCGGGCCGCAGGCCCGGGTCCCGCCTTATCGCCTCGTCTACCCCGAGGTCGGCAAGCGCTATCGCGTATGGCAGCGTCGCGTTGGTGAGCGCGTAGGTGGAGGTGATCGGGACCGCGCCGGGCATGTTGGCGACGCAGTAGTGGGTGATCCCGTCGACCTCGAAAGTCGGGTCGCGGTGGGTCGTGGGGCGCGAAGTCTCAAAGCAGCCGCCCTGGTCGATCGCGACGTCGACCAGAACCGCGCCGGGCTTCATCAGCGCCAGCTGCTCGCGCCGAATCACGTAGGGCGCCCGCGCCCCGTGGACCAACACCGCGCCGATCACCAGATCCGCGCTCGGCAGCATCTCTTCGACCGCCAGGCGGGTCGAGTAGACAGTCGAGCAGCGGCCGCCGAAGATCACTTCGAGCTCGCGCAGGCGGTCAATCGAGCGGTCGAAGACGAAGACGTCGGCTTCCATCCCGATCGCGATGAAGGCGGCGTTCATGCCGACGACGCCGCCGCCGATCACCATCACGTTCGCCGCCGCCACGCCGGGGACGCCGCCGAGCAGGATGCCGCGGCCGCCGAGCGGTTTCTCCAGCATGAAGGCGCCGGCCTGGGTCGCGATCTTCCCGGCGACCTCGCTCATCGGCGCCAGCAGCGGCAGCCGCCCGTGCGAGTCCTCGACCGTCTCGTAGGCGATCGCGGTGACCCCGGCGCCGCAGAGCCCGCGCGTCTGCTCGGGGTCGGGCGCCAGGTGCAGGTAGGTGAAGAGCAGCTGCCCCGGCCGCAGCATCTCGATCTCCTCCGGCTGCAGCTCCTTGACGTGGAGGATCATCTCCCCCGCCTCGAACACCCCGGCGGCGTCGGCGACGATCGTCGCCCCCTGCGCGCGGTAGTCCTCATCGGCGATCGCGCTGCCCTCGCCGGCGCCGGCCTGGACCAGGACTTCGTGCCCGTGCTCTGCCAGTTCGCGCACCCCGGCGGGGGTGACCGCGACCCGGTACTCGTCGGACTTGATCTCGGTGGGGACTCCAATCTTCATGCGACAAGCTCCCTCGCTCGCAGGGCCAACCAGAACTCGATGCGGTCGTGGGCGCGCGAGAGGTCGCGGCCCGTCAGCTCTTCCACCTTGCGCATCCGGTAGCGCAGCGTGTGGCGATGGCAGTAGACCTGCCGCGCCGCCCGCTCCCACTGCCCGTTCTGCTCGATGAAAGCCTCCAGCGAGCGCAGCAGCTCGCCGCCGTAATCCTCGTCGCCGCGTTCGATCGGGCCGAGGACGCTGTCGCAGTAGAGGTCGAGCGCGTCGTCGTCCTGGATCGAGAGCAGCAGCGTGAAGGCGCCGAGGTCGCGCCAGGAGGCGACGTCGGGCGCGGAGCCGTTGTCGAAGGCGGTCGCCTCGAGCGCGCAGCGCGCCTCATGGAAGGAGTGGCGCAGGCGGTCGGGCGGAGCGGGGCGGCTGGCGGCGGCACGGACCGGACCGCGCTCGCGGGCGAGTGCCGTGCGCGCCGTGGCGGCGACGTCGACCGGGTCGCGGTCGGCGCAATCGATCACCGCGCAGAGCAGCTCGCGGCCGTTGACCGAGTGGGGGGCGACGACCGAGGGGCAGGCGTCGGCGGCGAGCGCCGCTTCCAGCGTCGCCGCCGCCTCGCTGGGGTCGCCGAGCGCGAAGACCAGCACCGCCGCCTCCTCGCCGATCCCGAAGGGCTCGAGCCGGCGCCGCAGCTCGGTCGGGTCCATGCGGCCGCCGAGCGCCGCCGCCAAGACGTCGCCGGCCAGCCGCCGCTCGGTCTCGCGGGCGACCCGGCGGCGCATCAGCTCCAGCGCCACCACCGCCACCGCCTGCTGCAGGATCAGCCGCTCGAAGTCGCCGAGCCCGCCGGAGTCGCGGACGATCACCACCCAGGCCTGGGGTGGGCCGCCGCCGGGGGAGATGACGGGGTGGGCCAGCGCCCTCCCGGCGACGGTGGGGTGGCTGGGGACGAAGGGGTGACCGTCGCCGGCGTGGCTGAGCGCTTCCTTGCGGATTGCCGCGATCGCCTCGGCGGAGAGCTGGCGGCGGAAGCCGCGGCCGGCGAGGCGCTCGCCGCGGCCGTCGAGGATCGCCACGGTGCCGCCGACCGCGGAGGCGACCGTGGCGGCGATTTCCTCCAGCCCCCGCTCCTCGAGGACCAGGCGCTCGAGCCGCCGCTGCACCGCCACCCCCCGCTGCAGCACCTCGTACTGCTCGTTCACCAGTTTCGCGAAGGCCTTCTCGGTGATCGCGATGAACGGCACCGAATAGGGCACCTCGAAGAGCGGGAAGCCGCGCTTCTCGGCCTCGTCGACCAGCGCCTTCGGCAGCGATTTATGAGTGAAGCCGGTGCCGAAGCCGAGCCCGGCGAGGTTGCGGTCGGCGAGGATGCCGACGAAGGCACGCTGCTTGGCGGCGGTGTCGAGCGGGATCCCGGTGGTCAGCATCAGCTCGCCGCCCGATAGCCACGGCGTCGGGTCCTGCAGCTCGGAGATGTGGACCCAGCGGACCGGGGCCGCGGCGGCGTCGGAGCCGGCCGCCAGCTCGAGGTCGAGCTCGTCGAGCAGGCTCTGGACGGTGAGCACTTCCGCTCCTAACCGACTACCTGGTCCCAGGCCTCGGCGAGGACCGAGTGCAGCACGTCGTGGATCTCTTCGAACTGGTCCGTATCGGCGATCAAGGGCGGCGACAGCTGTACGACCGGGTCGCCGCGATCGTCGGCGCGGCAGATTAGCCCGCGCTTGTAGAGCTCGCCGGAGAGGAAGCCGCGCAGCAGCTTCTCGGACTCCTCGTCGTTGAAGCTCTCTTTCGTCTCCTTGTCTTTGACCAGCTCGACCGCGTGGAAGTAGCCGGCGCCGCGGACGTCGCCGACGATCGGCAGCTCATGCAGGGACTCGAGCATCCCGCGGAACTCGCCCTCCTTGCGGAGGACGTGGCCGGGCAGGTCCTCGCGCTCGAAGACGTCGAGGTTGGCCATCGCGATCGCGGCAGCGATCGGGTGGCCGGCGAAGGTGAAGCCGTGGGCGAAGGAGGCGTCGCCCTCCATGAACGGCTCGGCGACCTTGTCGGAGGCGATCACGCCGCCCATCGGCGCGTAGGCCGAGGTCAGCGCCTTGGCGACCGTGATCATGTCCGGCACGTAGTCGAAGCGTTCGCAGCCGAAGTAGTAGCCGAGGCGGCCCCAGGCGCAGATCACCTCGTCGGAGATCATCAGCACGTCGTACTGGTCGCAGATCTCGCGCACCCGCTGGAAGTAGCCGTCGGGCGGGACGAAGCAGCCGCCGGCGTTCTGGACCGGCTCGAGGATCACCGCGGCGACGGTTTCGGGGCCCTCGAAGACGATCCGCTCCTCGATCGCGTCAGCCGCCCAGAGCGGGTCGCGCTCCTCGGGCCAGCGGTAGATGTTGGTGTTGGGGACGTGGCAGCCGCCCGGAGTGAGGGGCTCGAACTGGGCGCGGAGGTCGGTGATCCCCGTCGCCGAGAGCGCTCCGAGCGAGGTGCCGTGGTAGGCGACCTCGCGAGCGATCACCTTGTGCTTTTGGCCTTTGCCGTGCACGCGGTGGTAGTTGCGCGACAGCTTCAGCGCCGACTCGACCGCCTCCGAGCCGCCGGAGGTGAAGAAGACGCGGTTGAGATCGCCGGGCGTCATCGAGGCGATCCGCGCCGCCAGTTCGATCGCCTTGGGGTGGGCGTAGGACCAGAGGGTGTAGAAGTCGAGCTCTTCGACCTGGCGGGCGGCTGCTTCGCCGTACTCGGTGCGGCCGTGGCCGGCGTTGCAACAGAAGAGGCCGGAGAGGCCGTCGAGGTAGCGGTTGCCGTGCTCGTCGTAGACGTAGCAGCCCTCGGCCCGGGTGATGATCGGGATCTCGTGGTCGGGCCCGTAAGCGCCCATCCGCGAGAAGTGCATCCAGAGGTGCTGGCGGGCGAGCTGCTGAAGATCCGTTCCTGCTGGCGCTTTCGACGCGGTGGCCATTTCGCCCTCCTCCTCGGTTACGACGTTATGGACAAAGCTAGAGCCCGTCCCCAACAATCGCAAGTGGTCTTTGGGTCAAGGCCTGGCGATCAACTTGTCCATTAAGTACAAGTTACTCCTGTGCTTTTAGGACATTCGCCCCTTGCGCAGCCTTCCACCGGGGCTTACCGTCGCTGGTAGATACACGTAGGGATGGGTAGAAGCTCCGCACTACAGGAGGGCCGTTAGCCAAAGATGGATGCCCACGGAGAGACCCCGAGCGTCGAGCTGCGGAGCGTGACCAAGCGCTTCGACCAGCTGGCTGCGGTCGATGACCTTGACCTCGAGCTGGCGCAGGGCGAGTTCTTCACCCTGCTCGGCCCCAGCGGCTGCGGCAAGACGACGACGCTGCGAATGATCGCCGGCTTCGAGCGCCCGACCAGCGGCGAAGTCCGGATCGACGGCGAGGACGTCGCCCAGCTGCCGCCGCACAAACGGCCGACCAACACCGTCTTCCAGAGTTACGCGCTCTTCCCCCATCTCAGCGTCAAGGACAACGTCGCCTTCGGGCTCAAGCGCAAGAGGGTCGACAAGAGCGAGATCGAGCAGCGGGTCACGGCCGAGCTCGAGCGGGTCGGCCTCGCGGCCGAGGGGAACCGGCGGCCATCGCAGCTCTCGGGAGGAATGCAGCAGCGGGTGGCGCTCGCCCGGGCGCTTGTCAACCTGCCGAAAGTCCTCCTCCTCGACGAGCCGCTCGGCGCCCTCGACCTGAAACTACGCAAGGAACTGCAGGTGGAGTTGAAGCGGATCCAGCGCGACGTCGGCATCACCTTCGTCTACGTCACCCACGATCAGGAGGAGGCGCTGACGATGAGCGACCGGATCGCGGTGATGAACCGCGGCAAGGTCGAGCAGGTGGCGGAGCCCGAGGAGGTCTATGACCGCCCCGCGACGACCTTCGTCGCCGGCTTCATCGGCGTCTCCAACTTGATGCCGGCGACGGTGACCGGCAGCCGCGAGGTGAAGCTCGACCAGGGCCAGACGATCGCGACCGAGACCGACGGCTTCTCCCCCGGCGACCGCTGCCACGCGGTGGTGCGGCCGGAGAAGCTCAGCGTCGAGCTCGGCGAGAACGGCCACGGCGGCGCCGACCAGCCGCGGGTCGAGGGTGTCGTCGCCAGCTCGCTCTACCTCGGCACCTCGACCCAGATCGCCGTCGACCTCGGCGAGGGGGTGCGGATGACCGTCCTTGTCCCCAACGCCGACGAGGCCGAGCGCCAGCGCCTTCCCGGCGGCGGCGCCCGCGTCGCCCTCAGCTGGGAGCCGGAGAACATGCACCTTGTCCGCGAGTCGCCCAACGGCAGCACGGCGGCGGCCCGCGAAAGCGACGGCGCCAGCGCCGCCGACCAGTCGCAACTGGAAACCACCCACGGAGGTTGATGGCAGATGGTCAGTCAGAAGGACCCACGGAGGATCACCGCCCTGCTGGCGGTTGTGATCGCGGCGGTGGCGGTGGCCTTCGGGCTCGCGGCTTGCGGCGGCGGAGGCAGCGACATCAACGGCGGCGGCGAAACCGAGGAAGTGAAACTCGAAAAGAAAGCCACCGGCGACATCACGATCTCCAACTGGCCGCTCTACATCGACAAGCAGACCGTGCCGGACTTCGAAAAGGAAACGGGCCTCTCGGTCAAGTACATCGAAGACGTCAACGCCAACGAAGAGTTCTTCGCGAAGATGGACCCGCTCCTCAAACAGGGTGAATCGGGCGGCCGCAGCCTCTTCGTCGTCACCGACTGGATGGCGAACAAAATGCACGAACTCGGTTACCTGCAGAACTTCGACAAGTCGGCGCTGCCGAACTTCGAAAAGAACCTCGTCTCGAACCTGAAAGAACCGTCGTACGACCCCAATCGGGAATTCAGCGCTCCTTGGCAGAGCGGGATGACCGGGATCATCGTCCGCAAAGACCTGGCGCCGGACGTCAAGTCGATCTGCGACCTCTTCGACCCGAAATACAAGGGCAAGGTCGAGATGCTGAACGAACTCCGCGACACGGTGCCGCTGGTGATGAAGTGCCTCGGCATCGATCCAAGCGAAGCCAGCGAAGCCGACTGGATGAAGGCAATCGACAAAATCAAGGAAGCCTCGGAATCCGGGCAGATCCGGCGCTTCACCGGCAACGACTACGGCGCCGACCTGACCAGCGGCAACGCGGTCGCGGTGATCGGCTGGTCGGGGGACGCGGTCCAGCTGCAGGCCGACAACCCGAACATCGAATGGCGGATGCCGACCGAGGGCTGCATCCTCTGGTCGGACAACATGGTGATCCCGATCGGCGCGCCGAACCCGACCGCGGCCGAGGAATGGATCAACTACGTCTACGAACCGAAAAACGAGGCACAGATCGAGGCCTACGTGAACTACGTCAGCCCGGTCGAAGGCGTGAAAGAAATCCTCCTGAAGGAAGAACCTGAAATCGCGAAGAACCAGCTGATCTTCCCGAGCAAGTCCTTCACGAAGAACTGCACGATCCAGCCCTCGCCGAGCGGTGAAGAAGAACAGAACCTGAACCGCGCCTTCAACGCGGTCCTCAACGGCTGAGCCGATGAGACGCCGGGTCGCTCCCTACTTTCTGCTCGGGCCGGGAGCGGCCTGGCTGCTGCTGTTCTTCGTCGTCCCGCTCTACTACCTGTTCGAACTCTCGCTCAACTCCGGCGTTTTCGGCTCCTACGAATTCAACTGGCACTGGGAGAACTACAACGACGCGCTCTCGCTCTACGACACCCAGTTCGTGCGCTCGTTCGAGTACGCGGGGCTGGCGACGCTGTTCGCGCTGCTGCTCGCCTACCCGCTGGCCTACACGATCGCTTTCAAGGCGGGCCGCTGGCGCAACGTGCTGCTGTTCGCCGTAGTTGCCCCGTTCTTCACCACCTACCTGATCCGGACCCTGGCCTGGGAGACGATCCTCTCCGACCAAAGCCCGGTGGTGAGCGTTCTAGACGCCATCGGTCTGGCGCCGGAAGGGCACGTGCTGGCGACCGGCGGCGCGGTAATCGCCGGCCTCACCTACAACTTCCTCCCCTTCATGGTGCTGCCGATCTACGCCAGCCTCGAGCGGATCGACGTGCGGCTGATCGAGGCCGGCAAGGACCTCTACGCCTCCGCCTCACAAACCTTCTTCCGGGTGACGCTGCCGCTCTCGGCGCCGGGGGTGGTAGCGGGCACGCTGCTGACCTTCATCCCCGCCTCCGGCGACTACGTCAACGCCCAGTTCCTCGGCAGCGCCAGCAACCAGATGATCGGCAACGTGATCCAGTCGCTCTACCTCAAACAGAGCGACTACCCGGCGGCGGCGGCGCTCTCCTTCGTGCTGATGGCGGCGATCCTGATCCTCGTCCTGATCTACATCCGCTTCGCCGGTTCCGAGGCACTGATGGGTGAGGAGGCCGTCTGATGGGCGGTCGCGGCGGCGGTGCCTGGCGCTGGCTGCGCGAGCACGCGGTCCAGATCGTCGGCGTCCTCGTCGTCCTCTACATGCTGATCCCGATCGTCGTCATCTTCGCCTTCTCCTTCAACGATCCGGCCGGTCGCTACAACTTCACCTGGGTCGGCTTCACCTTCAGCCACTGGAGCAACGCCTTCGGAATTCCGGAGCTGAACGAAGCGCTGGTGACGAGCCTCAAACTCGCGGTCCTGGCGACGTTGATCTCGACCGCGATCGGGACCCTGATGGCAATGGCCCTGGTCCGCTACGAGTTCTTCGGCCGCCGCGCCGCCAACTTCCTGATCGTGATCCCAATGGCGACGCCCGAGGTGGTGATGGGCTCGGCCCTGCTCTCCTTCTTCCTCATCCTCGGCACCTTCTCGCTCGGCTTCCAGACCCTGCTGATCGCCCACGTCATGTTCTGCATCAGCTTCGTCGTCGTCGTCGTCCGCTCACGCCTGATCGGCTTCGACCGCAACCTCGAGGAGGCGGCGAAAGACCTCGGCGCCAGCCCCTTCCAAACCTTCCGCCTGGTCACCCTCCCCCTGATCATGCCCGGCATCTTCGGCGCCGCCATGCTCGCCTTCGCCCTCTCGATCGACGACTTCGTCATCTCCAACTTCAACTCCGGGACGACGGTGACCTTCCCCCTCTACATCTTCGGCGCCGCCCAACGCGGCATCCCCGTCGAGGTCAACGTGATCGCGATGATCCTCTTCTTCTTCACCGTCTGTGCGATGGGCTTCGCCACCTGGCAGCAACGGCGGGCGGAAAAGTTGACCAGCGTGCGGCCCGAACAAGAGGTCGGCGTTGGCGCCGGGGTTCCGGCGGGTGCCCCGGCGGCGACTTAGCGGCCGATGTGGAAGCCGATCAGCTCGGGGACCCTCGCTACGGCTGAGGCGAGTTGGCTGGGCTGGTGACCCTGCATCTCCGCTTCCTCTTTTTTCTCTATCGCGAAACGAATCGATTCGCCACCGATCCAGTGGAAGGGCTCGGGGGGGACTCGGGGGGTCTTCTGGTCGATAAAGGCCAGGTGGGTGTGCTCATCTGACCGGTCGAGGGCTAGGGAGGCGAGGGTGCGGCCGACCATGTTGCTGGGGCCGACGCCGTTGCCGGTGTAGCCGGCGGCGACGAAGGCGCGGCCCTGGCCGAGGGTGGTGATGGCTGGGAGGTGGGTTGGGGAGGCGTCGATCGGGCCGCCCCAAGCGTGGGTGATGCGGCGGCCGCGGAGCTGGGGGAAGTAGTCGTGGAGGTGGTCGGCGGCGCCGGCGATGACGGCGGGGTCGACCTCGCTGCGGCCCTTGGTTCTGGCGCCCATGGCGATCCGGCCGCCGCCCCAGCCGAAGACGATGCGGCCGTCGTTGGTGGTGCGGAAGTAGTGGAGGAGGGAGCGGGAGTCGGTGATGCACTCGCCGCCGGTCCAGCCCAGTTGTTCGAGGACGTCGGGAACCGGCTCAGTGAGGACGATGTGGGAGGAGGCGACGGTGAGGCGGCCGCGCAGGGGGCCGGCCTTGGCGGCGCTGCCGATCGCGAGGATGGCGCGGGCGGCGCGGACCGTGCCGCCGTCGGTTCTCGCTTCGACCCCATCCCCCGCTTCGCGGAACGAGCGGACCGGCGAGGACTCGTAGATCTCCACCCCCGCCGCCAGCAGCTTCTCGCGCAGGCCGAGCGCCAGCCGGGCCGGCTGCACCGTCGCCGAGGTCGGCGACTCGGCGCCGGCACGGAAGGCGGGTGAGGAGCAGCGCTCGGCAACCTCTTCGCGGGACAGCGGCCGCAGCATCTCCGGCACGCCCAGCTCGCGGCACGCCTCAACGGCGTCGAGCCAGCTGCAGTCGTGGGCGGCCGCGGTCGAGACCTGGACGTAGCCGGCGGGGCGGAACCAGGCATCGACCTCCTGCTCGGCGCAGAAGCGCTCGATCCGCTCGACCGCCGCCTGCGCGGCGCGGGCGGTCGTCGACGCCGCCTCGGCGCCCCAGCGGTCGCGCATCGAGGCGAGCGAGAACCACATCGCGTTGCAGAAGCCGCCGTTGCGCCCGCTCGGCCCGTGGCCGCAGACCTCCTCGGTCTCGAGCAGGACGACCCGCGCCTCCGGCTCCAGCTGCCGCGCGTACCAGGCGGCCCACATGCCGGTGTAGCCGCCGCCGACGACGAGGACGTCGGCCTCGCGGTCGCCCGCCAGCGCGGGCCGTGGCGCAACAGGGCCGGCCTCCTCGATCCAATAGCCAAGGCGCGTGTGGCGCATCCGCTGATTCTCCAGCACCCACACCCTCGGCAGTGGATAAAGATCGGCGGCGAGATTGTCCAAGACCACTGGGGACGACCCGTAGACTCGGCTCGATGTCCGATCCCGGTCAGGACTCGACTCCCTACGTCGACGCCCTGCTCGCCTACGCCGAGCTCGAGACTGGCCGCTTCCAGGTCCCCGGCCACAAGGGGGGCCTTGGCGCCGACCCGGCGATGACCGAGTTGGTCGGCGAGGTCGGCCTGCGCAACGACATCCCCTCGGTCACCGAGGGGGTCGACGTCGGCCCGGAACCGACCCCGTTCCAACAAGCGCAGGACCTCGCCGCCGAAGCCTGGGGTGCGGCCCGCTCCTGGTTTCTCACCAACGGCGCCTCGCAGGGAAACCACGCCGCCTGCATGGCGCTCGCCCACCTCGGCAACCGGGTGGTGATCCAGCGCAACGTCCACTCCTCGGTAATCGACGGCATGGTCTTGAGCGGGATGCGGCCGACCTTCGTCGCCCCCGAGCTCGATCCCGAGCTGGGGATCGCCCACGGCCTGACGCCCGACTCGCTGGCGGCGGCGCTCGACGAAACGCCGGGCGCGGTGGCGGCGATGGTCGTCTCGCCCACCTACTTCGGCGCCTGCGCCGACGTCGCCGCCCTGGCCGAGGTGGCGCACTCACGCGGGGTGCCGCTGGTCGCCGACGAGGCCTGGGGGGCGCACCTGCACTTCAGCCCCGAGCTGCCGACCGACGCGCTCGCCTCCGGTGCCGACCTCGTCACCTCCTCGACCCACAAGATCGTCGGGGCGCTGACCCAGGCGGCGATGCTCCACCTCGGCAAAGGCGGCCGGATCGACGCCGCGATCGTCGACCGCTGCGTCAGCCTGGTCGAGACGACCAGTCCCAGCGGTCTGCTCTCCGGCTCGCTCGACGCTCAGCGGCGGCAGATGTACATGCACGGCGAAGAGCTGCTTGGCAAGGCGCTGGCGGCAATCGAGCGGACGCGCGAGCGGATCCGCGAGATCCCCGGCCTCGACGTGCTCGACGAGCGGCTGGTCGGCCATCCCGGCGTCGCCGGCTGGGACCCGCTGCGGCTGGGGATCGACGTCCGCGGCACCGGCTCGAGCGCCCAGCGCCTCTGGAAAGCCGCCTTCCACACCGCCAATCTCGACCTCGAGCTCTACTCCGGCAACGTCGTCGTCGCGATCTTCGGCGTCGGCGAGGACCCCGAGGCGGCGGGCGACCGGCTGGTCGAGGGGCTGCGAGTGGCGGTCACCGAGCTGGAGGAAACGCCGGGGGCCCCGGACGAGAAGCTGGCCCCGGCGCCGCCGTGGGGCGAGCTGGTGCTGACCCCGCGCGAAGCATTCCTCGGCCTGCAGGAGGTGGTGCCCTTCGACGCCGCCGCCGGGCGGATCGCCGCCGAGGGGCTGGCCGCGTACCCGCCGGGCATTCCCAACGTCCTCCCGGGCGAGCGCCTCACCCCCGAGACCCTCGACTTCATCCGCGAAAGCATCGCCCACGGCGGCTACGTGCGCGGCGGCTCGGATCGCGAGCTGAAGACGCTGCGGGTAACTCTCACCAGCCGCTGAGGCCGATCGTCTAGGTTCCTGCGATGGCCAGCTTCGACGCGATCGCCGACCTGCCGCTCGAGATCGAGTCCTGTGAGTTCGAGGGGCTCGAGATCTCGATGGGATCCTTCGAACGGCTGACGACGATTGTCAAGCTGCGCGGCGGCGGCGAGGAGGGGATCGGCGAGGACGTGGTCTACGACGCCGTCGATCACATCGGTCAGCAGAGCCACGGGCCGCCGGAGGGTCTGGCCGGCAAGTTCACCTTCGCCGAGTTCTCCGACCGGCTTGACGGCATCGACCTCTTCCCGGCGGGGGAGCCCGAGCGCGAAGAGGTCTCCCGCGACTACCGCCGCTGGGCCTTCGAGTCGGCGGCGCTCGACCTGGCTCTGTGCCAGGCGGGGACGAACCTCGCCGCCGCGCTCGGGCGCGAGCCGCGGCCGGTGAACTTCGTCAACTCGATGCGGCTGGCCGGCTGGGAAGAGGGCGAACGCTCCTCGATCGAGCCGCTGCGGGCGCGCCTCGACGTCTACCCGACGCTGCGCTTCAAGCTCGACGCGACCAACGACTGGGACGACGAGCTGATCGCGGCGCTGGTCGCGACCGGTGCGGTCGACTCGATCGACCTCAAGGGCTTCTACAAAGGGACGCCGGTCGACGTCGAGACCGACCCCGAGCTCTACGCGAAGCTGATCGCGGCCTTCCCGGAGGCCTGGCTCGAGGACCCCGACGTGACCGAGGAGACGCGGCCGGTATTGGAGCCGGCAGCCGAGCGGGTGACCTGGGACGCGCCGATCCACTCGATCGCCGACATCGAGGCGATGCCGTGGTCGCCGCCGAAGACGGTCAACGTCAAGCCCTCGCGCTTCGGGCCGATCCGCAACCTCTTCGCCGCCTACGACTACTGCGAGACCCGCGGCATCGGCGCCTACGGCGGCGGCCAGACCGAGCTCGGCCAGGGCCGCGGCCAGATCCAGTACCTCGCCTCGATCTTCCATCCCGACACCCCCAACGACGTCGCCCCCGGCGGTTACAACGACCCCGAGCAGGCGACGAAGCCGGGGCTGCCCTCGAGCCCGCTGCAGCCGGCGATCGAGGACCTCGGCTTCCGCTGGAAGCTTTAGGGCAACCGAAGCCCCACTTCGGCCAGCCGAATTCGGACTTTCGGTTACGTTGGGCGCCCCGCCCGCGACAAGGAGCCGAGATGCCCGACAAGACTTTCGCCGACGCCCTCAACGAGCAGATCTCGAACGAGTTCGCCGCTTCCCAGCAGTACGTGGCCGCCGCCGTCTACTACGACGCCGAAACGCTGCCCCGCCTCGCCGCCTTCTTCTACCGGCAGGCGCTGGAGGAGCGCGAGCACGCGATGATGATGATCCGCTATCTGCTCGACGTCGGCGAGCAGGTCCACATTCCGGACATCAAGTCCCAGCAGACCACCTTCGCCGACGGCAGCGATCCGGTGCGAATGGCGCTCAAGCAGGAGCAGCGGGTCAGCGACGAGATCTTCGGCCTCTTCGAGCTCGCCCGCGAGCTCAAGGACTACCGGGCCGAGCAGTTTCTGCAGTGGTTCGTCAAGGAGCAGGTCGAGGAGGTCTCGCTGATGGGCGACCTGCTCAACGTCGTCGAGCGCTCGCGCGACAACCTGCTGCTCGCCGAGGACTACATCGCCCGCGAGAAACTCGGCGAAGAGAGCGGCGACCCGACCGCGCCGCCAGCGGCCGGCGAGTAGCCGGCGCTCAGCGGGTCCGCAGTCGCGCCAAGCGCAGCCGCGAGAAGCCCGACCGGTGCTTCGTGCGGCGAACGCGCTGGGACCAGGCGAGGACGACCTGGCCGCCCTGCAGGGTCATCGCCCGGCGCGAGTCCCGCTGCACCAGGCCGCTGGTCGCCGCGCTGGAGAAGCGATGGTCCTCGCTGCCGTCGAGGCGGAAGGCGAGGATCGCCGGGCTCCTGGAGTCCTCGAGGACGAGGAGGCGGCCGGCGGTCACGAGAATCTGCGTAGGCCTGGTCCAGCGCGGTAGAGCTCTGATCACTCCGCCACGGCCGAACCCGCGGTCGAGGCGGCCATCGGCGGTGAACGCGGCCAGGAAGCCATGCGATTTGCCGCGCGACGGCAGTGCGGAGCCGGCGACGAAGATGCGGCCGCTGCCCAGCGTCAGGTCGGCGGTGGCGCTTTCCCGCGTCACCCTCAGGCTGACGAAGCCATCCCCGCCGAAGCTGCGATCCGGCTCCCCGTTGCCCCGCAGGCGGGCGAGGGCGATGCGGCTTTTGGACTCCGGCGCCAGGTAGTTGCTTCCCGTCATCCGCCCTGCCAGAAGGATCCGGCCATCGCGCTGGACGATGACCTCGCTGGCACGGCAGCGCCCGTGAAGAGGGCACCTGACCTCGGCGAAGCCGCCGTCCCCGAAGCCGCGGTCGAGCTTCCCGCTCGGCAGCAGCCGCGCCACCAGCATGTTGGCGTGGCGGGCGCGATGTCCTTGGTCGGTGCCGGCCAGGACGATCTTGCCGTCCGGTTGGATCGCAACGTCGCGGAAGCGAGCCTTCGACCCGCTCGGGACGAGGTGGCTCTCGTAGAGGGGTGAGAGTCTCCCCGCGGGCGTCACCCCCTCGATCGTCCCCTCGTTCGAGAGGAGCACGCTGCCGCCGCGAGCGTCGACCGCCATCGCGAGGATCTCCCCTTCCATGCCGAGGCGAACCCGACCGTCACCATCGCCGTAGCCGCGGTCGATCCCGCCGTCACGGCCGTAGCGGGCCAGTAGCGGTCCGGAGATCTCGCCGACGTCGCTCCAGGTTCCGACGAGGATCTTGCCGCCGGGCGCGGTCGCGGCGGCCGCCACCTCCACCGAGCTGCGTTCGGGCGCGCGTTCGGTGAGCAGGCCGTCGCTAGCGAAACGCCCGTCGAGTCTCCCGTTCGGCTGAAGGGCGCCGAGAAAGGCGACCGTGCCAACGGGCCCACCGGTGCCGGAGACGAGGAAGCCGCCCCCGCGCCGTTCGATCAGGCCCGGCGTCCCTGCATTGTCGCCACCCCCTGCCAGTGCCTCGATCCGGACCATGCCGCCCTGGCCGAACCCGGCCTCGGGCAGCCCGCCGGCGTCGAAGCGGACCACCGCCGGCGCCGATTCGTCGCAGCGGAACAACCGCACGCAGGACGCGCCGCCGGGGACCGTGGTGCCGCCGGCGAGGGTGACGGCGCCGTCGGGCGCGAACAGGGCCGCGTCGGCCTGGTCCTCCGCTCCCCCTATAACCGCCACCCCCCGGCCGCCGGCGTAGGCCGAGTCAGGCCTGCCGCTGGGATCGAGATGGGCGACGAAGAAGTGGCGGCCCGGTTTCAGCGTGCAGCATTCGAGGCTCGAGGTGGTGCCGGCAACCGCGACCCGGCCGTCCGGGCCCGGGTCGAAGGCCAAAATCGAGGACTTGCCGAGAGCGGCGTACCCGCCGCTCCCGTAAGTCTGGTCGAGGGAGCCGTCGCCGCCCACCGCGGCGACGAAGTCGAGGCCAACGACGACCGCCCCCTCCGAGCGGCTGACCATTCCCAGCAGCTCTTCCCCCCGGACGCCGTCATCGCGACGCAGCTCCACCTTGCCGTCGCCGCCGAAGCTCGGGTCCAGGCTTCCGTCCGGGTTGATCCGGGCCAGCCCCACCTGCCAGATGAAGCCGTGGATCTGAGGTTCGTAAGTCATCCGCCCGGCGGCGATGACCTTGCCGGAAGGCAGCAATTGCAGCGCCTGGACGTAGAAGTCCAGATACTCGGTTTCGCCACCGTTGAAGCTCGTGTCGAGGGTCCCGTCGGGGTTCAGCCGTTTGACCCGGCTGCCGCCGCCGGCGGGTTCGATGATTTTCCCGTCCGCCGTCACTATCCGCGGAGGCGGAGTTTCGACGTAGTGGTCCCGGGACTTGCCCTCGAGCTCGCCCGACGGCGAGAACTTCCGCAGCAGTCCGTCGCGCCCGGCGAGAATTGACCCGTCGGGAGTTTCCTCGACCGAGTTGAAGGAGGTCTGTTCGTAATGGAGGCCGAGCCCGCCGCCGCCGAGGCCATGGTGGCCGAAGCTGCCGTCCAGCTGCCCCGGGCGCGCAGTTGCGGTCGCCCCACCAAGGAGGAGCAGCAGCAGCGTCAGGACGCCGATTGCGCCCAGCCGCCCCCGCGCACCTCTCCCCGTCGATCCCGGCCGCATACCGGAGCAGACAGGGCCGGCGGCCCAAAGTTGCGGTTGAAGATCCTCGGCGTCAGCCTCAAACGTTGCTGGCGAGCAGACTTCCGGCGATGCCGACCACAGTGACCACAATCAAGTAGTAGAGGTGGTCGAAGCGCTTGTGAAGGTGGCGCATCTCCGCGCGTAGTTCGCCTACTTCGTCGCGCGAAGCGACCTGTTCGAAGCGTGCTTCCACCTTGTCGAAGCGCTTGTCGACCTCCGCGAAGCGCCTGTCGACCTCCGCGAAGCGCCTGTCGACCTCCGCAAACCCTTCTTTCACCCGCCCGTTGAGTTCGTCGAGGCGGTCGTTGTTCCATTCGGTCATCGGCGTCTCCATCTTCAGTGCCTCCATCATGGCAACTGTAGACGATAAGTTGCAACACGTTGCGCGCAGAAAGTCAAAATTCGAGCGCCGGAATGGAGCGGAACCGTGACTTCAGCCGAGCCAGCCGGCGCGTTTGCGCATCGTGCGGATGCGGCGGAACTCGGCGATGTCCTCGCGCAGGGCGGCGGGGGCGGGAGCGGGGAGGAAGCGGGCCGGCAGCGGCGACTCGCTGACCTCGCCCTCGCGGGAGCTGACGCGGTAGGCGCGGGCGCCGCGGCGGGCGGTCAGGGCCGAGGGCGCGCCTTCGCCCTCCCAGAGCAGGCCGGCGTAGTCATCGAGGCCGTAGCCGCTCGGCATCCCGTCACCGACAGCCTCGAGGTAGGCGGCGCGACGCTGCGGTTCGTTGTTGTAGTGAACGCAGAGGCTGCCGCTGAGGAGGCCGAGGCCGGCAGCGGCGCGCGGCTTGCCCGAGGAGGTCGTGATCCCGGCTTCGAACCAGCACATGGCGCCGGCGCTCTGGCCGGCGAGGACGATCCCCTGGCGCCAGGCGAGGCTGAGGATCGAGGCGATGTCGTGCGCCTCCCAGACCGCCAGCAGGTTGACCATGCTGCCGCCGCCGACGTAGACGAGGTCCTGGGAGAGGAGGTGGTCGCGCAGCGCCAGCGGCCGTCGCCCGAGCCGGAAGAGGGAAACGTCGGAGGGCTCGCAGGGGCGCTCGCCGAAGGCCGAGTAGAAGGAGGCGATCTGCTCGGAGGTGTCGCCGCTGGCGGTCGGGAGGATGCAGATCCGCGGCCGCTCGCCGCCGCGCTCGCTCGCCAGCCGCAGCAGCAGCTCGCAGACGGCGCGGTCGGGCGGCCGCGAGCTGAACTCGTGGCCGCCGAGGGTGAGGATGCGCCGCACCGGCGTCGCCGCGGCCGGCAACCGCCCGTTGCCGCTCATCCGGCGGGAGAGGAAGCGGGGGAGGTCGAGAGCGCCTCCGGTACCGGCCCGGCGGCGAAGCTCGCCCCGGCATCGCCGAGGTAGGTGGTCGCGATCTGCATCTCGACCACCCGCCGCTCCGCCATGTCGAGGCGGTAACCCCGGGCCTCCGGCCGCGAGGCGACGACGCGGCTCAGCTCCTCACCGACGAAATGAAGCGCCGCCCCGTCCTCGGCTGCGTAGCCGCCGCCCATCCCTTCCCGGAGGAAACGGATGTAGGTGTCCTGGCGCTGGCCACCGCGCTCGTAGTGGACGCAGTTGCTGAACGGCAACATGCCCAACCCACGTACGCGTTTGGCCTCGCCGTGGAAGTTGCTAATCGCCTCCTCGAACCAGCACAGCGAGCCAGCCGAGAGGCCGCAGAGGATCACCCCGGATTCCCAGGCCTCGCGCAGGATCGAGTCGATCCCGTGCGCGCGCCAGACCCCGAGCAGGCTGACGACGCTGCCGCCGCCGACGTAGATCAGGTCCTGGGAGAGGAGGTGGCGGCGCAGGTCCGCCGGCCCCTGCTCGCGGCGGAAGAGCGAGATGTGGCTGGGCTCGCAGCGGTGAGCGGAGAAGGCGCGGTAGAAGCGGACAATGTAGTGGTCGGCGTCGCCGCTGGCCGAGGGCAGGAAGCAGACCCGCGGCCGCTCCGCCTTGGTCAGCCCGAGGACGTAGTCGTCGAGTAGGGGGTTGCCCGACTCCATTGAGAAGCCGCCGCCGCCGAAGGCGACGATCTGCCGCGGTGCCGTCTCCATGACGAAATATTCGTCGCGACGGCCGCCGCCGTCCTTATACAGCGGTCCGAACTTCAGGTCGCGACGGTCGCCCCTACGTACAGCAGGCGCAGCTTCGCGCGGGCCCGGTGCAGGCGCACCTTCACCGTTCCCTCCGGGACACCGAGGCGGCGGGCGATCGTCGCCTGGGTCAGGTCCTCCTCGTAGCGCATCTCCAGCAGCTGCCGATCGCGATCGCTCAGCTCCTGCAGCGCCGCGTGGAGATCGGCGAGCTCGACTGCCGCCAGCACCCCCTCGTCTTCCTCGCCCTCGCGGAACTCGATCGTCGAAGTCGGGTCAGGGCGCATCCGCGCGTGCTGGCGGAAGGCCTCGTTGCGGACGATCGCCGCCAGCCACTGGTTGCGGCGGTCGGCGTCGCGCAAGGTGGAGCGCCGACGCCAGGCGCGGAGCAGGGCATCCTGAGCTATGTCCTCGGCTTCGCTCGGATTCCTCGCATAGCGATAGGCCAACCGCAGACAGACCCTGTGTGCCTCACCCCACTCCCAGCCGTCGTCGTTCCCGCGACGATGCTCATCCGGAGTGTTGATTAAACGAACCTACACCGAACTTGACCTCTCCACTGCGGGATTTTGTGCCGATCTTGGGAGTACGCCATCGTGCGCCGTCACTTGGATCAGGCGGCCTCGGAGGAGAGGGCCGGCTGGGCCACCTCCTCCGACCCGGCCAGCAGCTCCGGCTCGCCGGCCGGCTCGGCCTCGGGGGCAGCCGCGTTTGGCTGCAGCACCGTCGCCGCGACCGCGACCGCAGCGACGGCGATCCCCGCTCCGATCAGGAAGGCGAGCTGGAAGCCCTCGGTCAGCGCCGAGGCCTGGGAAGCCCCTTCGGCAAGGAGCTCGTCGGTGCGGTTGGTCGACATCGTCGCCAAGACCGCCAGGCCAATCGCGCCGCCGACCTGCAGCGTCGTGTTGACCAGCCCGGAAGCGAGCCCGGCCTCCTCTCGCGGGACGCCGGACATCGCCAGGCTCATCACCGAGGGGAAGGAGAGGCCGGCCCCGGTGCCGAGCAGGACCATCGCCGGCAGCACATCGGCGACGTAGCTGCCATCGACCGAGATCCGCGAGAACAGCAGCAATCCGGCGGCGATCGCCAGCAGCCCCGGCAGCAGGGTCGCCCGCGGACCGAACCTGAGGTTCAGCCGCGCCGAGAACCCGAGGGAGAGGGTGCCGATGATCGCCGTCACCGGCAGGAAGGCGAGGCCGACCTCGAGCGAGTCGAAGCCGAGCACCCGCTGCAGGTAGAGGGCGCCAAGGAAGAACATCCCGAACATCCCGGCCACCATCAGCGCCTGGATCACGTTGGCGCCGGTGAGGTTGCGGGAGCGGAAGATCCCGAGCGGCACCAGCGGGTTCGCGGCCCGCGCCTCGCGCAAGACGAACGCGGCGAGCAGGGCGGCCGCGCCGGCGCCGAAGCCGAGCGTGTGGGCCGAGCCCCATCCGTAGTTGCTGGCCTCGACGATCGTGTAGACGCCGAGCATCAGCGAGGAGACGATCAGCAGGGCACCGGGCACGTCAGCGCCGCGGGCGAGGCCGAGGCCGCGATCGCGCTGCAACAGGCGCAGCGAGAACACAGCCGTCACCACCGCGATCGGCAGGTTGACGAAGAAGATCCAATGCCAGCTGATCGCCTCGGTGAGGACGCCGCCGAGCAGCAGCCCGATCGAGCCGCCGGCGGAGGCGACGAAGCTGTAGACGCCGATCGCTTTCGCCTGCTCCCGCGGCTCCGGGAACATGGTGACGATCATGCCGAGGATCACGGCCGAGGTGAGGGCGCCGCCGACGCCCTGGACGAAGCGGGCGACGACGAGCATCTCCTGGGTCTGGGCGACGCCGCAGAGCAGCGAGGCCGCGGTGAAGAGGGTCAGCCCGAAGAGGAAGACGTCGCGGCGGCCGAGCAGGTCGCCGAGGCGGCCGGCGAGGAGCAGCAGCCCGCCGAAGGCGATCAGGTAGGCGTTGACGACCCAGGCGAGACTGCTCTGGGAGAAGCCGAGGTCGTCCTGGATCGCCGGCAGGGCGACGTTGACGATCGTCGCGTCGAGGACGATCATCAGCATCCCGACGCAGAGGACGACAAGCGCCATCCAGCGGGAGCGGTCGGAGTTTGCAGAGGACTGGGGTAAAGTGAAGTTAGTACCTGGCATAGGATCATCACTGTAACAGGGATTATCCCTCCTTGCGTTAAGGTCATTAACAACCCCATGAAATCCGCATGAACCCGGCAACTGCAACTGGAACCGTCAGCCTCGTCACCCAGCTCGGGCGCGTGATCTACCGCCGCGCCACCGAGGAGGTGATCGGGATGCGCCTGAAGCAGCTGATCGCCCTCGACCACCTGCGCGCCAACGACTCCTGCCTCCAGCAGGGGCTGGGACAGATGCTGATGCTCGACCCGAACAACTGCGTACTGCTGCTGAACGAGCTCGACAAGGCGGGCTATGTCGAGCGGCTCCGCGACCCGACCGATCGCCGCCGTCACATCGTCCAGATCACGCCGGAGGGACGACGGGCGCTGGAGCAGGCCGAGGGCAAGCTCGAGGCGCTGGAGGGCGAGGTGCTCGGCAACCTCGACCAGGCCGAGCGCCGCCAGCTACACGACCTGCTGGCGAAGGCGCTCGACGGTCAAGAGAGCTGCTAGAGCACGCTAGGCCTCGTCGGGCCGTTTCACTTCCCCGCGCCAGCCGCCGTTGGCGCCGTTCGCCTCGACCAGCTCCTTGAAGCGCTCGAGATCGCCGTGGACGCGGCGGTCGGCCGCGCCGAGCGCGTCACCGATCTTCTCCTTGATCCCCTCGGGGACGAAGTCCATCTGGACCATCACCCGGGTGGTCTCGTCGTCGATCCGGTGGAAGGTGACGACGCCGGCGTTCTCCTTGCCGTCGGTGTTGCGCCAAGCAACCCGCTCGTCGGGCTTCTGCTCGGTGATCTCAGCGTCCCACTCGTGGCGCGAGCCGCCGAACTCGGCGACCCAGTGCAAGTGGGTCTCATCGAGCTGACGGATGTCTTCGACCCCCTCCATGAAGCGCGGGAAGTCCTCGAACTGGGTCCACTGGTTGTAGACGGCGCGCAGCGGCGCTTTGACCTCGATCGACTCCTCAATGGTGGACATCTCCTGCCTCCTTGTTGGTTGAGCGTTCTCCCCCAACGGGTAGCCGACTACTCGTCGAGATAAACGGCAGAAAGGAACCGGGGAAGCAGGACCATGACCATCGGCGGGATCTGCGAGCTGGTCCTGGAGACCGACGACGTCGAGCGTCTCCAGGGCTTCTACGAAGGGCTGGGGCTTAAGCGGCTTCTGGTCGAAGATGGGGACCGGGTCTGGCTCGGGGTCGGTGAACGCTGCCGGCTCGGCATCTGGTCGCCGGGCGAGAAGGAGTACTCCGACCGCGGCGGCCGCCACGTCCACTTCGCCCTCTCGGTTGAGGCCGACGGTCTCGACGCGCTCTGCACCCGCTTACGCGAGGCGGGGGTCGAGGTCGAGGGCCCGGTCGAGCACGAGGGCGGAGACCGTTCCGTCTACTTCTCCGATCCGGCCGGCAACCGGGTCGAGCTCTGGGACTTCTTCCGCGACGGCGACGGGGCCGAGGACGGCGTGATGGCGCTGGCGGAGGGCGAAGATGGCGCGTAACCGGGTCCACATCGACGCCACCGCGGAGGAGGTCTTCGCCGTCCTCTCCAACCCCTACTGCTATCCGGAATGGGTAGTCGGCGCCGCCGGGGTGCGCGACCACGACGAGAACTTCCCGGCGGTCGGCTCCCGCTTCCACCACAAGGTCGGCAGTTGGCCGCTAGGTGTCAAAGACCACACCGAGGTGGTCGAGGTCGATCCACCGCGGCGGATCGTGCTGAAGGCAAAGGCGCGACCGCTCGGCACGGCGGTGATCGAGCTCGACCTGCGCGGGAGCGCCGGCGGCACCGAGCTGACGATGGACGAGCGCCCGGGCGACCGGCTGACGAGCCTCGTCGCCGCCAATCCGGTCGCTGACACGGCGCTGCGGGTGCGAAACGGCGAGGCGCTGGCGCGGCTGAAACGGCTGGTCGAGGGGGTGCCGGAGGGTGACCCGATCAGGGCGCGCGGGCTCGCCGGCCAGCGCGTCCTCATCACCGGCGGCAGCAGCGGCATCGGCCTTGCGGTCGCCGAGGCGCTGGCCCAGGAGGGGGCCGAGGTGGCGCTGCTCGCCCGCAACGAGTTAGGCCTGGCGGCGGCAAAGCGCAAGTTGGCGGAGACCGGAGCCGAGGCAGTGACGATGGTTGCCGACGTCACCGACCGCGAGGGCCTGGGCGCCGCCGTCGACGACGCGGCCCGGCAGCTGGGCGGGCTCGACGTCGTCGTCACCGCCGCCGTCGGCCTCTCCTTCGGCCGCTTCGTCGAGACCGAGCCCGACGACTTCGACGCCACCGTCGGGACCGTCCTCCTCGGCACCGTCGACACGATACGCGCCGCCCTCCCCCACCTCGAGCGCTCGCGCGGCGCCGTGATCACGATCGGCTCGATCGCCGGCCACATGCCGCTGCCGGGGATGGCCGCTTACACCGCCTCCAAGCACGGCCTGGTCGGCTTCCTGGAGACGGCACGGGTCGAGCTCGAGGAGAGCGGCTCCTCAGTGACCCTCTCGCTGGTCAACCCCGGCGCGGTCGACACCCCGCTCTGGAGCAACGTCGAGAGCTCGACCGGGCTGCTGCCGCCCTCGCCGCCGAGCCCGACCCTCTACACCGCCGAGGCGATGGCCGAAGCGGTGCTGGCGGTGATCCGACGGCCGCGCGACGAGCTCACGGTCGGCGGCTTCGCCCGCAGCCAGGTCGCCTTTTATTTCCACTTCGGCAGCCTCGGGCGGCGGGCGATGCGGGCGCTGGCGCGGCTCGAGCACACCGCCGGCGACCGGCCCGCCGACGAGGCCGGGGGCCTCAGCGAGCCGAAGGGACAGGGCGAGGTCGGCGGCGGCTTCGGCGGCCGGCCCAGCGTGGCGACGAGGGCGCTCGGCGCCTGGGACGGAATGCTGCGGACGATCGGGCGCGGCTGAGGATGGACGGCCCGGGTATAGGGCTCGGGTGAAGACGGATGCTGTCGTCGTCGGCGCCGGGCCCAACGGCCTGATCGCCGCCAACCACCTCGCCGACGCCGGCTGGGACGTGGTCGTCTGCGAGGAGCAGCCCGAGCCCGGCGGCGCCGTCCGCAGCGGCGAAGTCACCGAGCCGGGCTTCGTCCACGACCTCTACAGCGCCTTCTACCCGCTCACCCTCGCCTCCCGCTACGTCAAGCCGCTGGAGCTCGAGTCCTACGGGCTCAACTGGCTGAGCGCGAAAGGCGTCGTCGCCCATCCGAGCGCCGACGGGCGCTGCGCCCTGCTCTCGATGGACCTGGAGGAGACCTGCGCCTCGCTCGACGCCTTCGCTCCTGGCGACGGCGACGCCTGGCGGCGCCTCTTCGGGCTCTGGCGCAAAGCCGGCCCGCACCTGGTCGGGGCGCTGCTGACGCCGCTGCCGCCGATCCGCCCCGGGCTGGGGATGCTGAGCGCGCTCGGCCCGCGCGGGCTCGCCGACTTCGCCCGCTTTTCGCTGCTGCCGGCGCGGCGGATGGCCGAGGAGGAGTTCCGCGGCGAGGGCGCCGGCTGGCTGATCGCCGGCAACGCCCTCCACGCCGACCTCACCCCCGACAGCTCCGGCGGCGGCCTCTTCGGCTGGGTCCTCTGCGGGCTCGGCCAGCAGCACGGCTACCCGGTCGCCGAGGGCGGCGCCGGGGAAATCACCGCGGCACTGGTCCGGCGGCTGCGGGCGAAAGGCGGCGAGGTGGTGTGCGGGACGCCGATCGAGCGGATCGAGGTGAGCGGCCGCCGCGCCCGCGCCGCGATCGCCGCCGACGGCCGCCGCTTCGAGGCCAAGCGGGCGATTCTCGCCGACTGCGGCGCCCCGGCGCTGATGCTGAAGATGCTGCCGCCCGACACGGTCCCCGACCGGGTCCGCGAGGACCTGCGTCGCTACCAGTACGACAACTCGACCTTCAAGGTCAACTGGGCCCTGCGCGAGCCGATTCCCTGGACCGTGGAGACGGCGCGGCGGGCGAGCACTGTCCACGTCGCCGAGGGGATGGACGAGCTGACCCAGGCGACGGTGCAACTGGCCGAACGGAAGATCCCGGCGCGTCCTTTCCTCGTCCTCGGCCAGTACTCGATGGTCGATCCTTCGCGCCACCCGGAGGGCATGGAGAGCGCCTGGGCCTACACCCACGTCCCCCAGAGCCCCACTCACGACGCCGGCGAGGAGGGGGTGAGCGGCGAGTGGGACGGCGAGGACGCCGAGCGTTTCGCCGACCGCATGGAGGAGCAGGTCGAGCGGATGGCGCCGGGCTTCCGCAGCCGCATCATCAGCCGCCACATCCAGACCCCCCTCTACCTGGAGCGGCACAACCGCAACCTCGTCGGCGGCGCGATCAACGGCGGCACCGCCCAGCTCTACCAGCAGGCGATCTTCCGCCCTTATCCCGGCCTGGGTCGGCCGACCACGCCGGTGCGCGGCCTCTACCTCGCCTCATCCTCGGCACATCCTGGCGGCGGTCTGCACGGTGGTCCCGGCGGCAACGCCGCGCGGACGGCGCTGCGGATGGACCGACTGCACCTCGTATCGCGGTGACAACGCGCCAACGGCGCTTGACCTGCCATCGACCCCCCGCGACACTGGGGCAAGCGATTAACAATTCCTGAGCGGTGCCTTTGGCCGGTCAGCAGTTTGGCCGTGACAGGGGGCCGGCTCGGAGATGGGAGAGCATTCCAATGCGAATGGCAACTGCCGTAGCAGGAGTTCTGGTCACGCTAGGACTGATGGCGCCGGTCACCGCTTCTGCCTTGAACACCCCTGAACTCACACATCCCACAGCTAAACTTCTGGGAGCGGGAGCGAAATTACAAGCTACAAACGTTGGTGCAGTACGGTGGACAGATGGTACCGGTGCGACCTTCGTCGAATGCAGCACTGGAGTACTGACCGGCACGTTAGTCAAAAATGCCGGCGCTTCTGTCTTCATAACCATCGAAAGCGCCACCTTCACGAGCGCGGGACTCCAGTGCTCGGGATTCAACGGCGCCGGTTTGACGACGGTCCAGGCCAACATCGGAAACGGCATCCCGTGGTGCATCTTCTCCAATCAAGCCTCGAACGACGATGAATTCAAGCTCGACGGTGGAAGCTGCAGTGAAGCGCCGCGAACGACCACATTCGTGCTCGAAACGGCGGCGTGGGGTGCCTGTAAGTATGAAAAAGAAGCTGGGGCGACGCGTATCTCCGGATCCTATTTCACAGATACAGCGATACATGCCAATTCAGATGCCGTGCTTCAGGTGCCAGGGTCGAAATTCAAAAGAGAGGCGGGCTCCAATGTTAACTGCCCACCCGAAACCTTTCTCGACATGACCATGACATTTGAGACAAACGCCAGCATGAAAGAACCGCTCTACTTTTCTTAGTCTCCACCAGAGTGGGCGGGGCGGCTCGAAAGCACCCCCGCCCGCACCAGATCAGGCGTCAGGAACCAGTCGTGCGAAGTAGCCCCACCCAGGCCCGCAGGCCTCGACCAGCTCCAAGCCTGCTTCGGCTCCAAGTCGTTGGAGGTTGCGGCGCGAGGTGAAGTGCGGATCACCGAAAAGCTCGCCCACCACGAGGCGGCCGCTCGGTTTGAGGACGCGGCGGATCTCGCGGAGGGCGGCAGCGCGGTCGGGGATCTCACCCAGAACCGCGGTGAGAATGACGGCGTCGATCGAGGCGTCCTCATAAGGGAGCTGGGTCGCGTCGCCCTGAGTCGCAGTGAGATTGGTGAGTCCGCGATCAGCGGCGGCTCGCATGGTGTGGTCGAGGAACTTCTGCTGCAGGTCGAACAGCTCCAGCGTTCCCTCCGGGACCCAGCTGGCGAGGTCGCAGCTGTAGTAGCCGGTGCCGACGCCGAGCTCCAGCAGGCGCTCGCCCGGCTTCGGGCGCAGCACTTCCCGCAGCCGCTCGCGGGTGATGAACGGGTGCGGGGCTTCGACCCAGAAGCGCTGGCCGTAGGGGCAGGCGGAGGGGTTCTTGCGCCACCAGAGGGCAGCGGCCAGGGTCGCGGCGGCTGCCGCGCCCAGCAGGTGCCGCGGTCGCATCGCTTCAGCCGGCGCCGAGGCCGAAGCCGACCCGGTGCTCGCCGGACTCGACCCGGAGGAACTGGACCTTGCCGAGGTAGAGGGCGATCGTCCCGTCCTCGGTCGGGAGGTCGTACCAGCCGCCCTGCTCGACCCGCGCCCGCAGGTCTTTGACGTCGTTCTCGGTGAGGCGGGTGGAGATCACCTGGCCGCCCTCGAAGCCGATCTCGACTCGCTGCGCGTCTGCCATCAGTGACCTCCTGCGGGTTCGACGATCTCGGTCAGGACCCCGCCAGTCGAGCGGGGATGAAGGAAGGCGACGCGGCTGTCGCGGATGCCGACCCGCGGCTCGGAGTCGATCAATCGCAGCCCGGCCGCACCGAGCTTCTCCAGGGTGGCGTCGATGTCGTCGACCGCGTAGGCGACGTGGTGGAGGCCGGGGCCGTTCTTGGCCATGTACTTGCCGACGGGGGTGTCGGGACCGAGCGGCGCCAGCAGCTCGACGTGGCCCTCGCCCACGTCGAGCAGGACCGCCTCGACGCCCTGCGACTCCACCGTCTCGCGATGGGCGAGCTCCATCTCGAAGCTGCTTTCGTAGAGCGAGATCGCGGCGTCGATGTCCTCGACGGCGACTCCGATGTGGTCGATGCGGCCAAACACGAGGGCGGAGTCTATGCAGCCTCGGCCTGGAGGATCTCCTCCAGCGCCGCGACGGCGACCTCGAGCTGCTCGGGGGTCGGCTCCTTCGTCGCCCAGCGGCGCTGGATCTCGCGGCCGGGGGTGTGGAAGGCCTCAGCCAAGCCGTCGCCGTGGTGGCGGTCGCTCCAGGCGAACATCTCGACCGCGATCGAGGCGCCGGCGAGGGCGACCGCCCCGCGGGCGGCGTTGCTCGGTTTCTCTACCAGCCGCTCCAGCAACAGGGTGCCACCGGTGGAGAGGAGCATCATCGGGACGATCAAGTTCGAGCCGCAGCGGTCGTGCTCTTTCGGCACCGAGGCGACGTCGGCGACGATCCCGCGCTCGTATGCGGCGATCGTCTTGTGCTCGGCGCCGTGGTAGGCGGCGAGGTTGCGGTCGGCCAGCGCGACTAACGCCGGCACTGCCCCAATCGCCTGCACCAGGCCCTCGCGCAGCGCCGTCGCCGCGGTCCGCTTGCGGAGGATCGAGGTGGCGACGATCGTCGCCGCAGCCGCGGCCAGCACCCGGCCGTCCTCGAACGGGACCCGCGCCGCGGGCAGCCGCCGGCGCGCCAGCGGCACCACCAGCATCGCCTCCGCCAGTTTCACCGGGCCGCGCAGACCGGGCAGTTTCGCGACCAGGGCGGGTGCCAGTTCCGGCTTGCGCTCGGAGGCGACTTCGATGCTGCCGTCGGGCTTGCGCACCGCCGCCGCCCAGTGGGTCGGACCGTGGATCAACAGTCCGTTGCGAAGGGCCATGCCGCCAAGGCGAAGCTTCTCGGGCTGGTTCTCGGGCACGGAGTCAGGTTAGGCGATCGGCGCTGCCGCCCTCTCGGCATCGACAGATAACAAGAGGGCGCCGAGCCCAGTCCGCTCGACGCCCTCGTTCCCCCTGTTGGTGCAACAGGCCCGGCCGGAGGCCCCCAGTCCTGGCTTCCTGGCCGGGGTGTCGGCTCTCCCTGGCTTAGCTTGGGAGTCCGGCTTTATAAACACCACCGGGGTACTGGAAGTTGCGCCGTTGCTTTACGGGTTGTCTAATTGTTTTCTAAGCGCCTGCGCGCGCCGGCGCAGCTCCTCCTCGAAGCCACGACCGGTCGGCTCGTAGAAGCGGCGACCCTGGAGCTCCTCGGGCAGCAGCGGCTGGTCGCTGACCCCGCCCGGCTCATCGTGCGGGTAGCGGTAGCCCTCGCCGCGGCCGAGCGCGGCGGCGCCGGGGTAGTGGGCGTCGCGGAGGTAATCCGGTGGCGTCTTGGCCCCGTGGGCGCGAACCTCGGCGCGGGCGGCGGCGAGGCCCTTATGGGAGGCATTGGACTTCGGGGCGAGGGCGAGGTAGACGGCGGCCTGGGCGAGGTTGAGCGCGCACTCCGGCAGGCCGACCCGGTCGACCGCCCGCGCCGCCGCGTCGGCGACCAGCAGCGCCTGCGGGTCGGCGTTGCCGACGTCCTCGGAGGCGAGGATGACCATCCGCCGGGCGATGAAGCGCGGGTCCTCTCCCCCCTCCAGCATCACCGCCAGGTAGTAGAGCGAGGCGTCGACGTCGGAGCCACGGGTCGCCTTGATCCAGGCGGAGATGAAGTCGTAGTGGCGGTCGCCCTGGCGGTCATAGTCGATCGCCTTGCGCTGCAGCGCGTCTTCGACCGCGGCGACGTCGACCGCAGCCGACTTCGACCCCACCCCGCTGGGGTCAATCTCGGCTACGCGTTCGACCGCCCGCTCCAGCGCCGAGAGGGCGACCCGGGCGTCGCCGCCGCTGCGGGTCGCCAGCATCTCCAGCGCCTCGGGCGTCACCTCGGGGGGGTCGGCGATCCCCCGCTCGGCATCGCCGAGCGCCCGCCGCAGCAGCTCTTCCACCTGCGCGGGCTCCAACGGCCGCAGCTCGTAGACCTGGGCGCGGGAGAGCAGGGCCGAGTTGACCTCGAAGTAGGGGTTCTCAGTCGTCGCCCCGATCAGCGTCAGCGTCCCGTCCTCGACCGCCGGCAGCAGCGCGTCCTGCTGGGCCTTGTTGAAGCGGTGGATCTCGTCGAGGAAGAGGATCGTCGGCCGCCCGCTTGCCCGCCGCCGCTCCCGCGCCCGCTCGATCACCGCCCGGATCTCCGCTTTGCCGGCGTTCACCGCCGACTCCTCCTCAAAAGCCCCCTGCGCCCCACTCGCCGCGATCCGCGCCAGCGTCGTCTTCCCCGCCCCGGGAGGCCCGTAGAGGATCGCGCTGTGCGGCCTGCCGCTCTCAATCGCCGTCCGCAGCGCCGACCCCTCCCCGAGCACATGCTCCTGCCCGATGACCTCGTCGAGAGTGCGCGGGCGCATGCGGACGGCGAGGGGGGCGTCGGGCGGAACGCCCGCAGGCGCGCTCGACGGCTCGGAAGCCGAGGTGTCCCCCGTATCGAAGAGTTGGTCGGCCACTATGGCCGTTAAGGCTAAGCCGAGACCGGCTGATCCGACGGATGCCGCGTTTCGAGGCGGGCGCCGCCAGTGGGCTCAGGGACGATCAGCAGCTCCTGCCCGTCGTCGTAGACGAGCAGGACAGCGTCTCCTTCAAGCAGCGCTTCGGTCGCCATCTTGTCGCGCCGAGGGTTGTCGGCCGCGACCAGGTGCATCGGACTGGGATACGTATCGAGTTCAGGGGAAGTCCACAGTACGTCGAATCGCCGGGATGCCGCGTCTTCTCGTATCGAACTCACGATCTCCGCCATTGCCTCACGATCTCCTCGGTTCTATTGCGGGCTTCGAAGGTGGCCACCGCCATCGCTTCGTTGATCGAATTGAACTTCCGAATCTCCGGCTTCTGCTTGCCTTCGATGCGGGTGTATTCATGCACGTGATGCTCATGCACATCATCGGCGTTGTCCCATAGCCGCACCGTTTGCCAAGCCCCTTCCTCCTCCACCTCAACGGTGACGGCGTAGGTGTAGGGGGGCGGCGGCTCGCTGCGGCGGTAGCGGACACGGATTTGGGGCTCGTCCTGGTCGAAGACGACTTCTCGTTCGGTGGCGATCACCCCCTCCCAAGGGTGTGGAGCCGTCTCTTCTCCCCCCTCTGCGCGCGTACAATCGCCCAATATGGAGAGCGCAACGGCAGTTCAGACGGCCCCGTCCACCTCGACCCTCGAGTCGTTCAACCCGGCGACCGGCGAGCTGGTCGGCACGGTGCCGACGATCGTCCCCGAGGAAGTGCAGGGGATCGTCGACGAAGTGGCGCGGATCCAACCGGCCTGGGCGGAGCTGCCGGCGAAGACGCGGGCCCAGTACATGCTGCGGGCCGCCGAGGCGCTGCTCGATGACATCGACGAGATCGCCGAGCTGCTGACCCGCGAGCAGGGCAAGCCGCGGGCCGAGAGCTACACGATGGAGCTGCTGCCGACCGTCGACGCACTGCACTGGTGCGCGAAGCAGGGCCCGAAGATCCTCGCCGACGAGAAGATCCCGATGACCCAGGCCTTCACGCTCTCCAAGAAAGGCCGTTTCAGCTACGAGCCGATCGGCGTCGTCGGCGTGATCGCGCCCTGGAACTACCCCTGGTCGATCCCCTTCGGCGAGGTCGCGATCGCGCTGATGGCCGGCAACGGCGTCGTCCTCAAGCCGGCGAGCCTGACCCCGCTGCTGGGCGAGCGGATCGCCAAGGTCTTCGAGAAGGGCGGCCTCCCCGAGGGCCTGGTCAGGGTCGTCCACGGTGGCGGCCGGATCGGCGACGCGCTCTGCCGCTCCAGCGTCGGCAAGGTCTTCTTCACCGGCTCGGTCGACGTCGGCCGCAAGGTCGGCGAGGTCTGCGCCGCCGACCTCAAGGGCTCGGTGCTCGAGCTCGGCGGCAAGGACCCGATGATCGTCTGCTCCGACGCCGACCTCGACAACGCCGTCTCCGGCGCTGTCTGGGGCGGCTTCGCCAACGCCGGCCAGACCTGCTCGGGGATCGAGCGCGTCTACGTGATGCGCGACGTCGCCGACCGCTTCGTCGAGGGCGTCGTCCGGGAGGCGGAGAAGCTGCGGCTCGGCGACCCGATCGAGTGGGAGACCGAGATCGGCCCGATGACCTCCGAGGAGCAGTACGGGATCGTCTGCGAGTTGATCGAGGACGCCGTCGCCTCCGGCGCGACCAAGCGCTGCGGCGGCCCGATCGACCCGCCTGGGCTCGAGGCCGGCCGCTACATCGCCCCCACCGTCCTCACCGGCGTCACCCACGAGATGCGGATCATGCGCGAGGAGATCTTCGGCCCGGTCCTGCCGATCGTCGTCGTCGACTCCGAGCAGGAGGCGATCGACCTCGCCAACGACTCCGAATTCGGCCTCGGCGCCTCGGTCTGGACCAAGGACCGCCAGCGTGGCGCCCGGATCGCCCGGCGGATCGAGTCGGGGATGGTCTGGGTCAACGACCACTCCTTCTCCCACGGCGCCTGCCAGTGCGCCTGGGGCGGGGTCAAGGACTCCGGCCTCGGCCGCTCGCACTCCAAATTCGGCTTCTACGAGTGCGTCAACATCAAGACCAACGCCTGGGAGCCCGGCCTCACCCGCGACTTCTGGTGGCACCCCTACGACGAAACCCTCGGCGAGGCGGTCAAAGCCTCGGCGAAGATCCTCTACGGCAAGGGCGAGACCCGGACCAAGGCCCTGCGCGAAGGTGCGGCGCCGCTGCTGAAGATCGGGCGCCGCACCATGCGAAAGCGGCGGTAGCTCAGCCGCCGGCGATTTCGACCGTCTTGGAGACGGCACCGAGGCACTTGTAGATCGTCCCGGCGGTTCCCTGCGTCACCGGCTTCACTTCGGCGAAGACCTTGGCCGGAATCTTGATGTTTTCGTTCAGCTCTTCGAGGTCGGCCTTCCAGTTGCCGTTGGGCTTGGTTTCAACCCGGCTGAGGACGCCGTTCCCCTTCTGCTTGAGGACGACGGTCCGCTCCTCGACGCAGTTGGCGTTGGCGGCTTTGACCTTGCCCTGGTAACCGGCAGCGCCGATCGTGATCGTCGACTTGATCGAGACCGTCTGGCCTGGAGTGTCAGCGGAGACGGTGGACGCCGTCAGGGCGAGCACGGCGATCAGGGTCGAGAAGAGGGCGAGGTGACTGGTTTTGTTCATCAATTCCTCCATGTCGGGAACGGAAGCGCCCCGGCGAAATTGCCGCGGCAGCCTAAGCGAAGCCGCAGCGCCTTTGCTTCGCCCGTGGTGCGGAAGGCAATCCAGATGAAGCGATCGCTGCTATGGAATCCGAGCTGCTAATGCTCCCGGGCATGAGGATCTTGGTTACCGGAAGCTCCGGGCACCTAGGCGAGGCCCTAGTTCGAGCCTTTCAGGATGATGGCATGGAGGTGGTCGGGTTCGACCTGGTTGCGTCTCCCAGCACGAACATAGTCGGCTCGATCGAGGATCGTGCTCTCGTACGGCGCAGTCTGGAAGGCGTAGATGGGGTCGTCCACACGGCCACGCTGCACAAGCCGCATGTCGGCACCCACGATCGTCAGGCATTCATCGACACCAACGTTTCCGGGACGCTCAGCCTTCTCGAGGAGGCGGTTGCCGCCGGAATCCGCCGCTTCGTATTCACGAGTTCGACGAGCGCGTTTGGCAACGCCCTTATGTCGGCTGACACCGAACCGGCAAAATGGGTCACCGAGGAGGTAACGCCGATCCCCCGCAACATCTATGGAGTGACCAAGCTTGCGGCCGAGGATCTATGCGAGCTGATGCACCGTGACCATGGCCTCCCGTGTCTGATTCTCCGCACCTCGCGCTTCTTCCCGGAGGCTGACGATCGCGCTGACTTTCGTGCAGCTTTCGACGATCTCAATCTCAAGGTCAATGAGCTTCTATACCGCAGGGTTGATCTGGAGGATGCCGTGGCAGCACACAAGTGCGCACTTCACCGAGCGCCGGATATTGGATTCGGCCGCTACATCGTCAGCGCCACGACGCCATTTTCCTGCGACGACCTCGGCGCACTCCGCCTGGATGCGCCTGCAGTTGTCAAACGTCGATTCCCCGACTATGAGGCGATATACGCCGAACGGGGATGGAAATTGCTACCGACCATCGAGCGGATCTATGTCAATGACCGCGCCAGATCTGATCTAGCGTGGGTTCCCATCTACGATTTTCGTCGCGCGCTAGGTCGGCTTGCCGAAGGACTGGATCCACGCAGTCCAATCTCAATCGCTGTAGGCGAAAAGGGTTACCACGGTGGCTCCTCGGGCGACCTTGGCGCACGCCGTCGGTAAGAGTCCGGCCTCTTCAGTCTGACCCAGGTTCGGGGGCGAGCCCCTGAACCAACAGTGCCAAGCAGCGGGGTCGGGACTGAGGAATTGGAACAATGGGGGGGCTCGCAATCTTGCGAGCCCCCACGTGACGATCGACTCAGACGTAGTCTATGAACGTGTTGTAACCGAGGTATCCCTTAAACGAGATCGATACCGAAGGCTCGCAGAAGGTGATATCCCCTTTCACGTATTTGAGTTCGACGTTAGAGAATTTTGCGACGTATGGGTAACCTTGACTTTCTTCTCCGCTGTACGCTTCCATCGCCATGTGCACAACCCCACTGGCGGCGTAGGTACAGTCGACCTGGTAGTTCAACCCGGGTGACACGAAGCATTTAAAGCCAATGGTCAGGGGCGATTCTGAGCTGCCGATCGAGGTACTTCCCCATCCGACAAAGCCAGGTGAGCCGAGGGCTTCCAACCTATTGCTGGTTGCACCCCAAGAAGTGCTCGTGCAAGAGGCTTTGTTCAGAGTGCATTCACCTATTTGACCCGCACCTTTTGCATATGGACCTTTTTCGTTCAAGGTCTGTGACCCTATGACCGCTTCCCCGCAGCTCAGTTCGCCGAGCGATTTTTTGCCGACCAAAGTGAACGCCCCGGGTCGATAGCGCTGAAAGTAGCTGACCGTAGTTTCTTTAGGCCAGACGCTGCCTGCCGGGCATGGTGCAACTTCTACTTTGCAGAGCACCGTCGAGGCCGAGGCCGAGGCCGTACCCGCCGTCGCACTTAATGCGATCACCGATAGCATTGCCGCGGCTATTACACATAGCTTCTTCACTTATACCTCCCACTGCCTCCTCCTATTGAGAAGAGGCTACGAAATCGATAGTGCCTTTAGGCAATCAGAGTAGGTACAAGTTGGGCGCTGTCAATATGCAACTCCGAGCACATGACCAGGTGTCACATTGGCATGCTTGGAGAGCGTGAGATCTGCAACCGATGAGGTTCCGACGGAAACCATGACTTATCCGCGGCCGCACTTGACACCGATGAATGGGTTAGAGACTCGCTCAATACCGTTCTGGCTGCGGAATTCGAAGGTGGCCCTGCGGCGATGGCGGCAGATGTCGAGTGAGTTTTCGATTAGACCTTTCTTGCCGCCGAAGAAGTTGATCTGAAACCTGGTGACCGGGGCGTCGGGAACGTGGAGGAATCGAGTCCGCACCCGCGAACTTTCCGGTCCCGTCTTGACCGAGTCGATGTAGCCAACGAGGTCAATGTGGATTTGGCCGTTCAGATCGGCGACGAGGTCGGGCAATTCACGGGCGCCTCCGTTGGAGCGAAAGTAGACCGGCCCCTTCAATGGCTGTGAAAGAAGCGGGCTGGTGGCCGTGACGTGGCCGAGGATCGAGCCCTTTGGGCACTTGCCTTCTCCGAACTGAACCCGAGTACAGGGGTTGCTGATGTGAGCATTGTCGATGAACTCTCCCTCGGGCAGGACAACCACCGCAGCTTTGGTGTTGGCCTGGTGGGGCTTCTGGGTGAGAACGGCGTGGATGGAGGGATTACCGGTCCGTCGGGTGGAACCCCCGAAGCGGAGCTTCAGCTTCGGTGAATACTTGAGCTTCGCGCAGTTGACCGCCTGGAATGGAGTGGTGGGTTCCGCGATCGCCCCGTTCGCAGCGGTTACCGTGGCACTGATCTCCTTCTGGGCGCAACTGGTTGGGTTGAGGGTGAATTCTGGCCTATCGACGGTGACGCTCAGGGTTCGGTAGGAGACCGGAACGCCTTCGAGGATCTGGGGCAAGGGGTCGGTCCTGACGGTCGCCAGGGCGGTTTCGGGGTCGACGTAGATCGCCGAGCGAGTGACCACAGTGCCGAGGTTGAAGGGCCCCGCTTGGGCAGGGACCACCGCGACCACCGAGTAGGGGGCGCCCTTATAGGGGCCGGCGAGGTAGACGGCGGTCGGGGCCTTGCCGGGCTGCGGGATCCAGAGGGGCGCCCCGCCTACTCCCGCGGCAGCAGCCACTGAGCCGATCTTCGAGCCGGCGGAGCAAGCGCCCGATCCGGCATCGGCGTCTGAACAGAGGGGGACGCCGCCAAGTTTGGCCAGGAGGCCCTGGGGCAGGTGCAGGGCTACGGCCTGTGGGTTAGCTTCACCGTCCTTGCGGGTCAGGGTGAAGCTGAACGGGGAGAAGCGGCCACCGAAAGACGTCTCAGTTCCCGCCGAGAGCTTCGGGCTGAAACCTCCCTTGCCGCAGCCGGAAGTGATTTGCATCGGACTCGTCCCGTCGACAGCCGGTCCTCCTGACCAGGGCACGAACGAGTAGCGGGCCTGGAAGGTGCCGCATTGGTCGGGCGTGGAGACGGGTGCCCTGGGCCCGCCGAAGAAGTGGAAGCGGAACTCCGAGAACGGGACCTGCGGGTTGCCGCCGATGGCGGGGATACCAGCGACGATCGCGCTGACCTGGCCGGTGGTGTGATCGGCCTTGATTTCGGCCGGCAGCTTCAGGTGCACGCCCTCTTCGTCGGTGACGATCCAGGCGCGGAAGAGATTGCCGGGTTCGGGCGTACGCTGGTAGACCCCGCCGTGCAGGGTGTGTTCGAGCGCCGGCACGTCGACTTCGACCGAGCCGATCTTCGCCCCGGCGGGGCAGTTGGCGACCACGTTAAGGCCAAAGCCGACCTGGTCGGAGCTGCAAGCTTCGAGTCCGTCGCCGGCTGCCGAGTTGATCGCAAAGCCCTGCGGCAGGGTCACCGTTGCCGAGCGCAGGGTCGAGGTCGACCGCCCCTGGGGGGTTTCGTCCTGGGGGACGGTGAGCGTCGCGTCGATCCCGGTCGGGGCAGCCGCTTCGGGGTTGGTCGGGGTGATCGTGAATTTGGGTTCGAAGCTGAGTTTGCCGCAGCCGGTGATCTGCGGGAAGTCGGCGGTCTTGCTCGAGGGCCGATCGGGCAGCTGGTAGCTGCGCGCGGTCACAGTGATCTGGCGCTGCAGACTGCAATCGGTCGGGTTGGAGAGGAAGGGGGCTTCGGGCAGGCCCGATTCGCGGCCCCCTGCCGGCAGTTCGCCGTGAACGCCTTCGTCGGGGGTCAGCCGTTCGGCATCGTGGGAGTGCGCGGCCGGCACCCCCCAGAGCGTCGTCGACGCTTCAAGGAGTTCGGCTGCTGAGGGCGCCCCTTCGATCGAGGCCACGAGGCTGTAGTCCGTCGGGTCGACACGAACGTTGATGAAGGCGGGGTAGAGCGCGGCGAAGAAGCCGAAACGGGCGACAATGTCCCCACCGGGGGGGGTCATGTTGTAGATCGGCTCGGTGATCGTTTTGAACAGCGGGCTCGCGACCCGGATCTGGGTCGCCCCCACCTGAGAGGCAATCGGGCATTCGCTTTTCGGCGGTTCGTTGCCGAGCTGGGCGACCGTGCAGCGCGGGATTCCCTGCGGGTTGCCGATCATTCCCGGCGGCAGGTGGACTTCGACGTCGCGGGTCAGGGCGAAGGGTTTACCGCCCTGGTCGCTCAGCTTGAAGAAGGTGGTGAAGTCGGCGTGGGCGCCGGCCTGCAGGGAGGACAGCGAAGCCGAGACCGCTTCGACTTCATAGCGTTCGAATTCGTCGGCGGCACCTGCCGAGCCAGCTCCGAGCGCCAGCGCCAAGGTCAGGGCCAGCGCGCCGAGCGCAAGTGCCTTCATCGTGAAGCGCCTCACTTGCCCGCCCCCCTGTTCTTGCCGGCTTTACCTTTGTGGTGCTTATGGTGCTGCTTCTTCTTCACGCAGACGGTCTTGCCGTGGCGGCGGACCTTGCGCTTGCCCTTGGGGCAGTGCTTGTTGGCCTGCACGTTGCCGGAGGGCCCGCTGACCTGACTGCCGAGGTTCGGGGTTGCCGGCGCCGGGCTTATCCCCGGCCGGCAGCCTTCGCCCTGGCATTCTTCCGATGCCGGTTCGGCGAAGCCGCCACCGACGCGAGCGTCGTAGATCGAGGGCGTTTCTTCAGCATCGCGGCCCAGCAGGACGTCGGAGGTGCGGAAGAAGACGTCGTCGCCCGAGTCGCTCGAGCCGTAGAGGTAGTCGATCCGCAGGCTGTGGCCGGAGGAAACGAGATAGAGGCAGCCGCCTGCCCGATTGCAGCTGCCGACGCCCTGGGCCTCCCACTCATAGACGTCCTGGAGGCCGTCGACGTCGGCGGGGACCAGCGCTTCGTCGGACTGGAAGAAGGCGCGGCGGCCGTCGGAGCGCAGGTTGCCCGCGAGGCCGTAGGCGGTTAACGGCTCGGGTTCGAAGGCCTGGGTGCTGATCGACTGCAGGTTGGCGTCGCTCGAGGCCGGAGCCAGGGTCGGGTTGCAGGAGAGGCAGTCGAGCTCGCCGGCGGCCGCGTCGTAGCGATAGACCTCGGCCTCTCCTTCGGGGTCATAGCCACCTTTACCGTTCAGCGCCGCCCGGGACTCGAACAGCAGGGTGTTGCCGTCGGGGGTGGTGCGGGAGGTCTCGGCGGCGAGGTTGCCGCGGCCGACGACCGTGGTCCACAGGGCAAGGCCGCGTAGCGGCGAGTTGTCGCTGGGGTTCCGTTCGGCCACCATGTCTTCTTCGGTGACGATGCCGACGAAGCCGATCGCGCCTTCCTGGGAGCGATAGAGGTTAGCTTTTCCGCCCACCGCGAATTCGCCGTTGGGGTTCGCTTCGGGCGTGAGTTTGGTGGAGGCGACAAAATAGGCGGTGCCGCCATCGGCGGAGACGTTGACCGGGGTGACCGCCACGGTCGAGAAGGCGGTGCGTTCGCCGGTCGTGGCGTCGAGGCGCCAGAGGCGGCCGCCTTGCAGGTAAAAGACGCGGCTGCCGCCTTCGGCGATGCCTGCGAAAGTTACGCCTTCTCCGACTTCGTAGGTTTCTTCGTTGTTGTAGCGCAAGAAGAGCGCCGTGCCAATCTTGAAGGCGACGCCGCGGCCGTCGAGGGACGCTCCGATGTAGGTAGCGTTTTCACCCGATTTGGGGGTGGCGTTGCCAGGTAGCAGCGAGACGACGTGGGTGACTTCGTCGGCGGTGCGGTCATAGACCGCCGTGGTGCCTTTAGGCGGAGCGTCTGGCTCGAGCTGAATCGCGGGACCAGGATGGTCCAGGACGTTCTCGGGAATCCAGAAGACCATGTGGGTGCCGCCTTCGCTGATCAGGACACCCTGGGCCTGCGGGTCGCTGGCGAGGCTGCCCCTGCCGACCAAGGCCGAGTGACCGTCGGGGTAGCGGACGTAGGTGGTCGGTTCGGTGATCACCGCGCTGCCCCGGGCTCCCCCCGTGGTCCAGAACGAGTAGCCCTGGTCGGGCGAGTTACTGCCCGGCAATAGCGCTGCCGATTCGCTGCCCGAGGGGCCGGCGAGTTGGGTACTCCAGCCGCCTTCGTTGCGGGTCGCAAGGTAGGGGTCGCCGAAAAGCGAGCCGGTGCCTTCGTTGCCGGGGATCAAACCGCCTTCGATCACGAAGGAGAGCGCTCCGCCGGAGGGCGAGGCCTTGCGGGCGGCGAAGAAGGCGCCGGTATGGGTGAGGCCGAGGGGAGAGCGAGCGTTGGTATCGGGCGGGGTGACCAGCTCGTAGACTCGGCAGTCGGACAGGAGCGCCGAGGGTCCTCCCCGCAGCCCTTCGTTCGGGCAGGGTGGGGAGGCTTCGGCTGCCGGGAAGGTGGCGAACCGACCTTCGCCTTCGCCTTCGCCTTCTTCGTTTTCGGCGACCACGCGGAAGCGGTAGGTGGTGCCAGGCGCGAGACCCTCGGCCGCAACCACCACCTCGATCGGCGTCGTGCCGGCCGGGGTCTCCCCTTCTCCCGCCACCTTGGCGCCGGTGAAGCTGTTGACCGCCGCTTCATATTCTGCTTCGCTCAAGTATTCGAAGGTGTAGCGAGTGTCGAGACCAGAGGGAATGATCGAAGCTTTCAATTCTGCTTCGGTTTCGCTGACGTTCGAGAAGGAGGTCGATTCGACTTCTGGTTCGCCTGCGGTCGAGGGGCCGAAGGCGTAGGAGTGGCCAATTCCGCTGAGGTCAGAGGGGACGAAGAGATAGTGCGGTTCTCCGGGTTCGAGCAGCCCTCCGTTGGGGCTGTTGGCACCATTGTCAACGTGGATCTGGGTGAGAAAGGTGTACTTGAAACCGTGTTCGATCGTCGCTAGGTATTCGCAGTTCTGGCCGAATTCGTAGACCCTTTTCGCGACGCCGTCGTAAACGAAGAAGTGGCCGTTGCCTTCGTCGGCTGCCACCGAGAAGTAGCTGGACTGAAATTTCCCCCCGGGCACGTCCGATTCTTCAACGGTGCAGGGCAACAAATTGTGAGGAGCGGCCAATTCGAAGACCTTGACTAACTTCGTGATCGGTTCCCCCTGCCAGGTGGTCGCGTAGACACGGTTGTGGGCGGCGTCAACGGCGATCCCGACCGGTTCTCCCTGTAGCTGCCCCCCTCCGAAGGATCCGACTTCTTCGTTTTCTTCGGCCGCCGATTTGTACTCGGTGATCTGCGAGCTCGACTTGCGGAAGAGGTGGTCGTTGAGCGGGTTGATCGCCAGCCCGCTTTCGGCTCCTTCCGTTTTCAACAGGGCGGTCGGCGGGTTGCCGTATTCGATTTCTCCAGTGGCCGGTTCGTAGAGCGTAGGTTTGTAGCGGACCAGGGTTTCTTCCAGCGCGCGGGAGCGGTTGGACACGTAGAGGTTGCCTTCGCTGTCCACGGCGAGGGCGCCGGGTCCTGATTCGTCGGTGACTTCGGTGATGAAGTGACCCGAGGAATCGAAGAGGTCGATCCTTGCATTGGCGCCTCCGACTGCAATGGTCGGGCTGGAGACGTAGACGTTGCCGTAAGAGTCGGTGGTGATCGCGGTGGGGGTTTCGAACGATTTCGCCGGGTGTTCGCCGCCCGGGCAACCAGGATCCGGGATCGGGTCAAGGGCCGAAACGCTGCAGTCTCCGGTAAGAGAAAGCACCGGATCGAAGGCGAGACCTTGCGCGGCGACCGGAGCTAGGCATCCAAGAAGGGTCAGAACTCCAGCCACCAGCACCGCACCGACGCCACGTGATGGCGTCGAAATTGCCTTCATGATCTTCATGTTTCGCGTCCTATCGCCTCGGTTTGATGGTCCGCCACGCACCGGCCTGCCGGCACCGGTGCGTGGCGGGTGTAGTGGCCTTATTTAGCCGTCACCGCGTAGGTGCCCTTGGCCCTGGATCCAGGTTCGATCGAAAACAAACCGAAGACTGCACCGGAGACATAGGTCGCATCGAAGAATTCGACGCCGAATCCACGGCTGATATTGGGATTATTTTCCGCCTCATACACACAAACGACGCCCGGAGCGGCGGTCGGCGAGTTGACGGAGCCGCCTGGACAGTTGACTTCATCCGTTTCGGAACCCCGAAGGAAGATGATCTTTTCGGGAGCCTCAGCGAGTTCTATGTTGAAAGAGAGCGGAACGATCGTGGCCTCGATCTTCTTCCCTTCAGGATTTCCTTCTTCGACGTAAGGTCCGTGAAATACGTACGCCCATACGCCCGTCTCCGACTCCCCCGAAGGAAGCGTTCCGCCAGCCGTCCAAGGGCTGCCTTCAGGACCCTGGATGCCCTGTTTGCCTTGCGGCCCTTCTTTACCTGCGGCGCCTTCTTTGCCTTGGGGGCCCGTCGCGCCAGCATCGCCCTTCGGACCGGTGGCACCGGGCGCCCCTGGCTTACCCGCGTACTTCTTGGCGATCTTTTCGACTTCCTTCTTCTGCTTGCCGGTCAGCGCGCCCTTGGCTGCCAACGCAGTTCCTCCCAGGGCAGCTATAAGGGCAACGCAGGCGACTATTAGCCCGGCAGTGCCGAACGGCTCGCGCACCGCGCGGATTGGATGCCTGAGACGATTCATATCTTCTCCTTCTGACCGCCGGCTTCCCAGAGTCGACGGATTGGTGTGGCTTTAGGGTGGCCAGGCTCTTTCCTGAGGGCACTGACGCCGGGTGTCGCTTCGACGGCGTTTGCCGTCCGAGGGCGCTGAAGCTGGTGGCAGCTTCCGCGAGCCGGGATTACCCGGCTTCTGCCGGCGCTCGTCGCTGACGAGGGCCGGATGAGTTTGTTCAAGTGCTTGTTCATAGTTCGGAGGCACCGCAGCCCGCCCCCGCGGGGGCGTCGCCGAGTCCCTTTCTCTCTGTCCCTGCCGACCCCCCTGGTCGACGTGGATCAATGTAGCGGATTTTGAAGGCGGCGTCTATAGAAAGGTAGAACACCGTGTCGGAAGCAGAGTAGCGGCGGCTGGAGTCGAGCAAATGATCGGCTTCTAGCTCGGCGTGTCGCATCGGGTCATGCCCGCGACGTCGAGTGCTGCTTCCAACTCCTGGCGGCAGGCACTGAGAGGGCGGCCCAGGCGGTCTTCGGCCGTCCGCAGTCGGGAGGTGACGGTCTGACGGGCGACCCCGAGCATTGCGGCGGCTGAAGAGATGCTGCAGGCCGCGGTGAAGTAGGCCTTGAGAGTGTCCTGGAGGATCCGACCGCCGCCACGGCCAGCTGCCAGCGGAACGATGAAAGAGTCACGGAGGTAGGCGACGAGGTCCTCGTCGCCGAGAAAGGCCGTGAGCAATGCGACTTTGTTGTAGGAGGCGAATCGGAGCCCTCCTTGGATCGCGACGCTGAGGGCCGAGCTTGCCTGCCGGTGACTCATCCTCCAGCCGGCGAGCCCGTGGCCGGGGGCACCACAGGCAACCGCCGTTTCCTCAGGCCAACCGAGGCCTTCTATTCTGGCGATCTCCTCCGCACAGAAGGAACGCCGTCCACCGAGCCAGGCCCATGCCCACTTATCTTCATTCCGGGCTAGTAGGAGCTGGCGGTCCAGTACTCCTCGCAGCGAGGCCAAGGCACCGTGGGCATCGCTGCCCAAAGCCACGAGGGCAACATGGTGCGCTTCGAATTCATAGCCGAGCCCGCTTGTCTCGAGCTGCTCGCCGGCCAGCAAGCGCCGCAAGAGACGGCATCGGCGCTGTTCGGGACTCTCGCGTTCAACATCGGTTTCGCACGCGTGTTCCTCGCTGACGGCCTCGAGGATGCGGTCATAGCGCTTCGCGACCGCCTCGAGGGTTTCCTTCAGCTCGGTGAGACTGATGTTCGATGCCGCTGCCTCGTCGATCACGCTCTCCGCGAAGAGACTGTGGCCGGCGGCATAACGACGCAACACCGCATCGAGGCCGACGCCGCTCCGCGCCGCCAGGCGCGCCTGTACGAGCAGCTCGACAGGCACCGAGGCAGGCTCGCCGCCGAGGTCGGTGAGCGCAGCGAGCCCGTAGTCGAATGCGGCCTGTAACGCTAGGCGAAACCCTGTGATGTAGGCAGGGTTGGAAGCGACTTGGCGATCGCCGATCGCCGTCACCCGCTCAAAGGTCGCCTCCTCGAGCTCATGACGGCGAGCACGCAGCCGCGTCTCCAAGACTGTTGATCTACGTCCCATGATCCCTGCGCTGCCCAGCTGGTGCACGAGATCTCAGCGCCTCCCATTGTCGAGCCGGCGGCCCGGCCGATCACCGATCAAGCGCTGAGGACGATTTCAGCGGAGGTCCAACCGGTCAAGGCCTCGGCATGGTGGAATCACCCCCACCATCCCTACGTACTTCAGGTCCGGCCTGCAACCTTCAAAGCAGGCTCGCGGCCGATGTAAGGGGTGAGCACGAGCTCGACGAGGTCGGGTAGCAGGTCGGGTAGGCGCTCGCCCTCCCCCGAAGCGACCTTTTCGACCAGAAGGGCCGCCAAGGCTCCGACGATGCCGTGCTCGGCGGCCTCGCTGGGCCGGCGGAGGTTCTTCGGCCGGCCCTCCCGAAAGGCGACGAGCAAACGGTCCAACAGGTCGCGGTAGCGTGCTGCCACCTCCCCCCCTGCCGCCGGCGGTGCCGCCAGCGCAAAGCGAACCAGGTCGGGGTTGGCGGCGAGTACACCCACGAGCGCCTCGAGCCGAGCCCTCACCTTGGCGTTCCAGCCGCGCTCGCCCTCAGAAGCCTCGGCCATGGTTTCCAGCAGAAACGCGGCAACCCTCTCATAGGTGTCGGCGAAGCATTCCCCCTTGGTCTTGAAGTAGCCGTAGAAGGTGCGACGTGAGACACCGGCGGCAGCGGCGATATCCGAGATGGTGGTCGCTCGATAGCCGCGCTCGGCAACGGCTGCGATCAGCCCCGCGGCAAGCCGCTCCCGCTGATTCTGGATGACGAACTCGCGCGGCAACCCATGGCGCCCAGGCGGCAAGCGCGGCAGGCCACCCTCGCCCTGCGACTGCTCGTCAGCCCCGTTCACAGTCGGCAGCCTATGCATAGAGCAGACACCCGTGCGCAAATACGAGACAGTGGCGACTCCAAATCGGACGACTGCGTGCAAAGCCCGCACGCGTTGCTCGGAGAGTTAACCCGAAATGACCAAGGCTTCCAACTTTCGCATCTCGGCCGCACCGATGATCGGCTCGAGAATCACCGGAGCGGTTTCCCCTAAGAGCTGCGATGCAGAGCGCTTCGCCGGCTTCAAAAGCCGCTGGTGTAAGAAGTAGGCAGTGCCGGCGACTGCCGCTTGCTCGAACGTCTCCGGCAGTCGGCCGGCGTGTGGATACTCGCGGCGCCCCTGCCGCAGCCAAGAGGCCGCTGCGTCGACCAGCAAGTTGTAGCGGGCGGTCGCCGCCTCGCCGGCGGTCTGGGCCTCGACGAGGACGACGCGGGCAGCCAACGGGTCCTCGACGTAGATCTCGAGCAACTTCGCAAGGGCACCGTAGGCGCGGGCCGACCAACTCATGTCGGCAGTGGATGACTCGGCCAGCCGCTCCCGTCCACCCTCGACGATGCCATCGAAGGCCGCGAGAAAGCAGTCCTCCTTGTTGTCGAAGTGCTGGTAGAAGTTGCCGACGCTGATCCGTGCAGCGGCGACGATGTGCCCGACCGTCGTCTTCTGGTAGCCGCGCTTGGCGAACACACCGGTGGCTGCAACAAGCACGCGTTCGCGCTGAAAGGAGACAAGAACCTCCCGCGAGACCTTCTCGCGCCCGACGGGCACTTTGGACAAGTGCTGAGGAAGTGAGCGCATTTGGCAAGTCTAACGACTGCGCAGCAGCTTTAAAACTAACCGACACCCCAGGTAATTTGGCATATTCTGAAGGTCTCGTCTATAGAAAGACTGCTAGCGTCTGCGATACGGCACAGGGCGGTGTATAAACCTTCGGCTTTTGGCGCCAGCTTGGGATCGATGCGAAAAGAGAGCGGGGGCGCCCAGGCACACCCCTTCACACTCCCCCGGTCGGGGGAGTCGCTGGCGCAGCGGCAGCGCCAGGACGAAGCATCCACCCGAGGAAGACTCGAGCATGCCGCGCTTACCTTGGCCGGGGAACGGGGCTACGGCTCTCTTAGCGTGCAGGCGATACTCGAGCGAACTGGGATAAACCGCACGCGTTTTTATTCGCTCTTCCCCAATAAAGAAGCTTGCTATGCAAGCGCCTATGCAGCCCTGAGCGCGTGGCTCGCAGACAAACTGCTTGGGCCTGGAAAAAGCTCGGGCAACTGGGTCGAAGGGCTGCACGGGGGGCTTGAGCGCCTCGCGGCCTTCGTTGAATCCGAGCCCGATCTCGCCCGGGGGTCGATCGCCGAGGTATACGTGGCCGGCGGCGCCGCGATGGCCAAGCGAAATGAGCACTTCCGGCGCTTCGTACACGCGATCGACCGAGCCCGAGCGGAAAGCGCTCCGTTCCTTCCAAGCCCGCCGCCGCTAACCGCAAGTTTCGTCGTCCATGCGATCGAGAGCGCAACGATTCAGGCGCTGACCGCTGACAGAGCAACGGATTTCGCCGCTTCGATCCCCGACTTCCTCTACCTCGCCGCGTCCTTCTACTTCGGCACAGAGCAAGCGGGGGTCGCCTATCGGCAGAGCAAGAATTCCGCCAAGGCCTGTGCGGCCAAGAGGTCTGACCTTTTATAGCTTGTTGTTTTCGTATTTGTAGACTGCGATCTCTATACTGGCCTTGCCTTGTGCGATCCGCTCAAGGTGTCCTCCCTTCCTGACGGTTACCCTGGCCGTCTTCGGAAGGGACAGCGGTCCTCCCCAGTTCCCCGGGGAGTGGCCTGTCGCCTCAGGCGGCCGGGATCGTGACCCCCACGACCCGGCCCCTGTGGCCTAGAACCTCAGAGACGTGCGGGCCGGTCGAGCTCGCTGACTGCTTGGGCAGCTGTTACGTAGGGCCGGATGACGAAGAACATCAGTTCCGGTATCGCTCGCTCCAGCTCCGCAGCGCTGATCGGCTCTCGTTTCCTCAATCTTCGAACGAGCAGTTCCATGACCGCTCCCACAGCGGCAACAGCAAAGCCCTGGGGAAGCCTTGCGGGCGCGTCGAGCAGCTCACGGCCCCGATCCACCAACTTCACCAGACGAGCAACGGATGCCTCGCGTTGGAGCGCCACCTCATCGCCAGCCGAGAGTGACTCGACGAAGGTGAAACGCGCCTCACTAGGATGAACATGGACCCAGCGAGCCAACTCGATTCCGAGAGCCCGAAGTCCGTCGACCCACGCTGTCTCGGCGTCGTACGCCGCTTGGCAGCGCTCCAGCAGCTGGCCGATCTGCTCTTCAAAGACCAGAGCCACGGCTTCGTCGATGCTGGAGAACGCTCGCTCGAAGTCGACAAGGGGGAGATCGGCGCTTTCGCACACCAAGGTCGGCGTGAGGCGTCCGCAACCCACATCGCAGGCCATGTCGACCATTGCCTCTCGAAGGAGCCGGTCAGTCCCCGACCGCTCGATGTCGGCCGGCAGCTTTGCCGACGGCAGCAGTCTGCCTGCCGTGCTTTTCCCCGATTTCGTTTTCACAGAATTCCCCGATGCTTCAAGTACCGCGAATGAAATTAGGACTCGGGACGGCCCGTGGTCAACTGCACGGCAAGGTCGAATGTGCTCCAGTGGTCTCCACGCGCGACCCCGAAGCCGCGGTCTCCGGCAGTTGCTTCCTAATCCGGCCACCCGGGCATCTCGAAGAGCCACAGCGCCAGCGCAGCGGTGATCAGCACTCCATCGGACGACTCCGTCCTCTTCCGGTTTCTCTCAAGGGCCGCATCAATTTCCTCGAGCCCGCGGCGCTGGATCGCGGCCAGCTCACGCCAGCCCTCCAAGTCAACTTCCGCCCCAGCACGAGCCAGCATGTAGCCGGGCCGCCAGAAGCTGCCCGCCGCCGCAGCGCTAGTTGCCTCAACGATCGCAAACCTAAAGTACTGCAGCGTAATTTTCCGAAGGTCTTCCTCACCCACCGCGCCGATCTCTTCGTCGGTCAGAAGCGGCGGATAAACCGTGCGAAAAATGCGCTCCACTGCTCCTCGCCGTCTGATTCCCCCGGTCACGACAGCGAGCCCATCGTCGACCAAGACGTCTAGTTGGTAGCGAACCCTCCGCCTAGTCTCCCCGACCTTTTCTGAAAGCTGCCGAACCGTGGCGCCGTCGGGGCGATCCGCCAGTGCGAAGAAAACCTTGCTACGGATCGGGTCGCCCATCGCGCGGACAAGTGAATCGAGGTTTCTTTCCACGGACCGGGTCAGGTCGAGTTCCTGCATGAGACGACTTTGGGGAGTCGGACACCACGCCCACTCGCCAAGCCAAGGTGGGAGGGAAAGCTAGGAACAAAGTCAGCACCAAGTCAATAGAGGGCAAAGTAAGGATTCTTCGCCCCAATTGGATGCCGCAACCGAAGAGAGGTATCAGGAGGTGAGTCGGGAGCCTCTGCTAGTTAGGTAATGCTCAGAAGAAAAATCATTACCGCAATTCTCCATATTAGGACCCAATTCGCGTGTCAGCGGGTACCTTCGCTCCCCCGGAACAGAAGAAGCGCCCCACCAATCTCAGTCGACGGACCATCTAGATCACGGTCAGCGCATGCCTCGAATATGTGCTGTACGTCTGCCAGGGCTCGCTCGTATATGGCAAGTACTTCATCTAAACCCTGTTCGTCTACTTTCCCACGAACCCGGGCCTCGAAGTGTCCCTTGCCAACGCCAAACGTACCTTCACTCACGGCAGCTCTCGCATCGGCGAGCGTCCGCTTTAGAACCTGGAAGGAAATCTCCCTCAGCTGATCCCCTGGAACCAGCTCCGCCTCGCTTTCCGAGATCCACCCCTGGGAGGAGGCCCGGTAGCGACGTTCGCGTGCGCCCCGACGCTTTGCTTCCGTGGTTATCTGGATCAGCCCTGCATTGGCAAGAGCATCGACGTGGTAGCGGATTTTCCGCTGCGGCTCGCCGAGGATTCCCGCGATCTCCCGCACGCTGAACTCTTCAGAACGCAGAACCAAGAGGTCTAAGACCCTGCCGCGGAACGGGTGCGCCATGGCCCCTGCAAGGGCCACAACCCTCTCTCGTTCCTCGTTTCCCATTCCTTGCGATCCCCGTATCAGCGGCTCCCTTGAGCCACAATCCTACCGGTCAAGCCCTCTTCAGATATGGCCTTCATTAAAGCTGTGTCTAGGGTTCTAGAAGCGCGGAACCCGCATTTGCGGGGTCTCGTCCAATAGCGGGGGCGGAGGCTCTTGTCGCCCGATCAGAGGCGGCATGGAACATCTTTGGTGAAACTCCTCTTCGGAAGCCGACGCTTCACAATCAGGGCAGATGCTGCCCTCTCCAGAGAAGGCCGAGCCCGCGATAGCCGTCGCGGGCCTGCGCCGCGACTACGGTGACCGGCCGGCGCTCGAGGGCGTTGGCTTCGAGCTGGCCGCGGGTGCGTCGCTGGTGGTCCTCGGGCAAAACGGGGCCGGGAAGACGACGCTGCTGCGGGTGCTGGCGACGCTGCTGCGGCCGAGCGGCGGCGAGGTGCGCGTGCTCGGCTGCTCGCTGCCGGACGAGGCCTGGAAGCTGCGCGGGCGGATCGGCTACCTCGGCCACGAGCCGCTGCTCTACCGCGACCTCTCCGGGCGCGAGAACCTGCGCTTCCAGGCGCGCCTGCACGGGATGCCGCGGAGCGCCGCCGAGGCCCGCATCGAGGAGCTGCTGCGGGCGGTGGGGATGGAGCGGCGGGCCGACGAGCGGGTCGCCGAGCTTTCGGCCGGGATGCGGCAGCGGCTCTCGATCTGCCGCTGCGTCCTCCACCGGCCGGAGCTGCTGCTGCTCGACGAGCCCGACTCCAACCTCGACGTCGAGGGGCGCGAGCTGGCGCGCGCGCTGATCGGCCCCGGCGCCGGCACCCGCGTCGTCGTCACCCACGACCCCGAGCGCCACCTGCCCGAGGCCGACCAGGTGCTGCGACTCGGGATCGGCGAGGCGGCGGTGGTCTCGTGACCCCCTCCCGCGCCGCCTTCGCGGCGATCCTCGCCAGGGACCTGCGCTCGGAGCTGCGGACGCTGCAGTCGCTGCCGGCGATGGCCCTGTTCAGCGTCACCACCTTCGTCATCTTCCGCTTCGGACTCGACCGCACCAGCCTCTCGGGCAGCCTCGCCGCCGGGGTGCTCTGGGCGACGCTGCTCTTCGCCGCCGTCCTCGGGATCAACCGCCTCTTCGTCGCCGAGCGCGAGGAGGGCGGCTTCGACGCGATCCGGCTGGCGCCGATCGACCGCAGCGTCCTCTTCGGCGCCAAGGTCGCGGCGCTCGTCATCTACCTGGCGGCGCTGGAGCTGGTCGCGGTGCCGATCTTCGCGGTCTTCTTCCTCGACGGAGCCGGCGGCCTCGGCCCGCTGGTCGCCGTGCTCCTGCTCGCCGACCTCGGCCTCGCCGCCACCGGCACCCTGATCTCCTCGATGGCGGTCAACTCGCGCGCCCGCGACCTGCTGGTGCCGCTGGTCCTGCTGCCGCTGGTGGTGCCGCTGATGATCGCCGCCACCGGCGCCACCGAGCCGCTGCTGGCCCTGGGCGGGCCCTCCTACCACCGCTTCGGAACCTGGCTGATGGTGCTCGGCCTATACGATTTGATCTTCGGCCTGGTCGGCTACGCCGTCTTCGACTTCCTCCTCGAGGACTGACCGGGCACCACCCGTCTCACCTCATCTTCCGAGCATGTACGGCAAAGGACTCAAGCCCCTCTCGATCGCCACCGTGGCGATGCTCGCGGTGTCGCTCTCGCTCGTCTTCTTCTACGCGCCGCTCGACGCCGACCAGGGCTTCATCCAGAAGATCTTCTACGTCCACGTGCCACTGGCGATCGTCGCGCTCGTCGGCTTCATCATCGGCGGCATCTTCGCGATCGCCCACCTGCGCACCAACAACCGCAAGTGGGATGCCTACTCCTACGTCTCGATCCACATCTCGGTGATCTTCGGCGTCGCCGTCCTGATTACCGGCGCGATCTGGGCGAAGGCCTCCTGGGGGCACTGGTGGGTCTGGGACGAGCCGACCCTGGTCAGCTTCCTGATCGTCTTCCTCCTCTACGCCACCTACTACCCCTTCCGCTACGCGATCGAGGACCGCGACCGGCAGGCGCGTTACGCATCGGTCTTCGCGGTCACCGCCGGGGCCTTCGTGCCGCTCAACTTCATGGCGGTGCGGATGGCGCAGAGTCTCGTCCACCCGCGCACCTTCGCCACCGCCGAAGGCGGGATGCCCGGTGAAATGATGCTCGCCTTCCTCTGCATGCTGGTCGCAATCGGGCTGCTGTGGACGACGCTGGTCAAGTTCGAGCTGACCGCGAAGAGCGCCTCGGGGCAGGTCAAGCGCCTGCGGCGGGCGCTCGACGCACCGGTCGCCGGCGGCTCCTCGCGGATCGCCCCGGAGGTGAGCTGATGCTGGAGCTTGCGGCCCTACTGCCGCTCGCCGCTCCGGCGTTGCCGCTCGACGAGGCTGGCAAGTACGTCGCCGGCGCCTACGTCGTCTTCATGGTGCTGCTCGTCGTCTACGTCGCGATTATGGCGGCGAAACTGGGGCGGATCGAGAAGGAACTGAGAGACGTGGCCGCGATCGCCGAGGACCGCAAAGCCGAGAATCGCGAGGAGGTCAGCGCCTGATGTCCGAGCTTCTCGCATTAGGCGTCTCCCACAAAACCGCGCCGCTCGACCTGCGCGAGCGCCTCTCGCTGACCGAGGGCCGCGCCGTCAGCGCCCTCGCCGAGCTGACCGCGGCGAGCGGTATCCACGAGGCGGCGGCGATCTCCACCTGTAACCGGACCGAGCTCTACTTGATCGTCTCCGACCCGGTCGAGGCCGAGTCGACCGCGCTTGGGGTGCTAACCCGGCAGGCCGAGATCCGGCCGACCGAGCTGCTCGGCCACCTCTACTCGCTGCGCGCGACCGATGCCGCCCGCCACCTGCTGCAGGTGACCGCCGGGCTCGACTCGATGATCCTTGGTGAGGCCGAGATCCAGGGGCAGGTCAAACGTGCCTATGAGCTGGCGCTGGTCGAGGGAGCCACGGGGCCGATCCTCAACCGCCTCTTCCGCGGCGCCCTCTCGGCCGGCGGTCGCGCCCGCGAGGAGACCGGGATCTCTCAGAAGGGCGTCTCGATCCCCTCGGTCGCGGTCGAGCTGGCGCGGCGGGCGCTCGGCGACCTCTCCCAGAAGCGGGTCCTCGTCGTCGGCGCCGGCGAGACCGCCGAGCTCGTCGCCAAGGCCCTGGTCGCCCGCGGCGTCTCCACCGTCTTCGTCGCCAACCGCCACTACGACCGGGCGATCGGCCTCGCCCAGCGCTTTGACGGCACCGCGGTCCGCTTCGAAGAGCTGCCCGAGCAGCTGACAAGCGCCGACATCGTCGTCTCGGCTACGAACTCCCCGCACCACATCGTCGAGCAAGAAGGGCTCGAGCAGGTGATGGCGGCGCGGCCGCAGCGGCCGCTGCTGGCGATCGACCTGGCGGTGCCGCGCGACATCGACCCGGCCTGCCGCGAGATCGCCGGCGTCGCCGTCCATGACATCGACGACGTGCAGCAGATCGTCGAACGCAACGAGAGCGGTCGCGAGGCCGAGGCGCGGCGGGCGCGGCAGATCGTCGACGCCGAGCTCGACCGCTTCGAGCGCTGGCTCGCCTCGCTGGAGGTGGTGCCGACGATCAGCGCCCTGCGCGGCAGCAGCGACGAGATCGTGCGCCGGGTCCTGGCCGAGAACGAAGGTCGCTGGGAGAGTCTCAGCGAGGCCGACCGCGAGCGGTTGGAGACGATGGCGAAGGCGATCGCCTCGCGGCTGCTGCACGAGCCGACCCTGCGCATCCGCCGCTCGGCCGGCTCCGACGAGGCCTACTTCTACGTCAGCGCCCTGCGCGAGCTCTTCGGCCTCGACGTCGAGACCGAGCCGGAGGCGGAGGCCGAAGGCACGGTCACCGAGCTGCGGCGCAAGAAGAGCTAGCGATGCGCATCGCCACCCGCGGCAGTGCCTTGGCACTGACCCAGGCCCGCTGGGTTGCCGATCTGCTCGGCGGCGCCGAGCTGGTCGAGGCAAGCTCGGATGGGGAGCCGGGGGACAAGTCACGCTTCGTGCGAGGGGTCGAGCGGGCGCTGCTGGCGGGAGAGGCCGAGATCGGCGTCCACTCGGCGAAGGACCTGCCAAGCGAGATGCCGGAAGGGCTTGAGATCGCCGGCGTGCCGGAGCGGGAGGACCCGGCCGACGTCTGGATCGGCATCGGCGACTCCCTCGATGCGGTTCCGGAGGGGGCGCGGGTCGGGACCGCGAGCCTGCGGCGCCGGGCACAGCTGCTGGCGGCGCGGCCCGACCTCCGGGTCGAGGAGCTGCACGGCAACGTCGACACCCGCCTGCGCAAGCTCGCCGAGGGAGAACTCGACGGGATCGTCCTCGCCGCCGCCGGCCTGCGTCGGCTCGGCCGCGAGAGCGAGATCGGGTTCGCGCTGCCGGCCGAGCAGATGTGCCCGGCGGCCGGCCAGGGAGCGCTGGCGCTGCAGGTGCGCTCCGACGATGCCGAGGCCGGCAACGCGGCGGCCACGGTCAACAATCTGGGAGCGATGCGGGAGCTGACCGCCGAGCGGACGGTAGTGGCGCTGCTGCAGGCGACCTGCAACACCCCGCTCGGAGTGCACGCGCGGGTCGAGGGCGAGGCGCTCGAGATCGAGGCCTTCGTCGGCCTCCCCGACGGCAGCGAGTGGATCCGCGACCGCCTCGAGGGCCGCGCCGATGAGCCCTCCCTAGCCGGCGCCGAACTCACCCAGCGCCTCCTAGGCGCCGGCGCCCGCGAGATCCTCGACCGCGCCGACGGGCCGAAATGACGAACCGGAACCGCCGACGGGACGATATGACTGACCAGGAGAGACAGACAGGCCCATCGGCAGACGAGAGTGGACAGATCGGCCCGTCGATGGGGAGGGTCTACCTGGTGGGTGCTGGACCCGGGGACCCAGGGCTGATGAGCGTGCGGTCGCTGGAGTTGATCGCAATCGCCGATGCGATCTTCTACGACCGGCTGATCCCGCCGGGAGCGCTCGCCGGCGCCCGACCCGACGCCGAGCTGGTCTACGTCGGCAAGCAGCCGGGGGTGCCCTCGGTGCCGCAGGCGGAGATCGGCGAGCGGCTGATCGAGGCGGCGCGGGCGGGCAAGAGCGTCGTCCGCCTCAAGGGCGGCGACCCCTTCGTCTTCGGACGCGGCGGCGAGGAGGGAGAAGCGCTGCGCGAGGCCGGTGTCGAGTTCGAGGTCGTGCCCGGGATCACCGCCGGCGTCGCCGCCACCGCGTACGCCGGCATCCCGGTTACCCACCGCGACGACGCCTCCGCGGTCGCCTTCGTCACCGGCCACGAGGACCCGGAGAAGACCGAGAGCGCGCTCGACTGGGAGGCGCTCGCCCGCTTCCCCGGCACCCTCGTCTTCTACATGGGTGTGAAACGGCTGCCGGAGAACGCGGCGGCGCTGATCGCGGCGGGACGGGAGCCGGGAGAGCCGGCGGCGGCGATCGAACGGGGGACGATGCCGGGACAGCGGACCATCACCGCAACGCTCGGCACGCTGGCCGAGGCCGTCGAGCGGGAGGCGATAAAGGCACCGGCGCTGATCGTCGTCGGCGAGGTGGCGCGACGGCGCGAGCAGCTCGGCTGGCTCGAGCGCCGGCCGCTGCATGGCCGCCGCGTCGTCGTCACCAGGGCCCGCGCCCAAGCCAGCGGCCTCGCCCGCACCCTGCGCGAGCTGGGCGCCGACGTGGTCGAGCTGCCGGCGATTCGGATCGAGCCGCGAACCGAGTCGAAAGAGGTGCGGGATGCCGTGGCCCGGATCGGCGACTACTCCCTCGTCTGCCTGACCAGCCCCAACGGCGTTCACCTTCTCTTCAAGGCGATGCAGGCGGCCGGGCAAGACGCCCGCGCTCTCGCCGGCGCCACCGTCGCCGCGATCGGCCCTGGCACCGCCCGCGCCCTCGCCCAGCACGGAATCGCCGCCGACGTGGTGCCGGAGCGCTTCGTCGCCGAGGCGCTGGTCGAAGCCCTCGCCGATACCGAGGTCAACGACAAGCGCGTCCTCGTAGCCCGCGCCGCCGAGGCCCGCGACGTCCTCCCCGATGCCCTGCGCGAGCGCGGCGCCGAGGTCGACGTCGTCCCCCTCTACGAGACCGTCCGCGAGACGCCGGATGAGGACGAGATCGAGCGCGCCCAAGCAGCCGGCTACGTCACCTTCACCTCCTCCTCGACCGTGACCAACCTCGTCGAGGCCCTGGGTGACCGCTTCCCCCAGCACGCCCGCGTCATCTCCATTGGCCCCGTCACCAGCGAGACCGCCCGCGCCGCCGGCCTCGAGGTCGCCGAGGAGGCTGAGCGCCACGACATCGACGGCCTCCTCGACGCCCTCCTGGCCGACGCCAGCTGATCCCGTGGTTCCTTAGTCCTGTATATCCGGACAAAGGAACCACGGAATGACGTTCGGCTACCCCCACCGCCACTTCACCCGCACCGACTCGACCAACTCCCGCGCCCGCGAGCTAGCCGCGGCGGGAGCACCGCACGGCACCGTCGTCACCGCCTCCGAGCAGACCGCCGGCCGCGGTCGCCAAGGCCGCACCTGGACCGCCCCGCCGAACAAGGCCCTCCTCTACTCCGCCATCGTCCGCCCCCTCGAGGAGCGCCACGTGATGCTTCCGCTCGCCGTCCCCTTAGCCGTCTGCGAGGCAGCCGAAGACCTCAATCCCGGGCTGACCTGCAAGGTCAAGTGGCCCAACGACATTCACGTCGAAGGCCAAAAGTTGTCCGGAGTCCTCATCGAGGCCCGCCCTCAGGACGGCTGGGCGGTCGTCGGCGTCGGCGTCAATATCTCGATCGAGGAAGACGAGTTCCCGCCCGAGCTCCGGGACACCGCCACTTCGATCTTCGCCGACGACCAACGGACCCAGGAGAGGGGGTCCGCCGGACCCTCCCCTCTGTTGTCCGCCGGACCCCCTCTCCTGGGTCCGCTCAATAAGCGCTTGGACGACTGGGTCCAGGCAGAACCAGACGAAGTCCTCGCCGCCTGGCGCGAACGCGACGCGCTCCTTGGCCGCGAGGTCGAGTGGGACGGGGGCTCAGGCGTCGCCGACGGCGTCGACGACCGAGGCTACCTCGTCGTCGTCACCCTCGCCGGAGACCGAATCGCCGTCGGCGCCGGCGAGGTCCACCTCACCCGCTTTTGAGCTTTTCGGTTTGCGCCGCCGACGCTGACGTTTCGGCTTCGCCGGCGCGTCGCCATCCTTCGCCTGCTCCTGCTGCGCATCGCCGTTGCTCGCAGCCTCCGGGGCGCCGCCGTTCTCGCCCTGCGCTCCGCCGCCGCGCTTGCGCTTGCGCCGGCGCTTGCCGCCTTTGGGGAAGTTCTTCAGCAGCTCGCGGGCGACCGCTGAGGGTTTCCGCGCCATCCGCATCCGCGCCCCGCGCAGCACCTCCTCGCCCTCGGGCGTGTGGGAGACGGCCGCGGCCAGCAACGCCACCGCCAAGCGGCGGTCCTGTTTTCGCGCCGCGTGGACCAGCCGCCGGGCGTTGCGACCGTGGGCCCGCCCCGACGAGTTGACCAGCAGCCCCAGCAGGCGCTTGGTCTCCGGCCAGCGCTGGACCGCGTACTCCTCGTGCAGTTCGCGGGTGTAGGAGGCGAGCCGCCAGACCCAGGCCTGCGCCTGGTCGCGGCGGCCGATCCGCTTGTCGATCAGCGCCTGCAGCAGCGTCTTCGTCCCCGCCCGTTTGTCCTCGCGGCTCCAGGTGCCGACGATGTCGATCGCGTCGTCGAAGGCGTCGGCGTCGCCGAGGTCGGCGATCTCCCCCAGGGCTTTCAGCCGCAGCTGCGCGTTGCGGTTGCGCTGCACGCAGGTCAGCAGGAATCGGCGGCGCAGCTCTTTGGTGCGGTCGTTCTGCAGCATCGCCCGCGCCCGCCGCCAGCCCTGGGTGTTGACCCGGGCGCCGGCCAGCGCCGCCCAGGCGTGCTGCTCGGGGTAGTCGAGATTCTCGACCGCGATCCGCCAGATCTCCCGTTCCAGCACCTCCATCCGCTTCTCCTCGACGTCGGAGACCGGGACGATCCGCCGCTCGACCCGGACCTTGCGCCCGCGCCCGCGCCGCACCGGCCCGACGACGATCGCGCCGCCGCGGTAGACGTCGCGGTCGAGCAGGCTGTGGAGGGTGATGATCGTCTCGTCGTGGGTGGTCGCCGGGTGGACGAAGTCGAGCACCAGGCCCGCCTCCTTGCCCGGCGCCCGCCGGGTCACGCGGCCGACCCGCTGCTGGTAGATCCGCCGCGAGGCGGTCGGCGCCAGGTGCATGCAGATCGTCGCCCGCGGGCTGTTCCAGCCCTCGGCCAGCAGCATCGCGTTGCAGAGGACGTCGACGGTGCCGCGCTCGAAGCCGGCGAGGATCTCGGCCAGTTCGCGCTTCGGCGTCTCGCCGGAGACCGCTTGGGCGTTGATGCCGGCGTCGCGGAAGGCTTTGGCGACGTTCTTCGCGTGCTGGACGCCGGCGGTGTAGACGACGCCGGGGACTTTGCGGAAGCGCGAGCGGTAGAGATCGGCGATGGCGACGTTGAACGGCTCCTGATCGAGCAGCGCCGCCAGCTCCTCCTGGTCGAAGTCCTGGTCGACCTCGCCTTTGCGCAGCGGCACCTTGGCGATCGTGCGCACACCCGGGCCGGGCGGAATCCGCAGGCAGCGCAGCGGCGCGATCACGCCGCGCCGCGCCGCCTGGGCGAGGTCGAAGCGCGAGGTCTGGGTGGGGAAGAGGTCGGCGACGTGGCGGGCGATCAGCGCCCCGGTCGCGGTCATGCCGATGTAGACGGGCCCCGGCATGTCGCGGATGCAGGCGCTGGTTTTCTCGCCGAGGGCGGTGTGGGCCTCGTCGCAAATCACGATCGAGTAAGCGTCGGAAATCTTCTTGTGGTTGCGGACGAACCACTGGTAGGTCTCGACCGTGACCGGCCCATCGGGGTCGTCGCGCCCGTCGAGCAGCGGCGGGCGCAGGCGCTCCTTGTAGCCGCGGTCGGAGATCTCGCCGATGAACTGGTCGACGAGGTTGCGGCGGTGGGTGAGGATTAGGACCCCACCGGTCCGGGTCGCCTCGACGAAACCGACGGCGGCGACCGTCTTGCCGGCCCCGGTGGCGTGCTCGAACCAGAAGCGGCGCTCGGCGCCGGGGTCCTCGGGCGCCTCCTCGACAACCTCCTCGTCGTCGTCGGCGGGGCCTTCCTCCCAGTCCTGCGGCTCCTCGTCGGGGGCGACCTCGTCGTCCTCCTCGTCGAGCTCGGCGCCATCGTCGGCGGCAGGGGCGTCCACCGCGGCCGCCGGAGCGCCGTTGCCGTTGCCGCCGTTGCCGTTCTCGACCGCCGCGGCGCTGCCGGTCTGCTGCTGGCCCATCAGCTCGGCCAGGGTGCCCGAGAGCGCATCGACCTGGTGCGGATTCAGTTCCGCCCCGTCGCGCAGCTTCGGCGGTTCCTCGGCGAGGAAGCGCTCGAGGCCGAGCAGCAGCGAGAAGTCCCGGCGCCACTGGATCGAGGGATCCTCGGCTCCTTCGTCGAGCTCCTTCAGCGCCGCGTCAAGCGCCCGCCGCCGCGCCGTCCCCGGCGCCAGCGCCTCCGGCCCCTCGCCGTCGAGCAGGAACGGCTCGCGGGCGAATGCCGCCGCGCGCTCGATGTCGGCGCTTGAAGGAACTGCCGCGTCAGCGGCAACGTCGCTGGTGTTGGCCATGGAGGCTTCCGGGATTCAGTCCCAGCCGAACGCGTACAGACGGCGAGGACAAGTGGAAATCGGAGAATCGAACGAGGCTGCGGGGCTTGACTGGAGGTCTCCCCGAAGAACTCAGCGGCCCGCGAACCGCGGACCGAACGTACGTATTGTACCCACTCAGCGGATGCTTGCGCGAATCAGACCTCTCGTGATGCTGGCCGCGGTGGCGCTGGCGGTGCTCGCGATCGGCGGCTGCGGCAGCTCCGCCGAGAGCGGCGACGGCTCCCATCCCGACTACGCGAAGGCCCTCTCCGGCTCGCCGCCGCCGCTCGCCGCCCTCCATAAGCAGGCCAACGACCTGATCCCCGGCGGCCAGAGCGCTTTTGAAAAGCGACTCGCGCAGCTGCACGGGTACCCGGCGGTCGTCAACGTCTGGGCCTCGTGGTGCGGTCCCTGCCGGGAGGAGTTCCCGGTTCTGCAGCAGCTGTCGGCACGCTACGGCAAGCGGGTCGCCTTCCTCGGCATCAACTCCGAAGACTCGACCGACGCCGCGGCGACCTTTCTCAAGGAGGAGCCGCTCTCCTACCCGAGCTACGTCGACCCCCATAAAGGGATCCTCGAATCGCTTGGCGGCCTGGGTGGCTTTCCCGACACCGCCTTTTTCGACGAGCGCGGCAAGCTCGTCTACCTCAAACAGGGCCCCTACCGCAGCAACTCCGAACTGGAAGCCGACGTACAGCGCTACGCGGTAGGCGCGTAAACAGGAGGATAATCAAGGCGATGGAAGCCTTCGTCGTCATCGCGCTGATCGGCCTCGGGCTTCTCCTCGCCGAGCTGCTGCTGCCGACCGGCGGCATCCTCGCCTTCCTCGGCATCGCCGGGCTGACCGGCGCCGGCATCGTCGCCCTCGGTTCCGACAGCAGCGCCGCCGACTACATCGGCGGGGCGTTGATCGCCCTCGGCGTCCTCTCCGCGATCGCCTTCTACTTCATCACCCGCAAGGTCCTCGCCGCCCACCGCGACCCCCACGTCCGCACCGGCACCGAGGAGATGGTCGGCTCCACCGCCGAGGCCCGCAGCTCGATCGACCCCGAGGGGCGGGTCTGGCTCGGCGGGACGATCTGGAGCGCCCGCCTGGCCGCGGGTTCAGAGCCGGTGCTCCTGGGGGATAGAGTCAGAGTTGAGGCGGTTGACGGGCTGACCCTGGTGGTGCGCCCGGAGCCGCAGACGGCGGTCCAGTCCAAAGAAGGAGCCGGTTGATGGAGGCTGTGGCAGGGGTTCTCATCGTCCTCGTGTTCTTCGGGCTGATCGCAGTCGGCACCTCGGTGCGGATCCTGCGCGAGTACGAGCGCGGCGTGATCTTCCGCCTCGGCCGCCTGATCGCCCAGAAGGGACCGGGGCTGATCCTGCTGATCCCGCTCGTCGACCGGATGGTCAAGGTCGACCTGCGGACGGTCACCCTCAACATCCCGCCGCAGGAGGTGATCACCCGCGACAACGTCCCCTGCCGGGTCAACGCCGTCGCCTACTTCCGCGTCGTCGACTCCAACCGCGCCGTGGTCGAGGTCGAGAACTACCTGATCGCGACCTCGCAGATCTCGCAGACGGCGCTGCGCTCGGTCCTCGGCAAGGCCGAGCTCGACCAGCTCCTCGCCGACCGCGAGCGCCTTAACGAAGAGCTGCAGAAGATCATCGACGAGTCGACCGAGCCCTGGGGCGTCAAGGTCACCGCGGTCGAGATTAAGGACGTCGAGATCCCCGAGCAGATGCAGCGGGCGATGGCGCGCCAGGCCGAGGCTGAGCGCGAGCGGCGGGCGAAGATCATCAACTCCGAGGGCGAGTTCCAGGCGGCCCAGAAGCTCACGGACGCTGCCGACATCATCAGCACCAACCCCGCCTCGCTGCAGCTGCGCTACCTGCAAACGCTGCTGGAAATCGGCACCAACCAGAACACCACCGTCGTCTTCCCGCTGCCGATGGACGTGCTCGAGCCGTTCGTCGGCAAAGGCGCGGCCGGACGCGCGGCCGGCACCGAGCGGCCGTCCCGTCCCCCGGCACCGCCCCCGCCGGAGCCGCCCGAGCCGCCGGCGGCTGACGAGCCCGACCCAGGCGACCTCCCCCCTTCACGCTCCTGAGCGCGCCGGAGATCCGCATCGACCAGCTGACCGGGCTGAGGACGATCCTCGCCCCGGGCCGGGCTGCCCGCCCCGACAGCTTCTCGCCCCGCTCGACCGAGCCGAAGGGCCCGGAGAACTGCCCCTTCTGCGAAGGCCGCGAGGACCGCACCCCACCGGAGCTCTACGCCCTGCGCCCCGGCGGCGGTGAGCCGGACACCCCGGCCTGGAAGACCCGCGTCGTCCCGAACCTCTACCCCGCGCTTGGCGGTCCCGACGCATCGCGTGGTTCTTTAGGCGGCTCTGACACGACTAAAGAACCACAAGTCGGTGGAGCTGCCGCCGACGCCGGGTCATTCGCCAGCAGCGGCGATCCGCTGCTGGCTTCCAAACGCGCCGGCGAACCGGACCTCTTCTCCTCGCGGCCGGCCGAGGGCTCGCACGAGGTGCTGATCAACGCGCCGCAGCACGTCACCGCGATGGCCGAGCTCGACGAGGAGCAATTCGCCGCCGCCGTCGCCACCTGGCGTGAGCGGATGCGCGCCCACCCGGAGGCCTCCTACCTGCAGCTGATCGTCAACGAGGGCGGCGGCGCCGGCGCCTCGCTCGAGCACACCCACGCCCAGCTCTACGCGCTGCCCTTCGTCCCCGCCGCCGTCGCCCGCGAGCGCGAGCGGGTCGGCGCCTACGGCGAACGCACGGCAGGCGGGGGGCTGCTTAGCGACGTCCTCGTCGAGGAGGTCCGCCGCCGCGACCGCCTGGTCGCGATCGACGACGAGGCGGCGCTGATCTGCCCCTGGGCCTCGCGCTCCCCCTTCGAGCTGCGGGTGATCCCGCGCCGCGAGAACGCCCGCTTCGAGGAGGACGAGGTCGGGGCGGCGATGATCCGCACCGCGATGCGGGCTCTCGCGAAGCTCTTCGACGGTCCGCCGGAGCTCAACCTCTGGGTCCGGACCGCCCCCCGCGGCGCCGACCAGTTCCACTGGCACGTCGACATCGCCCCCCGGCTGACGATCAAGGCCGGCTTCGAGCTCGGCACCGGCGTCGACATCAACGTCTACCCGCCGGAGAAGGCGGCGTCAGACTTGAGGGACTGCCTCTGATGCAGCCGACCCCACGCCCGATCCCCCGCTTCATCGCCGACACCACCCAGGAGGGGATTCCCCATGGCCGCTTCGCCGAGCGCCTGCGCGAAGAGTTCGCTGCGGCGGTCGCCGCGATAGAGGAGCTGCCGGCGGGGGCGGAGGTGCCGGCCGAGGTCGACTGGTTCCCCGAGCGGGCTTGGGGCGGCCGGGTCTGGGTCCCCTGCTCGGCGACGACGGAGAGCGAGGAGGGGCGGCTGGAGCTCTTCGGCCACGTCTCCTACGTGCAGCCGCCGCAGGAGGAGCCCCGCGACTTCGCCGTCAAGGCCGACTTCACCGACATCCTCGCCGAGGGCAACCCGGATTGGCGAATCGACCTCAACGACGACGTGATCGGCCGCTGGCGCGGCGAGAACGGCCGCGCCGGCTCGGTCACCCTAGTCTGGGGCCGCCCCCTCGTCCGCGGCGCCGTCGCCGCAACCGCGGTACTGGAGTCCGAGACGGTTGACCAGGAGCTGATCTCCCAGGACCGCTTCACCCTGATCGCCCTCGACGCCCTCGAGGGCTACGGCGACGAGATCTTTATGGAAGTGAAGCTCTGGAGCCGGCGCGCCGACGAGCTCGCCTCCGAGACCCTCTACGCGTAAGCGCTACGCAAGCACCTCGATCGGGAGGTCGAAGCCCGAGCCCGCCAGCCGTGCGTCGAAGGTGACCAGCGGCTCGTCCAGCATCAGCGCCAAGGCGACGTAAAGCCCGTCGTAGAAGGTGAAGTTGTCGCGCAGACCCCATGCGACCTGCATCAGGTGGTCGTGCTCCACCCGCTCGATCAGGAGATCATTAACTTCCCAAAGGGCCCTTCCCGCGGCCTCTGGGGTGAGCTTTCCCAGGTGGACCCCCCGCCGCAGCGCGTGGCCGACCTCGGCGTCGATCAGATGCGGGGCCCATAGCGAGTATTCCTCGGCATCGAGCCGCTCCTCGACCACCTCCTTGTGTTCGCCATCGCTCAGCAGTTCAAAAACGACCGATGCATCGACTACCGGCATTAGTCACCGCGCGTCTCGCGGATGATGTCCACGACGTCTTTGGTGGTGAGTGAAGATTCCTTCCGGCGCCCGTCGCTCCGCGCGGCGATCTCTTTGATCGTCGATTTGCGGCTGCGACGGCCGAGCTCCCGCTTGATGAAGTCGGACATGCTCATCCCGGCCGCGGCGGCCCGCATCTTCAGTTCCCGGTGCAGGTCGTCGGGCACATTTCTGATCTGAATCATCTTGGACATGTGCAGCACATTAGACCGTGTGGAGGACATGTCGACTGCCTCTAGCGTTCTCATGCAAACGATCCTGCCGAGCCAGGACGCACACGTGGCGCGCACATCGAACCAATTCACGCACTACTTCTGCGCTTAAGCGACAATTCGCCCCCGGCCCCGATAGCTCAGCTGGATAGAGCGATCCCCTCCTAAGGGATAGGCCGCTGGTTCGAATCCAGCTCGGGGCACTGCGAGAGGTGCAGGCTCGCGCCCAGGCGGGTGCAACTTTTGACCTCGGGCGTTGCTTGTATCGAGAGTGCAGACCGTGACCCGGCCTTCTCGCCTGACCCTGCTGCAAGCGAGCTTGCTGTTGCTTGGAGCTACTTTGTTCCTCGCCCTCTTCGCGGCTCCGGCCTCGGCCGGCGGGAAGCGGGTTGTTCGCTTCGATGGGCGTGCCCTGCGGGTGCCGGCTTCCTGGCCGGTCTACAAGCTTGACCGCCATCCGCGGATGTGCGTGCGGCTCGACCGGCGGGTGGTCTACCTGGGGACGCCTTCGCCGCAGCAGAGCTGCCCGGCCGAGGCGATTGGGCAGCGGCAGGCGACCCTGGTCGAACCGCGGGCGGCGGCCCGACTCTCCCTGCCGCGGGCGCAGAGCAGCGCGGCGACGCGGGCGCGCTCGGGGGCCGTCTTCACCGGCCTCGGCTTCGACGCCTGCAGCACCCCTTCGGCCCGCTCGATGACCGCCTGGAAGAGCTCGCCCTACCGCGCCGTCGGCGTCTACATCGGCGGCGAAAACCGCGCCTGCTCGCAGCCGAACCTGACGCCGGAATGGGTTGCCGCCCAGACCGCCGCCGGCTGGCACCTGATCCCGACCTACGTCGGCCTGCAGGCGCCGACCAGCGCCTGCTCCAGCTGCGCCAAGCTCAGCTCCAGCCAGGCGACCGCGCAGGGCGTCGCCGCGGCAGTCGACGCGGTCGAAGAGGCGAACGCGGTTGCGATGGGCCCCGGCAGCCCGATCTACTTCGACATGGAGTCTTATAGCCGCACCTCCTCGGCGACCGCCGCCACGCTCGCCTTCCTCGAGGCCTGGACGAAGAAGCTGCACGCGCTCGGCTACCTCTCCGGCGTCTACAGCTCCAGCGCCTCCGGGATCGCCGACCTCGGCAACCAGGTCGGCACGGGGTACGAACTTCCGGACCAGCTCTGGATCGCCAACTGGAACGGCTCCACCAGCACCGCCGATCCGGTGGTCCCGAGCAGCGCCTGGACCCAGCACCAGCGCATCCACCAGTACCGCGGCGGCCACAACGAGACCTACGGCGGGGTGACGATCAACATCGACAACGACTCGGTCGACGGCGCTACGGTCGGCACGGCGACGCTGCCGCCGACGGCCGAAGAAGACCCGATCGGCGCCCTCGAGCTCGCCGCCGCGGCGGGCCCGGGGCAGGTGCGGATCCGCGGCTGGGCCCTCGACGCCAACTCCCCCACCCAGGCGCTGGCAATCCGGCTCGTCGTCGGCGGCCGCGAAGGCGATCCTGAAGTGGCGACCTACGAACTCGGCTCGATCGCGAACCTCCCTCGGCGCGACCTCCGGCTGCAGTACCCGGAAGCCGGCGGCCGCCACGGCTTCGACATCAGCCTGCCGACGGTCAAGTCGGGACGGCAGCGGGTCTGCGCCTACGCGCTCGACGTCGACCCCGGCGAAGACACCCTGCTCGGTTGCAAAGGCGTGACGATCCCGGTCGCGGTCCAGCTCTCGAACCTGCAGGCGGGGCGCAATCGGGTTCAGCTGCGCCTCACCTGCGGCTGGCCGGAAGGGACCGAATGCCCGGGCCAGATCGTCCTCCGCGCCCGCTTCCGGGTCCCGGTCGCCCACCGCGGCCGCGGACCGCGGACGCGCCCGGTGACGCGAGTGATCGGCCGTGCCCCCTTCCGCCTCAGCGGCGGCCAGGGGCAGACCTATCGAGTGGCGCTCACCGGCGCGGGGCGGAAGCTGCTGCGCCTGCGGGCGCGCCTGAAGACCCACGTGCTGGTCGCGATCCCCGGCGGGCGCCGCACCGGCGTCGTCGAACTGCGCGGCTAGCTGCCCTCGCCGAGCGCCCCGCGCAGCTTCGCCAGCTCCCCGCGCAGCGACTCGAGCTCGCGTTCGAGCCAATCCAGGCGGGCCTCCTGCGGAGTGTCCGAGGAGGCATTCGCGACGGCAGCCGGGCCCTCTTCGCCTTTTGCTTCTCCAGCCGGCGCAGGCGCCTCCTCGCCCACCCCTCCACCGAGCACCTGCTCGAAGCGGTCCTCCTTCTGCCCCGGGCGCCGCGGATGGCGGATGACGAGCTCGCGCTCGACCAGGCGGTCCAGCGTCTCCTGTACCGCTGGTAGGCCGTCGAAGCGGTGGAGGCGCTCGCTGCGCCCCTTCAGCTCGCCCGGCGTCTGCGGCCCGCGCAGCATCAACACCGCCAGCAGCGCCAGCTCGCCGTCGTCGACTCCAAGCGCCTCCGGCAGCAGATGGCGGTACTTGCGCGCCCGGCTGCCGGCGCCGCTGGCGAGGCGGGTCCAGCCCCGCAGCGCCAGCCGTCGCAGCGCCTCGACCACCGTCTCCTCCTCGTAGTCGACGACCGGATCGCGGTTCGTCGACTGGTTGCAGGCCAGGCGCAGCGCGTTCAGCGAGAGCGGGTAGGCGTCGGGCGTCGTCCGCTGCTTCTCGACCAGGCAGCCGACTACCCGGATCTCGACCGCATCGGGCTCCATCAGCCCTTGTCGGGCCGGTCCGGGTAGATCTCGTCGATCGTGACCAGGGCCCGGTATGGGGCGCTGGCGGCGGCTTCGATCCGCTCGGCGCCACCGGCGAGGCGGTCGACCACCGCGACCACAGCGGCGACCTCGAGCCCCTCTTCCTTGACCCGCTCGATCGCCTGCGCCGTCGAGCCGCCGGTGGTCACCGTGTCCTCAACCACCAGGCAGCGGACCCCCGGCTCGACTGGCCCCTCGACCCACCGCTGCAGCCCGTGCTCCTTGCGGGCGCTGCGGACGAAGAAGGCGACCAGGTCCTCGCCGGCCGGTCCCGCGATCGCGGCACAAGCGGGCGGGATCGCCGCCGTCGCCGGTCCGCCGACAGCCGTCGCGCCAACCTCGTGTGCCATATCGGCAATCAGCTCGCCGGCTGCCCGGAACCCCTCCGGCCGCATCAAGGTCCGCCGCGCATCGACGTAGTACTGCGCAGTCGCGCCGCTCGCCAGCGTCACTTCCCCCAAGATCAGAGAGTGCTCGCGCAACTCCGCGAGCAGCGTCTCCTTGGCGGCAGCGAGATCGGCCACGCCTAGAAAACGAAGATGCTCTCGCCGAAGTGCAGCTGTTCGTAGATGCGCGGCTGGTCGGCGATGAAGGTGCGGACGCAGCCGTGGCTGGCGGCGTAGTTGGGGACTTCCGCATAGCCGTGCACGGCGTAGCCGTTGTGCCAGTAGAACGAGTAGTACATGCCGTGGGAGTTGAGGCCCGGTTCCTGGCGGTAGAAGGTGTAGTGGCCAGTGATCGTCGGAGTCGACGGCTTGCCGGTGGAGACGGGGTAGATCGCGAAGGGCTCGCCCTTTTTGATCAGCACCATCACCTGCTTGCTCAGCGGCACCTCGACGTGTTCGCCTGCCTTCGGGTACTTGACGTGGTAGGCGCCCTTGCCGCCGAAGACCTTCTTCACCAGCCCGGCGCCGGCCTTCTGGCTGCGGTTCATGTCGTTGACTTTGCGATAGGCGAGGACCTCGCGCCCGAGGCGGCCGTTGAAGCACTTGCCACCGCCGGAGACGTAGCCCATCTCGGCCAGCGCCTTTTTAAAGCCCTTGACGATCTTGCCGCATTCGCCCGGGTGCAGCGAGGGGAAGCTCACCTTCCAGCTCTTGCGGACGGTGCTGTCGCCGCCCAGCGTTGCGTTCGCCTTGTGCTTGGCGGCGACCGCGTACT
>Ga0157369_10000116_pt1 | contig 112213 bp, 109 predicted proteins | sample C25metaG_FD_113461 | JGI IMG/M metagenome (GOLD analysis project Ga0157369, IMG submission 113461) | Corn rhizosphere microbial communities from Kellogg Biological Station, Michigan, USA - C2-5 metaG | ecosystem: Host-associated > Plants > Roots > Rhizosphere > Soil | place: USA: Michigan... | reverse complement strand
GGGGTTGCGCCTAGAATGTCGGTTATCGCCGGTCTACCGGCGCGAACTCGGCTGCTTTTCCTCTCCTTCACCGCTGCCGCCATGAACGCTCATCGCCCCCGCTTTCTACGCGCGGCAGCAGGCGCGCTTTGCTTGGCTTCGCTTGCCGCATTGTCGGCCTGCCGTGGAAGTGTGTGCCTCGGCTCTGAGGGTTGTTTCGACGACGGCGACGTGCGAACTATCTCGCTCTCGGGAACCGCGGCGACGGGCCGGGCGCTCGCGAGCGCGACGATTCACTTCGACTGCGCTGCGGGCGGCGCCGCTACCGTATCGGATATCGGCGGCAATTACCGCCTCATGCTCGATGCCGTTTTGCCGTGCATGATCACGGCGACGGCGGGCGGCACGACGCTGCATTCGCTCGCGTTTGCGGGCGGCACGTTCAACGTCACGCCGGAAACCGACCTGATGCTGGTGTATTTGGCCTCTCAACTGGGCACGGACACGGCTCATTTGGTCGCCGATTTGCCGACCAACGGGCGCTATCAACAAGCATTGGGAAGCTCCGCCGATGTATTGGCCGCGCAAACGGCGGTCGTGTCCAATCTGCGGCAGCGCTACAACGTCACGTTGACGGTGCCGTCATTTCTGACGACACCGTTCACGGTGGGGCAAGCGGGCGTCGATAGCGATCTCGATACCTTGGCGAGGGCCGGGGCGATTGGCGCCGATGGCATGCCCGATCCGGCGGCCGTGTCGCTGCTGTCGCAGGCGGGCGCGGCCAATCGGCTCTGAGGCCAGTGCGTTCGCCGCCGCTCAGCGGTTCCATCCGATTCCTTCGATGCGTAGGGCATGACGTTCTCTTCGGAGATTCGCTCGCCTACCGGCCCCCTGAGGTTGAGACGTCGCCTGAATGGGCAAAACGAGCATCGAGCAGGCGCAACGCGTGCAAAATGGCCGAAACGTCAGGTAGGCGCTAGGGGCGAGAGGACACGTGTCTGGATGAAACGCTACGGAGTAATGCAAATGAATATGGTCGTCAACAGCGTGCTTTACCGCGCGGGCAAGCGTGTGCGCGAGATCGAAATCGATGCGATCAGCGAATTGGTGGACGAGCCCGATACGTTGATCTGGGTCGGCCTGCATCATCCGGACGAATCCTTGCTGCGGAAGGTTCAGCACGAATTTGGACTACATGATCTTGCGATCGAAGACGCCCTCAAAGCCCATCAACGCCCGAAGATCGAGACCTACGGGTCGTCGCTGTTCGTTGTCGTCAAGACAGCGCAGCTCATCGAGGGCGAGGTGCAATACGGGGAGACGCACCTGTTCGTGGGGCGCAATTTCCTCGTGACGGTGCGGCACGGGGCATCGTCGAGCTACACGCAGGTGCGCACACGCGTCGAGCAAAATCCCCATCTGCTCTCGAAAGGCCCTGGCTTCGCGCTCTATTCCGTGCTCGATTTCGTGGTCGACAATTACCAGCCCATCATGAGCAGCTACGACGCCCAATTCGATCGGATCGAGGCGAGCATGTTCAAGGCCGATTTCGATCTCGCCGTGATTCAGGAAAGCTACGAATTGCGCCGCAATCTGATCGAACTCAGAAACGCCGCGGTGCCGATGGACGAAATCTGCAATCAGCTCATCCGGTTTCACGAGGACATCATTCCGAAGGAGCTTCGCGCTTATTTGCGCGATATCCAAGATCACGCGCACCGCGTCATCGCGGCCACCGACGACCTGCGCGAAATGCTGACGAACGCGATGCACGTGAATCTCGCGCTCGTATCCGTGCGGCAAAATGACATCGTCAAGCAACTGGCAGGCTGGGGCGCGGTGTTGGCCGTGCCGACGATCGTGTTCAGTCTGTACGGCATGAACTTCCAAAACATGCCCGAATTGAAGGTCGCGTGGGGCTACCCTTTGACGCTCGGTCTCACCTTCGCCGGCTGTGCGTGGCTTTATCGCAAACTCAAGAAGTCAGGGTGGCTGTAAGCGCATCGTGCAGCGGCCGCCCGTGGCCGGTCATCGATCGAGGGCCGACATCGATGCGCGGAACCGGTAGACTGCGCGCTATCGTCGACGCGTTTTTATTGTGCTCTGCACAATGCGCGGCGGTAGACGAGACATCCCCGTATCGCTTAAATATCGGTTTGACTCACCCGTCCGTTCGGACGAAGCCAGTTCCATCCGCGCCAATCGGAGCCTCATGAGTTCATCGCTGACTGTTCGCCGTATCGCTGCCGATCAGGGCGCCACCTTGCGCGAGTTGCGCGCCGCCGCCTTGCGCGACGCGCCGGATGCCTTCGACGAGACGCTCGAAGAAGCCCTGTCCGAACAAGCAGAGACATTTGATGCCGCCGCCGCGCGGCATGCCACCTCCGAGGTTTCCGCGTCGTTCATTTTGTATACGGAAGGTCATCCTGCCGGGCTCGTGGGAGCCTATTTCGACGACACGCCCGAGCGCAAAGCATTCGTCTGCGCGCTTTGGGTGGCCCCAGCCGTGCGCCATTTGCGCGGCGGCGAACTACTCGTGAACACGGCCGGCAGCTGGCTCGCCGAGCGCGGTGCGCACGAAATCTACGCTTGGGTGGCCGACGCCAATCGCAACGCAACTCGCTTTTATGGGGCGCTGGGTTTCGGCCCGACCGGCGAGCATCAACCGATCGCGCGTTCGCCGCAAGAGGGGCAGTCGCTGCTCGTGCGGCACGTGAAGCACCCGTAACGCCACGCTTCGGTATCGATCCTGTCATGGCGCCGCGCCTGCGCCAGGCATCGTCGCGCCAAAGCAAAAAATCTGGCCCAGGGCGCAGACCCCTGTAAAATACGCAAAATTTTTCGCCGCAAGCCCATGTCGCTGAACAAAACGCCATTCTTCGAACTTCGCAGCGGCTCCGTCGACGCACTTCAATTCGTCGTGAAAACCGCGGATCTCGATGCGCTAAAGAGCGAGCTCGCGCGGCGCTTCGAGGCGACGCCCGAGTTTTTCTCGGGAGAAGTCGTGACGATCGACGTGCGCCGCCTGGGGGAGCACGAGCGCGCCCCGGTGGCCGAAATCGCGCGTTTGCTCGATGGCGTGCGCATGCGGCCGATCGGGGTCGTGGCTTTGGAAGCGCAGCGCGAGTGGGCCGGCAGCGGCGAGTTGCCGCTCGTCGAGGCGCGCGAGCGGCGCACCGTGGCGGGCAAAGCGGAGGCGCCGCAGGGGGCGCCCGAGGCCGCGCAGGCGCCTGCGCCGGTCGCGCCGGAGGCCGAATCGAGTGCGCGCGGGGCGCCTTCATCACAAACGCTCATCATCGACAAGCCGCTGCGCTCGGGGCAGCAGATTTACGCGAAGGGCGATCTCGTCATCCTCGGTCTCGTGAGCTACGGGGCCGAAGTGATCGCCGAGGGCAATATCCATATTTATGCGCCATTGCGCGGGCGGGCGCTCGCGGGCGTGCATGGCAATCACGATGCGCGGATCTTCTGCACGTGCCTCGAACCGGAACTGATCTCGATCGCCGGCATCTACCGGACAACGGAGAATCCGCTGCCGGCCGATGTGATCGGCAAGTCGGTGCAGATCCGGCTGGCGGACGAAAAACTCATGATCGAACCGCTGCGGTTGACCTAGTAGGCAAGCCGCGCCGACGCGCCGCACCTCAGTGCGCGTCGAACTCAACTGACGAAATTTGACGAACACAGGGTAAGGGGAAATGGCAAAAATCGTTGTGGTGACTTCGGGCAAGGGCGGTGTGGGCAAAACCACCACGAGCGCGAGTTTCGCGTCGGGCCTCGCGCTACTAGGCCACAAAACGGCTGTGATCGACTTCGACGTCGGCCTGCGCAATCTCGATCTGATCATGGGATGCGAGCGCCGCGTCGTCTACGATTTCATCAACGTGATCCAAGGCGAAGCGAATCTCAATCAGGCGCTCATCAAGGACAAGAAGTGCGAGAACCTGTTCGTCCTGCCGGCCTCGCAAACGCGCGATAAAGACGCATTGACGCTCGAAGGCGTGGAGAAGGTCATCAACGATCTGACCGAGATGGGGTTCGACTACATTGTTTGCGATTCGCCGGCCGGCATCGAATCGGGCGCGCTGCTCGCGATGCATTTCGCCGATGAAGCGCTCGTGGTGACCAATCCGGAAGTCTCGTCGGTGCGCGATTCGGATCGCATCCTCGGCATTTTGTCGTCCAAGACCAAGCGCGCGATCGATGGCAAGGACCCGATCAAGGAACACCTGCTCATCACGCGTTACAATCCCAAGCGCGTCAGCGAAGGGGAAATGCTTTCGCTATCGGACATCCAGGAGATTTTGCGCATCGATCTGATCGGCGTCGTGCCCGAATCGGAAGCCGTGTTGCATGCGTCGAACCAGGGTCTGCCCGCGGTCCACATGGACGGCACCGATGTGGCCGAAGCCTATAAGGACATCGTCGCGCGCTTCCTCGGCGAGGAAAAAGAGCTGCGCTTCACCGATTACCAGAAGCCGGGCCTGTTGCAGCGCCTCTTCGGCACCCGCTAAGGAGGGCGAACGATATGTCGATTTTGTCGTTCTTGCTCGGCGAAAAGAAGAAATCTGCGGCGGTCGCTAAGGAACGCTTGCAGCTCATCATCGCCCATGAGCGAGGCGGCGGTCATCCGCCGGCCGATTATTTGCCCGCTTTGCAGCGCGAGCTTGTTGCCGTCATTTCGAAGTACGTGAAGATTTCCGACGATGACATCCGCGTCAGCCTAGAGCGCCAAGACGATCTCGAAGTACTCGAGGTCAAGATCGAAATTCCGCAGGCCTAACGCGGGCGGCATCCCTCCGGCCTCCCGCTCAATTCCTATTCCTGATCGTTGCTGATTTCGAGTGCAGTCGCCAGTGGCGGCGCGCTCGAAAATATTCGGTTGCACTTTCGGCTCGCTGGTAATACGGCCGTTGTCGTCGCAATCGTCGCCTTGCGCATTATGGGAGTAACGTCGTCGCTGCGTACGGCGTCCCTATTCGCCATTCAGAGGCTTCATATGAAAACGTCCACACGCTTTCTCATTGCTCCACTCGTCTTGGCCGCGGCCGGTGCGTTCGCAATCGCGGCGTCGGCGCCTGCGTCGGCCGCCGAGGTCGTCCTCGTCGCGCCCCACGCGCCGCCGCCCGTGCGCGACGAGGTCGTGCCGGCGCCGCGCGGAGGATACGTGTGGGATCGCGGCCATTGGCGCTGGCAGCGCGGCGGCTACGTGTGGGTGCCGGGCCATTGGCAGCGCGTGCGCATCGGCTATCACTGGATGCCCGGGCATTGGGCGCGACGCGGCCCGAATTGGGCGTGGATCCCGGGGCACTGGGCACGCTGAGGCGATCGGCTCGTTCGGCGCCGGCTGAGCCGGCGCCGTATTGCATCGCTATTCGCTGCCGTCGATCGCGTTGACCCGCACGGAAAGAGGCGGGTTTATCCGCGCGGCGTATCGGCCGGGGACTCGTCCTCGCGCTTGCCGGCCGGCTCGTCTTCGAACAGCGGCTCCAAGGTTTTCGGCGTTTCCGGTTCGGCCGGCGCTGCCTGCGCGGCCGGCGGCGTCATATAGCGCAGCGCCAGCGCTTCGTACAGCGGCGGCGCGAATAGGCGTGCAACGCGGCTGGCGATGAGCGCCGTCGCCATCAGCGAGATCACGAGCGCGTGCCCGTTGATCATCTCCATCACGATCACGAACGATGTGATCGGCGATTGCGTCACGGCGGCGAGATAGCCCACCATCGCGAGCGCGATCAACATCGGCAACTGCAGGCTGCTGAAGACGTGATGCAGCAAATTGCCGAAACCGGCGCCGATCGATAGCGACGGCGCAAAAATGCCCCCTGGAATCCCCGGCAAGTACGAACCCACCATCGACGCCATCTTCAGGAACGGATAAAGCAGCGATAGTTGCTCGCGCCCGTCCAGCGGGCCGCGCGCCTCCGCATAGCCGCTGCCGAACGTCGTGCCGCCCGAAACCAAACCCACGATGGCGATCGCCAGCCCGCAAAGAGCGCCGAACATGACCGGGCGCTCTCGATGCAGCTGCACGAGCGGTGCGGGTAGCCAGCGCGACGTATGCAGCAGCAGCCAGCCGAATATGCCACCCGCGACGCCGGTCACGATGGCTGTAAGCACCACGGCCACGGCCAGCAGATCGGGAAAGTGCGAGCCGATCTCGATCGTGCCGAAGTAGGTGTAGTTGCCGTTCAGGCCGAGCGCGATGACACCGGCGACGATGATGGCCGTGATCAGCACGCCGCTCGCGCGGGCTTCGAAGCTGCGCGTCAATTCTTCGATGGCGAAGACGATACCTGCGAGCGGCGTATTGAACGCGGCCGACAGACCGGCGGCTGCGCCGGCGAGCACGAGTTGCCGCTCGATCAGCGCGTTCGAGCGCGGATAGAACCGGCGCAGGTTGTACATCATCGCGGCGCCGATTTGCACCGTCGGGCCTTCGCGGCCAATCGTGAAACCGCCCAGGATGGCGAGCAGCGACACGAGGATTTTGCCTCCCAGAAGCTTGAGCGTCAGCGTGCGCGGCCCTAGGGTGCTCGTGCCTTCATGCAATGCGGCAATGACCTGGGGAATGCCGCTGCCTTCGGCGCCGCGAAAGAAGCGGCGCGTGAGCCAGACGCAAGCTGCGGCCAAGAGCGGCGTGGCGATGAGCGGCAGCCAGACATGTTGTTGCTGCACGGAGCGGAACTGCCCGTAGCCCCAATCGATGAGCCGGGCGTAGAACACGGCCACGAGGCCGACAGCGATCGCGCCCAGCCAAAATACGCCATACCGGCGCCAGAGTTGCCGGGCGCGCCGGACGACGCCGGAGGAATGAAAAAGCGAGGTCCGGGCCATGATGATCGGGAAGTCAAAGCAAGGATTATACGTGCGCAATGCCTGCGCCCCCAGCGCCGGCCGGGGCGTGCCGCCGCGACGATCCACATTGCGAGGCGCCTTCACCAAATTACGAGTTTGTTAAACGTGTCGCAGTGTATTGCCGGGTAAATGGTCCGGTGCCCGCGCTGCGCGGCGCATGCAGCCGGTTGGCCCGCCCCTTGTAATAAGGACGGCGCGGTGCTTACAAATTGCAACGCTGCGCATGCCCGCCGTGCGGTTCAATCCCAATCGTTCGGCAAGCGGTCGAACGCAGTGACAGCGACTTGAGGAAAAGACAATGAAACGCTCGACGGCATTATCGATGGCAGGCGCGCTGCTGGCTTTGTTGCTCGGAGGGTGCGTGATCGCACCCGCGCCGGGTTACTACGGTTATTACGGCGGCTATCATCACCACCATGACTATTACTACGAGCGATAGGCGCGTGTAACGAGGGTCGAGGACGCGCTGCGCGCGACGTTCGCTGCCTTAGGCCAGCAGCGCTTCCACGGCCAGGACGGCGGCGAATGCCGCCGCGTTCGCAGCGACGGCTTCAACGAGGATGGCGAACCATGTCTTCGGGCGAAAGCGCATGGCAAGCAACAAGGAACCTAGCATGGCTAGGGCGAGGATGGCCACGATGTCGGCGTTGTGGATATGAATGTTCATCGTCGTCTCCCGGTGCCGAATGTGCAGAAAAGCGCCTTATTTATGTGCATTTACCAGTATAGGCGTGCCCAGTTTGCCCACAAGCCGGGAAAACTCCGTAGGGATGAACCGGTTCGGCTAGCCGGCGCCGCGCGCCCCGTGCGGGGCGATGCGCAATGAAATGCCGAATCCGAGGAATTTTTTTCGATCGACGTGAACCAACCGGCGAGAGCCGATTCGTGGCGCAGTCGTGCCCGAGGGCTGGAGAAAAGGAGCGCTGTTGATGTCATCGTCCCCTGGACGCTCGATCGAAGTCGATTTGCTGCGCGGTATCGCGCTGATCGTTATCGCCATCGATCATATTTCGGTAAGCGTGCTGGCGCACGCGATGCTGCACAACTATGCCTATTGCGATGCGGCAGAAGTGTTCGTTTTTCTTGGAGGCTACGCCTCGGCCGCGGGCTATACGAGCATCGCTGCGCGCCGCGGCGAAGCGGCCGCGCGCCGGCGGTTCGCGAGGCGGGCGTGGGAAATCTATCGGGCCTATTTGCTCACGGCGGCGTTGATGATCGCGAGCGGCGCGATCGTCGCGGCTTTGCCGATCGCCTCGCCTCTCGTCGGCCAGTCCGGTTGGCCGATGTTCGCGCATCGGCCGGCGCAGGCATTGATCGACATCGCGACGCTGCGGCAACAGCCGTTTTTGTCGGCGGTGCTGCCGATGTACCTGCTGTTCGCGTTGAGCATTTCATTTGCGATCCCGCTTGCGCGGCGCATGCCCGTCGCTTCCTTCACGCTGAGTCTGACGATGTGGCTGGCGGCGCCGTGGCTCGCCGCCTGCTTGCCAGGCGTCGCCGAGTGGCCGTTCAACCCGTTCGCTTGGCAGTTGCTGTTCATGCTGGGCCTGCTCTGTCGACTCTATCCGGTGCCGGTGCGCATGCAGACGTCGACGGCCGGCCATCTGTTGACAGGGGCGGCGGTGGCCGTTGCGTTGGCGTTTGCCTTCGTCAAGGTATGCATCGACACGCATCCGTCGCCGGGTTTCATGAAGCAGAATCTTGCCAGCGTACGTGTCGTCAGCTTCCTCGCGCTCGCTTGGCTGTGCGCGCAGGCGGCTCGCGCGGGTTGGCTGCGCACGGCGGCGGAACGCCTGCCGGCGGTCGTGGGGGTGGGGCGGCAGGGGCTCGTCTGTTTCGTCGGCGGCACGCTCGTCTCCATCGTGGCCGATACGGTCGTGCGGTTGCTGCATGCCGAAGCGAACGGGTTGGCGAGATTGACGAGCGATATCGCCGCGGTGGCGGCGCTGCTGCTGCTCGCGCGCTTGGCGCAGGCGTATCAACGCGCCGGGGCCGCCGCGCCGCGCATGGCGCCGGCGCCGCGGCCCGTGCGCGTGACATCGAGTGTGCCGCCGCCCGCGCGGCGCGAGCGGTAATGTCCGCGCGGCCGGCGGGGGCGAGCCGCCGCTCACGACAACCGAACGTCCTTCGTTTCGCGCATCGCGAACACGGCCACGAGACTGACGGCCGCGGCCGCCGAAACGTAGCCGCCCACCCATGCCAGGCCGCCGCGGGTGGCCAGCATCTGCGCGATGTAGGGCGCAACCGATGCGCCCAGAATGCCGCCCAAGTTGTAGGCGACGCCGGCGCCCGTGTAGCGCACGGCGGTCGGGAACAACTCGGGCAGCAACGCCCCCATCGGCGCGAAGGTGATGCCCATCAGAAACAGCTCGAGCGTCAGAAACACCGTGACGAGCACGGGTGAGCCGCTGCCGACGAGCGGCGCCATGGCGAAGCCCGAGGCGATCGCCCCGACGATGCCGACCATCAACACCGGCCGCCGGCCGAAGCGGTCGCTTGCCCAGGCCGCGAGCGGGGTGGCGAGCGCCATGAAGAGCACGGCGAAGCACAGCATGCCAAGGAACGTTTGCCGGGGTATGTGCAGCGTCGACACGCCGTAAGAAAGCGTGAAGACGGTCGAGATGTAGAACAGCGTGTAGCAAACCACCATTGCAAACGCGCCCGCGAGCGTCGCGCGGCTATGCTGCGCAAGCAGCGAAACGAGCGGCACGCGTACGCGCTCGGCCCGCTCGATCGCGGCGCGAAAGGCGGGCGTTTCGGCGATCTTCAAGCGCACGTACAAGCCGAGCACGACCAGAACGGCGCTCGAAATGAACGGGACGCGCCAGCCCCAAGCGCGAAACTGCGCATCCGAGAGCGTGAGCGCGAGCGTGAAGAATAGGCCGTTCGATGCCAGAAAGCCGACCGATGGGCCGAGTTGCGGGAACATGCCGAACCACCCGCGTCGGCCCGCGGGCGCATTCTCCGTGGCGAGCAGGGCGGCGCCGCCCCATTCTCCGCCGAGCCCGATGCCTTGCCCGAAGCGCAGGATGCATAGCAGGATCGGCGCGAGCGAGCCGATCGCGTCGTAGCCGGGCAGGAAACCGATCAGCGTCGTGGACAGCCCCATGACGAGCAGCGACGCGACGAGCGTCGATTTGCGGCCGATGCGATCGCCGAAGTGGCCGAATAGGAACGAGCCGATCGGACGCGCCACGAACGCGATGCCGAACGTGACGAAAGCCGACAGCGCTTGCGCCATCGCCGATCCGTGCGGAAAGAAAACGGGGCCGATCACGAGCGCCGCGGCGGTGGCGTAGACGTAGAAGTCATAGAACTCGATCGCCGTGCCGATGAAGCTGGCGAAAACGATGCGTGATCGCCCGGGCGCGCTCGCCGCGGTCGACGCGGTCGTCACGGAGGGCGAAGACGGCGAAACGGACATAAAAGATCTCCTAGTGGCATGGAGCGTCACCAGCGCAAGCGCGCCGATGATGCGAAATTCGGTAAAGAGGCAAGCTGTGCTTGGACGACTCGCAGGCGAGCATCAAAGCACGCGGGCGGGGGGCGAGCGACAAGAAAAACATCAAATGCAATGGGACAGCTCGAGGACAGCTTGACGTGCCCATGGCGGGGAATGGCAGCGTCGGCCCGGCAGGCGCGTCGCCGGATAGGCGGCGCGCCGCGAGCATGGCCGGAACTCCGGCAGCGCGGTGGGAAAAATTATAGCGAGGAGGCGCGGCACGCGCCAATGCAAACAAGCGCGCCGGGCGCCGTCAATCGAACGTGAGCGCTTGCGGCGCCGCGAGCTCGCGCAACTGGAACTTGCCGTCGTCGTTGAAGAGCCAGTCTTCCATGATTTCCAACTGACCGAGCCGGTTCAGCAGCTTGGCCGGCGGCGCCGGTAACGGCGAGGCCCGGCGCAACGTGGCCAGCGCCGTCGCTTCCACTTCGTCGTCGCCGTTCGTTCGGTAGACCGACGAGCGCACGACTTCGCCGTTGCGATTCACGGTGAAGGCGAGGACGACGAGCGAGCGCAGCATGGCTTGCGGCGCTCGCCGCTCGAGATAGGACGGGTTGCGTTCGGCGATTCTGCGAGCGATCGCTTCCCGATACTGATCGAGCGTCGCGCTATTGACTGCGGCGGGAGGTGGCAATGCCGCCGCGGAAGGACGCGAGGGCGGTGTGATCGTGCAAGCGGCCGTTACGAGCATCGCGCCTAGAACCACGAAGCGCGTAAGCCCGCTGGCGCACGGGGCGGGATAGCGCACGAGATCGAGTTTCATGACGGTAATGGCGCGCTTGGTTCGCGCAGAAGCAAGATGCCTAAAGCGTAGTCAATGGCGTGCGCGTGCGCATCCGGATTTGCGCGGTCATTGTGCGTCGGCGCACGGCGCGGGCTTGTGCGGCCGGTGGCATCCCGTCATATCTTCAACGGCTGCAGAAACGCATGCGTGGGTTCATCCCCCAATCGGGGCGATGGCGAGGAATCGCTTCGGTTCAATAGACGACGAGCGACTCGGCCCACCAGTGGGTGCCCATATTGCCGGAGCCGTAGCGCATCCAATCGTAATCGCCGTACCCGGGGCCTTCGCCGGGCCATGGGTTCATGAAATAGAGCGCATGCTGCCCATCGTCGTAGCCGTCGATGACGACGAAGTGCCCCCCGCCCCCTCGCCAGGTCCACAAGATGACGACGGGATTGCCGCCGTCGATCGCCGCGCCGACCGCCTGGTAAGAAAGCGGCGCGCTGATATAGCGTGAATCGCGGCGGCCCAACGACCAAAGTATTCCGCTGATGCCCGTCGTACCCGCAATCGTATTGGGCGAGTTGGCGGTAGCATTCCAATCGAATGGAGCGCTTCGGCACGCGTAGCCGATCGAGTCGACCCAATTTTCGATCGCGCATTGGCGGCTCGGGACGCCGCGATAGGCGAGCACCGCTTTCGAATCGGCGGCCCAGCACCATTCGCTGTGCGCCTGCGTGACATGAGGAACGTTGATTTGCCGCGCGCCCGCAAGGGCGGGCGAGCACGCCGTCGCGATGACGAGGCCGCACAGCAGCCGAGCGCGAAGTGCAGTGTCCACGGCGAACTCCTTCAATGCATGAATCTCGGATCGCGCAAGCCTTGCTGCAAGCGGTGTCGAAGCGCATCGCCGAGCTCGGCCTGGGAAAGAGGAGGTGAAGAAAGGGACCCCGCCGTTGCAGCCGACGTTGCCGGCTTGGAGCGGACGCCTGCGAGCGGCACATAGAATGGGCTAGTGGTGGACGTAGACAGCGTCGTGCCTTGCGCCGAAACTTCGACTACGTCGGTTACGGCCGGCTGGCATCGGATGAAGCGCAGCGTCGGCTGCGGCGCTTGCCGAGCGTAGCGTTCCGCGACGGCAACGAGTTCGTCGGCCAATTGACTTGCCCCGGCTTGGACCATCTTCCATTGCCCGTTCATTTGCGCCACCGTGACGAGGCCGACGCCTCTGCCGCCCCGCATGACGATGAATCGCCATTCGCCGCTGCCGTAGAGGCTTTGTTGGACGGACTGGCCCGCCATCAAAGCGCCCGCGTCGACGAGATACATCTCGAAGCCGTTGCCGATTGTCGCGTCACGTAATGCTCGGTAGTCGTCGACATCGAAGATACGATTCTCGCGAGCGGGCTGCGTGGAGGTTGGCAGGCGGGCGACCAGCGTTGCCAAACCGGCGATGGCTGCTTGCCGCTGAGGCGACCCGAGCATCTGCGCTAGGTAGCCCGGCATGGCGCCAGCGGCGGCGGATGCCGCAATCGGCTGGGCGCAGGCAGGCGAGGAAAAAACCATGCTCGCGAGCGAGCATAGGAGCATGGCCATCGATCGATTTCGCATAACGCCTCCTGCGTGAAGCGACGCCCTATGCGATCTCTATGAGCAAATGTTCTGCCATCGTCTACAGCGCTATGCACTTTGAGTGCGTGCATCACGGGCGTTCGATAAACAATGAAGGGCGGTGGCAGATTCGACGGCTACGCGCGGTCGAACGATGCCCGGAACGCGCCGAGTCGCCCAGGGCATCGCGGGTCGACGTGGCCTCTTACACGTCCACGAACGTCATGTCCATCGACCATTGCGTTTGGTTGCCGAGCGAATACTGGATGGACGGCGAGCGCAGCTTGAAGTCGTCGGTCACGGCGAGCAGCCCGGAGTCGGGATCGTGGCCGATCGTCGTTTGATATCCGCCGGCGTTGCCGTAGGTGATGTCTTTGCCGTCGGAGAAAATCACGCCCATCATATTGGGATTGGTAGACGCATCGCCGTTCGCGTCGATGCTGACGTTGGCGTCGACGCCGGGGGAGAGACATAGGGTGTGGTGCGTACGCGCCCCGTCGATCGTCAAAATCTGATCGTCCCAATTGGGATCGTGGTCGATGCATACCTCTTGGGTCGAAAGGTTCGTGACGCGGACGATGGGATTCGTCATCTTGCTGCCCTCCAAGTGAATGACCGCCGCGCTTGCGACGCGCGGGTGCCGGCTTGCGGTCGCGTCGGTCGAGAGAAAAGCGCGGACGACGATAGTCGCTCGTGTTCGGCCCGTGAGGGTGGGAAGTGGCGAAGATTCAGACGGCGTGCGCGAGCCGTTTTGCGTGCGCAAGCGTGCGCACGATGTCGGCGTACGCGCGCTCGCGCGTTTCCGGATCGGGGGCGCGCAGCGCGTAGGACGGATGCCACGTGGCGAGAATCGTGCGCCCGCCTTGGTGCGTGACCTTGCCGAAGTGGTCTTGAAGCCGCGCGTGCGCATCTTCGAGCAGCGCTTTGAGTGCGGTCGAGCCGAGCGCCACGACGACGCTTGGCGAGACCTCGCTCAACTCGCGATCGAGCCAATAGCGGCAGGCATCGACTTCGCGCTGGGCCGGCGTCTTGTGCATCCTGCGCTTGCCGCGCGGTTCCCACTTGAAATGTTTGACGGCGTTGGTGATGAAGACGGCGTCGCGCGTCACGCCCGCTTCGGCCAGCGCATTGTCGAGCAAGCGGCCGGCTGGCCCGACGAAAGGCAGGCCCGCGCGGTCTTCGCTGTCGCCGGGTTGCTCGCCCACCATCATGATGGGCGCATGAGCGGGTCCCGCGCCGGATACGCCTTGAGTTGCGTCGTGCCAAAGCGCGCAGCGCCGGCATTCGTCGAGCGTGCGCGGTTGCTGGTCCGGATCGGTTTCGACATGCGTGCCCGCTTTGGGGTCGCGGCGGCGCTGAGTCGTCATAGGGCCCAGCCCCGCAACGGCTTTTGCGACGTGTCGACGATCGCGGCGGGCGGTCTTGCTTGCGTGCCCATGAGCCTCTCCCATCGGTGTGCTGAACACGGAAGCAACGAGTATGCCCTCACACGCTGCCGTCTCGCCCGCGCGGCGGCTGGAGCCCCGTAGGCGTAGCAGGCCGATGTCTCAGGCACCTTCTATGCGTCTCCGAGAAAAACCAATATCGGGCTGCGAATCCCATCGAGCGGTTCGCCAATGTCAATGAGGGGAGGAGGCCGATCGTGTTCATACCGACCACGCGTTTCGCACTCGTCGTATCGGGACTCGCCACGTTGATCGCCGCCGGTTGCTCGTTCTTGCAAGCGAGCGCCGAAGTGACGCCGGTCGATCAGCAATTCATGCTGACGGCCGCCAGCGTGGGGACCGCCCAATTCGACATGGCGCAACTCGCCGAGCGTCAAGCTGGGGATCCGGCTGTCAAAGCGTATGGCCATCGCCTCGTGAAAGAGCATGCCCAGATCAATGAGGCGCTGGGTCGATTGGCGGAAAACAAGCACGTGAAGCTGATCAACGTGATGGATCCCGCCAATCGCACGCTATACGAAGAGTTGACGCACCTGAGCGGCGCCATGTTCGACCGCGAGTACTTGCTTGCACAGATGAACATTCACCGCATGGGTAACGGCTTATACGACAGCGAGGCGCAGGCAGGGGAGGACGCGGATGTGAAAGCGTTTGCGGCCAATAACGCACGGGCTGGCGCCGAGCAGTTGCAACTTGCTCAGGCGCTGCTGACCAAGGTGCAGCAGCGGCCGAGGCAGTGACGGCAACCGTGCGCGGGGTGGGGATTCGTTCAAAAAAGCTCGGGCGGCCTGCGGTCGACCCATTCGCGCGGCATTGTTTCGGTCAGCGTGATCTCGAACTTCATGGTGTGCCGACGCAGCGGCGATGTTTGCTGGTGAGCGGGTGGCCGCATAGCGGCTGTTGCCTTGGTTTCTCAGCTTCGATAGCCGGGGGGGCTTATCTTGAAAAATCTTTTGTTATCGAGTCGCTCCCGATTTTTCTGGCGGAGGGCGTGGGATTCGAACCCACGAAGGCCGTGAGGCCTTGCCGGTTTTCAAGACCGGTGCATTCAACCGCTCTGCCAGCCCTCCGAGAGGCGCGATTGTAACCCGAAATGGCGCGGCGTCAGCGTCCCGGGTCGATCGTTGCGCCGCTCAATCCTCCCTTTCGTTCAAAAACAGGGCCTGCAAGTCATTCAAGAAGCGCTGTCCAAGCGGCGTCGGCGCGATCTTTTCGTAGGTGCGCTCGATCAAGCCGCGCCGCTCGGCTTCCTGCAGTGCGGGCTCGATCGATGTCATCGGCATCCCCGTGCGCTCGACGAAGCGATGCACCGGAAAGCCTTCCACGAGCCGCAGCGCGTTCAGCATGAATTCGAACGGCAGATCGCGTGCGGGCACTTCGTGCTCTTCCTGCACGGGTGTCCCCGCGCGCGCCTGTTCGATGAATGTGGCGGGGTGCTTATAACGCGCCTGCCGCACGATACGATGTGCGAACGAGAGTTTCGTATGCGCGCCGGCGCCGATGCCGAGGTAATCGCCGAAGCGCCAATAGTTCAGATTGTGCTTGCACTGATGATGCGGCTTCGCATAAGCCGATACCTCGTACCGTTCATAGCCCGCCGCGGCCGTGCGTTCGTGAATCCATTCCTGCATGTCCGCCGAAGCGTCGTCGTCCGGCAGCGCCGGCGGAAACTTGGCGAATAGCGTATTGGGCTCGAGCGTCAAGTGATAGAGCGACAAATGCGGCGGGGCGAACGAGAGCGCCGTTTCGATGTCAGCGCGGCATTCGTCCAATGTTTGCCGCGGCAGCGCGAACATCAAGTCGAGGTTGAAGTTATCGAAATGCCGCGCCGCAATCTCGACGGCGCGACGCGCATCGCCGCCATTGTGAATCCGCCCCAATGCGCTCAGATGCGCTTCGTTGAAGCTTTGAATTCCCACCGACAGCCGGTTCACGCCGCTCGCGCGAAACTGGGCGAACTTCTCGGCTTCGAAGGTGCCCGGGTTGGCCTCCATCGTGATTTCCGCGTCGGCGTCCAGCGGCAGCAGCGCGCGCACGTCCGACAGCAAGCGATCGAGCCCGCCAGCCGAGAGCAGGCTTGGCGTGCCGCCGCCGATGAAGACGGTATGCACCTGCCGCCCCCATACCAGCGGCAGCGCTTGCTCGAGGTCGGCGCGCAGTGCCTCGAGATAGTCGTCTTCCGGGAAGCGCTCGCCTTTCCATTCGTGCGAGTTGAAGTCGCAATAAGGGCACTTGCGAACGCACCAGGGAAAGTGGACATAGAGCGCCAGCGGCGGCAGCGAGTTGAGCCGGATGCCGCCTGGCGCGGTGAACGCTTGGATCACGCCCGAACGAGTGCCGATCATCGCGCCTCCCTCAACAAGGTGAGCAGCGCGCGCAGCGCGATAGCGCGGTGGCTGCGCGCGTTCTTGATCGACGGATCGAGTTGCGCGGCCGTGGCCTTCAGCTCGGGCAAGTAGAAGTGCGGGTCGTACCCGAACCCCTGTTCGCCGCGCGGCGCATCGATGATCTGGCCGTGCCAGCGACCTTCGGCGATGAGCGGCTCGGGATCGTCGGCGTGCCGCACCAGCACGAGGACGCAGTAGTAATAGCCGCGCCGGTCGGTTACGCCTTGCAGGCGATCGACGAGGTAGGCATTGTTGGCTGCGTCGCTTTTTTCGCCGCCCGCGCGCTGCGCATAGCGGGCCGAATAGACGCCGGGCTCGCCGTTCAATGCCCGCACGCATAGCCCGGAATCGTCCGCGAGCGCGGGCAGCCCCGTCAAACGCGCCGCGTGACGCGCTTTGGCCAAGGCGTTTTCGACGAAGGTAGCATGCGGTTCCTCGGCTTCGGATACGCCTAGCTCGCCCTGCGCAACGAGCGCGATGCCGGCTGCGCCGAGCATGGCGGAAAACTCGCGCAGCTTGCCCGCATTGTTCGAGGCAACGACGACGCGCGCAAGCGGCGCCGCCTCCGACGCGCGATCGAGCTCGCCCGCCGCACCGGCCACACCCCGCTGCGCGTCGCCCGCGTCACTCATCGTTCGTCTCCAGCGCCGCTTTTTGCTTGCGCACGAGCGAGCTTATGCCCTGCTGCGCGAGACCGAGCAGCGCGTTCATTTCGTCACGAGAGAACGGCGCGCCTTCGGCCGTGCCCTGCACTTCGACGAACCCGCCTGCGCCCGTCATCACGACATTCATGTCGGTATCGCAGCGCGAATCCTCGTCATAGTCGAGATCGAGCACGGGCGCCCCTTCGTAGACGCCGACCGAGATGGCCGCCACGTAATCGGTGATCGGCGACTGGGCGATGCGCCCGGCCGCGATGAGCTTCGAGACGGCATCGTGCGCCGCGACGAACGCACCCGTGATGCTGGCCGTGCGCGTGCCGCCATCGGCTTGAATCACGTCGCAGTCGATATGCAAGGTGCGCGGCCCGAGCCGCTCGAGATCGAACACGGCGCGCAGTGCACGCCCGATGAGCCGCTGGATTTCTTGCGTGCGTCCCGTTTGTTTGCCGCGGGCTGCTTCGCGATCACTGCGCGTATGCGTGGCGCGGGGCAGCATGCCGTATTCGGCCGTGAGCCAGCCTTGATTGCGCGCGCGCAGAAATTCGGGCACGCGCTCGACGATGCTCGCGGTGCAGATCACTTTCGTATCGCCGAACTCGACGAGCACCGAGCCTTCTGCATGCTTCGTGTAGTGGCGCGTGATGCGCACGTCGCGCAGTGCATCGGCGGAGCGGCCGCTGGGGCGTTGGACGGTATCGGTCATGGTCGGGGTGGGAAGCGGCGCAGCCGCAAGGAAAGAGGAAGAAGCGCAATTTTACCGCCGCGGGCTGGTTGCAGGCGCCATACCGTGCCGGCGCGCTTGTAGCGGGGGCGTTCGGCAAAAATGGGATAATGCGTATTCAACGCTTTCGCGCCGGCTCGACGCGCGAAGCGGCTCGAACAACCGGCCGGCGACGGCCCCCATCGCGAGACGGACGATGATTTACAGCATGACAGGCTACGCGAGCGCGACGCGCGAACTCGCGGCCGCGGGCGGTACCGGAGCCATGAGCGTATCGGTCGAACTGCGTACCGTGAATTCGCGTTTCTTGGATCTGAACTTCCGTATGCCGGAAGAAGCGCGCACGTGCGAGCCGACGCTGCGCGAAATGTTGATGACGAAGCTCTCGCGCGGCAAGGTCGACATCCGCGTGAACTTCCAGCGCAGCGAGCAGACGGCCTCGGTGGGTTCGCTCGATCGGGACGCGTTGGCGCAACTGGCCGCGCTCGAGCGCGCGGTGCTCGACGCGTTTCCCGACAGCGAACGCATGCGCACGGGCGAAATCCTGCGCTGGCCGGGCGTCCTCGCCGAAACGAACGTGGCGCCCGAAACGCTGCGCGATGCCGTGCTCGCCTGCGGCAAGCAGGCGATCGCCGAACTCGTCGACGTGCGGGCGCGCGAGGGTGCGCAACTGGCGGCCATGCTGCTCGGCAACGTCACCGAAATGGAAGCGATCGTCGCGCGCATCACGCCCCTCGTGCCGGAGCTCATCGCCAAGCATCAGCAGAAAATCGTCGAGCGTTTGCAAGAAGCGCTGGGTCTCGCGGCCCCGGACGCCGCGGCGACCATCGTTTCGCGCGAGGAAATCGCCGAACGCATTCGGCAAGAGGTGACGATGTACGGCATTCGCATCGACATCGCCGAAGAGCTCTCGCGTCTGTCCGCGCATTTGTATGAAACGCGGCACGTGATCGAAAAGGGCGGCAAGGTGGGCAAGCGCCTCGACTTCATGATGCAGGAACTCAATCGCGAAGCGAATACGCTGGGGTCGAAAGCGGCGGCCAAGGAACTGGCCGACGCATCGATGACGCTCAAGCTGCTCATCGAGCAAATGCGCGAGCAAGTGCAGAACCTGGAGTGAAAGCGATCATGACAGAGCTTACGCACGAATCGAACCCGGCGCGCCAAGCGCAGCGCAATCCGTACGCCGGCGCTTATCCCGGCAATCTGTTCATGGTGGTCGCGCCCTCGGGCGCCGGGAAATCGACGCTCGTCAATGCGCTGCTCGCGCGCGATCCGGCGATCCGCTTGTCGATTTCCTACACGACGCGCAAGCCGCGCCCGGGCGAGCAGGACGGGCAGCATTATCATTTCACGACGGTCGACGATTTCCTGGCGCGCCATGGCAGCGGCGAATTTCTCGAAAGCGCGGAAGTGCATGGCAACTACTACGCCACCTCGCGCCTGTGGATCGAAGAGCAGATGAAGAACGGCCACGACGTACTGCTCGAAATCGACTGGCAGGGCGCGCAGCAGGTGAAGAAGCAATTCCGCAATGCGGTGGAGGTTTTCATTCTGCCGCCGTCGTTGTCGGCGCTCGAAGAGCGCCTGAAAAAGCGCGGCCAGGACGAGCCGAACGTCATCACGAGGCGGCTGCTCGCGGCTGGCAGCGAGATCTCGCACGCACCGGAATCGGAGTACGTCATCATCAACGAGCACTTCGACCGCGCGTTGTCCGAACTCCAGTGCGTCGTCGATGCGACGCGTTTGCGCTTCGCTTCGCAATACGCGCGCCATACCGAGCTTTTCATCGAGCTCGGCATTCACTTGCCGCATGCCGAGTGAAGGCGAGTGGTTGCGCACATAAGGTAGAATGAGCAACATATTGAGAAGGAATTTCGAAACATGGCCCGCATTACCGTCGAAGACTGCCTGAAGCAAATCCCGAATCGTTTCGACCTCGCGCTCGCCGCGACGTATCGGGCGCGACAACTCGCGCAAGGTCACACGCCGAAGATCGAGAGCCGCGACAAGCCTACCGTTGCGGCGCTGCGCGAAATCGCGGCCGGAGAGATCGGTCTCGAGATGCTGAAGAAGGTCCCCGTCTAACACGTACGGCGCGCTAGGCGCATCGCGCGCCTAGCGCTGTCGCTGCCATGCCAGTTCGCGCATAGCCCGCATAGCGATCCCTACGGAGGCGAAAATGAGCGCTACCCCATCGTCCGCCTCCACCGACACCGCTGCCGTGCACCTCGAGCACGAACAGGACGTCGAAGCGCCGGGTCCGGCGCGCAAGTACATCGACGCCGTCCTCGAACAATCGTTTCGCCATCTATTCGGGCCGACCGCCACCCCGGAGCAACCCCGCAGACACGACGTCGTTTCGATCGCGAAGCTCACGTCGATGCTTGCCGGCTACCTGAGCCCCGAGGAAATCAAAGAGGTCAAGGCCGCGTTTCATTTCGGTGACGAGGCGCATCTGGGGCAGTATCGCCACAGTGGCGAGCCCTACATCACGCACCCGGTCGCCGTCGCGGAAACATGCGCCGGCTGGAAACTCGACGCGCAGTCGATCATGGCCGCGCTCCTGCACGACGTCATGGAAGACCAGGGCGTCACCAAGACGGAGTTGGCCGAGCGGTTCGGTCCGAAGGTGGCCGAGTTGGTCGATGGCTTGTCGAAGCTCGACAAGATGGAGTTTCGCAATCGCGAGGAAGCGCAGGCGGAAAACTTCCGCAAGATGCTGCTCGCCATGGCGCGCGACGTGCGGGTCATTCTCGTCAAGCTCGCCGACCGCCTGCACAACATGCGCACCCTCGGGGCGGTGCCGTCGGAAAAGCGCCGTCGGGTCGCGCGCGAGACGCTGGATATTTACGCGCCGATCGCGCACCGTCTCGGCCTGAACAACACCTACCGCGAGCTGCAGGACCTGAGCCTCGCGAATTTCAACCCGCACCGCTACGCGACGCTCGAAAAGGCGGTCAAGGCTGCGCGCGGCAATCGGCGCGAGGTGGTCGGCAAGATCCTCGAATCGGTGCAGCGCGCGATTGCCGATGCGCAGATCGAGGCGGAGGTGACGGGCCGCGAGAAGACGATCTTCAGCATCTACAAGAAGATGCGGGACAAGCAGCTTTCGTTCTCGCAGGTGCTCGATGTGTACGGCTTTCGCGTGGTGGTGGGCAGCGCGCTCGAATGCTATACGTGCATCGGCGTGCTGCACGCGCTGTATAAGCCCGTGCCCGGCAAGTTCAAAGACTACATCGCGATCCCGAAGGTCAACGGCTACCAGTCGCTGCATACGACGCTCGTCGGGCCGTTCGGCGCGCCGATCGAGTTCCAGGTGCGCACGCGCAAGATGCACGAGATCGCCGAAGCGGGCGTCGCGGCGCATTGGCTCTACAAGAACGGCGGCGCCGACCTGAACGACGTGCAAAAGCGCGCGCACCAGTGGCTCAAGTCGTTGCTCGACATCCAGAGCGAGGCGGGCGATTCGAGCGAGTTCCTCGAGCACGTCAAGATCGACCTGTTCCCGGATGCCGTCTATGTCTTCACGCCGAAGTCCAAGATCATGGCGCTGCCGCGCGGGTCCACGGCGCTCGATTTCGCCTATTCGATCCACAGCGATCTCGGCAATCAATGTGTCGCCGTCAAGATCAACAACGAGCTGTTGCCGCTGCGTACCGAACTGAAGAGCGGCGACATCGTCGAGGTAATCACGGCGCCGTATTCGAAACCGAACCCGGCATGGCTCGGCTTCGTGCGCACGGGCAAGGCCCGTTCGGCCATTCGTCATTATCTGAAGACGAGGCGGCTGAACGAGTCGGTCCAACTGGGCGAGCGTCTCGTCGATCAGAGCCTGAAGGGCTATGGATTGGCACTGGCCGATGTCGAGCCGGATGTATGGGACAAGCTCGTGCAATGGACGGGCAATAAGAACCGCCAGGAGATTTTTGCCGATATCGGCCTCGGCCGGCGCGTCGCCGCCGTCATGGCCAAGCGTATCGAGGTGCTCATCAGCGGGCGCGATACCGACGACGAGCACGGACGGGCCGACGGAAGTCACGCGGGCTCGGCGCCGCATGCGCCGCCCGTGGTCATCACGGGCACCGAGGGCATGTCGGTGCAGTTGTCGGCTTGCTGCCGCCCCATCCCTGGCGACGACATCATGGGGTATATCGGCATCGGCCTCGGTATGGCCATACATACGACCGATTGCCGGGTGGCGCAGCGCATCCACCGCCGCGATCCGGGGCGCTGGATCGACGTCGCTTGGGCGCCGCAGCCCGGGCGCTTGTTCGACGTGGCGGTAAAGGTGCTCGTACGCAATGTCAAAGGCGTCTTCGCCCGCGTGGCGGCCGATATCACCTCGGCCGACGCGAACATCGTCCACATCGCCATGGACGAGGACTTGTCGCAGGAATCCACCGTGCTGCGCTTCGTGATCCAGGTTAGCGATCGCGTTCACCTGGCCAACGTCATGCGCCGCGTCAGGACGAATCCCGATGTGATGCGCATCGTGCGCGAACGGCCGAGCGAAGACGGTCACCATCGTCATGATGGCGGGATGCGAATCGAGCGTGAGCGGGGCGATTACTGACGATGACGAGCCTGGCCTGACAGGCTCGCGCCGCGAGGCACGAGCTTGCCGCCTTGCGGCGGGCTCGTGAATGTCTCGACTGACCAAAGGAACGTCAAACGGGGAAGGGTGAAGCGGAACGTCGAGCGCTCAAACCGGAGCGCTAAAGACAAAGGGCCTTCCAAGCGGAAGGCCCTTCATGGGTGGCGCGGCTGGCAGGATTCGAACCCACGACCCCTTGGTTCGTAGCCAAGTACTCTATCCAACTGAGCTACAGCCGCACGCGAAAACGCAGAATCGTACTTCGGTCAAACAAAAGAGCCTTCCGCGAAGAAGGCTTTCGAAAAAAGTGGCGCGGCTGGCAGGATTCGAACCCACGACCCCTTGGTTCGTAGCCAAGTACTCTATCCAACTGAGCTACAGCCGCACGCAGAAGCGGAATTATAGCAAAGTCCCGAGAAAATGGAAGGCATTGCGGCGGGTTTCTTCAGGGTTTCTTCGGGCGAGCGTGATCGTGTACGCTTGAAGTCCATTGGAGGTAGCGATTCGCATCATGAACAAGGCATTTGTCAAAGAGTCGAGCGACGGCGATGACGACGATCTCGACATCGGTCAACCCGAAATCCCTGCCGGCGCCAAGAACTACATCACGCCCGCGGGCCACAAGCGTCTGCGCGACGAGTTGCTCCACTTGATCGACGAAGAGCGGCCCGAAGTCGTCAAGTTGGTGTCGTGGGCGGCGTCGAACGGCGACCGCTCGGAGAACGGCGATTACATATACGGCAAGCGGCGTCTTCGCGAGATCGATCGACGCATTCGTTTTCTGACCAAACGGCTCGACTTGGCGGAGGTGGTCGACGCCAGCAAGCAAGAGAACGTCGATCAGGTGTTCTTCGGCGCCACGATCGACTATGCGACCTCAGACGGCGAGACGCACACCGTGACGATCGTCGGTGTCGACGAGGTCGATTTGGATCGCGGCCACGTCAGTTGGATCTCACCGATCGCGCGGGCGTTGCTCAAGGCCCGCATCGGCGATACGGTCACGCTGCACACGCCCTCAGGGGCCGAGCAGATCGACGTGCTGGATGTGCGCTATCCGGCGGGCTCCGGCGCCTAACCTCACGTCCCTGGCGCTCCCGGCGAGCGCGTCCAACGAAAAAAGCGCCGCGAAAGCGGCGCTTTGTCCCTGGACCGGGGATCCCGCGAGGGGAACCCCCGTCAATGCTGATCCGCTTAGAAGCGGTGGCGCAAACCGGCCGTCACGGCGACTTGCTTGTCGGTCGACGACATGTTCAAGCCGTTGATGACGGCGCCGATGCCGGTGCCCTTGTTCACGACGTGCTGGAATTCGCCGCCCAGGTACACGTCGGTGCGCTTGGACAATGCGTAGTCGGCGAGCAGGTTGAACTGATTCCACTTCGGATGCACGCCGCCAATGGTGCTATCGGTGTACGTATAAGCGCCTGCCAGGCTGATTGCCGGCGTGAGTGCGTAGCGCGCATTCAACTCGTAGTTGTTGAAGCGAACTCCGCCGCCGGGCAGCGCGAGCGTGCCGCTCGTGCCGGCATTGGCCGCGTTCACGCCCAGGGCGTTGTCCAGGCGCGTTTGCGTGAACACGAAGCCGGCCGTGGCGGGACCGAACGTATAGTTCAGGCCTGCGCCCCACGTGCGTTGGCGGCCCGCGACGAAGGTGGCGTCGCCGGTGACCGCACCCGGAGAGGTGGCGGTCTGGGCCAAGGCGTTCGTGTTGTTGTTCAGCTGCATGTACGCCGCTGCGACGTTCAAGCCGCTCCACGTGTACGACGCGCCGACGCTATAGGCGCGGTTGTTCGAGAACTGGCCGGCGGTGTTCGAGAAGCCGTACAACGCGCCGAGCTTGAAGCCGCCGTAGTCGGCGCTCTGGAAGTGCACCGAGTTGTTGACGCGGAACGAGTTGTCGAGATTGTCGTTGTCGAACGGGTGCGCGAAGTACGTGCCGCCGTATTGGGTGCCCGTCAGCGCCAGCGGCCCGAGATATTGGACGACGTCGTCATACTGACGGCCGAGCGTGACCGAGCCGAACTGATCGCTCTTCAGGCCGACCCAGGCTTGACGACCGAATTCGCGGCCGCTTTGCTTGAGGGTGCCGTTGTTGATGCCGAAGCCGTTTTCCAACGTGAAAATGGCTTTAAGCCCGCCGCCCAGATCCTCGGACCCGCGCAGGCCCCAGCGGCTGCCGTTGACCGAGCCCGTCGACTGCTGCCAATTGCTATGGCCGCCTTGGTTGTTCGTATAGGTGATGCCTGCGTCGATGAGGCCGTAGAGCGTCACGCTGCTCTGGGCATGTGCCATCGTGGCGAACGCGCCGGTCAGGGCGCCGACTAGAAGGGTTTTCTTCATTCTTTCTCTCCAGGATCAGAACATTCTCTTGGCTGTCGCGAGAGGCGCTCGCCGACGTGCGTGGAAAGCAGCGATTGCACATCGGCAGGCCGATGCAGCAGGATTCACAGCAACAGGTCCGCGTTTCCGAACTGGGTTGAGTGTAAAGAGCGCTTCGTCGAGACGCGCGTTTCGAAATCCGAAATAAAGTATTGATTGATTCGAAACAGCGCGAAATGATGCTTAACTGTTTGATTTGAAAGAAATTTTTGCGCTAAAAAAGGGAGCGAGTCAATTTGCCGTCCCCACGGCGTTGTATTTCCGATACGTCGAATGGAGTATGAGGAAGATGGCTTTTGCGTGTCTTCGTTCTGATTATTGCCTATTTGGAAAGATTTGATTGTGTACTGCGGCAATAATCAGACGGGAACTGCTGGATATACTGTCGCTTCTGCTTTGCCCAAGCAGACTTTTTCGTCAAGGAAAAGACGTCTCCAAACCTTTGTCAACGCGGCCTGCCAGCCGCGTTTTTTTTATGAGGTGCGAGGACCTACCGGCCGCGGCGGCGCACGCCGCCCTGCTTATCTTCCGTTCGGCCGTAATCCACTTCGTCGTCCTCTATCGGCAGCGCCCAGTCCTCCATCACGTAGTGCCGCGCGTCCATGGGTGATGCAAGAAGGTTCTGCCAGTGATCGCCGTGCCAGAACGGATCGCATTCGAGAATGGTGGCCGCGCTTTTCGTCCGACTAATCGATGGCAGCCCTAAATGGGGCGCACCGAAGAGCCACGAGACGAAGCGCTTCAAGGGGTTGAGTCTCACGGTGGTCTCCCGGCAAATCATCTACCCCATCTTCGGACCGTATTGTCTAGCAGACAACCCGGAAAAATACTGACAGTAGAAATATCTTGTTGCAAATGGTGAATCTTTTTCCTGGTTTATGAATTTTGTTTAGTGGTTGCAGGTAATTCTGACGTCGGTGTCCCGATATTCTCGTGTCGCATGCATAGCGACTACGCGTTTACAGCATTCAATGAAAAATTTCTTGACGAGCGCTCGACGGAACATTTATAAAAGCAGCGCCGGAATCACCCAGTGAACGGCGCCCCGGGCGGAGAGACCGAGGCGGCGTTCTTCCGAGGCTGGGTTTCGGGCGGAGGGCGCTGCCCGTCTATTACATTTCGAGGGAATTAGTACTATGGAAACTGGTGTCGTAAAATGGTTCAACGATGCTAAAGGCTTCGGCTTCATCACGACCGACCAGAGCAACGAGGACGTGTTTGCGCATTTCTCCGAGATCCAGGCCGATGGCTTCAAGTCTCTGAAAGAAAATCAACGCGTTCAATTCGATGTGAAGACCGGCCCGAAGGGCAAGCAAGCGGCGAATATTCGTCCGCTGTAAAGCGTCGGCACCGGCACACCGCTCACCGGCCAGCGTTGTCGCGCGTCAACCGGTGGCGGCGGGCAGCCTCGCAAGGGCGCTCGGGTGGTGCATACTTCGTCAATCGAAGCACCCGAGCGCCCTTATTCATGTCTGATCTATCCCTGCCGACGCCCCTAGTCGATACGCCTATTGCTTTTGTCGATCTGGAAACGACAGGCGGAGCGGTCGCAGAACACCGCATTACGGAAATCGGCGTCGTGCAAGTAGGGCCGTCCGGCGTATCGCGCTGGAGTACGCTCGTCAACCCGCGCCAATCCATTCCCCCCTTCATTCAGTCGCTAACCGGCATTACGGACGACATGGTGCGCGATGCGCCCACGTTCGATTCCTTGGCGGCCGAATTGTTCGAGCGGCTCGACGGCAGCCTCTTCGTTGCACACAACGCCAATTTCGACCGCGGCTTCTTGCGTGCCGAGTTTCAGCGTTCCGGATTCGCGTTCAACCCCGACGTGCTGTGCACCGTCAAGCTTTCGCGCGCGCTGTGGCCGCACGAGAAGCGGCACGGACTCGATGCGCTCATCGAACGCCATGCCCTTGCGCCGCTCGCGCGCCACCGCGCATTGGCGGACGCCGATCTGCTTTGGCAATTCTGGCATCGCCTGCATGCGCTATGGCCGCTTGCCACGCTGCGCGCGCAGATCGAACGCACTGTGCGGCGCTATCGAATTGCCGGCGACATCACCGAGGATTCGATCGATGCGGCGCCGGCGGGACACGGGGTCTACGCGTTTTTTGACGCGGCGGACGTGCCCCTGTACGTGGGGCGCAGCGTGCGGTTGCGTCAGCGGGTCCGCGCCCATTTGACAGGCGAGCGGCGATCGGCGCGTGAAGCTCGAATCGCCGAGCAGGTTGCGCGGCTGCAGTGGCAAGCGACCGGCGGCGAAGTGGGTGCATTGCTCACCGAGGCGAAGTGGCTCGGCGCCCTGCGCCCGGTTCACAATCGCCAACCCCGCATTGCGCGCGCGGAGGAGCGGGATGCGCCGTGGCCGTTCGAGTCGGCGGTCGTGTTCGAAGAGCGCGGCGAGGGCGGAGACGAACGCGCGTTCCATGTCATCGATCGCTGGTGCTATCTTGGCGCCGCGTCTTCGCTCCAAGCCGCGCGCGAACTGGCGGCGGCCCATGTCGAAGCCGCCTGCGAGCCGTCGACGCTGCGGATCATGCAAACGCATCTTGCGCGAGGGTTGCGGGTCACGCCATTGGCGGCTGCTTCGATCGACGGCGAGCCATCCGCTTTCGGCGCGAGCGCCCACCGTCCCGAGCCGGTGGCCGGCTAGCTCGGCTAGCCGATATCGGATGCGCCGCCCGCCGTGCACACGTGGGCGAGGGCGGTGTTGAGCGCGTTGGTGTCGACCGCGCCGTAGCGCGTCAGCGATTTCCAGTTCCTGACGGCATGCGCGAGCCGGGCGGGGCAATCGGCGGCGTTGCGCCAAGGCGCGACGCGGCCCAACGCCGGGATCAGCGTGCGGGTGAGGCGGTCGAGTTCAGGGCGGGTGCCGGTGGCCAAATCGGGCGCCGCGCCGGAAGGCGCCCCGGCCTTGGTCCAACGGTCGAACAACGCCGTTTGAACCTGCTTGCTGGCCTCGATTTGATCGCGGAAGAAGAGACGGGCGAAGGCTGGATCGACATTGGCCGCCAGCGCCCGCTTTTCCACGTCGGTCAGCAACGCGGCCTCGCGAGGAGCGTCGGTGATCGGGCGGTGATTGGCCCACTTCCATTGAGCGACAGGCACGGCCAGCGCCAAACGCTGCGATACCAATGCGATCAGATTGGTCATGGCCGTTTCGTCGCCGTCGGCGCGCACCTGCGAAGGCGCGAGCGTGAACGCGACGCAAAGCGTCAGCGCAAGCCGGAGCGCGAGCCGCAACGGCGCGGTCATTCGACGCGGGCCTCGCGGCCCACGATCGTCACTGCTGTCACTGCTACTTTTGTTCGCACAACTTACGTTGTTCGTCGAAGAAAGCGCGCACATGCTCAGGCAATTCGGTAGCCAGAAATTCAACGCCCACCGGTTCCGGGTCCGGGCTGGATACTTTGTGGGGGGGCGGAATGTGGGTGGGCTTGGCTTCCATGGCGTCTCTCCTGGCACGAATCGATTATCCGACGCGGCTCCCTCTGTTTGCCAGCGGCGAATTGATTTTTAACGCTTTGTTGCATTAACGGCACAGTCGGCGGCGCTTTTAAGTCAGGCAGAACGTTGATTGACGAAAATCAAAAATAATCTATGGGCACCGCTCGCTCGCATCCGACGCAAGCTTGTGACGATTCTCTTCGGCTGTCCGTGTCGATGCGCACGTGTCTTGTACGATCCTCTTGCACACGGCGCAGGTTGCGGATCCTTGGCAGCCTGCGGTGGCGAGGGTTTCACCTAGCGCCGACGCGGTTGAGGCGCGCCGGTGCGTTTCACGGCACTATGGGCAGAAGCTCGATGCCTTCGAGTTGCGCCGCGCAGCTATCGCGCACGATGGCGACGAAATCGTCGAAGTACGGGCGGCCGGCGAAAGCGGAGCTCGCGATGGCGTATAGCTCGCTCCAAAGCCCTTTCGGCTCCACGCGCTTGGCGAGAACGTAGTCGTGATCCACGTAGTTTTTGACGCCCCAGTTCGGCAGCGCCGCGATGCCCCGTCGGCTGGCCACCAACTGCATGATGGCGATCGTCAATTCGGCCGTGCGGCGCTCGAGTTTGACGCCGGCCGGCGCCAACACCTCTCGGATCAGATCGATGCGCGATTCCGGCACCGGGTAGGTGATCAGCGTTTCGCCATCGAGGTCGCGAGCCCCGACGCGGCGCTTGTTGCGCAGCCTATGTTCGTTGGCCATGACGACGAGAATCTCGAAACGAAACAGCGGCGCGACATGCAGGCTTGGCTTGCCCGCAGGCTTGGAGCCGATCACGACATCGGCTTTGCCGTCGCTGAGGAGCCGCAGCGGGTCCGCGTGGAACCCGGCCACCAAGTCGACTTCGACCTCGGGCCAACGGCGGCGGAACTCGTCCATCACGGGCATGAGCCAGTCGAAGCACGTGTGGCATTCCAGCACGATCCGCAGTTCGCCCGCCGTCTCGCCCTTTAGCCGCAACAAATCACGCTCGGCAGCGGCGAGCGCCGCGGTGGTCTCGCGTGCGAGCGCGAGCAGCCTTTCGCCCGCCGACGTGAAGCGCAACCCCTGCTTCGTGCGTTCGAACAGAGAGACCTCGTAGTGCGCTTCGATATCGCGAATCTGGTGCGATAGCGCCGACTGGCTCAGGTGGACCCGCTCGGCTGCGGCAACGAGCCTGCCGGATTCGGCGATCGCAATCAGCGAGCGTAGGTGTCGAATTTCAAGCATGCGGTCCCGCCGCCGAGGCGTCGTCAGTCTGGATATGAATCATATTCATACATTGATGAAAAGTTGTCGCTTGATGAATGATAGCGTGCCTTGCAGACTGAGGCCCATTCCAATTCTCGAGATGGTCATGACCTGCACTCATATCCTCGGCTTTCCGCGCATCGGCGCGCAGCGGGAACTGAAATTCGCTCAAGAAGCGTTTTGGCGCGGCGAAGCCGACGAGGCCTACCTGCGCGAGGTGGCCGCGACGTTACGTGCGCGCCATTGGCAATCGCAGTCCACGGCAGGACTCGATTTCGTCGCCGTCGGCGATTTCGCCTACTACGATCAAATGCTCGGCATGAGCGCGCTGCTCGGTGCGTTGCCGCAGCGTTTCGGCTTCAATCCGGCCACGCTCACGCTCGCCCAGTACTACGAGCTCGCTCGCGGCAACGCGTCGCAGCCGGCCATGGAAATGACGAAGTGGTTCGATACGAACTACCACTATCTGGTGCCGGAGCTTTCTGCCGATTCGACGTTCAACGGCGGTGTCGATTGGTTCTTCGAGGAGGTCGACGAGGCGCTCGCGCTGGGTCTGCGCATCAAGCCGGTGCTCGTCGGACCGATCACCTACTTGCGCTTGGCGAAGACCCATACGCCGGGCTTCGATCGCTTGGACCTGCTGCCCGAACTCGTGAATCGGTACGTGCGCATAATCGAAGCGCTCAAGGCGCGCGGCGTCGAATGGGTGCAATTGGACGAACCGGCGCTGTGTCTCGATTTGGAAGACGAATGGCTCGACGCGCTGACCGCTGCCTACGCGGCGCTCGGCGATTGCGGGGTCAAGGTGTTGCTGGCGACGTATTTCGAAACGACGGCCGACCACGTGCGGCGTATCGCTCGACTGCCGGTCCATGGCGTACATCTGGATCTCGTGCGCGCGCCGGCGCAACTCGATGCTTGGCGCGCCGTGTTGCCGGCGCACATGGTGCTGTCCGCGGGCGTGGTCGACGGTCGCAATATCTGGCGCACCGACCTTCGCGCCGTCGTCGAATCGCTGCTGCCGTTGCGTGTGGAATTGGGAGAGCGGCTCTGGGTGGCGCCGTCGTGCTCGCTGTTGCACGTGCCGGTATCGCTCGACAGCGAGCGCAAACTCGATGCCGAACTGAAGTCGTGGCTCGCTTTCGCCACGGAGAAGCTCGACGAGATCCGGGCGATCGGGGTTGCGCTCGAGCATGAACAAGCCGCGCAACCGGCTTTGGCCGAGGCCGATGCGGCGCTTGCGTCGCGCCGCCGTTCAGGCGCCGTCGTCAATGCGCTCGTGCAAAAGCGCGTGGCCGCGGTCACCGAGGACATGGCCAGCCGACGGCGTCCGTTCGCCGAGCGCAACCGGCTTCAGCGCGAGGCGCTGAATTTGCCGCCGCTGCCGACGACGACGATCGGCTCGTTCCCGCAAACGCCCGCCATCCGCCAAGCGCGGGCCGCGTACAAGCGCGGAGAACTCAAGGCGCTCGATTATCTCGAACGCATGCGCGCCGAGATCGAGCTGGCCATTCGCCGCCAAGAGGCGCTCGACATCGACGTGCTCGTTCATGGGGAAGCCGAGCGCAACGACATGGTGGAATATTTCGGCGAGCAATTGTGGGGCTATGCCTTCACCGAGAACGGCTGGGTGCAAAGCTACGGCTCGCGTTGCGTGAAGCCGCCCATCATCTACGGCGATGTCTACCGGCCGGAGCCCATGACGGTCGAGACAGCAAAGTATGCGCAGTCGCTGACCAGCCGCCTCGTGAAGGGCATGCTCACGGGGCCTGTGACGATGTTGCAGTGGTCCTTCGTGCGCGACGATCAGCCGCGCGCGACGACGGCGCTGCAATTGGCGCTCGCGATCAGAGCCGAAGTCGTCGATCTGGAGAAGGCCGGCATTCGCATCATTCAGATCGACGAGCCGGCATTTCGCGAGGGGCTACCGCTGCGTCGCGCGGATTGGCCGGCTTATTTGGACTGGGCATCGCGCGCGTTCCGCGTCTCGGCAGCCGGGGTGGCCGACGAGACGCAGATCCATACCCATATGTGCTACTCGGAGTTCAACGACATCCTGCCTGCGATCGCCGCGATGGACGCCGACGTGATCACGATCGAAACGTCACGCTCGGCGATGGAGTTGCTCGACGGCTTCGGCGCGTTCTCGTATCCGAACGAGATCGGGCCGGGCGTCTACGACATCCATTCGCCGCGCGTGCCGACCACCGACGCGATCGAGCGGCTGCTGCGGCGCGCCTGCGAGGTCATCCCCGCCGACCGCCTCTGGGTCAATCCGGACTGCGGCTTGAAGACGCGCGGCTGGGCCGAAACGGAAGCCGCGCTCGCGAACATGGTTCGTGCGGCGAAGAACCTGCGCGAGCGCCTAGCGCTGGCGGCTTAGCTCGGGGGCCATGCGGGTCCCGGCCGGGGCGGCGCTTTGCTGCATCAAGCGTTCGCCTGCGGCGCGGGAACATGCACGGGCCGATCGTAGGCATCGGGCTGGTTGCGCACGTCGACATGGCCGTGAATGCGGGCCTGGTGACCGTCTTCGAACATGTAGTACGGAAACGGGCGAGCCGGCTCGGACACGGCGTCCAGGCGCGCGACGAGCGCCGGATCGAGCGTGAAGTCGAGCGCAGCCAGCGAATCGCGCAGTTGCTCCGGTTTGGTCGCGCCGACGATGATGCTCGCCACGCCGCGTTTGTGGTGGAGCCAATTCAACGCCACTTGCGCCATGGGCCGCCCCGCTTGCTGCGCCACGGCTTCGAGCTCGGCCACGATGCGAAAGTTGCGCTCCGTGAGCTTGTCGAAGCCCGGCGGCGGTTTGGCGCCGGGATTTTGCGCGCGCATGGTGTCGAGCCGGCCGCTTCCCGTGAAGCTGCCTTGCGACGGTTTGTACTTGCCCGAAAGCACCCCCATCGCGAGCGGGCTCCAGGGCACGAGCCCCATTCCTAGTTCGGCGGCCAAGTCGGCAAATTCCAATTCGGCGTTGCGCTCGATCATCGAGTACTCGAGCTGCATCGCGGCAACGGGCTCGAATCCGCGCCACTGGGCGAGCGTTTGGGCGCGCGCCGCGAACCAAGCGGGCGTATCGGACAGGCCTACATAGCGAATCTTCCCGGCGCGCACGGCGTCGTCCATTGCACGCATGACTTCGTCCACCGGCGTCATGCGGTCCCAGGTGTGCAGATAGTAAAGATCGATGTAGTCGGTACCGAGCCGCTTGAGCGAGCCCTCCAACGCGCGCATGAGGTTCTTGCGGTGATTGCCGCCGGCGTTGGGATTGCCGGCCTGCGCGTTGTAGCTGTATTTCGTCGCGATCACTAGCCGGTCCCGCAGGCCGCGCGCCGCCACGAATTTGCCGACGAAACGCTCGCTCGTGCCTTCGGTGTACAAGTCGGCGGTGTCGATGAAGTTGCCGCCTTCATCCACGTAAAGGTCGAATAAGCGCTGCGCCGTCGCTTCGTCGGCGCCCCAGCCCCATTCGTCGCCGAACGTCATCGTGCCCAGCGAGATCGGCGAAACGCGCAGGCCCGAGCGGCCGAGCAGGGTGGAGCGGTTCATCGTCATTTCAATGCTCCTTGTGTCGGACAGAGGTGTCGATGGACGTATCGTGCGCGCTTTGATCTTGTGGAAAAATAGCGTCCGACTGCATTCATTGTGAAGCAATGCTTCAAAATAGGTTTTTATTCGGAGGGTGCTATGGATTCGGCGCAACTGCCTGCGCTGGTCGCCTTCGCCAATGTCGCGCGGCACGGAAGTTTTACGCGAGCGGCCGCAGAGAGCGGCGTGTCGGCTTCGGCGTTGTCGCAGTCGATTCGCGCGCTCGAAGCGCAGCTGAATGTGAGGCTGTTCAATCGAACGACGCGCCGCGTGGCGTTGACCGAAGCGGGGGCGCAGTTTCTCGAGCGGGTGCAGCCGGCGCTTGCGATGCTCGCGGCTGCCTACGAGTCGCTCGACGAGGCCCGTGGCGAGGCGACGGGCACGTTGCGGATCAACTTGCCGCGTGTCGCGAGCGATCTGCTGGTCATGCCGCACCTGGCCGAATTCACGCGGCGCTATCCGCGCGTGGCGGTCGAACTCGCACTCGATGAAGGTCTGAGCGATGTCGTGGGCGAGGGCTTCGACGCGGGTATTCGGCTAGGCGAGCGGCTCGCGCGCGATATGGTGGCCATCCCGTTGTCCGGGCCGTTGCGGATCGTCGTCGCTGGATCGCCGGCGTACTTCTCCCGCTTTCCGAGGCCGTCGACGCCCGACGATCTGACGCGGCACGACTGCCTGCGCTATCGCTTCGCCACGAGTCGTGGCATCTATCGGTGGGAGTTCGCGCAGCCGGACGCGCCGCAGCGTGTATTCGACGTTCAGACGACGGGCTCTTTCGTGACCAACGATTTACGCACGATGGTGCAAGCGGCGGAGCAGGGCGTCGGACTGTTGCACGTCATCGAAGACTACGTGCGGCCGCAATTGGCGGACGGGCGGCTGTTGCGCGTGCTCGACGACTGGGCGCTGACGTTCGATGGGTTTTCGCTGTATATGCCGAGCCGGGTGCAGATGCCGTTGAAGCTCCGGGTGTTCGTGGATTTCTTGAAGGAGAAGCATCGGCCGGAGGTTGCCGGTAGGGCACGGCGGTGAAGGCGGGGGCTGCCGCGGCGCCCGGGGGCGCAAACGGGGGGAGAGGGTGCCCGGTATCCGGCGGTTCTCGTCTGTGAACGCAGTCGGTTGTGCGCGCAACCGACTGCGTTCATGGGAGCCAAAAACAAAAAGCCCAGTCACGAGGACTGGGCTTTTTGCTTGAATCTTATGGTGCCGGAAAGAGGAATCGAACCCCCGACCTTCGCATTACGAATGCGCTGCTCTACCGTCTGAGCTATTCCGGCATCAACATCAGAGAAACGCGATTATAGAGACACTTTGCGCCGACGCGCAAGCCCCCGGTGTTACTTTTTTTCTTCCTGGTGATAGCGCGTGACACGCTCCACTTCGTTCTTCGAACCGAGGAAGACCGCCACGCGCTCGTGCAGGCTTTTCGGTTGGATGTCCAAGATGCGCTCGACGCCGTTGGTCGCCGCGCCGCCCGCTTGCTCGACGATGAACGACATCGGATTCGCTTCGTACATGAGCCGCAGCTTGCCCGGCTTGTCGGGCGTGCGCTTATCGGCCGGGTACATGAAGATGCCGCCGCGGTTCAAGATGCGGTGCACGTCGGCCACCATCGATGCAACCCAGCGCGTGTTGAAATCGGTTTGGCGAGGCCCCGTCTTGCCGGCCAGTAGTTCGCCCACGTAGCGCTGCACAGGTTCATACCAGTGCCGCTCGTTGGATCCGTTGATGGCGTATTCGCGCGTCTCCGGTGGGATTTCCAGATTGTTGTGCGTGAGCACCCACGAGCCCAGTTCGCGATCGAGCGTGAAGCAGTTCACGCCGTTGCCGGTCGTCAGCACGAGCACGGTTTGCGGGCCGTAGACGGCATAGCCGGCCGCCACTTGCTGCCGGCCCGGCTGCAGGAACGACTCCTCGGTCGCTTCTTGGCCGTGCGGGCATCGCAGCACCGAGAAGATGGTGCCGATCGAGACGTTGACGTCGATGTTCGACGAACCGTCGAGCGGATCGAACACGAGCAGATATTCGCCGCGCGGGTAGTTCGACGGAATCGGGAACAGCGTTTCCATTTCCTCGGACGCCATGGCCGCGAGGTTGCCGCCCCATTCATTGGCGTCGAGCAAGATTTCATTGGACAGGACGTCGAGCTTCTTCTGCACTTCGCCTTGCACGTTCTCGGTGCCGGCCGTGCCGAGCGCTTCGCCCAACGCGCCTTTGCTCACGTGATAGCTAATGAGTTTGCAGGCGCGTGCGACGACCTCGATCAGAAGGCGCAAATCAGCAGGCAGATTATTCGTTTCTCGCTGCTGCTCGATCAGGAATTTAGTCAGGGTGGTGCGACGTTGCAAAGCCATTGCGGTGCTCCGAAAGCCATGGGAATGCGACGATTTTACCCGCGGGGCGCGCCGCGCCCGCGGGTTTTTGTAAGCATCCGTACAGCGCCGCGCCGGATATCCGCTCACGCAAGCGCTTTTTCAACGATCTCCTTGACGTCGCGGGACTTGACCCGCGTGGCGACTTGTTCGAGCGTCGCGCGCATCCGCTCGCGCAGCGCGGGCGTGTAGCGACGCCAGAGTTCGAGCGAGCGGGCAAGCCGCGCGGCGACTTGCGGATTGAGCGCATCGAGCGCGATCACTTGCTCTGCCCAGAATGCATAGCCCGAGCCGTCGGCGGCATGGAACTGCGCCGGGTTCGCCGCGCAGAAACTGAAAATCAGCGAGCGCGCCCGGTTGGGGTTGCGCAGTGTGAACGCCGGATGCGCCATCAGTTTGCGCACGATGTCGATCACGCGGCGTTTGGCGCTGCCTCGCTGCGTGGCTTGCAGCGCAAACCACTTGTCGATGACGAGCGGCTCTTTTTCGAAGCGGCGATAGAAGTCGCTCAGCGCCCGCTCGGCGGCCCCCTCGCCGGCGCTCGTCGCCGAGGCCGAGAGCAGGGCGGCCAGCGCCGCGGCGCGATCGGTCATGTTGTCGGCGCCATCGTATTGCGCGCCGGCGAGCGCAATCGCTTCTGCGGGATCGTCGAGTTCGGCGAGATACGCGAGCGCAAGGTTCTTCAATGCGCGATGGCCGGCCGCTTGCGCCGTGGGTTCGTATGCGCCGGGCGTGGTATGCCGTTGGTAGATTGCGAGCCACTCGCTCTGGAGCGCCGTCGCGAGACGCTTGCGCGCGAACTGGCGCGCCGCATGCACCGCCGCCGGATCGGCCTGCTCCATCTGCTCGGCGAGATAGGCTTCCGAGGGGAGCATCATCGCCAACTCGCGGAACGCGGGCGAGAGCGACTCGTCGCTCAACACGCGCGCGAACGCGGCGATCGTGGAATCGTCGAGCGCAAGCGGTTGACCTGCTGCCGCGCAGCCGGCCAGCGTCAGCAATTCCCGCGTGGCGAGCCGTTGGCCCGCTTCCCAGCGGTTGAACGGATCGCTGTCGTGCGCAAGCAGGAAGGCGAGATCGTCGTTGCTATAGTCATATTCGACGATGACCGGCGCGGAAAAATTGCGCGCGAGCGAGGGCAGCGGCGCTTCTTCCACATCGACGAACGTGAATGTCTGTTCTCGCTCCGTCAACTCGAGGATGCGAGTCGTGCCCGAGGCGGCGGCTTCGCCGTCGAGGCGCAGTGCCATGTCCTTGCCGTCGCGACCGATGAGGCCGATGGCGAACGGGATCAACAGCGGTCCCGTTTGCGTTTCGCGTGCGGCGGGCGCGGCCTCGCCATAGCTTTGTGCAAGCGTGACGCTGTAGCGCCCCGCGGTGGCGTCGTAGGCGGCGCGCACGGACACGCGCGGCGTTCCCGCTTGGCTGTACCAGCGTTCGAATTGCGCGAGGTCCCGGCCGTTGGCATCGGCCATGGCGTGGCGGAAATCGTCGCAGGTCACGGCTTGGCCGTCATGACGCTTGAAGTACAAGTCCATGCCGCGCCGAAAGCCCTCGCGGCCGAACAGCGTTTGATACATCCGCACGACCTCCGCGCCTTTCTCGTAGACGGTCATCGTGTAGAAGTTGTTGATCTCGACGTAGCTCTCCGGGCGCACGGGATGCGCCATCGGGCCGGCATCTTCGGCGAACTGCATTTGACGCAGCACGCGAACGTCCTCGATCCGCTTCACGGCGCGCGCCGTTTCGTCGGTGGCGCCGCCTTGCATGTCGGCCGAGAACTCTTGATCGCGGAACACGGTGAGCCCTTCCTTCAAGCTCAACTGGAACCAGTCGCGGCACGTGACGCGGTTGCCCGTCCAATTATGGAAATACTCGTGCCCGACGACAGCTTCCACATTGGCGAAATCCGTGTCGGTGGCCGTCTCTTGATTCGCGAGCACGTACTTCGTGTTGAAGATGTTGAGCCCTTTGTTCTCCATCGCGCCCATGTTGAAATCGCTGACGGCGACGATCATGAATCGGTCCAAATCGAGCTCGAGACCGAAGCGCGCTTCGTCCCAGCGAATCGAGTGGATCAGCGAATCCATCGCGTGCCGGGTCTTGTCGAGATCTTGCGGCTCCACCCAGACTTGCAGCAGTTTTTCCTTGCCCGAGCCGGTGCGGATGCGCTCCTCGAGCGCGACGAGCTTGCCCGCGACGAGCGCGAACAAGTAGGACGGCTTCTTGAAGGGGTCTTCCCATTTGGCGAAGTGGCGACCGTCGGCGAGCTCGCCTTCTTCCACGAGATTGCCGTTGGACAACAGCACGGGATAGGCCGCTTTGTCGGCGCGCAGGGTGACCGTGTAGGTCGCCATGACGTCCGGGCGGTCGAGAAAGTAAGTAATGCGACGAAAGCCTTCGGCTTCGCACTGGGTGAAGAAGTTGCCGCTCGATACGTAGAGCCCCGACAGCGTGGTGTTCTCGGCGGGGTTGCACGCGCTTTCGATGGTGAGTTCGAAGGCGTCGGGCGGATTCTCGATCGTCAGGCCATGCTCGTGTGCGCGCACGGCGCCGCCGGACAGCGCGTTGCCATCGATCGCGGCGGCGATGAACTCGAGCGCCTCGCCCATCAGTTCCAGCGCCGCGCCCGGCGCAGCGTTGGGGTTGCGCCGCACGCGCATCGTGCTCTTCACGAGCGTGCGTTCGGGCGCGAGATCGAATTCGAGTGCGACGGCATCGACGAGAAAGGCGGGCGCTGCATAATCGGCCCGGCGGATCACAGCGGGATTGGCGGTATCGGACATGGCGGATGGATGAGAGAAACCGGTTTCGGCTCGCGTACCCTGGTAAGGGAGCCTCGCGCGAGGGTAGTCGTCCATTGTACAAAGGCGCGAGCCGATATGCCGAAACGATCGGCGACTTTGGATGCGCGGCTCGGTCGGCGGTATCATCGGGGCCATTCGCGCGGCGTATGCGCCGCTTGACGAAAAAGGCGAGGACAGCGAAATGAAGTGGGAACGATTATGGCGCGCCGTCGTGCCGGCGATGGCGGCGACGATGGTGCTGCTATCGGGCTGCACGACCTATGTGTCGACACAGGTGACGGCCTTCTCGAATTGGAGCGGCAGCGATGCGACGCGCACTTATGCATTCGCACGCACGGGGGAGCAGCAAAACAGCATCGAGCAGGCTACTTACGAGCAACTCGTCGCGAACGAATTGGAAGCGAACGCGTTTCGGCAAACCGCCAATGCGCATGCCAGTTATTTGGTCGGGCTGACGTATTCGACGCACGGCGATACCGTGACGATCACGCAGCCCGTGTTCTACGGCAGCCCGTGGCGTGGCCCTTACTGGCGGCCGCTGAATCCGTGGGGGCCGTTCGGCCCGTTTCCGCCCGATTACGTGACGCAAAGTTACCCCGTGTTCACGCATACGCTGGGCCTCAGGATTACTGAGCGCGTGTCTGGCAAGGAGGTTTATAACGTCACTGCGCGCAACACGAGCGAAGATTCGTCGCTCGTCCATGCGATGCCGTATCTCGTGCGCAGCGCACTGGCCGATTTCCCGCTCGCCAACGGCGCAGTGCGCACGGTGCGGATTCGCTACGACAAACACGGCGCCGTCCTGACGAACGAAGTGCCCGTTGCGCCGCAGCCAGGGGGCGCCTCGAGCGCAGCGCCCAAGTAGCGCTGTTCGCAACTGCGCCCGGCCCGGCTGCGGGCTGGCAGGGCAGGGGGCGGCAGGCGGCAGCGCGCCGGTACATCAGGCGCCGCGCCGCCGGTTCGGTTGCCTCGATTGTGGATTCGCCATGTGCTTGTGCCCCCATGTGCCCGCGTGGTTGCGATCCTTGTAAGGAGCGTTAGCCGGCGCGGATGAACGCCAGCGCGCCGAGAACGACGAACAAGACGGCGGCAACCGCATGCACGGCTTTCGTGGGCAACCGGTGAGCAAAGCGCTCGCCGAGCAGGATGGCCGGCACATTGGCCAGCATCATCCCGAGCGTCGTTCCGGCGACGACCCCGAAGAAATCGTGGAAGCGCGCGGCGAGGGCCACGGTGGCGATTTGCGTCTTGTCGCCCATTTCCGCCAAGAAGAAGGTGGCGAGCGTCGTGCCGAACACGCCCAGATGGCTGCGACCGACATTCGCCTCGTTGGGGTCCAGCTTGTCGGGAATCAGCACCCAGATCCCCATGACGACGAATGACACACCCAACGCCCAACGCATGATTTCGGGTGTGAGCAGCGCGCCGAGCCAAGCGCCGAGGGCGCCCGCACAGGCGTGATTGGCGAGCGTCGCGGCGAGTACGCCGAGCATAATGGGCACCGGCTTGCGATAGCGAGCGGCGAGCACGAGCGAGAGCAGTTGGGTCTTGTCGCCGATTTCGGCCAGCGCGACGGCTCCCGTCGAGATCAGAAAGGCTTGTTCCACGTCATGGTCTTCCTCGGGCCGAGATATGAGCGAGCGACGACCCACCGCGCAGCCGGGCCCTGAAAGCGGCATGCGCAGGGGTCATCGGTCTCGCCAGGCCAGAGGCTGCGTCCGCCATGGCTCGTGCGAGCCAAGTGTGTTGACGTACGCCCCCGCGACGCGTGCGCGCTGCCGATTAGTCGATCTCGATCGATTTGGGCGATCGCATTCGATCGCCTAGGCGTGCAGCGGACGCGGCGGGGCGGCTACTCCCCAATGAGCGGCGGATTCTAGCACATGATGAGGGGTTTGAATCGTGCGATGTATGGCACAGAACTGTGCGGTGCTGCGAGAGCCGCGACTGGCGGGCAATTCGATAAATGAGCCCGCTGCTCGGCGTCGCGCGAATGCCACGCCTAACGCAGGTGCTGTTTTTGAGACCGAATTTTCAGTAATATTTCGCCCGGCGGATCCGGGACGCCTGAAATAGATATTGAAAAATAAATGAAAGCATTTGCCGCAGGTAAATGCGATGGCGGTTACGCCCGGGTAATCCACGACACGAACAAAAATCGACCAACTCGGGGTGTGGTACGCGAGGCGCTTTCAGGGCTTTCGTGGTTCGCATCTTTACGCCGGGAAACCGGCGGTCACGATTCGTAAGCGAACGACGATATGCACGACCTGCGCTGGACCATTCCAGTCGCCCGGTGGTCTTCCTGGCCAGCCGGCGCGGCCACGACGCCCGATATCGGCTTCATCGAGCCGCTCGTGCGCCGCCGGTTGAGCACGCTCACGAAAATGGCGTTGAAGGTCGCACACGATTGCGCGGCCCACTGCGATGCCGTGCGCCTCGTGTTCGCTTCCCGTCATGGCGAGTTGGGCCGCACCACGGGCATTCTCGACGATATCGTCGCGGGCCAGCCCGTCTCGCCCACGTCCTTTAGCTTATCCGTCCTCAATGCCATGGCCGGCGTCTACAGCATCGCGCGTCGCGATCGCTCGCCCGCAACGGCCATTTCCGCCGGCGCGGAGACGCTCGGCTATGCGTTGCTCGAAGCGCACGCGCAATACAGCGCGGATCCGGCTACGCCGGTGCTCGTGGTGTACGCCGATGAACCCGCCGACGAACGCTACGGAAGCGTTGCTCATGAAGCATCGGCCGGCGCGCTTGCCGTGCTGCTCGATCGAGATGCTCGCTGGCAGCTCGAATGCGGCGCAGGGCCGGCGCAGGCAGGGCAGTGCGCCTCGGCCTTCGCCACGCAAAGCGACGCGTTGACGCATGGCCTCGCGGCCGGCGCGGCGACGACATGGCACGGTGCGGGCCGCAGTTGGGCGTGGACGGTCCACGGGGGCGGCGCGCTATGAATGCAAGCGTGATGGCGCGCATCGATCGCTCGTGGCGTCTGGCTGCGACCGGCGCCGCGTTCATGGTCTTCGGCGCATGCGGCGTGCTGTTCTCCGTCGTCGTCTTTCCGTTCGCCTGGCTCTGGCCGCATCGCGCGTCGAGTCAGCGTGTCGTCGCCACGGTCATTCATTGGTTCTTTCGCGCACTCGTGGCATTGCTCGAGGCGCTCGGCGTCATGAAGCTCGAGGTCAGCGGGGCCGAGGCGTTATCGGCGCGCGGCCCGGCCGTCGTGGTCGCCAACCACCCGACGTATCTCGACGTGGTGCTTTTGCTCGCGCTCACGCCGCGGGCCTGCTGTGTGGTGAAAAACGCCCATTGGGGCAATCCGTGCTTCTGGGGCATCGTGCGCGCCGCTCGATACGTCAGCAACGCCGATCCTTCCGAGTTGATCGAAGCGGGAGCGCGCCAACTGGCCGCCGGCTACACGATGATCGTCTTCCCCGAGGGCACGCGCAGCCCCGGGGGCGACCGGCTGCACCCGTTTTCGCGCGGGTTCGCGCATATGGCGCTGCGGGCAGGGGTTCCCGTGCGGCCTGTCTTGATCGACTGCGACCCGCCCGCCTTCACGAAACATATGCGTTGGTACCACGTGCCGAGAAGGCCGTTCCGCATGCGCGTCGCCGTGCTCGAGCCGCTTGCGCTCGAGCGTTTCACCGCCGCCGATACGCCGCCAGCCGCCGCTGCGCGCGTTCTCGCCCAAGGGGTTCAAGCTCATATCACCGAGCATTTGTTTGCTTATGGATTCTTTAAAACTCGAAATTAAACAGTTGTTGATCGAGGCGCTCGATCTCGAGGATTTGCGTCCCGACGACATCGACGACGACGCGCCGCTGTTCGACACCGATGGCGTGGGGCTCGATTCGATCGACGCGCTCGAGATCGGCATCGTGCTGCGCAAGCGCTATGCGTTGACCATCGCGGCCAACGACGAGCGCACGCGCGAGCACTTTCGCTCGATCAACACGCTTGCCGCGTTCGTGCAAAGCCAGCGTGCGCTGGCTTTCGCCGACGGCGACACCGCAACGAAAGGGGAGTGAACCGTGACCGATACCGAGATCCTCGAGCGCATCCGCGCCATCTTCAACGAAAACTTCGCGATCGAGCCGGAGCGCGTCACGCCCGAGGCGCACCTCTTCGACGACCTGGATCTGGACAGCATCGATGCAGTCGATTTGGCGATCAAGCTGCAGGAAATGACGGGGCGCCGCATCAAGCCCGACGAGTTCAAATCCGTGCGCACGGTCGGCGACGTCATCGGCGCGGTCGAATCGCTGCTGGCGGCCTGAGCCGATGGGCGCGGCTTCGACCGGTGCGCGAGCGCCCGTGCAAGCGGCGCCGCCCACGCGCGTGCGCGCGATCACGAACGTCGCGCTCAAGCTGGCTTACCCGCTCGTGATTCTCGCATTCCTGCGACTCGGATCGCCGCGCTTCATCGGGCTCGCGTTGCTCGCGTTGCTTTGGTTGCAGCGCTGGCTCGGAGCCGGCAGCGTCGCTGCGCTGCTCGCCGGGTTCACGCGGCTCGAATGGGCGTTGGCGCTCGTCATGAGCGGCTTGTCGGCGGCCATCGCCGCGACCGATAGCGAAACGCTGCTGCGTGCCTACCCGATCGTCGTCAACGCCGGCATGCTGATCGCCTTCGGCGCCTCGCTTTTCCGCGGTGGCCCGTCGATGATCGAGAAGTTTGCGCGTGTGCGGCGGCCCGAGCTCGATGCGCGCGCCGTGCGCTACACGCGGCGCGTGACGCAGCTCTGGTGCGTATTCTTCGTATGCAACGGCGCCATGTCCGCCGCCTGCGCGCTGTGGGGCTCGCGTGTCCAGTGGGCGTTCTACAACGGCGTCGTCACCTATCTGTTGATCGGCGCGTTGATCGTGGCCGAGATCGCTTGGCGCCACGCATTCGTGTTGCGGAGGGCGACGCGTTGAACGCCGCTTTCACCGCTTTGCACGAACTGCTTTGCGTGCCGCGCGAAGACACGACGCCCGTCTGCATCGACCAAGCGAGCGTGCTCGATTTCGGCGCTTTCAAGGCGCGCGTCGCGGCCTTCGTGCGCTGGCTCGAACCGTCGGCCGGACGCCGTGTCGCCGTCTGTCTCGACGATCCGTTCGATTTTGCCTGCGCGTTGTTCGCGGTGCTCGCATGCGGAAAGGAACCGGTGATCCCGTCCACCGCGACACCGGCCTACTTGGCCATGCTCGGCGATTGCTACGACATGCTGCTGACCGCGGAGCAGGTAGGCGAGGTGGGGCCGTGCGCCGGCGCCGATTTGGGCGAGCGCCGTATCGCCGCCGATGCCCCGTTGACGCTTTATACGTCGGGCAGCAGCGGCTCGCCCAAAGCGGTGCATAAGACGCTGGCGCAGTTCGACGCGGAAGTGCGCACGCTCGAGACGCAGTGGGGGCAGCTCGTCTCCGGCGCGACGGTGCTCGCCAGCGTGCCGCACCGGCACATCTACGGGTTGCTGTTCCGCGTGTTTTGGCCTCTGGCCGCGGGGCGCTCGTTCGACCGGCACCATTGCGCCGAGCCGTTGCAACTGCAAGCGCGCCTCTCTCGAGTTGGCGTCGCGGCGGTGGTATCCAGCCCCGCGCAGTTGGCGCGCTGGGTCGAATTGCCCGGCTTCGATGCGCTCGCCCCGGCGCCGTGCGCATTCTTCTCGTCAGGCGGGCCGCTTGGCGAAGATACCGCGATCGCTTATGCGCAACGCTTCGGCAGCGCCCCGATCGAAATCTACGGCAGCACCGAAACGGGCGGCATCGCATGGCGCCGGGGCGATCGCTCGGACGTGTGGCAGCCGGTGGCCGGCGCGCAACTGCGATGCGACGCCGACGGCGCGTTGATGGTGCGTTCGCCGCATCTCGGGCACGACCGGTGGCATCGAACCGACGATGCCGTCACGTTCGACGAAGCGGGCCGCTTCAGGCTCGCCGGTCGGCTCGACCGCGTCGCGAAGCTCGACGGCAAGCGCGTATCGCTGCCCGAGATCGAGCGCTATCTCGCGCGGCACCCGTATGTGACGCAGGCCGCGGCCGTCGTGCTGGCCGGCGCGGCGCGCGAACGGCTCGGCGTGCTGGTCGCGCTGAGCGGCGAGGGGTGCGCGGCATTGGCCGACCGAGGCCGGGTGGCGCTGGCCAAGGCGCTGCGCGCGCATTTGGGCGAGTTCGTCGATGCGGTCGTGCTGCCGCGCCGCTGGCGCTTTTGCAGCGCGCTGCCGTTCGATGCGCGCGGCAAGCTTCCGGCCGCGACCGTGGCCGCTGCGTTCCAAGCGCGTGAGCAAGGGATGGAAGTGCTCGCGCAGTTCGTGCATGAAGAGGTGCTGCACTACGAACTTCGCGTGCCGCCCACACTCGTGCATTTCGCCGGGCACTTTCCCGGTTTGCCGATCTTGCCGGGCGTCGTACAGATCGATTGGGCGATCGGGCTAGGCGCCGACCATTGGCCCGAGGTGCGCTCGATCGCCGCGATCGAGCGGCTCAAGTTCATGGCCCCGGTGCAGCCGGGCGCGATCCTGCATCTGACGCTGTCGAACGACGCCGGGCGCGGCAAGATGCGCTTCGCGTTTCGCCTGGGCGAGCGCGACAGCGCATCGGGCATCGTCGCCTATCGGAGGGCGGCATGAGCGTGCGCGCGGCCATCGTCATTCCGATCTACAACCACAAAGCGGAAATTGGCGCGACGCTCGCGCGGCTGATGCCGCATGCGTTGCCGATCATCGTCGTAGACGACGGCAGCGACGAGGCCACACAAGCGGTGCTCGCCGAATTGGCCGAGCGCTGGTCGCCCCGCATGTCGCTGCTGCGGCTCCCGCGCAATGGCGGCAAGGGGGCGGCCGTGATGGCGGGGTTGCGAGCCGCGCGCGCGGCCGGCTTCACTCATGCGCTACAGATCGATGCCGATGGCCAGCACGATGCGGCGGATGTACCGCGCTTTCTCGACGCCGCGCGGGCCGACCCGCTGGCTGTCGTGCTCGGGCGGCCCGTTTATGACGAAACCGTGCCCAAGGCGCGGCTCTATGGCCGCTATCTGACGCACGTGTGGGTGTGGATCGAAACGCTGTCTTTCGCGATTCCCGATTCGATGTGCGGCTTTCGTCTGTATCCGCTGGACGCGGCGTGTGCGCTCATCGATTCCGTGTCGCTCCCCACGCGCATGGATTTCGATATCGAAATTCTCGTGCGCTTGTCATGGCGCGCGATTCGTTTCGTGACGCTCTCCACCCGCGTCACGTACGCGCCCGGCGGTCTGTCTCATTTCGACGTGGTGCGCGACAACGTGCGTATCAGCAAGAGTCATACGCGTCTCGTTGCGGGCATGCTCGCGCGCCTGCCGGTTTTGCTCGCGCGCAAGGTGTCGCCGCGCCCGCGCCCGGGCGGGGCGGGCGGTGTCCAAGCGGGGCGTTGGTGGCGCATCGCCGAACGCGGCAGCCGCACCGGCATGCAATTTCTTGCGTTGAGCTGCCGGCTGCTCGGCATGCGTGCCACGCGTCTTTGGCTGCATCCGATCGTCGCGTATTTTCTGCTGACGGGGCGGGCGGCGCGGCTCGAATCGCATCGCTACTTCGCGCGCTTGCGCGACGCCTCGCCGGCGGGAACGACGCCCGATCCCGGCTGGCGTTCGGCGTATCGGCACATGTTCGCCTTCGCCGAGGCGGGCTTGGACAAGCTCGCTGCTTGGACAGGGCGCGTCGCGCACGATGCGGTCGATTTCGACGATCCGTCCGCGTTCGACGCGCTGGTCGCGAGCGGCAAAGGCGCGCTCGTGATCGGCGCGCATTTGGGCAACCTCGAGATGTCGCGTGCGTTGGCGGTTCGGGGGAGGCACGCGAAGGTGACGGCTGTCGTCTACACCGAGCATGCGCGGCGGTTCAACAGCGTCTTGGCGCGCGCGCATCGCGATTTCGCGAGCCGGATGGTGCAAGTGACGGACTTCGGTCCCGAGACGGCAATGCTGCTGCAGCAACGTATCGATGCAGGGGAGTTGCTCGTCATCGTCGGCGATCGCGTGCCGGCGCACGAATCGGGTCGTGTCACGCAGGCGTCGTTCCTCGGCGCGGCGGCGCCATTCGCGCAGGGGCCGTATGTCCTCGCGCATGCGCTCGGCTGTCCCGTCTATTTGCTGTTTTGCTTGAAGCAGCGCGGGCGCTATCGGCTGTATTTCGAGCCGTTCGCCGAGCGCATTCGGTTGTCTCGCGCCGAGCGCGCCGCGCATCTGGCCGAGCATGCGGGCCGCTTTGCCCAGCGGCTCGAATACTACTGCCGCAAGGCTCCGTTTCAATGGTTCAATTTTTTCGATTTCTGGGCGAGCCAGAGAGGAGCAACTGATGGCCGAAGATGATTTGACCGGGTATCGCAGCGCGCCCGCGCCGGCCAAGGCGAGTGTGGCCGTCGGGATCGGTGGCCGCCGCCTGACGATCGAAGACGTTGCGGCCATCGCGTTCGGCCACGCCGGCGTCGCCCTGAACGACGACGCGGCATGGCGCGCGCAGATCGAGCGCGGCGCACAGTTCCTGCGTGCGCGCCTGGCGGCGGGCGCGACCGTGTACTGGGTCAACACGGGCTACGGCGACGCATGCGTCGTCGGCGTGCCGCCGGAACTCGTGGAAGCGTTGCCGCTGCAACTCACGCGCTATCACGGCTGCGGCATGGGACGTCTGCTCGATGCGGCCGAAACGCGCGCCGTCATCGCAGCACGGCTCAATTCGCTCGCCTACGGTTATTCGGGCGTGCGCGTGGTGCTGCTCGAACGTCTGGCCGATCTGATCAACTTCGACATCCTGCCGCGCATTCCCGCCGAGGGCTCGGTGGGCGCGAGCGGCGATCTGACGCCGCTCTCTTATGTCGCGGCCGCGCTCGTCGGTGAGCGCGAGGTCGAGTTCGGCGCGCGCGTGCGGCCGGCCGCCGAAGTGTGGGCCGAACTCGCGCGCGTCCCGCTTCAACTGGCGCCCAAAGAAGGCCTGGCGTTGATGAACGGCACGGCCGTCATGACGGGCCTCGCTTGTCTCGCGTTCGTGCGGGCGGCGCAATTGACGCGATTGGCCGCGCGCTTGACGGCGTTGTCCACCGTTGCGCTCGACGGTCGCGCCGCGCATTTCGACGCGATGATCTTCGAAGTGAAGCCGCATGTCGGGCAGGCGCAAGCCGCCGCTTGGATTCGCGAGGATCTCGCCGGCCGCGAAGATGCGAGCGGGCAGCGATTGCAGGATCGCTACTCGATCCGCTGCGCGCCGCATGTGATCGGCGTGGCGCAAGATGCGCTGTCGTGGGTCAGGCGCGACGTCGAAAACGAGCTCAACAGCGCGAACGACAACCCGCTGATCGACGCGGACGGCGAGCGCGTGTTGCACGGCGGCAATTTCTACGGCGGTCACATCGCCTTCGCGATGGATGCGTTGAAGACAGCCGTGGCCAATTTGGCCGACTTGATGGACCGGCAATTCGCGCTGATCGTCGATGACAAATTCAACAACGGCTTGCCGCGCAACCTGTCGGGCGCAAGCGCGGCGCGCTTGCCGATCAGCCACGGTTTCAAGGCGGTGCAAATTTCGTCGTCGGCGTGGACGGCCGAAGCGCTGAAGCTGACGATGCCGGCGAGCGTGTTTTCGCGGTCGACGGAGGCGCACAACCAAGACAAAGTGAGCATGGGCACGATCGCGGCTCGCGACTGCCTGCGTGTGCTTGAATTGACCGAGCAGGTCGCGGCCGCGCATACGCTTGCGGCGGTTCAGGCGGCGCGGCTGAGAATGTCAGTCACACCCGGCGCGGCGCTCACCGCGCCGCTTGCGCAATTCGTCGAGCGAGTCGCGGCGCTCTCCGCGTTCGTCGGTGACGACCGTCCGCTCGAGCGCGATCTGCGTTTGCTGACCCGGCACATCGCCGACGGCGCGCTCGTGGGCGCCTGCCCACCCGTGTGGGCCGGTGCGAAGGCGGAGCAATAGATGGATCGAGCTCGCTTACCGCTCACGGCCGCCGCGCGCGTGGAAGTGCCGTTTCACGACGTCGATGCGATGAACGTCTGCTGGCACGGCCACTATCTGAAGTACTTCGAGATCGGCCGCGCGGCTTTGCTGCGCACGTTCGATTACGACTATCCGGCCATGCAGGCCTCCGGCTATCTCTGGCCGATCGTCGAGGCGCATCTGAAGTACGTGCGGCCTGCTGCTTATGGGCAAGCGCTCGAGGTGCGCACCGAACTGCTCGAATTCGAGAATCGTCTCAAGATCGGTTATGAAATCGTCGATGTCGCCTCGGGTGAGCGACTGACGAAGGGATACACGATTCAGGTCGCCGTTTGCGCCGCGACGCGGGAGCTTCAATTCGTTTCCCCCGCTGTCGTATTCGAGAAGTTGGGGCAACGATGACCACGATCGGGCGACGGGCGGAGTCGCGTAACGTTTTCCATACGATGCGCGTGATGTTCGCAACGTGCACGATGGCGGCCGCAGGCGCGCTCGGGTGCACGAGCGCCGCGGCCGCAGCCGCGAGCGCGGCCTTGCCCTCCAGCGCCGGCGTGTCATCGGCCGGCGCCGCCGCGAACGACGCGGCGCTGGTTGCGCGGATCGCGGGACAACTGGCTGAAAAGGGCGGCGTGCGCACGCGCTTTCGGCAGACGCAGACGCTCGCCGCACTGTCGAACCCGATCGTCAGCACCGGGGCGCTGGTATTCGAACGCGATCGCGGGGTGATCTGGCGTATCGACACGCCGTACCGCGTCACTTATGTCATCGGCGATACGAGCGTCAAGAAGATCGATGCGGCTGGACATTCGTCGACGAGCGCGCCCGCGCGCGGCTCGATGGCGCAAGTCTCGCGCATGATGCGCGCACTGCTCGGCGGCGATTTGTCGGCCCTTTATTCGCAATTCGACGTCGCGGCTAGCGGTACACCCGCACGGTGGCGCTTACGGCTCACGCCGAATCAGCCGCAACTGGCCCAGTTCGTCAAGGCGCTGCGCATGGAAGGGGATGCCTATCTGCAGATGCTGGAAGTCACCGGCGCCAATGGCGATACCACGCGCATCGAGTTCTCGGGCAGCGAGCCGGTCGATGCGCTGTCGCCGGCCGAACTCGCACTCTTCGGGGCGCGCTGATGGACGCTGTAGAGGCCTTCGACGTGAAACGAAGACGCAGCGTGCTGTTTGCTTGGGCGCTGCTGATGTGCGTGGTGCTTGCTTACTGCGGATGGCGTTTTATCGAGCCGGGTTGGGGCGTGCGTGCGTCCGCGCCGCCGCCCCCGCTGCAAACAGACCTGCTCGCGCTGCTGCCGAAAACCGAGGCCGATCCGGCAGCCGAGCAAGCGCTCGATGCACTGGCGAAGTCGATGGGGGACCGGGCGGTCTACGTCGTGACGAGCGATGACGCAGCACGGGCGAAAGGCGCGGCTCGACAGCTTGCGCAATCGCTTTCCGCGAGCGGCGCCTTTCGCAGCGTCCTCGCGCAGTTGCCGCCGTTCGATGCGACGCAGGTTACCCGCTTTTATCTGCCATATCGGTTCGGCCTACTCACCTCGGAAGATCGCGCCGCGCTCGCCGACGGCTCGGCGAAGTTGCCGGAACTCGTCGCGCAACGCCTCTTCGATCCGTTGCAAGCGGGGCGCGCTGCGCCGCTCGCGGACGACCCGTTCGGCTGGTTGAGCCGGTGGCTCGGCGCGCTGCCGCTGGCGACGTCGAATTTGAGCCTAGAAGAGGGCATGCTCGTCGCTCACCGCGGCACGGCAACGAGCGTGCTCGTTGCCGCGACCCTGCCCGGTTCGGCCTACGAGACGTCGGTCCAGGCCGCGGTTCGCCACGCGACGGCCAGCGCGGAAACGCTCGTGCGGCGCGATTACCCCGATGCGCAAATCATGCGCACCGGCGCCGTGTTTTACGCCGATGCGGCCCGTCGAGCGTCCGAGCGCGACGTGCATCGCATCGGCTGGTGGTCCGCGGGCGGCATCGCCTTGTTGATGCTTTGGGTGTTCCGCTCCCCGCGGCTGATTGCGCTCGGCTTTCTTTCCACCGCGATCGGGATCAGTTGCGCGCTGGCGGTGACGATGGCCGTCTTCGGGCAACTGCATTTGCTCACGCTTGTATTCGGGGCGAGCTTGATCGGCGAGGCGGTCGATTATTCCATCCAATACTTCGTGCTTTATCTGAGCGCGGGGCAACGCTGGGACGCCAGGCGCGGGCTGCGCGAAGTGCGTCCTGCGTTGCTCGTCGCACTCGCGACTAGCCTGCTCGGCTACGCGATTCTGGCGTGGGCGCCGTTTCCGGCGCTCAAGCAAATTGCCTGCTTCGCGATGGCCGGCATTGCAATGGCGTTCGCCTCCGTGGCCTCGCTGCTGCCCGCGATGTTGAGGCGGGGGCCTTCACATACGCCGGCTTACCTGTTCGACGGCGCGGCAAAGCTGCTATCGCGCTGGCAAGCGTTGTTCGCCGGCCGCAGGGCCTGGTTTGCGGCCGGGCTCGCGCTCGTCTTGGCGTTCCCGGGATGGCTGCGCTTGCAGAGCGACGACGACATCCATTTGCTGATCCAGCGCGATGCCTCGCTCGTTGCGCAGGAGCGGGCGGTGCGCGAAACGATCGGCATCGACGCGGGTGCGCAATTCTTCGTGGTCAAGGGGCCTACGCCGGAAACCGTCCTCGAGCGCAGTGAAGCGCTTGGCGAACGGCTCGACCTGCCTCTTGCCGGAACTGCGCTTGCCGGTTGGCAGTCGGTCTCGCAATTCGTGCCGTCGGCCCGGCGGCAAGCGGCCAACCGCGCGCTACTCGCATCGACGGCGCTGCGCGTTCCCGATGCACTGCGCAACACGTTGGTCGGCGCGGGATTTCGCGAAGAAGCGGCGCGGGGGTACGTCGATGCTTGGACGCAGCGGACCAGTGCGCCGCTCACGCTCGACGCGTGGCTTGCCACACCGTGGTCGCAGCCGTTTCGCCATTTATGGATCGGGGCCGTTCAGCGCGCGGGCGCACAGCCCGAGTACGCGGCGATCGTCATGCCCGTCGGCGCAACGGACGCGCAATTGCCAGCACTGGCAAGCCTCGCGCGTAGCTTGCCCGGCGTCACGTTCGTGGACAAGGCCGTGAGCGTATCGCGGCTATTCGGTGCGTACCGGGTCGACAGCGCCGTGTGGCTCGCGGCTGCGGCGGTGCTGGTGCTCGTCTTGCTGGCCGCGCGTTATGGCGCGCGTGCCGGAGCACGGGTCGTGCTGCCGGTCGTGCTGGCGATCGCGTTGGCGCTGGCCGCCTTCGGCTACGCCGGTGTCTCGTTGACGCTGTTCAATTGGCTCGCTTTGATGCTGGTGCTCGGCGTCGGCGTCAACTACGCGGTCTTTTTGCGCGAAGGTTGCATGCGTCGCAACGCCGATCTGGGTGCGGTGTGGACGGGCGTTGCGCTTTCGGCTGCGACGACGCTGCTTTCGTTCGGATTGCTGGCAATGAGCACGATGCCGGTATTGAAGACTTTCGGCGCTACGCTCGCGCTTGGCATCGCCGTTTCGGTGTTGCTCGCGCCAATCGGGATGCCCGCTTATAAGGATCGCCCGTGACCCGCGCACATGTTTACCTGCATGCCCTAGGGATGGTCAACGCACTCGGGGCGGACACCGATGCGGTTGCCGCCGCGCTGGCGACAGGCATCGCTCCCGGCATGGGGCGGGTGGCATTCGGCGGCGATGAGGGCGCGTACGTCGGCCGCGCGCAAGGCGCGCTCGATCTTGCGCCACCGCCACATCTAGCCCATTACGATTGCCGCAACAACCGCCTCCTGCTGGCGGCGCTGACGCAGATCGGGCCGGCCGTGCAAACGGCTTGCACGCGCTACGGCGCAGCGCGCGTCGGTGTGGTGCTGGGTACCAGCACCTCGGGTATCGGCGCAGGTGAAACGGCGATGGGTGTGGCGAACGCGCTCGCCGAGGGGCACGCGCCTTTCGACTACGTTCAAATGGAAATCGGCACGGGTGCGCCGTTCGCGGCCGCGTATCTGGGCGTGCAGGGGCCTGCGTTCACGATTTCGACGGCATGCACGTCGAGCGCGAAAGCCTTCGCCGCCGCGCGCCGTTTGTTGCAACTCAACCTGTGCGATGCGCTGGTCGTGGGCGGAGTCGATTCGCTGTGCGAGCTGACGTTGCGTGGCTTCGCCGCCCTCGAATCGACGAGCCTCGACCATATGAACCCGATGAGTTTGAACCGAGCCGGCATCAACATCGGCGAGGGGGCGGCCGTGTTCCTCATGAGCCGAGACGCGGGGCCGGCGGTCTTGGCCGGCGTCGGCGAATCGAGCGACGCGCATCACATTTCCGCACCGGATCCATCTGGCCAAGGCGGTGAGCAGGCGCTGCGCGCCGCGTTGGCGGATGCGGGCATGCCGGCGTCCGCAATCGGCTATGTGAATTTGCATGCCACGGCCACGCGCAAGAACGACGAGATGGAAGCGCGCTTGATGGCGCGCGTGTTCCCGCACGGGGTGGCGGCCAGCGGCACGAAGCCGCTGACGGGCCACACGCTGGGCGCGGCGGGGGCGACCGAACTCGGTTTCGCGTGGCTCTCGCTCGTGCGCGACGGGGCGCTGCTGCCGCGCCATCTGTGGGACGGCGTGCCAGACCCTGCACTGCCCGAGCTCGATCTCGTCGAGCACGAGCGGCGGCTGGCGCCCGGGCACGGCGTCATGAGCAACTCGTTCGCCTTTGGCGGAAGCAACGTGAGCCTCGTGCTCGCCCATTGAAGGAACGATGAGATGCAGACGATGACCCCGTCGCTCCTGTTCGACGACGCCGCTTCGGCGCAATCCGCCGAGGCTTCGCTTGCTTTCCCCGCCATCGATCAGGTGCTGCCGCATCGCGGCACGATGCGCCTTGTCGACGAGATTGCCGCGTGCAGTGAGGACACGGTGACCGTCCTCGCTCGCGTGGACGCGCAAGCGTGGTACGCCGATGCGGACGGCGCGATGCCGTCGTGGCTCGGCATCGAGCTCATGGCGCAGGCGATCGCGACGCACGTCGGCTTGCTCGCGCTGCGGGCCGGCGGCCGCGCGCGGCCGGGCGTTTTGCTCGGGGCGAGCCGCTACGAGGTGCAAGCGCCGTCGTTTGCGCGCGGCGCATGCCTGCGCGTGCAGGCGACCGAGCTGCTCAAAAGCGAAGCGGGCCATGGCGCCTACGACTGCACGATTGCGGCCGACGATCGCTGTGTCGCGCAAGCCGTGATCAAAGTGTTTCAACCGAACGATTTCGAAGCGTTTATCGAAGGGAGCTTTACCTCATGAGCAGCCGGCGCGTTCTCGTTACCGGCGCAAGCCGCGGCATCGGCCGCGCGATTGCGTATCGTTTGGCCGCGGACGGTTTCGCCGTTACCGTGCATTGCCGCAGCGGCGTGGATGAAGCGCAGGCCGTCGTCGATGCGATCATGGCCGCGGGAGGCCGAGCCGGGCTGCTGCGCTTCGACGTGCGCGATCGCGCGGCTTGCCGGGCCGCGCTCGATGCCGACGTCGCACGCGATGGCGCCTACTACGGTATCGTGCTGTGCGCGGGGCTGTCGCGCGATGCCGCCTTCCCGGCGCTCACCGACGAAGATTGGGACGCTGTGATCGAAACGAGCTTGGACGGCTTCTACAACGTCGTTCAGCCGTTGACGATGCCGATGGTGCGCGCCAAGCAGGGCGGGCGCATCGTGACGATCGCCTCGGTTTCGGGCGTGATGGGCAATCGCGGGCAGGTCAACTATAGCGCCGCGAAGGCGGGACTCATCGGTGCGACCAAAGCGCTCGCTGTCGAATTGGCTTCGCGCCGCATCACCGTCAATTGCGTTGCGCCGGGACTCGTCGACACGGAGATGATCGCTGGCCTCGAACATCTCGATGAGGCGTTGCGAGCCGTCCCGATGGGGCGCGTGGGCCGCCCCGACGAAGTCGCGGCGGCGGTCGGCTTTTTGATGTCCGATGCGGCGTCCTATATCACGCGCCAAGTCATCGGCGTCAACGGCGGGATGATCTGATGAAGCGCGTCGTCGTAACCGGTATGGGCGGGGTGACGCCGTTCGGCTCCGCTTGGAGCGAGATCGAGGCCGCGTTGCGCAGTGGCCGCAACGCCGTGCGGGTGATGCCCGAGTGGGATTACTTTTCATCGCTGCATACGCGGCTCGCGTGCCCGTTGCCGAATACGTTTGCGGCGCCGCCCGACTACCCGCGCAAGAAGACGCGGTCGATGGGGCCCGTTTCGATGTACGCCGTGCGTGCCAGCGAACTCGCGCTGCTCGACGCCGGCCTCGCGGGCGAGGCGTCGATCGCCGACGGCCGCATGGGCGTGGCCTATGGATCGTCGTCGGGGTCCGTGCAGCCTATCCGCGCATTCGGCACGATGCTCGACAGCGGCTCGATGCGCGACGTGACATCGAACAGCTACGTGCAGATGATGCCGCACACGGCCGCGGTCAACGTCAGCCTGTTTTGGGATTTGAAAGGGCGCATCATCCCGACCTCGTGCGCTTGCGCCTCGGGCAGCCAAGCCATCGGCTACGCCTATGAAGCGATCGCGACGGGCAAGCAAACGTTGATGCTCGCCGGCGGGGCCGAAGAATTGTCGGGGCCGGCCGTGGCGGTGTTCGATACGCTGTATGCGACCAGTACGCGCAACGACACGCCCGAACTGACGCCGCGTCCGTTCGATGCCGCGCGCGATGGGCTCGTCGTGGGCGAAGGCGCGGCTACGCTGGTGCTCGAGGAATACGAGCATGCGCGTGCGCGCGGCGCGGCGATTCACGCCGAGGTGGTGGGCTTCGGATGCAACTCCGACGGCGCGCACATGACCCAGCCGACGGCCGCGACGATGGCGCAAGCCATGCGCTTGGCGCTGGCCGATGCGCAACTGCCGCCCGAAGCGATCGCCTACGTGAATGCGCACGGCACGGCAACCGACCGCGGCGATGTCGCCGAGAGCGCGGCGACGGCCGAAGTGTTCGGCGGGGCAATGCCGATCAGCTCGCTCAAGAGCTACATCGGGCATACGCTCGGTGCGTGCGGCGCCATCGAAGCGTGGTGGACGATCGAGATGATGAAGCGCAATTGGTTCGCGCCCACCTTGAATTTGAAGACGGTCGATCCCGCCTGTGCGCCGCTCGATTACATTTCGGGCGAAGCGCGCACGATCGATGCGCAGTGGGCGATGAGCAACAACTTCGCATTCGGCGGCATCAACACGTCGTTGATCTTCCAACGCTGCCGATGAGCGCGGCGATGCGGCCCGACGCGCAGCGCGTCGTCGTGACGGGGATGGGCATCGTTTCGTGCCTAGGTAACACGCTCGAGGGCGTGGCCGACGCGTTACGCGCCGGCCGCTGCGGCATCACGCGAATGCAGGCGTGGGCCGAGCGCGGGCTGCGCAGCCATGTCGCCGGCACGGCATCGCTGAGCGGGGAAAGCGCGTTCGGGCGCAAATTCGAGCGATTCATGGGTGAGACGGCGCGCTTTGCGTGCCATGCGGCGCGCATGGCGATCGACGATGCGGGCCTGGCGTTGCCTGCGTTGCGCTCGCCGCACGTGGGCGCGGTGATCGGCTCCGGCACGGGCGCATTATCGGCCTACGATGCGGCGCTCGCGGTGGCGTCTGCGCGCGGCGTCGAGCGAACGCCGCCGTTCGTCGTGCCGCAAGCCATGAGCAGCACGGTCTCGGCGAATGTGGCGCACGTCTTCGGCTTGGAGGGCGTCTGCTATTCGCCGTCGTCGGCCTGCACCACATCGGCGTTGGCGATCGGCCAGGCGATGCAGCTCGTACAAAGCGGGCGGCAGCGCATCGTCCTGGCGGGCGGCAGCGAGGAAGTGCATACGAATACTGCGCTGATGTTCGACGCGATGGGCGCGCTTTCGCACGGCTTCAACGACAGCCCCGAGCGCGCATCGCGTCCTTACGATCGCGCCCGCGACGGCTTCGTGCTGGGCTCGGGCGCGGGCGTGCTCGTGCTCGAATCGCTCGAGCATGCCCGCGCACGCGGTGCTTCGATCCATGCCGAACTGACCGGCTTCGGCCAGAGCACCGATGCGCAGGCGATGGTTGCGCCGGGCGCGGCCGGCATTGCGCGCGCGATTCAGGCCGCGATCGACGAAGCCGGTTGCTGGCCCGACTACATCAACACGCATGCACCCTCGACGCCGCTTGGCGATGCGCACGAGCTCGAAGCGCTTGCCACCGTGTTCGGCGCGGGCATGCCGCCGTTCTCGTCGACCAAGGCGCTGACAGGGCATCCGCTGGCGGCCGCGGGCGTGCATGAAGCGATCTATACGCTCTTGATGATGCGGGATGGTTTCGTCGCGGGTTGCACCGGCATCGAATCGCCGGATCCTTGCGTGCAAGGCAAACCGATCGTGCGCGCGACGCGTGCGGCGTCGCTGGCGGCAGCCATGTCGGTGTCGTTCGGCTTCGGCGGCAGCTGCGCGAGCTTGATGTTCGGCGCTTGCGCTAGCGCGTGACGCGTGCGGTGCGGCGCCACGTTTTTTGAAAGCAACAACAACGGGGGAATTACAAATGAAAGCGAAGCACCTGATGGTCTTATCCGCCTTCACGGCGATCTCGCATGCCGCGCTCGCCCATACGAACACCACGACGTACCCGCTGAAACCGGTGCTCGATGCGCAGCCCGCGGACAACCAAGTCTCGTTTTATTTCGGCGATGCGGCGCATGCGGACGTCGTAGCCGCGCACGGCGAAGCCAGCGCATCGATCCGCGTCGCGCGCAAGGTAGAAGACGAAACGACCGCATGCAACGAGGCGCTGAAAGAAGCGCTTGCGTCGTTGCGAGCCGATGCGGTCCATCACGACGCGAACGCCGTGATCGATATCGAAACGAGCTTTCATGGCACGCACAGCGCGTCGTCGAAGGAATTTGTCTGCGCGACGAGCTTCAGCGCCGCGGCGATCAAAGTTCGCGGCAAGCTCGCGACGCTCACGGCCAAATGAATCAGGCGGCGGGCTATCGGCGCCGCGCTTTAGCGCGATAGCGTCAGACCGGAGCGGTAAGCGGTTTGCGGGCGGCGACGTTGACGAGCGTTTCGCGCCGCTTGCCCGGCTTCGGCCGATGCAGGCCGAGACGCTCGAGCAGGCCGAAGTCTTTCGCGCGGCTCCACCAGAGGTAAGGCAGCGAAACGTTGCGCGCGGCGAAGTCGAACCCGCCCGCGCGCAGCATGTCGAGATAGCCGTCCGCGCTTTTTTGGACGTGCATCGGATGGCGGAACAATAGGCGAATGACCCACGACTTGATGTAAGCGTCGGTCGATTCGGCGAACAAGAGCACGCCGCCCGGTTTCAGCACGCGATGGAACGCCGCGAGCGCCCGCTCTTGTTCGACCAGATGATGGAACGTTTGATGGCAAAAGACGATGTCCGCGCACGCGTCGGGAAGCGGTAGGGCGGCGCAGTCGCCTTGCATCACTTCCACCGGCACCGGCACGTGCCGCGCGGCTTGCTCCGCCAGTGTCAGCGAGGGCTCATGGCAGTCGATGCCGACGATCCGGCTCGGCTCGAAAGCGCGGGCTAGCAGCTTGAAGGAGATGCCCTGGCCGCAACCGGCGTCGACGATGACGGGCGAGCGCGGAACGGGGCCGTCGATGAGGCGTTTTAGGTCGTCGATGGCGACACGCAACACGTGGTGTTCCCACGTATGCGTGCGTAAGAACCAGACGCCGAACGCCGTTTCAGGCACGAACGCCGGGATGGCGCGCACGGTAGGTAGCGAATTGGATGGCACGTCGGCTTTCCCCGCAACTGGTTTTGTCGTTGTGATGCCGCGGATTGTAATGGCAACCGGCGACGGTGTGCGTCGAAGCAACCCTCTGGCCTCTTCATATTTGCAGTAGTGACTTAGTCGATAAACAAGGATCGCACAATGAGCAAGGAATTCGGGGAAGTCGAGCAGACGGATGTCGCGATCATCGGTGCGGGACCGGCCGGTGCGGTCGCCGCAGCGCTCTTGGCGCGAGCGGGCAAATCGGTGCTTGTGCTCGAGCGTCAACACTTCCCGCGCTTTTCGATCGGCGAAAGCCTGCTGCCGCAAAGCATGACCTACCTCGAAGAGGCGGGGATGCTCCAAGCCGTGGTCGAAGCCGGGTTTCAATACAAGAACGGCGCGTCGTTCGTTCATGGCGAGAAGACGTCCTCGTACGACTTCCGGGACAAGCACGCCGACGGATGGGGCACGACGTATCAAGTCGAACGCGCGGTTTTCGATCAACTGCTGATCGGCCGCGCCGCCGATCAAGGGGTGCAAGTCCGGTTCGGTCATAGCGTGCACGCGATGCAACCGGGCGCTGCGCCGACGCTCGAGGTGGCCGACGAATCGGGTGCTATGTACCGGGTTGCCGCGCGCTTCGTGCTCGACGCCAGCGGCTTCGGCCGCGTATTGCCGCGCTTGCTCGGGCTCGAGACGCCGTCAAGCATGCCCGCGCGCGCCGCGCTTTTCTCTCACGTGCGCGATGCATTGCCTGCGGGTAGCACCGACCGGGACAAGATTTGCGTCGCCGTGCATCCGGAGCGGCGCGACGTCTGGTACTGGATGATTCCGCTCGCAGCGGGGCGCACCTCGATCGGCTGCGTGGCCGACGCCGAGTTTCTCGACGTGCCCGAGGCGCAGCGCGAAGCGAAATTGCGCGAGTTGATGCGTGCGGAGCCGACGATCGGGCGCTTGCTCGGCGATGCGCCGTTCTTGATGCCGGTCAACCGGATCGGCGGCTACTCGGCCAATGTCGAGCGCCTGCATGGCCCCGGCTTCGCGTTGCTCGGCAATGCGGGCGAGTTTCTCGATCCCGTGTTTTCCTCGGGCGTGACGATCGCTCTACGCTCGGCGCATCTGGCCGCGCACACGCTGCTGCGCCAACTCGACGGCGAGCAGGTCGATTGGACCGCCAGCTACGACGTGCCGTTGCGCAAGGGCATCGATACGTTCCGCGCCTTTGTCGAGCGTTGGTACACGGGTGAATTGCAAGACATCATTTTCTACGCGAATCAAACGCCGAAGATTCGGCGAATGATCAGCTCGATCTTGGCCGGCTACGCGTGGGACGAAACCAACCCTTACGCGGCCGACCCCGTGCGGCGGCTGACGGCGTTGCATGAGGCCTGCACGGCTGCGTAGGCGTAGGCCGGCGACTGGCGGCGCACACCGCCAGGGCGGGTAGCGGCGCTGTGCGATAGGCGGGCGTGGCGCACGCGGTGAACCCCGCGGGCGCGGCCTTTCTCACGCGCGCCGATGCGCCTCGCTGCCCGCCGCATAGGTGGCGAGCACGGCGCGGTCGTCGCCTAGCATGGCGAAGGCGAAGAGCCACTCCTCGGGCGACTGCGCGAGGGCGGTACGGCGCGCCAGCAACGGCGTGGCCTCGGGATCGAGCACGATGAAATCGGCTTCGGCGCCGGGGCGCAGCGTGCCGATCGTCTCTTCGAGACCGAGGGCTTGGGCCGCGCCGGCGGTTGCCAGCCAAAACATGCGCGACGCCGTGAGGTGATGCCCGGTCATGCGCGCCACCTTGTGCGCCTCGTTCATCGTCTGCAGCATCGAGAACGACGTGCCCCCGCCGACGTCCGTGCCTAGCGCAACGGGCATCCCCGCTTGGTTCGCTTTCTCGAAATCGAATAAGCCGCTGCCCAAGAACAGATTGGACGTGGGGCAGTGCGAAGCCACCGCGCCGGTTTCGGCCATGCGCGCGCGGTCGCCATCGTCGAGATGGATGCAATGGCCGTAGACGGCGCGCCGGCGCAGCAAGCCGTAATGTTCGTAGACGTCCAAGTAGCTGCGGTGTCCGGGAAAGAGATCCGCGACCCACTTCACTTCATCGGTGTTCTCGGAGACATGGCTTTGAATGAAGACATCGGGGTGCAGGCGGGCGAGCGCGCCGCATGCTTCGAGCTGCGCCGGCGTGGAGGTCGGGGCGAAGCGCGGCGTGAGCGCATAGAGTTGACGCCCGCGTTTGTGCCAGCGGGCAATCAGTGCGGCGCTGTCGTCGTAGCCCGATTGAGCGGTGTCGCGCAAAAACGCCGGGCAGTTGCGATCCATCAATACCTTGCCGGCCACCATGCGCAGATTGCGCGCCTCGCTCGCCTCGAACAGCGCATCGGCCGAACCCGGATGGACCGTGCAGTAGGTGAGCGCCGTCGTGGTCCCGCATGCGAGCAGTTGATCGAGAAAGAACTCGGCCACGCTCGCGGCATGCTTGGGATCCTCGAAGCCGCGCTCGGTCGGAAACGTATAAGTGTCGAGCCAGGGCAGTAGGCCGGCGGCCGGCGAAGCGATCATTTCCGTTTGCGGATAATGCACGTGCGTATCGATGAAGCCGGGTGCGATCAACTTGCCAGGCCACTGAACGAGCGGGGTTTCCGGCGTGAGCCGAGCGCGCAGTGCGCTGTATGCGCCCGCCGCGACGACGCGGCCGTTTTCGACGATGAGCAGCCCGTCTTCCTCGAAGCATGCGCCGCCCGCGGTGGTGGCGGGGTCGCCGACGAAGGTCAGTAATTTGGCGCGGAAGGCGGTGCGCTTATCCTGTTGACTCATGATGAAACGTCTCTCGGTACGATGAAAATGTGCGGATGGTGCGAAGCTGGGCCGAGCGCCGCCTTCGTTGCGCGCGCAACGATCGCAAGGCGCAGCGAAGCGGCGGACAGCGGGCGCGAGCGGCGGCCCGCGGGCAATCAGTGCGGCGCCGTGCTTGGTTGTCCCCAGTAAGCGTCGAGTTTCTCGATGAGCGCTTGGCGCTCCTCTGGCGTCACGAACGATGCTTCGAAGCCGTTGCGGATGATCGTATAGACCTCTTGGTCGCTCAACTCGAGCGCATCGACCGTGGCGAAATAATTGGCGTTGACGTAGCCGCCGAAGTAAGCCGGATCGTCGGAATTCACCGTCACTGCGACGCCTTGCCCGAGCAGTTGTTTGAGCGTGTGCTGCTTCATGTCGTCGAACACGCGCAGCTTGATGTTCGAGAGCGGGCACACCGTCAGCGCGACGCGCGAATCGGCAAGCCGTGCGACGAGCGCCGCATCCTCGATGCTGCGCACGCCGTGATCGACGCGATCGACTTTGAGCAAGTCGAGCGCTTCGTGAATGTAGGAAGGCGGCCCTTCCTCGCCGGCATGGGCGACGAGCTTCAAACCGCGCGCGCGGGCCAGCGCGAAGACACGCTCGAACTTCGACGGCGGATGCCCGCGCTCGGAAGAATCGAGACCTACGCCGATGAGCCGGTGCGCGTAGGTGTCGAAGAGCGGCAACGCCGCCTCGTAGGTGGCGAGCGCATCGGATTCGGACAAGTGCCGCAGGAAGCAGAGGATGAGCTTGCTCGTGAGCCCGCGTTGCTCGCCTTCGGCCAGCGCCCGTTCGATGCCGGCAACAGCCGTGCTGATGGCGACGCCGCGTTCCATATGCGTCTGCGGGTCGAAGAAGATTTCGGCGTGGACGACATTGTCGGCGAGCGCGCGTTCCACGTAGGCGGCCGTCATGGTGTAGAAGTCGTCCTCCGTCAACAGCACGCTGGCGCCGGCGTAGTAGATGTCGAGAAACGATTGCAAATCGGTGAACTCGTATGCCTTCTTCAACGCTTCGATCGATTCGTAGGAGAGCTTCACGCCGTTGCGTTTGGCGAGGTCGAAGATCACCTCGGGTTCGAGCGAGCCCTCGATGTGAATATGAAGTTCGGCTTTAGGCGCGCCGGCGATCTTCTCAGCGAGTGTTGGTGTCATGGTCGGTCAGCGGTTGCGGCGTAAAAAACGGTTGCTCTCGATGGTATGAAAGGGCGGGCGCGGCGCGGGCCGCTTCGACGGCCTGCAGCAATTGCGCGGCGGCGGAGATTGCAATCACCTCGGGGGCTTTGTCGGCGATGCCATCGACGCCGATCGGGCATACCATGCGCGCGATTCGCGCGGGGTCGATGCCGCTCGCGGCGAGGCGCTGGTCAAGCTGCGTGCGCTTCGTGCGCGAGCCGAGCATGCCGAAGAAAACGAAATCGTCGCGCCGCAAAATGCGCTCGGCGAGCGCCAGGTCACGGGGATGGTCATGCGTCATGACGACGAACGCGGTGCCGGGCGCCGCCTCGTCGACGGCTTGGCCCGGGACGTCGCTCGCGTCGAGCGTGACGTTGACGTGCTGCGTGCGCGCCAACGACGGCGTGCGCTGGGCATCGCGTTCGCTCACCCAGCGCACGCGGCACGGCAGCGTGGAGAGCACTTGGGCGAACGATGCGGCGACATGGCCCGAACCGAACAACACGACGGGGAACGCCCTCGATGCGATCGTCTCCGTGAGCAGGCTGGCGCCGGCGTGAAAGCCATCGGCATCGGACAGCAGGCAAGCGGGTAGCCGGGCAGCCGCGTCGGCATCGACTTCGGTCAGGCGTACTACGCCGCCCTCAGGATCGAACGATACGCGGCGCTGCGTGACGAGCCCTGCCTGCACGCGTTTGGCGAGCGAGGCCACCCAATCGAGATCGCGCACATCGAGTCGCTCGAAAGCGAGCACGACCGCGCCGCCGCAACATTGGCCGAGGCTCGGCCCTAGCGAAAGCCGCTCGAGCCGGCGCAGGTGCGGCACGCGCATGCCGTCGCGCAGCACTTCGCGGGCGATCTCGATCGCGCGCCATTCGAGATGACCGCCGCCGATCGTGTGCCGCGCGCTCTCGCGCGTCACGATCATCTTCGCGCCTGCTTCGCGCGGCGTGGAACCTTCGACGTGCGCGACCGTCACGAGCACGACGGCATCGCCGTGAACGAGCAGTTGCTGCAATTCGGTCAGCCAGGATTGCATAAGGTCCTCGTGCTCCTTCAAGCCGAGCCCGAGCGCAGGCGTGCCGGGGAGGGCGCGCATGCGGCGGCAGGAGGTATACGGATTGGCGCTGCATGGTCCATGCCATCCCCGCCGGATGGCGAAAGGCTGGCGCGTGCGGGACGGAGCCTGGGCGATCGAGAGCGGATGGGATGCGTCGTCATAGCCGAATCCTGAAGAGAGGGATCAGGCGCGCGTTACGCGATGGCCGGCCGTCAGCCTCGCGCACGTGGATCGCCATCCATGCCCGAAGATAGCACCGAGACGGCGCAAAGACATCGTTTCCCGCTGATGGGCGCTATCAGAGCGCCGCCATGACGGCGATATGCGTCGTTCGATGGACGGGCTGGCGCAGCGCCTTCGAGGGGCGCCGACGCACATCAGATGGAATAAGCACGGCCCTTGCCGCGCCGGCGCCACACGCTCAGGACGACGGCGACGAACGTCAGAGCGAATGCGATCAGCGCCCAGCCGGGCAACAGGATGCCGAGAATCGGCGGGTAGACGGTTTCGCAAAGGCCGGCGACCCTGAACACGCTCGGCAGCCAGTGTGCGGGCGGCAGGCTGTCCACGACCGGTTGCAGTGCGTCGAAGCCGCAACTGAAGCCGGGGTTCAATTGAATGTACAAATGGCGCGCGGCGCCTGCGATGCCGGTGGCCGAGGTGATGGCGATCAGCGTCTCGAACAGCGCGATGCCGCGCCACCCCTTGCGCGCGGCGCCGATGAACGCGAACAGCGCGATGAGCAGGAACAGGTAGCGCTGGATGATGCACAGCGGGCACGGATCTTCGTGCTTCGCATACTGCAGATAGAGCGCGCCGCCGACGAGGGCGAGGCACACGAACCCGAGCAGCGCGAGGAGTCTGCGCTCGCGGCGCAGCAGTGACGTGTCGTTCATAAGAGGAAAGCGTTCCCTATCTTCATATGGATAAACCGCGCAATTCTAGTGCGCTTTCGTAAAACCGACCGCGTGCCGCGTCGGGGCCGGCGCCCGGCATCCCATAGCGCCGCTTCACCGAATCGATTCGAGCACCCGTTCGGCGGCGCGCGCGATGGCCAGCAGCGCATCGTCGGCATGAGGCGCGGCGGCCAGCATCAATCCGACCGGCGCTTGACCGCGCGGATGGCACGGCAGCGATACGGCGCAGGCGTCGAGCAGATTGAATACGCTCGGGTTGCGCAGCACGAGCGCGTTGATGCGGGCGTAGGCACCTTCGTCGGCATCGCAGTCGGACACGCGCGGCGGCGTGATCGGCACCGTCGGCGCAACGATCGCATCGAAGCGCCGCCAGAGCGTGTCCTGTGCCGTTTCGAGCAGCGTGGCGCGCTGCGCAAGCAAGTCGAGGTAGTCGGCGGCGGCGGCCCCCGCTCCCTTCTCGATGCGCACGAGCACCCTCGGGTCGTAGCGATCGGCATGCTGCTCGATCAACGGACGATGCCATGCATACGCCTCCATCCCGGAAAAGCCGAAACGGTTGAGCGACACGAGTTGCTCGAGCGGCGCGAAATGGACGTCGGCGAGAATGGCGCCCGCTGCTTCGAGATGTTTCGTCGCGGTTTCAACGGCGAGCGCAACGGCCGGCTCCATGTCGTCGGTGACGTAATGCGTGAGGATGCCCAAGCGCACGCCTTCGAGCGGGCGCGCGGCAGGCACGTGCGGCTCGAGGCCCGCCAGGATGCGGTCGACGAGCGCGCAGCACGAGACCGAGACGCCGATCGGCCCGAACGAGTCTAGCGTCGTGGAAAGCGGCACGGCGCCTTGTCGCGGCACTCGGCTCGCGGTCGGCTTAAAGCCCGTGAGGCCGCATAGCGCGGCCGGGATGCGAATCGAGCCGCCCGTATCGCTGCCGAGCGCCACGGCAGCCATGCCGTCCGCAACCGAGGCCGCCGCACCCGAGGACGAGCCGCCGGCGATGCGTGCTTCGCCGGCTTCATTGCGCCGATAGGGCGAGAGCGGCGTGCCGTAATGCGGATTGAGCCCGAGGCCCGAGTAAGCGAACTCGGTCATGTTGGTGCGCCCGACGATGACGGCGCCGGCGCGCCGCAGACGCGCGACGGCGGGCGCATCGGCGCGCGCGGGCGGGGCGTCGGCCAGCACGCGCGAGCCGGCGCGCGTGACTTGGCCTGCGACGTCGAACAAGTCCTTCACCGAGACGGGAATACCGGCGAGCGGCGAGAGCACCGTGCCGGCGGCGCGCAGGCGATCGAGCGCATCGGCGCTTACGCGGGCACGCTCAGCGTCGACTTCGAGAAAGACGGTCGAGCCTTGCCCGGTCGGATCGGCGATGCGTTCGAGCGCGGCTTCGACGAGCGCGCGGCTCGTCGTGCGGCCCGCCGCCAGAGCGGCGGCAAGGTCGGCGAGCGGCGGAAACGGAACGAATTCGGTGGCCATGGCGTGTCCAGATGAAGCGATCGAACTGCACGAATGAGAAGCAAATGCCGTCGCCGGGCGCAGCGGCATGCGCATTGCGAGGGTACGGGTATCTGTCGGCGCATTGTAGCCGTTGCCCGGTTTTTCGGACGGGGCTGCGGCGCCCGCTCACGAGCGGGACGGGCGGCCGGCAGGCGGCGCCGTGCATCGGTTACAGGACTGTAATTTGCGACAGATCGATGCGCTGGCGGATAATGAATCACCTTCATCGTTTGCGTGCGAGACGCGCTTGCCCCCTTCATGAGCGAAAACACGCCGCCGAGCGCCGGTCGCCCCGGCCCCGATTCTTCCTCATCGTCCGCTTCCGTTTCAACGGACTCTCCAGGCACACCTGCCGCGACACCGGCCGCACCCGCGACGTCAGCCGCACCGGCGACCCCGCCAAGCGAGGCGCCGCCGCAGTCTGCCGCGGGCCCTATCGACGAAACGCCTGCGGTCGCCGCCTCGCGGGCGGCGAGCGATACACTGGAATCGGCGACGGCCGTCGAACCGGTGCAGCCGAGCGCGTCAACGTCGAGTGAAGCGCAAGCGGCCCAAGCACGGGTTTCAGCGGCGAAAGACACGGCCGCACAAGAGCAGGCGGCGCAGACGGCATATGCCGAGAAGGGCGCGGCCGGCGCGGTGGGCGCCACGGGTGCGCCGCCGCCCGGCTTCGGGGCGCCTCCCGATTTCGACACGCCGCGTCCGCCGCCCGCAAGCGCCGTGGCGCAAACGCAGCCCGCTTACCTGCGGCAAAACGATTCGGCCTGGAGTGTGCTGGGTCGCACGATCGCTGCTCGCGCACGCCAGCTATTCGACCGGGCAGGGCAGCGCATCACGCAGCGAACCTTGCGCATCGGCGTATCGGCGCGAATCTTTCATCCCGAGCCCGGCGCGCGGGGGTTGCGCGGCAAGACGCTGCAGTCCCTCGAGGAATCGGTCGCGCACTGGGTCATGTCGCGCGATGTGATGGTGTTCATGATTCCGACGGTCGGGCATCAAGGGATGCTGCATCCGAGCAACATCCGGCTACGCGATTACGCCAAGCATTTGGATGGGCTGCTGCTGCAAGGCGGCGCGGACGTTTCGCCGCAGACTTACGCTGCGAGTGACATGCGGGCGGAATGGCCGGGCGACCGCGTGCGCGACATGTACGAACTCGAGTTGCTTTACGAATTCGTCGAATCGGGCAAGCCCGTCCTCGGTATTTGCCGCGGCTGTCAATTGATCAACGTGGCATTCGGCGGCACGCTCTATCAGGACATCGCGACCGAGGTGCCGACCGCGGGCATTCACGTCAGCGAGTTTTACGATCAGCATCGGCACGCGGTTCGTTTTCCCGACGGCTCGACGCTCGCAAGCATGTTCCCGGGGCGGCGCGAGGCCGTGGTCAACTCGATCCATCATCAAGCGGTGAAGACGCTCGGACGCGACTTGAACGTCGAGGCCGTGTCCGCCGGCGATGGTCTCATCGAGGCGGTGCGCTACCGGCGCGCACCGTTCGTCGTGGGTGTGCAATGGCATCCGGAATTCCATCGTGCGGGCGGGCCCGAACTGCTCGATTGCACACCGCTGCTCGACACCTTCTTGAGAGCCGCGCGCGAGACGCGCTTCTGATGTTTCGGTCGTTGCAAAAAGTGTTGACACGATTCAGCGGTTTATACATAATCTCGCTTCTCCGGCGAACACGGGTTAGCGTGTGAGTCAGGGAAGCAAACTGCGGGAGTAGCTCAGTTGGTAGAGCGCAACCTTGCCAAGGTTGAGGTCGCGAGTTCGAGACTCGTCTCCCGCTCCAGTTTCGATAAGGCGCGTCGTGCGGAGCAATCCGTCGAGGCGCGGCGCAGTAGGTAGGAATACGCGGGAGTAGCTCAGTTGGTAGAGCGCAACCTTGCCAAGGTTGAGGTCGCGAGTTCGAGACTCGTCTCCCGCTCCAGGTATAGGGGAAGCTAAGCTTCCCTTTTTGTTTAGCGGCCCCTGCTGGCTGGCTGAACCGATAACCCGGGACGTTTCGCAGTCGTGCGGCGTCGACGTTCCGGCAAATCCGTTTTTGGCGCGATAGCAAAGCGGTTATGCAGCGGCCTGCAAAGCCGTGTAGGCCGGTTCGACTCCGGCTCGCGCCTCCAAGTCCAAAACCCTGACCAGTCTCGGCTCGTCAGGGTTTTTCTTTTGCGGCGTCTGAAAGCTAAGCCGCCAACCGCTTCCCTACGCTATTTGGAAGACCAGGCCAACAGCCGAATGCCGGCGAGTCCGAAGACCGCGGCGAGGCATCCGTCCAACGCGCGACGGCTTCGGGTATAGAACCGACGGGCTGAGTCCATCGAAAAAACGACCGCGTAGCTGCAAAAGACAACGGCTCCGATCGCGGCGCAGCCCGCAATCACGGCGCCGTGATTGCGGCTTGCATGATCGGATGAGAGCGCCACGATCGACGCCCACACCAGGACCGCCTTCGGGTTGGTCAAATGCAGCAGCGCGCCCCGGACGTATAGTGCGCGAAGCGCTTGTGGCCGTGGCCGAGCGGCCTTCGATGCATGTGCCACGGCCGAGACGAGCGCTGTGCGCCCCAATGCCGCACGCCCCGATTTGAACGCTAGCCATAGCAGATACAGGCCGCCGAAAATCTTGATCGCGAAGAGAAATTGCGAATAGGCGAGCAGGGCGGCGGCGATGCCCACCGTGGCCACCGTCGCCCAGAACATCGAGCCGGAAATGACGCCGAACGCGAAGGCGAGTGCGGCCTGGCGCCCTTGCGTGGCCGCGATCGACATGATCGCGAGGTTGCTCGGGCCGGGACTGGCCGTGCCGACGAAATAGGCTGCGTAGGCGAGCAGCAAGTTTGCCGAGAAAAAAGCATGAGTCGACATAGCGAACGGAGTGAGGGCGTGGTCGCATCATTGTTGTCCGTTGCGCGCCGACCGCCATGGCCAATTTCTCGGCATTTCGCCTAGCCAGTCGCGCACCGAACGCCTCGCCCAACTGCGGCGCCGGGTGCGCGATGCGGCGCCGGGCCGTATGCCCGGCAGGCCATCGGCGTATCGGCAGCCGCGCAAATTGAAAGCGCTCTACGAGCCGACCGGCGCGGGCGGGTTGTGCGGCGTCAGGTCTGCTTGCGCGCCGCCTCGGCTAGCATCGCGTCGCCGATTTCGAGTTGTCCTCGCGCTCGGAGCGCTTCGCCAGCGCCTTGGATATCGCGCGTTTCTCGGTTCTGGCCCACTTTGCGCTTGCCGATGAGCCGCGTGATTTCCACTTGCACGCCGACGATCGACTTAAGCAGCGTGTCGACGAATTCGCTTGGCGCGTCGCTCATTTTCCAGGGCTTCGCCTGCGATGCCTCATGCGTTCGCGTCAAGCGAGCGACCACGCCGCGCACGTATGGCTCGTCGTCATGCACGCTGATGCGGCCATATGCATGGACTGCGATGTAATTCCAGGTCGGCACGTGACGATGTGTTTCCTGCTTGCTCGGATACCAGTTCGGCGAGATGTAGGCGTCCCCGGCCGTGAAGACCACGAGCACCTCGTCCCCATTGGCGACCTCCTGCCATACCGGATTGGCGCGGGCCACATGCGCGTGCAATACGCCCAGCTCGCTTTCGGTCGAAGCCAGCTCGAACGGCAAGTGATTGGCGTTCAGCCCGCCCGCGCCGTGCGTGATCAACGTGCCGAACGGATGCCGCGCGATATGCGAGTGCAGGATGTCGGTGCGGGGTTCGTTGAATGGGTCGGGTACGTACATGGCGGTTCCACTCGCGGGTAAGGTTTTACTTCGACTAAGACATCTCAGCGTCATCTGTGCATCGATCCGCTGGAACCCATTGTGGCGTCGAACTGGTTTATTCTACAGGTCCAATTTGGTGAATTTTTAGAAGGCCAGAATTATGGCGAGGACCGCCCGCGTTGCCGACGTTCCGTTCCTCGGCGCATTGGACCGCGGGGCCGGCAATCTCACTCGCCAAGTGGTGCAAGCGTTACGGGAAGCCGTGCGCAAAGGCGACATCGGGCCCGGTGATGCGTTACCGTCGACGCGTCTGCTGGCAGCGTCGTTGCGTGTCTCGCGCGGGACCGTGCTGGAAGCCTACGAGCAATTGATCGCCGAGGGCTTTTTGGAAGCCGAGCGAGGCGTGGGTACCCGCGTCGCCCAAGCGTTGGCCGTGGAGCGGGCGCCTCGCGAGACGCACGCCAGGCGCCGCCGCTCGACGCTTGCCGATTTGCCGGAAAATGCGGCGGCTTTCGCAGCGCTCGCTCGGGAATTCACGCCGCTTGCACGCGTGCCGTTTGCTATTTCAGTCCCGGTCGGGCTGACTGCGCCCGGCGACGTTTGGCGCCGGCTCGGCAACCGGCTGCGCGCGAAAGGTCCCGGCGCACCGGCCGGCTATGCCGACCCGCTAGGCGCTCGGCCGTTGCGTGAATCGATCGCCGGCTACGTACGTAAGTCGCGCTCGGTGCGTTGCGAACCGGAGCAGGTGATCGTGACCAGCGGGACGCAGCAGGGGTTGTTTCTGGCATCTCAAGTATTGCTTGGCGCGCGCGATCAGGCTTGGGTCGAGAACCCGGCTTATCGCGGCGTCACGGCCGTGCTCGAGCACACGGGTCACCGTGATGGGATGGTTCGCGTGCCGGTAGATGCGGAGGGCATCGACGTGGAAGCGGGAATTGGCCTGGCGCCGCATGCCCGTGCCGCCTTCGTCACGCCTTCGCACCAGTACCCCTTAGGCGTGCCGATGAGCATGGCTCGCCGCAGCGCGTTGCTGACGTGGGCTCGGGCGCAGCGCGCATGGGTGGTGGAAGACGATTACGACAGCGAGTTGCGCTACGAAGGCTATCCGTTTCCGTCACTTCAGGGATTGGATCCCGATCGGGTGATTTATCTCGGTACGTTCAGCAAGATCTTGTTTCCATCGTTGCGATTGGGTTATCTGATTGCCCCGGACGATCTGGTCGATGCGTTTTGCGGGGCGCGTGTGCTGATGGACCGTCACCCTCCGAACGCCGATCAACACGTGCTCGCCGCTTTCATGGCCGAGGGGCACCTGGAGCGGCATATTCGAAGGGTGCGCAATGTGTACTCGGAGCAGCGCACGCAACTGATTGCGACGCTCGGCGCGTTGCTGCCGAAGGACTTGGCATGGGTCGAGCCCGGCGACCAAGGCATGCATCTCGTCCTCTGGCTGGCGCCAGGCATCGACGATCGCGCGATCGTCGAAAAAGCCGCGAAGGCGGGCGTTTCGGTGCGTGCCGTTTCGCCGATGTATTCCCCCGGCAGCGAGCGGCCCGGTTTGGTTCTGGGGTTCGGCGGCTTCGACGGCGCGCAAATGTTGGCGGCCGCGCAACGGCTCGCCAACGTCATCTCCGACGAGCGCAAGGCTCGGCGTAAGCAGCGCACCCTGATTCGAAACCCGCGCGGCTGAGGGCATCGATCACTAGGGCTCGCGCCGACGCCGGGAATTGCCGTGAAAACGGCTCGGGCACGTTCGCCAGCCCGCTATCAGCGTGAACAGGCCCTAGGCCAGTAGCGCCGACAAGCGCCCGAATCCTTGCCGGTACGTGTGCACGAGCGTGTCGGCAATACGCGCGTGCCGAACCGGCTCGATCGCAAGGGCGGCGCTCACCGCTTGCGCTATTTCCGTGACGTCGACTGCGCCGGGCATATCGGCATCTTCCCAAGTGGCGGCGAACGCCGCTTGCTTGCTGTGCGCGGCCGTCAGGACGGGATGCAAGAGATTGACGCGCGCAAGGGAGAACGCCGCCGCGACGATCCTGCCGTGCAGACTGCTGCCGCAAAAAACGCGGCTGCCCGCGATGAGCGCGCATATGTCCCATAGATTTGGCGAACTCAAAATATGCACCGAGGCCGCGCGCATGCGTTGCCGGGTGCGTCCGAACACCCCTGGATCGTCGTGCCACGGGGCGATGCCGGCGCGGAAGAAGGCGACTCCCAGGCCATGCGATTGCGCCGCTATATCCAGTTGCGAGGCGACTTCGTCGAGGGTGCGGTCGTCGCCGAAATCGGCGCTGAACTGCGCGGCGATATACCCGTTCGGACAGGCATGCCTGATCGATGCGACCGGCCCCGAAGCGATACGGGCGCGAATGACATCGCCGAAGAGCGCTTCGACCATCACTGCCGGGTCGGGCAGCAGCCTTGCCGCGATGCCGCTTGCGTCGAGCGCTTGCTGCGTGACGACGTCGCGCACGGTGACATCCGAGGCATTTGCCAGCGTCTCGATGACTTGCGCTCGCATGCCCGCCTCGCAATCGTTCAAATCGACGCCGCCCACTGCGTTGAAGGCCAGTACGCGGGTGTGTGCGAAATGCTCGCGGGGCACGACGTAAGGCGCCCATGCCCGTATCCCGAGATGATGGTCGGCCCATTCGAGCGGCGCCGATCGCCACGCGGCGCGTTGATCGATAACTGCTTTCGCATGCTCCGTCGACGCCAGCATGACGGCTGCTTCCCAGGCATTGCACGTGAGCAGTTCGCCGCCGACGTGAACGATGTCGACGGGGCGATCGGCGCAGGAGCGGGCCAGCGTCGACACCGCTTCGACCTTGTGACCGCCATATCGACTCAGGTCGACCTGTGCCAAGCCGGCGAAGCGCAAACGCCGTTCGGGCAGCATCCGCTCAGCAACGTGCGCGAACAGAAGATCGCCGAAATTGTGGCGATCGAAGGCGCCGAAGATGACGGTTTCAGCGGCGTGTGTTGGCTCGGACATGGGTGCGTGGCTCCGTGGCGGCATGCGCGAAAACTAGCTGGGATGCATGAATGACAGCCATGCTACGCGCTCGGGAAACGCGGGACGATTCGGCCGAATGGCGTAGGACTTGCGCGATAGTCGTTGATGGCATGTCTGTCGGCAGCGCGTATGCGAACCGCGTGCGAGATCTTCGGTCGGTCTGAAATTGATCGGCCTTCATCAAAAATGGATTCCCTTGACGCGAAACGGCATGGGCGACGGCCTATGCATCGACCTCGACCCGGCCCCGGGGGGCACGGTGGGCCAGGTCATTCGCAGGCTCCACGATGACGATCGGCGTGAGCGCGTGGCGGCGAGCTTCACGCAATGGTTTTCAGGGCCGGTCGTCGCGACGATAGGGCTGGAAGAGCGCGAACAATAGCGGCAAGCCCCGATCATTTCACGCAAAGGCTCGACGCAATTGCCCGTCGTTCGGCGCTGGCGTTTGCATCGATCGCGCAGGATAATCGTCGGTCATCGAATTCCCGGATTCGCCATGACCGCTCCTATCCAAGACCCCCACCCTTTACTCGAATGGCGCTGGGCGCCGTTTTCAGGGCTCACGGCCACCGAGGTGTACGACATGCTCGCGGCGCGCAATGCGGTGTTCGTCGTCGAACAGCAATGCGTCTATCACGACATCGATGGGCTCGACAAAGATGCATGGCACTTGCTGGCCTATGCGCCAGCAGCAGAGCCACGGCTCGATGGAGGCCGTGGCGCCGGCCCGAGCCTTGCCGGTTACCTCCGAGTGTTGCTGCCGGACGCGTCCGATGCCGATGTTCGTATCGGACGGGTGCTGACCACCTCTGATTTTCGCCGCATCGGGTTGGGCAGCGCGATGCTGGAACAGGCGCTCAAGCATATCGTGGCGCAGTGGCCCGAGGCCGCGATTAAGCTGCACGCGCAGGCCCATCTGCAGATGTTCTATGGCGCGTTCGGCTTCGAGCCGATATCGGAGGTCCATGACGAGGACGGCATCCCGCACATTTGGATGCGTTCGATCTGATTGACCGAGCCTTAGGGCGGCCCGTCTCACGGCCGCTCAGTAGCAGCGCCTTTCAGTGAGCACGCGCCGGTGCGGAAGGCTCCTCACGGCGCGGCGTCTCCCGCCGTTCTTCGCGCAACCGTTCGCGCAATCGTTCGCGTGTCGAGAGCCGCATCCAATGCCGCAGCGCGATCAGTGCGCCGAACACGCTCATCATCGATCCCGGAATCCACAGGAGCAGGCCGCCGATCTGTTGATCGCGGATCGGGCTGAGCCAAGTAAACGCGCGGCCGCAGATCGAATAAATCGGATAGAGCTCATGCGGCGTGAAGAAGATCAGCGCCCCCAGCACGATTTGCGGCGGTATCGCAGCAACCACGATCATGATGCGTCGCCCCGGCGACAATCGCGCGGGCGGTGCGGGACGCGGATCGAGCACGAGCCACCAGAACAACAAGCCGTCCACCACCATGCTCCAGTTCATGAGGCGATAGAGCCGCCAGTCGAGCATGGCCTTGAAGTGAATCGGCGAAAGCAGCCAGAAGTAGATCAACCCGACGAACAACACTACCGCGACCACCGGGTTGAATACGACGTCGAGCGTCAGACGCACCGCCTTCGTCCTCATCGCCGGCGCGACGAAGCGACGACGCCAGCGAAAAGGTATCCCGGCGCGCAGCGCGGCGCCGGGATACGCCCACGCGATGAAGAAGGGCCCGAGATGATGCAGCACGAGGTGCTGCAATCGATGCATGAAGAATTCGTGCTCGAAGAAGTAATCGAGGCGCGTATGCAGCGCGATATAAAGCGCGACCAGCCCGAACCAAAACGACGCCTGCCGTAGCGGCGACACGCGCGCATGCCGCGCACCGCGCGCGAACAGCACCGCGGCGGCGAGCACGGCAACGACGACCGTCGGCGACGGTTCCCACGGATCGAGCCAGTAAAGCACGTTCATCTCGGTGTCCGGCTCACTTCGCCGTGGCGGGCGATTTCACGGCGAACGGCGTGTCGAGGGTCTCGCCGTCAGAGAACTGCAGCTTCAGATGCACCGTGTCCCCCGGCGCGATTTTTCGGGTCGGCTCTTCCAACATGATGTGATAGCCGACCGGCGCGATCGTCAGGCTGCCGTGTGCCGGCACCGTGGCCTTCTCGACCATCACCATGTTCGTCGTCGAACCGTTCGACACCGTCTGGTGCAGCATGGCACTGCCGTAGTCGGGGCTCGTCACGTCGGTGAGTTCGATGTTCTTGTTGCTCGCATTGGTGAGCGTCACATAGCCGGCCGCCGGGAGATTGTTCGGCAGCCACCGGATCCATGCGTGCGATGCGGTGATCGCCTGCGCGCCTGCGGCATGGGCAGGTGCGCTCGCCACGGCGAATGCGGCGAGCAGGACGGCGACGAGCGCGGCGGGGCGGTGTGTGGTGGGACGAGAGGTCATCTGCATGGTTCGTTGAGCGTGTTGGTTTCAGGTTGTCGATGGATTGCGCCGTGCCGGGTGATCGAAAATGAACCGAAAGCCGAGCACAGGGCAGCGTCCTGGTGCGCGATCGCCGTCAACTCCCGTCTTCGATCACGCGCCGCAAATCGTGCGCGATGGCGTCCGGCGAATCGCCGCTCGTAGCGAGCAGTCGTGCGTGTCCCGCCCGATCGAAGATGTAAACGGCCGAACTGTGCGTCACTTCGTAGCTGCCCTTCGGATCGCGCTTTTCCATCTGATACGCGACGCGGTAGCGCTTGGCGAGCGCCTCGACTTGGGCGTTCGTGCCCGTCAGCCCCCGGATGTGTTCGGCATCGAATGCGCCGACATAGGCGTGCAGCGCTTGCGGCGTGTCGCGCGCAGGGTCGACGGAAATGAACAGAATGCGCACTTGCTTGGCGTCCGCCGCCGGCAATTTCTCCAGCACCTGCATCAAGCGCGCCATCGTTTCGGGGCATACGTCGGGGCAATGGGTGTAGCCGAAATAGACTAGCGTCGCGCGGCCTTCGAACGCCGCCGCGTTGACGCTTTGCCCTGTGTCCTCGGTCAATTGAAACGCGAGATCGGGAAGGTGCCCGCTGACGTCGGTCAACTGCCACGGACTGCCATCGTGGGAACAACCGGCAATGAGCGCAGCGCAGGCGAGTATCATCATCGTCCGGCAGGCACGCGCGCGCGGACTAGCAGCTTGCGCTGGATGGGCACGCCAAGCGAAGGCGGTCGGCGTGAAGGCAGCAGGCGAGGCCGGTTCGCCGGACGGCGAGCCGACGCCGGGAACATATGGCGGCATCGATGACTCTGTGAGAGTGCGCCGGCGTTTTCGCGCCACCCTTCGTGGGCAGCGCCCAGCAGGCGGCTGCGAGGCTGGGACTATAGCGCAATTGCCCGACCGTTGCCTTTCGCTGGGCGCGTCTCATTGGCGCCGAGGCAATATGTCGCGGGTGAGGGCAAGATACGGGGCGCATGGACCCGCGTTGGCACCGGTCGGGCTCGGTCCGGCGGCTTCGAGGCATTCTTACTCGAAAAGCCGCCGCGGGCGCGGTAATATGCGCAAACTTTTCCGGTCTCGATCGGCTGTACGGCCGATCGAGCCTGTTACGCGAATCAGCTGATGCAACCCTTACCGTCTTTTCTATCTCCGAGCGAGACAGCGTTTTTCTTCGACTTCGACGGTACGCTCGTCGAGCTGGCGCCTACGCCTGACGGCATCATCGTGCCGCCCGCCGTGATCGACACGCTCGCACGATTGCGGCGCTTGACGCACGGCGCCGTCGCTGTCGTGTCCGGGCGCGGCATCGACAGCATCGACGGCTTTCTCGGCCTTCCCGATCTGCCCATTGCCGGCTTGCACGGCGCCGAGCGGCGCGACGCGAGCGGCGATACGGTGCGTCTGGGCTTCAACGACGAACGCTTGCTGCGCATGGAGCGGGTGTTGGCCGATCTCGTCAACGCCCATCCCGGTACGCTGCTCGAGATCAAGGGGGCGGCGCTCGCGTTGCACTACCGCAATGCGCCGTTGGCCGAGACCGTTGCGCGCGAAGCCACGGAGCGCCTCGTCGCGCAACATGCCGATGCGTACGTGTTGCAGCCGGGCAAGATGGTGTACGAAATCAAGCCGAAGAACGTCGATAAAGGCCGCGCACTCGCCGCCTTCCTCGATGAGCCGCCGTTCGCGGGACGCACGCCGGTGTTCGCCGGGGACGACTTGACCGACGAAAAGGCGTTCGCCGTCGTCAATGAGCGCGGCGGGTTGTCGATCAAAGTCGGCGCGGGCGAGACGTCCGCGCGCGCACGGATCGATTCGGTCGGCGCGTTCGTCGGCTGGCTCGGGGACATCATCGCCGCCGCGCAACGCAGCTCATGAGCCGTTTGATCATCGTTTCGAACCGGGTCGCACCGATCTCGGAAGGCGGCCCGGCGGCCGGCGGCTTGGCGGTCGGCGTCTACGACGCGCTCAAGGAAACGGGCGGCATGTGGTTCGGCTGGAGCGGCGAGGTCGTCTCGTCTGGTCAGCCGCAGTTGCAGCTCGTCGAGCAAGGCCCCGTGACTTTCGCGACGATCGGGCTTGCGCGGCGCGATTACGACCAGTATTACCGCGGTTTTTCGAATGCGACCTTGTGGCCCGCGTTCCACTACCGCGCCGATCTGATCCAGTACGACCGCCACGACTTCGAAGGGTATTGGCGCGTCAATACGTGGCTCGCGCAGCAGCTCGTGCCGCTGCTGCGTCCCGACGACGTGATCTGGGTTCACGATTACCACCTGATTCCTTTCGCGCAGGCGCTACGCGCGGCGGGGGTGCGCAACCGCGTCGGATTCTTCCTGCATATTCCGTTTCCGGCCGCACAGGTGTTGTTGGCCGTGCCGCCGCATCGCGCGTTGGTCGAGGCGCTGTGCTCGTTCGATCTACTGGGCTTTCAGACTCAAGCCGACGTGCGCGCATTTTGCGACTATGTCCTGCATGAGGGTGCCGGCGACATCGACGGAGGCGAGCGCGGTACGCCGTTCATCGCCGGTGCGCCCGCGCACGTGCGCGCTTTCGGGCGCTCGCTGCGTGCGGCGGCTTATCCGATCGGCGTCTATCCCGATGAAATCGCGCAGTTGGCCAAATCGGGCGCGCGCGGCAAATCGGTTCGCACCATGCGTCAGACGCTGCACGAGCGCAAGCTCATCATGAGCGTCGACCGGCTCGACTATTCGAAGGGACTGGTGGAGCGGTTCCGCGCTTTCGAGCGGCTGCTCGATCAGGCGCCGGCTTATCGCAACAACGTCTCGTTCATGCAAATCGCGCCGCCCACACGTGCCGACATGCACGCCTATCAGGACATCCGCTTGCGGCTCGAAACCGAGCTTGGGCGCATCAACGGGCGCTTCGCCGAACTCGACTGGACGCCGATTCGCTACATTCACCGGCAATACGAGCGCTCGGTGCTGGCCGCCCTGTTCAGGGAATCGCACGTGGGCTATGTCACGCCGCTGCGCGACGGTATGAACCTCGTGGCCAAGGAATATGTGGCGGCGCAGGATCCCGACGATCCCGGGGTGCTCGTGCTGTCGCGCTTCGCGGGCGCAGCCGACGAGTTGACCGGGGCGCTCATCGTCAATCCGGTCGATATCGACGGCATGGCGCAGGCGCTTGCGGACGCGCTCTCGATGCCGCTTGCCGAACGCCGCGCTCGCTATCGGGACATGATGGCGCAACTGCGCAGCAACAATGTCTCGGTCTGGCGCGATACGTTCTTGCGCGACCTTGCGCAGGCGGGCGAGCCGCTTCTCGCGGAAAAGCCGGCGCGCGGCAAACGCGCCGCGCCGCGCAAGCGCGTCGCGGCTTGACCGTTCGTTCTTACGCCACGTGTTCGTCGATTTTGCGGCCGCCCGGGTGCAGGTGCATGGTTTTGCCATGCTGCTTGCTGAGCAGATCGCGATAGATGCCGGGCCGGTTGCGCAATTCCTCCGGCGTGCCGTCGTCGATGACCTTGCCGGCGCTCATGACGATGATCCGGTCGAAGTTTTGTAACGTCGACAGGCGGTGTGCGATGGCGATCACGGTGCGGCCCACCATGAGCCGGTCGAGCGCGTGCTGGATCGCTTCCTCCGATGCGCTGTCGAGCGCCGACGTCGCTTCGTCGAGCAACAGGATCGGCGCATTCTTCAGAATCGCGCGTGCGATGGCGATCCGCTGCCGCTGACCGCCCGAGAGCTTGACGCCGCGATCGCCGACGATCGTATCGAAGCCGTCGGGCATCGCTTCGATGAAATCGGTGCACCGTGCTTCGCGCGCGGCGGCATAGACTTCTTCGCGGCTCGCTTCGGGCCGGCCATAAGCGATGTTCTCGTACACCGTTCGATGAAACAGCGCGATGTCCTGCGGGACCAGCGCGATCGCATGGCGCAGGCTGTCCTGCGTAATGGTGGCGATGTCTTGGCCGTCGATTTTGATCGAGCCGCCTTGCGTTTCGTAAAAGCGCTGCAGCAGCGCGAGCACCGTCGATTTACCGGCGCCCGATTTGCCGACGAGCCCCACCCGCTGCCCGGCTTCGATGTGCAGATCGAAATGATCCAAGATGGCGCGCCGGCGCGGGTAGGCGAACGTGACGTTCTCGAAGTCCACCCGGCCGCCGCGCGTCGTCAGTTCGACGGCGCCTTCGCGATCGGGCATGCCGTGCGGCTCCAGCAGCGTCTTGACCGCTTCGGCGAGCCGCGCAACGTGCTGCGTGACGTCCACCAAGGCCACGGCGAGATCGCGCGTGCCGTGCAAGATCGTGAAGCCGAGCGAACTGACGAGGACGATATCGCCCGATGTCGCGCGGCCCTGATTCCACAGCCACAGCGCCCAACCGAGCAAGCCGGCCGAGAGCAGGGCGGTGATGACGGCGTGCAGCAGCCGCAGCCGCTCGAGGTACAGCAAGCTCTGCTGGCGCGCGTCCATTTCGGCTTTGACGGTGTCGCCGAAGCGGCGCTGCTCGCGCAGCGTCATGCCGAAGGCGCGCACGAGCCCCATGTTACCGATGACGTCGACGAGTTCCCCGTCCACCGCCGCCGCTTTGGTCGCGAATTTATGGTGCCGCGACGAACCGCGCCCCGCGAGCTTGAACAGCACGACGGCCAGAACGCCCGAGCAGAGCATCAGACACAGCGCCATCACCGGGTTGACGGTCACGATCATCACGATGGCGCCCAACACCGCGATGCAAGGCGGCAGGACGTTCCATGCCATCGTGTTTTCAGACGTATAGATAGCGTTCGATGTGGCGGTGATACGGCTCGCGAGCATGCCCGGTTGGCGCTCGGCGAAATACGTGGGCGCGTGGCCGGTCAAATACTGAAACAGGTCGCGCCGCAGATCGCCCGTGACGACGACGAACGCGTGCGCGGCCACCCAGCCGCCGATGCGCCAAAGCAAATTGTCGGCGGCGATCAGCCCGACCAGGATCGCGAAAGCCGCCCACAGCGGCCCCGGATGATGCCGGCCCATGCCGAGCACATCGATCAAATGTTTGATGGCGTACTGGGAGGCCAGAGCGCACATGACGGCCGCGAACACGCTCGCCAACACGATCGCGTGCGAAAGGGGATGGCGCCGGATGTAACTGAGCAAGAACGCGAGGGGCCGCTCGGCATAGCCGGTGAGCCTGGCGTTCCGAGCGCTACGCTCGGCGACGGTCAAATGTTCCAATTGTGGTTCGTGCGAGGCACGCGAAGCGAGTGTCATGAAAAGCATAGTCTGCGTGTGGCGGACCGGGAGCCAAACTCGACGAATATCGAGATGACGCGGCCCGCCGCCATTGTAAACATCCGCGGAAGTTCCCCGGGGCTTCGCGACGAGCGTTGGAAATGAGCAACGCCGCTTGCGGCGGCGCATCGTCGAGCCTGCTGCTAGCAAGTTCGATGCGCGGTCCGATCGAAAGGTCGGTCGAAGGAAACCGTAATTTTGAGATACAATCGCCGGTTAACGTTCGAATGCTCCGGGGATAAGGGCATTCGGGGTCGGATCAACCGTTGCACTGACGCGCCCGCATGTCCACCATTCCCGCGGCGCTTCGGGCTACTGTAGGCGTGTGTCGCTCTCCCGTGGCGCGCGAAATGTTTCCGGCTTGTAACAACGTAAAGAGTTTGAAATGTCCCGCGGCGCAGCATGAAACCGATCGGATAATCGATCCGGGTTTGCCCTAGGAAAATTGAAGGCCGGCGTCAACGGTTGGAGCGGTTGCGCGTTTAACGACGTGTGACGTGTCGCTCCGAGCCTGTCCGAACGGCATCGTCGACGACCAGAGGGGCGAATCGGACTCGTTCGAGGATCCGCCGGGCTTGCTACCGCCTAGCGCCGGAACGGGCGATTCGCTTCCAGACCGACAGTCAACATTTTTGCCTGAATTTTTATTAGGAGTTCATCACTATGCGGATCGCTCAAATCGCGCCTTTGCATGAAGCGGTTCCTCCGAAGCTCTACGGTGGGACGGAGCGCGTGGTGTCGTACTTGACCGAAGCGCTCGTCGATCTCGGCCATGATGTGACGCTGTTCGCGAGCGGCGATTCGCAGACGTCGGCCAAGCTCGAAGCGTTCTGGCCGCAAGCGTTGCGTCTCGATCCGTCGATCCGCGACACGATGGCTCCGCACATGTTGCTGCTCGAGGAAGTGCGCCGCCGCGCCGATGAATTCGACGTGCTGCATTTCCACATCGATTACTACCCGTTCTCGTTGTTCTCGCGCCAGCCGGTTCCGCATTTGACGACGCTGCATGGCCGTCTCGACCTGCCCGAACTGCAGCCGATTTTCAACACGTTCAACGAAGTGCCTGTCGTTTCGATCTCGGATAACCAGCGTATGCCGCTGCCGCAGGCGAACTGGCTCTCGACGGTCTACCACGGCCTGCCCGAGAACCTGCTTACGCCGCGCAAGGACGTCGAGCCGAGCTATCTCGCGTTCCTCGGCCGCATCTCGCCGGAAAAACGCGTCGACACCGCGATTCGCATCGCCGAAAAAGCCGGCATGAAGATCAAGATCGCCGCGAAGCTTGACAAGGCCGACCGCACCTATTACGAAGAGCAGATCAAGCCGCTGTTCGCGCTGCCGCACGTCGAGTACATCGGCGAGATCAGCGAAGGCGAGAAGGCCGAATTCCTCGGCGGCGCGCATGCCCTGCTGTTCCCGATCGACTGGCCGGAGCCGTTCGGCCTCGTGATGATCGAGGCGATGGCTTGCGGCACGCCCGTGATCGCGTTCAAGCGCGGCTCGGTGCCTGAAGTGATCGAGAACGGGGTGTCCGGCTTCGTTGTCGAAGACGAGCTGTCGGCCGTCGCGGCGCTCAAGCGCCTGCCGTCGCTGCCGCGCGAAACGGTGCGCAAAGCGTTCGAAGCGCGCTTCACCTCGAAAGTGATGGCGCAGAACTATCTCGCATCGTACGAGAACCTGCTGCGTCAAAAGCGCCGCACCGTGCTGCGCGAAGTCGCAGCCGGCTAACGCTCCCATGCGCGCGGCCGCCTCGGCCGTGTGCGCGAAACAGATCTCGCGCCCCGCCTGCCTTACGGCACGCGGGGCGCGTCGTTTCAGGATAGCGAAAGTTGCGCCGCGTAGCGGACTTCGGGTAGGCGCCACTTGCCGCTTATTCGTCCGTATGACTTCAGCGGGCGCAAAGGCAACGGCCGAATCCCTATAATGCTGCTGCCGCACATCGGCGGCGAAAACGACTGACTTCAGGAGGGCGACTTGGCGAGAGCGAACCGAACCCGAGCGGATCACGGGGGCGCCCATCGGGCGGCCGGCGATCCCGCGCCCGGCGCCGGTACGATGTTCACCCTGCGCGCCATCGGTCTCGTCTTGTTGTCGCGCTGGCTCTACTCGATGGCGCAAATGGGCTACGGCGAGGCGCTCTCGGCGATGGCGTCGTCGCCCTGGGCCTCGATCAACGGCGTCTTTCTGTTTTTGCTGATCGTGTTGCCGGGCGCACATGCGCGCGCCGAGCGGCCGTTTCACCCGTTGCCGCAATGGCTGCGGCAAGCATTGCGCTTGTTCGCGTTCCTATGTCTCTTGTTCGCCGTCTGGTTGATCGGGGCGTATGTGTGGACCGACGGGCTGCGGCCGACCGTTGCTGCGATCACGCAGACCAACGGGTGGTTCGTCGCCGCGCCGGCGCTCTACGGAGCGGTTCTCTGGATTTGCCGCCCGCGCGCCCTCTGGCGCACCAATGTGGCCGCGCGGCGTTTTGCCATCGGCCGATATGCGATTTCGGTGGATGCCCCGACGCGCACTGTGGTCGTTTGGGTGGAAAGCCGCAAACTGGGTCAATATGACTCCCGCGAACTGTCGATTAAATGGCCGGCTGCCGAAGCCATCGAGCGGGAGCGTCCGTCGGTGCGCGTGCCCGCGCCCGCCGACGGCATGACGGCCGTGGCCGGGCAGCGCGCCGCGCGTGCGGTCCGTGCGCATGGTTGGGCACGGCGCTCGCACGTGGAATTGCGGTGGGATTCGCCGGCGGCCGTCGGCCATAATGGGCAAACGGTGTTTCGGACGACACTTGCGACTGATGGCGACCGCATGGCCGCCCATGCGCTCGAAGCATCGCTGCGGCAAATGTAAGGGCTTCGCGCCGCTGCGGCCGGTTTGCGGTGGCGCGGGCGCTAGGCGGTCGCTATGGCGGGCGTGACGGCGCGCACAGCGCGTTTCGCTTGCCGACAGGAGGCCACGGCCATGAAGCAGGCTCGCATCGATATCGTCAGGGCGTATGACGCGCTCGGCCAGAACGGGCGCGCCCGTTTTCTGGTCGACCGCATGTGGCCGCGCGGCGTCACCAAGGACACGCTGCGCCTCGAGGCCTGGGTGCGCGACGCTGCGCCGAGCACTGAGCTGCGCAGATGGTTCGGCCACGATCCGACGCGCTGGGAAGAATTTCAGCGGCGGTATCGCGCCGAACTCGATGCGAACCCGCAAGCTTGGCGGCCATTGCTCGACGCGGCCAAGCGCGGTCCCGTGACGCTGCTGTTCGGCGCCCGAGACCGCGAGCACAATCAGGCCGTGGTGTTGCGCGAATATCTCCTGGATCAGCTCGAGCCTCATTGAAACGCGTCTTGCCATTCACTTCGTCAGTATTGCCGATGTCTTCCTCGTCACCTCCCGCTCGTGCCCGTTTGCAGTCGCTGCTGGCGCAGATCCGCGCCTGCCGCGCCTGCGAGGCGCATTTACCGCACGGGCCGAGGCCGGTGCTGCAAGTGGGGCGCTTGGCCCGCGTCCTCGTGGTCGGACAAGCACCGGGGGCGCGCGTGCATGCGTCGGGGGTGCCGTGGGACGACAAGAGCGGGGAGCGGCTGCGCGATTGGATGGGTGTCGATCGCGAGACGTTTTACGATCCCGACCGCGTGGCGCTGGTGCCGATGGGTTATTGCTATCCAGGGCGCGGCGCGTCCGGGGATTTGCCGCCACGGCCCGAGTGCGCCGCGCTCTGGCTCGAACGTGTATTAGCCGAGATGCCGCACATCCGGTTGACGCTGCTCGTCGGCGCCTACGCGCAGCGGAAGTTCTTGGCCGACGCGCGGCGGGCCAGCTTGACCGACACCGTCGCCGCCTGGCGCGACTTCGGTCCCTCGCGCCTGCCGTTGCCTCATCCGTCGCCACGCAACCAAGGCTGGTTCAAGCATCATCCTTGGCTCGAGCGCGAACTATTGCCGGTGCTCAAGGCTCGCGTGGCCGCCGCGCTGGCCGGTGAGCCCATCGAGGCGAGCGCTTGACGCTCGGGGAGGGCTTCCCCCTGCAAACGAGCGATCCGATCGCCGCCTTCCGTCAGTGGATGTCACCAAGTTGCATGCGCCGCGGCCGCCAATCGCGGCCGATTTCGATCGTAAGGGCGCGCCGGACCAACAAAGCGCCATTGCTGGAACGCGGGTGCGGCTAACTCTCCAAAGCCGGACTATCATTGCACCCCTGGCGCGCCTTCTTATCTCGAAATGACGGCGCGCATCGTTCGATATAGCGCGTAAAAGGGACACGTCTCATGACTTCCGGCGTCATCCGCATTCGCGGGGCTCGTCAACACAATCTCAAAAACATCGATCTCGATCTGCGCACCGGGGAAATGACGGTCGTCACGGGTCCTTCGGGTTCGGGCAAGTCGAGCCTCGTATTCGACACGCTCTATGCCGAAGGGCAGCGCCGCTACGTCGAAACGTTCAGCGCCTATGCGCGGCAATTCCTCGATCGCATGGATCGCCCGCAAGTCGACCGCGTCGACGGCGTTCCGCCTGCGATCGCGATCGATCAGACCAACCCCGTGCGCAGCTCCCGCTCGACGGTCGGCACGATGACCGAGCTCAACGATCATCTGAAGCTACTCTTCGCGCGCGCCGCGCAACTGTTCGATAAGGCGACCGCGGAGCCGGTGCGCCACGACACGCCCGAAACGATCTACGCTGCGCTGCTCGAGCGCACCGCCCAGCGCGACGAGCGGCTGGTGGTGACGTTCCCGGTCGAGCTGCCTGAACAGACGAGCACCGACGAAGTCGGGCAATGGCTCTCGGCGAGCGGCTACACGCGCGTGCAGGCTGAGCGCGAGGTGACGACGCCCGCTGGCCCGCGCAAGGTGCTCGATGTGGTCGCCGATCGCTTCCGCCTGAGCAAAGTCGAGAAGGCGCGCGCGGTCGAAGCGATCGAAGCGTCGCTGAAACGGGGTGCGGGCCGCGTTTATATCTACGTGTTGCCCGACAGCGACGATGCGGGCGAAGTCGGTGGACAGGCCGCCCCGGAGCCGCGCATCTGGCGCTTTTCGACCGGCTTGCATTGCCCCGAAAGCGATTTGCGCTATGCCGATCCGCAGCCGGGACTGTTTTCGTTCAATTCGGCTTATGGCGCCTGTGAGGCATGCCGTGGCTTCGGACGCGTGATCGGCGTCGATCTCGGCCTCGTGATTCCCGATGTGCGCAAGACGCTCGCGGGTGGGGCGATCAAGCCCATGCAAACGCCGGCCTGGAAGGAATGCCAGGACGACCTGATGCGCTACGCGGCGCGCGCGCGGATTCGCACGACGACGCCATGGGCCGAACTGACCGATGCCGAGCGCGGTTGGGTGATCGACGGCTCTCCCGACTGGAACGGCCAATGGCAGCGCGAGTGGTACGGCGTGCGGCGCTTCTTCGACTATCTCGAATCAAAAGCGTACAAGATGCACATTCGCGTGCTCTTGTCGAAATATCGCAGCTACACGCCGTGCGAGACCTGCGGCGGCGCCCGGCTCAAGACCGAATCGCTTTTGTGGCGTCTCGGCACGAAGGCGAATGCGGAGACCGTGCTCGCCGCCGATGCGCGCTTCATGCCGCGCGGCGTGAGTTGGGCGCGCGCTCAGCTCGAAGCGCTGCCGGGACTCACCGTGCACGACTTGATGCTGTTGCCGATTGCGCGGATTCGCCGTTTCTTCGATGAGATGACGCTGCCGAGCGCGCTGCTCGACGACGCCTTGAAGCTGCTCGTCGCCGAGGTGCGCACGCGGCTGCGCTACTTGTGCGACGTCGGGCTCGGTTATCTGACGCTCGATCGGCAAAGCCGTACGCTGTCGGGCGGCGAGGTGCAACGGATCAACTTGACGACCGCGCTCGGCACCTCGCTCACGAAGACGCTGTTCGTGCTCGACGAGCCCAGCATCGGCCTGCATCCGCGCGATTTGGACCGTATCGTCGAAGCGATGCGGCGCTTGCGCGACGCGGGCAACACGCTCGTCGTCGTCGAGCACGATCCGTCGGTCATGCTTGCCGCCGACCGGCTCATCGATATGGGACCGGGCCCGGGCGAGCGGGGCGGCGCCATCGTCTACGACGGCACGCCGGCGGACATTCGCTCGGCGCAGACGCTGACGGGCCAATATCTCGGCGCGCGGCTGCGCGTCGCCGATGCCACGCATTGGGCGCGGCGGCCTGTCGATGCGCAGACGCCGCGGCTCGTGCTCGAAGGCGCGAGCGAGCACAACTTGCGGGACGTGACGGTGGAGATTCCGTTGGGGCGGCTCGTCTGCGTGACGGGCGTCTCCGGCTCGGGCAAGTCGACGTTGATTCAGGATGTCCTTCACCCGGCGCTCGCACGCCACCTCGGCCGTCCGACCGAAACGCCGGGTGCGCATCGAGGCTTGATCGGTGCGGAAGGGATCGCCGACGTCGTGTTCGTCGATCAATCGCCGATCGGCAAGACGGCACGTTCGAATCCGGCCAGCTATGTCGGCGCCTTCGACGAGATCCGCAAGCTGTTCGCGAAAGCGCCGCTCGCATTGCAGCGCGGTTACACGGCGGGCACATTCAGCTTCAATTCAGGCGATGGACGCTGCCCGACCTGCGGCGGCTCCGGCTTCGAACACGTGGAGATGCAGTTTCTGTCGGACGTCTACTTGCGCTGCCCCGATTGCGACGGCCGCCGCTATCGCGCCGAAGTGCTCGAGGTGACGATCGAACGAGGCGTGTCCGCGCGGGCATTGTCCATTGCCGACGTGCTCGAGCTGACCGTCAGCGAGGCGGTGAGCTTGTTCGCCGCGGACGCCGATGTGCTGCGCGTCTTGCAGCCGATCATCGATGTCGGTCTCGAATACGTGAAGCTTGGCCAGCCGGTGCCCACGCTTTCGGGGGGCGAAGCGCAACGGTTGAAGCTCGCGGGTTTTCTTGCGGAAACGAGCGGCAAGGCGGGCGCGCAAGCGGCGCCGGGCGGGCGGCTCTTCATGTTCGACGAACCGACGACGGGGCTGCATTTCGACGACATCGCCAAGCTCATGCGTGCGTTCGGCAAGCTGCTTGCGCGCGGTCATTCGCTGATCGTGATCGAGCACAATCTCGACGTCGTTCGCGCGGCCGATTGGATTGTCGATCTGGGTCCCGAGGGTGGCGACGAAGGCGGGCTGGTCCTCGCCGCCGGCACGCCCGATGACATCAAAGCCTGCGCCGCCTCGCACACGGGGCGCGCATTGCAGCAATACGACGACGCGCTCGGCGCGAGCGGGCCTGCGGCTGCCGCCGCCGGAATGCCGCTGCAATCGGCGCTTGCGGCGGCGCGTTCGCGTCGCGCCGTGGAGGGCGACGATGTCGTGCGCATCGTCAACGCGCGCGAGCACAACCTGAAGAGCCTGAACGTCGATATTCCTCACGGCAAATTCAACGTCGTCACGGGCGTGTCGGGGTCGGGCAAGTCCACGCTCGCTTTCGACATCTTGTTTCATGAAGGGCAGCGCCGCTACCTCGAATCGCTCAATGCCTATGCGCGTTCGATCGTGCAGCCCGCGGGGCGGCCCGAAGTGGACGCCGTCTATGGCATTCCCCCGACCGTCGCGATCGAGCAGCGGCTGTCGCGCGGGGGACGCAAGAGCACGGTCGCGACCACTTCCGAAGTCTGGCACTTCCTGCGGCTGCTGTACGTCAAGCTCGGCATTCAGCATTGCATCCACGACGGCACGCCCGTGATGCCGCAGAGCGCGGAATCGATCGCGGCGCACTTGCTGCGCAACTATGCGGGCGAGCACGTGGGCTTTTTCGCGCCGCTCGTCGTCAACCGCAAGGGCGTCTATACCGATTTGGCCAAGTGGGCGAAGGCGCGTGGACATACGCACCTGCGTGTCGACGGCGAATTCCTCAGCGTCGATCCGTGGCCGAAGCTCGAACGCTTTCGCGAACACACAATCGAGCTGCCGGTCGCCGACCTCGTCGTGTCCGCCGACCACGAAGGCGAGTTGCGGCGCGCGCTCGATGCGGCGCTCGAACTCGGCAAAGGCGTGGTGCATCTGCTCGCACCGCTCGATGGACTGGCCGATGCGCTTGCCGCGAAGCGCTCGGCGGCGGGCATCGGCGAGATCGAGGTGCTCTCGGTCAAGCGGGCCTGCCCGGTCTGCGCGACGAGCTACCCCGAGCTGGACCCGCGCATGTTCTCGTACAACAGCAAGCACGGCTGGTGTCCGACTTGCGTCGGCACGGGCCTCGCCTTGACGCGCGAGCAGCGCGCCGCTTATGACGACACCGTGCTGGGCGCCGACGATAACCGCGGTCGCGAGCAGACCTTGCCCTCCGAGGAGCAAGAGATCGAAGGCGTCGACGATACGCCGTGTCCCGACTGCGGCGGCACACGCTTGAACGAAACGGCGCGCGCGGTGCAGTTCGAGGGCCGCTCGATCGTCGACATCGGACGCTGGACCGTGGCCGATACGCGCCGATGGATCGAGACGATCGAACTGGGCGGCCGCGATGCGCAGATCGCGCGCGACGTCGTGAGCGAGATCGCCAGCCGCTTGCGGTTCCTCGAAGAAGTGGGGCTGGGCTACCTGAGCCTCGACCGCGCGGCGCCGAGCCTATCGGGCGGCGAGGCGCAGCGCATCCGGCTCGCTGCGCAACTCGGCAGCAACCTGCAGGGCGTGTGCTACGTGCTCGACGAACCGACGATCGGCCTGCATCCGCGGGACAACCGGATCTTGCTAGACGCGCTGCATCAGCTCGGCGAAAAAGGCAACACGCTCGTCGTCGTCGAGCACGACGAAGATACGATCCGGCGGGCCGACCACATCATCGACATCGGGCCCGGGGCGGGCAAGCGCGGCGGCCGGCTTGTCGCCGAGGGCGGCGTAAAGGATCTCGCGGCGCATGCCGATTCCCTGACGGGGCGGTTCCTTGCGCGTCCGATCGTTCACCCGTTGCAACCGCGCAGAGCGGTACGGGCCGATGCGAAGGCTTCCGTGCCCGAACGATGGTTGACGGTGCATGGCGCCTCGCTGCACAACTTGCGCAATGTCACCGCGCGCATTCCGCTCGCGCGCCTCGTTGCGGTGACGGGTGTTTCGGGATCGGGCAAATCGACGCTCGCCCGCGATGTGCTGATGACGAACCTGCTCGATGCGGTGGGACGTTCGGTGTTGTCCTCGCCTGCGACTCGGCGCGCGCGGCGGGCCTCGCAGGAAAAGGGCGGCCAGAGCGCGTCCCGCGCCCAGCCGAGCCGCCGCACGATGTCCAGCGCGAGCACGACGCGTGCGCCGCTGCAGGTCACGCATCGGTGGCAAGGCTGCACGTCGGTGACCGGTTTCGAACCGATCGACCGAGTGCTGGAAGTCGATCAGACGCCGATCGGCAAGACGCCGCGCTCGTGCCCTGCGACGTATATCGGCGTGTGGGACACGATCCGCAAGCTGTTTGCCGAAACGCTCGAAGCACGAGCGCGCGGCTATGCCGCGTCGCGCTTCTCGTTCAACACGGGCGAAGGCCGCTGCCCGGCGTGCGAAGGGCAGGGCGTGCGCACGATCGGGATGAGCTTCCTGCCCGATGTGAAAGTGCCGTGCGATGTTTGCCATGGGCAGCGCTTCAACCCGGAGACGCTCGCGGTGACTTGGCGCGGCAAGAATATCGGCGACGTGCTGACGATGGAAATCGACGAGGCCGTGGACTTCTTCTCGCCGATGCCGAGCATTGCGCATCCGTTGCAGTTGATGAAGGACGTGGGGCTCGGCTACCTGACGCTGGGCCAGCCTTCGCCGACGCTCTCGGGCGGCGAGGCGCAGCGGATCAAGCTCGTGACGGAATTGGCGAAGGTCCGTGACGACGTGACCCGGCGCGGGCAAAAAGCGCCGCATACGCTGTACGTGCTCGACGAACCGACGGTCGGTTTGCACATGGCCGATGTCGCGCGGCTGATTCGCGTGCTGCACCGGCTTGTGGATGCGGAGCACAGCGTCATCGTCATCGAGCACGATCTCGACGTGATTGCCGAAGCCGATTGGATCATCGATCTCGGTCCCGAAGGCGGGGCGGGCGGCGGCGCGATCGTCGCCGCGGCCGATCCCGAAACGCTCGCGCGTGTGCCGGAAAGCCACACGGGGCAGGCGCTGATCCCGGTGCTCGCCCGTTGCGCGCAAGCGCCGAACGAGGTGGACGCGGAAGGCGGCCGGCGTAGCGCGTGAGCACGCGGCGGCGTATTCATCCGCGGATGCGACGCGCGCGATGACGGCGTGTGGCCGGCGCCTTCTGAAAAGGCGTCGGCTCACGCATTGCGTTTTTACGCTTCGCCTGCGAGTTCGGGCGCCGCGCCTTGCGACACGGACGCTTCCGGTTTCATGTCCTGTGCGCCGGCGCTGCGTACGCTGCCCACCCACACCAAGGCCAGCGACGCCAGTGCGACCGACACCCATCCGTTCAAGCCGTAGCCGACGATATGCCCGGCCGTGTCGGTCGACAGCATGAGCCCGCCCAGCCACGCGCCGCAGCCTGTTCCCAGCGACTGCACGGCGCCGTTGGCGCTGAGGAATGCGCCGCGGTGCGGGGCGTCAGGCACGGTCGACAGGATCGCTTGCATGGGCACGATGCGTCCGGACGAAATGATCATGAAGAGGGCGAAGCCCGGGATCATGATCCAGAACGGCACATTGGGTAGGTGCGTGACGATGAGCACGGGCCCCAGCGCGAGTACGCCGAACAGGCGAAATACGAAGCGGTGCCCGATGCGATCGGCCAGCCTGCCGATCGCGCGCGACGTGAACAATGTCGACGCCCCGCCTGCCATATAGAGCCATGAAATTTGATCGGGCCGGATGCTGTGATTGGCCACGAGCATCGGCGAGATGAACGGGATCACGAGCATATGCGCGAGCATGATCAAGAACGTCAGCGCGAAGGCTCGGAGGTGGCGGACCGAGGTTAAAAGAGCGACGAGCGCGGGAAGCGTTTGCGCGAGCGACGGTGCGCGCGTGGCCCGGTGCGCGGCGAGCGCGGGCACGATGCGCGAGGTGGCGAGCGCAATCGTGACCGTGAGCGCCGCGAGCAGCCAAAACGGCGCGGACCAATGGAAGTACGCGCCGAGCAACACGCCGGCCGGCACACCGGCGATGGCCGCCATCGAGAAGCCGGTCATGATGATGCCGGTGGCGGCGCCGCGTCGCGCAACGGGTACGACATCCGCGACGATCGCCATGACGCTCGCGCCGAGCACGCCGCCCGTGACGCCGGCGAACGCGCGGCTTGCGAGCAACAGCGGATAGCTCGTGGCGCATGCGCACAGGACGTTCGAGAGCGCGAACAAGAGATACGCCGCGAGCAGCAGCTTGCGCCGGTCGAACCGGTCGATGTAAGTGGCCGCGAGCAGCGCCGATAGCCCCGAACACCACGAATAGGCCGAGACCGCTGCAGCGAACTTCGATGGCGGGATCTGAAACGCGCCCATGATCTGCGGGCCGAGCGGCATCATCACCATGAAATCCATGATGAGCGTGAATTGCACGAGCGCGAGCAGCCAGATCAGCCGCCGCTCGCGCGCAAGGGTCATTGCATACATCGTTGTTCGAATCCTTATTGCAGTAGACGTATCGTGCGGGGAGCGCAAGCACGGCGACCTGAGCGGCGATCGAAGCGGATGCCGCCCGCCAGCAACATGCAACGTGTGCGCGGCGTAACCGCTTACGCGGTCTCGCTTTGTGGCGCGGGACCCGGGGCGGGCTTGCTTTCGATCTCGGCGGCTGCGCGCAGCAAGATCTCGGCGATGCGCTGCTGCTCCGCCTCGTTGGCATCGATGCGCCGTAACAGCGCGAGCTTGAGCGCATAACGCGCTTGGTGCAGCTTCGGATGCCAGCCGCGTGCATCGCCGCCCAACGCGCCGCCCTCGTCATCGTCTTGCGCCGCATAGGCGCGCCGCATCGATTCCATCCGATGCGCGACGTAGCTGAGCTTGGCGAGCATCATGTCGACCTGGTCCCGATTGGCGGCAAGATGTGCCCGGCCTGCTTCCGCAATCTCGTAGCGTTTGCGGTTGCCTTCTTGCTGCACTGTGACGAAGCCGAGCTCTTCGAGGTAAGTCAGCGCAGGATAGACCATGCCGGGGCTTGGCGCATAGAAGCCGTTCGATCGCGTTTCGAGCGCCTTGATGAGCTCATAGCCATGACGCGGCGCTTCGTCGATCAGCGCAAGCAACATCAATTGCAGGTCTTCGCCGGTGAATTTGCGCCCGCGCGTGAAACTATCGTCGTCGCCGAAGCCGCGATCGCCACGGCCGCCCCACAACGGTCCGCCCCCGCCGTGTCGATGCCGGTGGCGTCCAATCGCATGCCAAAGCTCGTGCAGGAACGACCCTTCGCCCTGCCGCCCGTGCCGATGGCGCTCATGACGGTGAATGAAGTCGTGGCGCTCGGCGTCGTGGCCGGAGTGGCCTTGGTGGCCGTACCAATGCCCATAGCCGATACCTGCCTCGCGGGAATGCGAATGAGCATGACGATGCCCGTGGCCGTGGTCCGGATCGAGCTCGGAGAAATCGCGATCGCGTTGGAATTCGTGAAAACGATGACGCATGACTACCTCCTCGATGGGAGTGAATGTGTATCTAAAGATATATATCTAAAGATACTATGTCAAGCGCGACAATTCTCGTCGCTGCGGGCATAAGGGGGAAATCGGGAATGGTCGTTGCGAACGTAGGCGGACGGGAATGACGTTCACCACGGCCAACAAGGGGGTCTCATGTTTGTCCACAACAAGCGGTTGCAATACACGGTTCGTGTCGGCAGCACCGATCCGGGCTTGGCAAACTTACTGCTGGAGCAATTCGGCGGGCCGCAAGGCGAACTGGCGGCGGCGATGCGTTATTTCACGCAGGCCATCACCGAAGAGGATCCGGGGCGCAAGGACATGCTGTTCGACATCGCCACCGAGGAACTCAGTCATTTGGAGATCATCGGCTCGATCGTGGCGATGCTGAACCGGGGCGCGAAGGGTGAATTGGCGGAGGCCGTTGACGCTCAGGCCGAGCTGTACCGCAAGCTGAACGGCGCGGGCAACGACAGCCACGTGACCCAGGTGCTCTATGGTGCGGGCACGCCGCTGACGAACTCGGCCGGGGTGCCGTGGAGCGCCGCTTACATCGACACGATTGGCGAGCCGACGGCGGACTTGCGGTCGAACATTGCTGCCGAGGCGCGTGCGAAGATCATTTACGAGCGGCTCATCAACGTATCGGACGATCCCGGCGTGCGGGAAGCCTTGGGCTTTTTGATGACGCGCGAGGTGTCGCACCAGAAGTCGTTCGAGAAGGCGCTATACGCGATCACGGCGAATTTCCCGCCGGGCAAGCTCGCGCCGAAGCCCGAATACGCGGACGCCTATTTCAAGATGTCTCATGGTGCGCCGCCGGAACGGGGGCCATGGAACGAAGGGCGCGGTTTGGAACTGGTGGAGGACCCACCGATTCCGGTCGATGGCGGCGACGGGTCGGCGGCGGTGCGGTTGACCGAGAAAGAGCGAACCACGCTGGACGAGATGAAGCGGCGGTTGAAGTCGGAGCGCACGCACGATCCCGAGACGGGGGCCGAGCTCGGGCAGAATGAACCGGGGGCGGACGGGTTGGCGGAGTGAACGGCTTCGCTGGCGGCGGCAGCCCTCGAACCTACCATCATTTCACATCGCGCTGATTGGCCTCAACGGAATCAACAGGCTGCAAGTTCTGCGTCTTCCACTGAGGTCATAATTCACAGAATTCAGTCGGCGAGCTGGCGCATGAGGGCGGCTTGGAAACCATTATGTCGGCGCTTGATCGTGTCGCGACTCGTCTCGGCTGGCGATGTCTCCCATGTCGTCATCGGCACGTTTCCCGTGCAATACATCGTTTCTGAAAATTGAACGAAAAAACGACCCCTGTCAAACGTAGTAGGTGTTCGCCGTCAATGCGGATGTGGCATTCTTATGGCCTTTTGATTAGAGATATTGGATGCCCGTTAATTGCACGTTTGCGTTGAATGACAAGACTACGTCTTTACTCAATTGCCCGGGTACCGGCGCATTTGTGGCGTATTCCGGGCGTGGGGCGGGTCGTGACAATCCGGACCTGACAGATAAGGGGGGGCGTCGGACCGATTCCCAAGGGCTTTTATTACATAATCGATCGTCAGTCCGGTGGCAGGCTCGGGTGGCTGTATGACTTCATTGGTGCTCATGGTTGGGGCACGACGGACCATTCGCAGTGGTTTATGCTATGGAACAAGGCGACCGGTGATTCCACGTTTGTGAACGGCGTGGTGCGCGGTCAGTTTCGCTTGCATCCTGAGGGTAGGCTGAGGCTCAGTGAGGGATGCATTACGTTGGCCGACCGGCATGGGTTCAATGCGCTTGCGAGACGTCTGCGCGCGCGTGGGGCTGATTTGCCTGTTCCGGGTACGTCATATCGGGCTTACGGGACGGTAGAGGTCAAATGAAAAAGGGGCTTTTAATTGTGGCGGCGGTTGTTGTCGCCGTTGTCGGTGGCTGGGAGCTTACGGCGTACATCGCGCAACTGCCGGGAAATATGCCTGACTTCTTGGACGACTCCATAAGATGGTCCTTAAAAGCTACGCACGCTGCTCAGTTGCAGAACACGGACGACATTGAGACGATCGCGTTCTTGGTGGTGTTTGCGATCTGCTTCGTGCTTGTAGGGATTGCTGAGGGAACGCTCTGGGTCGTGATGCGACGCGTTCGCTCGAAGTGAATCGTGGTGCCCTGGGGTGTCGGGCGCGACAAAAGAAAAACCCCGCTTGCGCGAGGTTCTTTTTAAAGCCTAGCAGAAGTATTGTTTCGGCTGGAAAAGCTGGCGAAGCCAACTCGTAAGCCTTTGCAGAATTCTTCGGCCAAATTTTGGTGGGTAGTACTGGGATCGAACCAGTGACCCCTGCCGTGTGAAGGATGGTGGAAGACCCAGGAGCCACGCACCTTTCCGGGCGGTTTTTGCGTTCATAGGACGCGTACAGGACTCTGTGCGTGCGAACGCAGATGGGAACGATCAGCAAGCATGTAGCCAAAAACGGGGACGTAACATTTCAGGGGAAGGTCCGACGCAAGGGTTTTCCGAGTCTTACGAAAACCTTCCATGACAAGCGCGATTGCGAGAAGTGGATACGCGCGCAAGAAGCGGCTTTCGACCGTGGGGAGGTGCCGACTGCTGCGAAGCCGCGCGCGCGGACGGTCTAAGCACGCTTGCAGACGTCCTGCGGCGCTACGCCGAAGAGGTCAGCCCGAAGAAGCGGGGCGGGGACATCGAACTGATGACCGTTCGCCGCTGGCTTCGAGAGTGCCGCGAGTTCGTCTCGACTCCGCTGCCGCAGTTGGACGCCGCAAAAGTGGCGGCGTGGCGTGATGGGCAGATGGAGGGCCGCGCTGGCTCTTCGGTCGCGCGTCAGATGAACTTGCTGCTCGCGGCGGTGAACCTCGCCCGTGCGGAGTGGGGCTGCGGCGACATACCGACGATCAAGGTTGCTCGCCCGAAGAGTCCACCGCATCGTGATCGAATCTTGAAGCCGTCCGAAGAGAAGATGCTGCTGGCCGAAGCGAGCACATCGTTGCGCCCGGTTATCGTGTTCGCCCTGGAGACGGCTATGCGCGCGGGCGAAATAATGAACGCGAAGTGGACCGACATCGATTGGGACCGGCGAGTTATCCACCTGCCGCGCACGAAGACGGATCAGCCGCGCGATGTACCGTTATCGCCCAAGGCGTTGGCCGCGCTCGCATCGCTGCCGAAGGACACCGGACGCGTATTTGCCTCGCTGACCGGCGAGACGCTAAAGCGCCAATTCATCCGGCTCGTGAAGCGCTGCGGGATTGTTGACTTTCACTTCCACGATTGCCGCCACACGTGCCTCAGTCGATTGGCGCGGGAGAAAGGCTGGAACCCGATCCAATTGGCGACGCTTTCCGGCCACAAGGACATCCGCATGCTCCAACGATACGTCCACCTCAAGGCTGATGATCTAGTGGCGATGCTGTAATGCTCGAAGTCCTATGAGCGGCGCGCGGCTCCGGTGATGGCCTAGCCGCGCGATTCCGACAGCCCGTATCAGGCAAGGTGCGACGAGCTATCCGTTTTTAGCCGCTTTTCCTGCCAAATATTCCAGCCCGTCGCGAAGAGCGCGCTTCGTGACCGTGTCATCGCTTCTCGCCCAAGAATCCGGGTCCGCGCGTTCGTTAGTGGGCGTGAGGGCCTTCTCGGTCGCAGTTATGGCCGCGAGGTACCAATCTGTTAGCAGATGCCCGAGAGCCGACGCTAGGTTATCTGCCTCCCAACGGTCCGGTTCGCGATCTTCGATATCCAGTTGATCGAGCGCGGCCCTGATGAAGCGCTCAGTGAATTCCTTCTTGCCATGGTTCGGCGCAGCGCGAAATTCATCGTCACTTGGCAATGCCTTCAAAACTTGTTCACGGTCCACGTTGCCTCCTGCGGCACGTTATCAGCCGGCCAGAATATCACCGATGTCAAGTTCATTTGTCGGTGCTTGGCACCCACAATATTGGCGTGCCCCTGCAAGCTTGAAAGTCGGCATCGCGGATTTGGTTCAGCGTGTAGCCGCGCTGCTGCCATGCGTATGCCCTATTCACCATCTGTATGTACTTGTTATAGGCGACCGTCGAGACGTGATTGTCGTCCAGTATTTTCGAAACCGTCTTTCGCATCACTTCTATCGGAACACCCTGCGCGCTGCCCTGAGCGGCCTGTTGTGCGAGGGTGGCTTCAGCTTGGCACTGTTTGTCGCTGTCCTTCGGAGAAAGGACGGTGGTGGAATCTGTCGATGCGCTTTGGACCTTGTGCTTGTCGTAGCCGTGCGCCTTGATGTATTTCGCCCGAAACACCGCATCGGAATCCAAGCGCCGCGCGTCGCTTTCGGTAACGCCTGCGTCCAAAAGGTCGTAACCCCATTTTTCGAAGTCGTAGCGCACAAGTCGTTCGCCGTCTCTATTGAACCGATAGTCGTACATGCCGCACTGCACCGTGATTGGCCCGCGGCCATTTGCCCTTCACGACACAACTCTTCGACAGACGGAAGAGGGCGGCCATATGCGTCGAAGCGCTGCCCGGTAGATGGATCGTATGCCTGTGCCATCGCGAGGGTAGGCAGCAGCATCGCCCCGACGAGCGTGGTCGTAAATTTCATTCGCGTTCTCCGTTTGTTGATGACTTCTTTTGCGGAACTGCGGCGATTATCGAGACTTTGTGTGCGGCTGGTTACAGCGAAAGAAAGATCACCGCGTGCAACTGCCTATTGAGGGCAGTCGCCGGCAATTGGGCTTTGTGACGTGCGCGCGACTGGACGCGGGCAGGACTTGTCAGTCGTTGCTTTTACGCGACGGACGATGAAAAGATCGTATTGCAAAGGCTACATGCCCTGGTGCTCGGCATTACGGCTACACTGACCCGTCGATTCTGAGACGAAAGGAACAGCAATGGCTGAAATCAACGGCGCGCTCATCGGCCTCCTTGGCGTGATGGCAGGCGGGTACCTAAACAACTTCTTCGCCGAAGATTACAAGAGATTTCTGGACGGCCAAGCGCTGGCCGGCGCGCTGGCCGGAGAACTCGAATCGCATGCCGAGCCGGTCCGCGCATTAAAGGAAGGGCTTGAGCTGATGCGTCAGCAATTTACAAACGGGCACGAAGTGAATTTACCGGAGTGGCCGATCCCCGCTAGCCCGTTGTTCGATCAGAACACAGGGAAGATCGGCTTGCTTGGTCCGCAAACGGCGCGTGATGTAGCGTATGTGTACGAGAACCTTCGTGGGTTTCGTTTAGCATTCCATCAGCTATCGAAGCATCACGCCACGCTATCGAATGATTGGGGCGCTTCCATGACGATAGGTTGCATGGCGGCGCTTACACGCGCGGAAACGAGAGGCATGCCCCTGGTCGAGACGTTGAAAAGACAGGCCGATGAATCGTATTGGCAAAGGCCGCGCACACGAACGCAACTAAAGTGGGCGGCTGTCGCGCTCGGCGTGTTGCTGCTCGCGTTGAGGCTATTCGCGTGATCGAAGTCTCGCGCACGTCCCGCGACGGCTTCGGAGCGTGCCGCTTGCGACGTAGACTGCCCTAGCTCGGCACTTGCAATGCTCGCCATCCTACCTTGACTCGAAATAATTCCCTCACCGTATATGAAAATGGAAGAACCACGCCATATGGGGAAGTGTGCTCTCTGTGGAGAGCACACGGTTTTAAAGGATAGCCATTTGATCCCGAAGTGGGCATATAGACGGCTACAAAAGACGGATGAGGGCCGCACCGATCCGATACGGATCGAAGGAGGATCGGCCGTGCAAACGAGTGATCAGGTGACGATGTATTTGCTATGTGCAGCTTGCGAACATCGATTCAGTACACGTGAAGATTATGTATCGCGCTTGACTCAAACCGACCCAGAAGGAACGCTAAAGATCCTAGGTAGCGTAACTCGTCAAGCCCCTCCGCTGGCTGAAGTCGTGCAACTTGACAGCGAGCTTGATATTGATGCGATTGTCTATTTCGCCGCGAGCGTCATATGGCGGTCGTGCGTGATGAAGCACGGCTGCACACTCGGGGAGAGGTATGAGCTTGCATTTAGACGCTATCTGCTCGGAGAAACGGATTTCCCGTCCAATGTAGCCTCGATGAACCTGGTGATACTCGAACCATCGGGCCTTGTCCGACACCCCGAACGGTACGTTTCCTTCCCATCGTCAAGCAAAGTACCTAATGCCTGGCTACACGGGTTTACTGTCTGCGGATTGACATTCCGATGCTTCGTTGGAGGTTCGCTTGATGCAGGAATGAAGATGGTCAATCTAGCAGGAGGTTCTTCACCAAAGTACGCGCTATTGCGGAATCCAGAGGGCCTTAATGACTTTGTTGAAGTCCACAGAACTACTGCCGCTGCTACACCGCGCGGTAAATTGGCGTTGCTCAACGTTTGGAGGTAACTGCCCTAGACAGGCGGTCTAGGGCGTGCGGCGATTGGCCTGCGTCAGCGAACGGACGCGAGCGGGACGGTCAGGCCACTGCCAGAGTCTTCTTGATCGCTGCGATGTCCATAGCGCTCAAATGCCGGATCACGCCCGCCAGCGTTTGCAGGATGCCCTTGCCGCTGTGAATGGCGAAGCGCTCCAGGTCATTCGCTCGCGTCGTGCGCTCGGCGGGCGTCATGTCGAGGGCCTGGACGAGCAGCGCATTGGCCGTATCGTCATCGAAGGCTTGCACGTTGCTTGCGTTCGTGATGGTGGGGTGCGTGAGAACAATCATTTTAGGACTCCTAACGTTTATGGTTAAACAAATTGAGCATGGCTTCGAAGCCGCGCCATGCTCGTTTCTCTTGCTCCTGCCGCGTGAGGGCAATCGCTCGTTGGCTCTGCGGTGTGCGATGCGTTGATAGGACGCTAATCGGCCCCGTCCGCAACCCGAGCGCGTTGTACATCCGTTCGCCACTGTCGAGGAACGTGCGCGCTGGCCGCGTGACGCGTTCCGGTCGCGCTTGCATCGCCGGGGCTTCGGTCGCGGTCTCGCGGGTCAGCGGTTCGCTGGTCGGATACATCGAAAACGGTGTTCTGTAGGCTTCCGGCGCACTGGCCCTTGTCTCGGTATTCGCCGCGCTGGCAACGGCTCCCTTGGACAAACTATCAAAGAATCCCATGTATCAATTCCTCTTCGTTTCGGCTTGGAGGTGCGCATACAGCATGTTGCCGACCGGTGAGCCTGGTTCGGGCCACCGGCGATGAGCCGAGAGCCAAAGCGCGATTCCTTCACGCTCGCTCAAAGATGAGGCCCACTCGCGCCACTCGTCGCTGTCCGGCTGCGCTGCACCACTAACGATCCGCAGCGCGTTGATGATGGATGCGTCTGACGCGGCCGCAAGGTCGGCGAACAGTGTATCGCCGCTGATACTCCGCGCAGTCGCGCTCCACGGGTCAATGACGTTGGACATCGTGTTGCACTCCCGGCACCGCGCCGCTGCCTGCGACATCCGCGTAGAAGTCGGCGAGCGAGCGCCCGCTCTTGCGCTTCGCACCATCATCTTCCGGCAACTCGACATAGCCGAGCATGACGTTGAGTTCCTTGATAGCAGCAACGCGCGTCATACCTCGCTCGTTCTCGTTCGTCGCCAGTCGCACGAGTTGCAGAACAGCTAGGCCGGGGGTCCACATTTTGCGTGGCTCAAGGCGCTTGAACGTAGCGTCTCGCATCTCGACGAAAAGCGGATCGACCTCAGCGTCACGGATGAAGTCATCGATGCAATCGGCTTTGATTCTCGCGCGCTTGGCCGCCTCGATGGGCGTCGCGCCGCGCATCAATTGATCGAGGTACGTGGCGTAGGCTTGCTTGATGATGTCGCTCATGGTCGTATGTTGCGCTGATGTCACGTGTACGCGGGCGAGTATCGCTGGGCTTAGTGTCGCGGTCTATGAGCCGGTCGCCGGTTGTCCTGGCGCTTCCAGCATCGCCGCGAAGTCCGCGAGCCGTCCCTTGGGCTTCTCGCGTAGCTCCGTGCTTGTGCGCGACTACCGAAGAGAGGCAGGGATGCGTCGCCGTCCTGGCTCGCCATCTGGGTCGCCGGTTATAGCCGCGTGATGCGCTGTCGCGCGTGAGCGCTTCTGGGATCGCAATTTAGCCGCGCCTGTGACCTTGATCCTCGATCTTCCATTGGTGAGGCACCACGCCTAGTGGCCAAGCGGCCTGCCGCGCACGGAGTGCTGACCCTTGCCGCGATAGCGGTGGATGGAACTCACTGCAAGCGGAGTAGGGCTCACCGCTATCATAGACATTAAAAGACCTTGGGGATCAAGGGCCTATGAGCGTGTTCTCAATAGCGGTGATAGCGGTGATAGCGGTGAAGGGATAAAAGGGCTGTAAAGAAAATACTTTTTAGCTAAACGATCGGAAACGGAATCCACCGCATCACCGCTATCGACCGTGACGACCTCGGCCCCAATCCCCGCAAGGCTTTGCAGGGAGTTTGTAGCGGTGACTCCGATCCACCGCTACAAATCCACTTCTACCAAATTTCCGGAAAACAAAAAGGGCCGACCTCGCGGCCAGCCCGTAAGCGCAGACAACATCCTCCACGCAGGCGATTCAAAATCCTCCGTTCAGATCCGCGGCTTCGGCAGCAGCGCCGGCACCCTCGGCCAAAATGGCATCATCGCCGTCCTCCGCGCAGCCGATTCGAAGCGCAAACGCCTCGTTCATATCGTCGATGCTCGCATATCTGTCGAAGACGAACCCAGCGTAACCAGAGTTCGGCTTATCCACGCCGCCCATCGACGAGATATGCAGTCTAAAGTGCTCCGCGTTGATGTTGTTGTTGCCGGACAGCTTCTTGATCGTCTTGTGAATGTCGGTCCACTTTATCCACACGCGCTGCGTCTCGCTCCTTTTCGTCACGTTCCCAATCAACTTTTTCGGGCATGCGGCAAGCGCGGCGCGACCATAGTTTTCGATGTCGGGGTTGCGCACGGTGCCACGATTCATTGCACGCTCGCGCGCGTTTTCTTCGAACACCATTGCCGACACGCGCCTCACAAACGCCTCGTACTCGGCCTTGCCATTCTTCTTCACCCAGTCGGCAGCTTCCGCCAGCAACTGCCAAACGTCTGCTCGGAACGCAGCCCAGCGCTCTTCCGTAATGACGAAATCTTGGCGCCATGCTGGCTTCCCATCAACATCGGGCATTTGCCCTGCGAAAATCGCTTTGAAGCGGCGGTTGCCGGTGTCGTCGCGTTGCAATCCAGCGTAAGTGTTGCCGTCCATGATCGCGATCCATTGCCGCTGCTGCATGAATTGGTCTTCAAACTTCCAGTGCATCATGTCCGAGCCGAGCGGGATGCGCTGCTTGACCTTGTTCCAGTCCGAACGCGCCATGCCACCCGTCTCGCCGATCACGGCGATAGGCGAGTGCCCCGTGATGTTCCGCAAGAAATCAAGCATCTCGCCGTCCAAATCCCATTGGATGGCGGCGGCCTTGTCGTCACCGGTGATAATTTGAGCCAACTCATTACCGAAACGCGACTTGCCTGCGCCTTGCGTGCCGAAGATGGCGAGCACCATTGGAGCAAGAGCGCCGGGGTTCATCAGTCGCATGTAGAGCGACATCCAAAAATATCTGCCAAACTCGCGGCTGCATTCCGAATCGAACGTCTCGAAGTGCTCGATGAGGTACTTTTCCATGCGCGGCGTCCGATCCCACTCGGGGATCAATTTAGCGAGCCGTCGCGTGAGATCGTTGCGGCGATTGTGCAGGCCGATCTCATACAGGGATTCGCGGGCCTGCTTGAAGCTGACCGAGCGCGTGCCCTTTAGCGACGCGGCAGCAAACACGTCTAGCCAAAGGCCGGTGCTGTACTGCTTGTCTATGGGCTTGCCTTCGTGATCGACGATGCGCCCTTGGTACTCGTCCCAATGGATCGCCTCTTCGTCCGTGAGGATGGTATCGACGATGGCTTTGCGGTTGCGATCTGTGTTGAGGCACTCGACGATGGTGCCAGCCTTGGTGTGAACTTCTTTGAAGTCGGGCAGCTCGATCAGGTTCTTGCTGTATAGGCTGCGCGTTCGCTTAACCAAATCGGCTTCGAGTCGAAGGACATCAGACGTGGCCTCTCTTTCCCGCTCCGTCTCGACGCGTCGTTGTTGTATTTCGGCTACCTTTTCTTTCGCTCGTTCAAACTCATCCCCGTTGTCATCCATCGTGATGCTGCTGAGGTCAAGGCGGGACACCGTAGGTGTCGGATTCGTAGGGGAAAATTCCTCGCCCGCGTCCTTTACGCGGTCATTGGCATCATTCAAAATAAGCTCCGAATGTTTGTTGTGGGGCCACATACCCCGAAACTTGAAGCCGCTCAGGTTCACGCCTCAGCGGCTTTTCTTTTGGCCGAACCGGCCCACAGCGCTACATCGGAACTCGCCAAACACTTCGGTCCTACGGTCTACAACTACACAGCGGCTAGAGTATCGCCGCGCGTGAACCCGCAAAGGGTCCACTTACCCAAAGAATGTCGCCATGCGCCGCACGCCGCGCTCGTTCTCGGAAATCGCGACGGGCAGATTGCCGGTCGTTTCGATATGCGTTAGGACGGTTCGAATCAGCGTGGACATGGTGATCCGCTCGCGCTCTAGGATCGGCCTAACCGCTGCGGCTAGATCGACCGGAACTTGCGCAGAAATCGTGATGGTTTGCGCCATATCGGTTTACTCCATATTCAAAAAGTGCTCGCCCATGTCGTGGATTACATCTGCGATCACCCACAGGCAAAGCGACGTATAAAGGTCGCCCAAGCGCAGCGCGTCGTACAGGTGATGAATCATTTAGGACTCCTACAGACACGCCGCGCGGCTATACTAAACATTGAAGCCATCCATTAACCATCGCCTCGATGGCAGCGCGTTGCAGCGTGTTGGTTTCACACAGAAGGCCGCGCTACTCTCGCCAGGGTTCGCGGCCTTCGCCTTTAACGTCCCGCCCGAATCGCGTTCCGTTAGTAGTAGCTTAGTAGCGCGCAAAGTGTCCCAGACACCCACTGCATCGACTGCGCCGCCATTTACGCAAACATTAATGTCCGACGCAAGCGATTTTCGTCCGCTCCGTGGAGACCATACATAACGAAATCATCGTTGCGGCGGACATTAACTTGTGATATTTGCCCCGGTGCGTCGCCAAATCCCGGTGTTGTAGTGTGTACCGTTAGGCGAGTTCAACGGCGTGCGACGAGACGGAAGGCGTAGACCTCGTTGCGATGCTCGAAACTCAGCGCCCCAGCGTCCTTTAATGCCAGGCGAAACCTGACGTGCTTCGCCAGCGGCAAGTGCAGCGCCTCGAAGGCCGCGCGCACCGATGCATACTCCCTCTCCACACCGTCCAGATTCATCACGCTTACAGCGTGTCTCACGACCCTTTCGGCGCGAGTATCGGAGCGAGACCAACTGCGTTTAATCCCCGCTGAGTTCGCACTCTTGCTTTCATCTGCGTCTTCGCACGTCCGATTCGCCACAGGCTCCAAGCCAAGGTGCGCGTAGTGGTTATACGGGGCGAGCGTCAGGCAGCGGCAGAGGTAATCGAAAACGGCTGTGCTAGTCCTCTCGAAACTTGCGACAAATTCGCTCGGCGGCTCAACGTCTGGCGCGCGCTGGACATAGGACATCGTGACCTCTCGATTCGTTGGGGACGCGGCGACTATACCGAGCGAACACAGTGGTGTTACGTACACAAAGGCCCTGCGTAGAGTTCGTCTACAGGGCGCGGCGAACGGTTCGCCGAAAACGTAAACCATTTATTAAGGAATCCTAATTATGTTCGACGAGATTTACCACATCAACGGCGAGCACGACCTGATCGCCGAAGACTTCAGCCTGCCATTCCTTCTCCGCAAGTTTGTAGGCAGCAGCAAGCTTCACCTATACGCCGCACTCCGCGTTACGGGCAACGATCCTGTTTCAAGCTTTATCTGCTCGTTCGGCGGCACCCTGTATGGCGCACCCGAAGCCATCGCGAAAGCTGCTACGGCCTTCGAGACTACGAACACGTTCGCAGCAGCGCTGGACGAAGCGAGCGCGCGGCTCGGCGAGGAATTCATCAGATCGGAACTCCGCAAGCGCTGCGAGGAAGCCGCAGGGTTCACGCGCGACGTGGCGATGGATCTGAGCGTTCGCCTCCATACGTTCACGGCACCCGAGGACAGTGCGGACGTTGTGCAAGCCGCATTCCGCCATTCGGCCCGCGACGAGAAGTTGTACAGCGAGTTCGCCGCGCAACGACGCGAGGAACGTCAGAAGGTTCGCGAGCGAGAGACGCGGTTCCAGCGCGATCTGGAGGCGGCGTAAATCATGAGCGCGCAACAGTTCGGGAGCCTGGACGAAGCGCTGCCCGCGATCATCGCAGCGGCGCGGCTGGGCGTAATGAAGGACGGTCGCCGCACGGTGCAAGCGGGCGATATCTACAGCGCGGCGCAACGCGTCGGCTATACGGAGCGAATCACGATCCGCGCGCTAGGGAAGGCGATGAAGGACGCGGCAGCAGTGCGCGTAACGAACGGCCCGCGCGGAGCGAAGTACGCGTTGCCGGAACGTCTCGTGCCGAAGAAGGGGGGCGCATAACATGCCGCTCGGTCAACGCTTCCTACAAGTCAACATCACCATGCCGCAGTCCGGCGCGGTGGTAACGATCGATCAAACGATGGAGATGCACGTCCAAATACACAAGGACGCATTGGCGATCCAGAACAAGGCGAACATAACCATCTTCAACCTCACGCACAGCGCGCGGCAACAGCTTCTTTCCAACTTCACGGCGTTTAACAAGCGTCAGGCGGAGACCGGCGTGAAGGCCGCGCAATATTGCGCGGTGGAAATCCTGGCCGGGTACACGAACAACGCGGCAACTGCGATCAACAACGGCAGCACCCCCGCGCACGTCTTCCAGGGCGATGTAGTCCTGTGCGAGCCGGTTGGTGCGCCGCCGAACCTTGGTGTGCAGATCACTTGCTACGAGCATCAGTTGGACAAGCTCCAGTGGAAGACTGAATTTGCGCCGGTACAGACCACGTTCAAGCAATACGTGGAGTGGGCGGGGCGGCAGATGGGGGTAGAGCGAACGGTATGTCAGACCTCCTACGACAATAAGGTCATCTCAAACCCAGGCGCGACCGCGCACACAGTCGAAGACCTGTTGCTAGATATTCAGAGCATGTACCGCCCGGCCGTCGCGGCATTCATCGATAACAACGACCTCATCGTGATGGACATGAACAAGGTTATCGCGATTCGCGGCTCAACCACAGTTGATGAGTTCGTCGGCACGCCGATGTGGACGGAATGGGGCGTTCAGTTCCAGACGCTGTTCAATCCGGCCATCCTGTTGGCGGGCGGCGTAACGCTGAAATCGAAGATGAACCCGTCACTGAATAACTCGTACGTGGTTTCGTCAATCGACTACGACCTGACCAGCCGCGATACGAACTTCCACGGCAAGTACAACGCCAATCCTGCGGCATAGGGGGCACGAAATGATCAATTACCTCGAAGGCGGCAGGATGGGCGCGTTTCTGACGTCGCCCCAGACGTTTCCGCAAGGGTTTGGCATCGGAGATTGGGAGTTCTCAGACGGCTGCGCGCTGCAATGTGCGAAGGATTTGGTGACGTTCGAAGTAGATGTGTTGGACGGTGCGACGCGGCGCGAATCTGTCGGCGCGTATGTCGCATTTAACCTCAATCCGAAGTGCGATGCAGCCCGCGATATGGCCGCATTCCCGGTCGCCGAACACAACGCGGGACGATGCACCACGATCTCACGCCGGTCTGGGCTCGACAAGATCGCGGCCACCATCTACTTCCCAGACGGCTCGGAAGCCGATCTAACAGGCGGCGCGGTAGTCAGCCGCGACCTGCGCGACGGCAATCACCAATTCGTCGTGTTGTTCAGCGACGTTCACTAATCAAACACCAGCAGGAGCGGTCATGGCAAACGATGTAGATGACTTCGTTTTGCGTTACACCATCGATTTGCGCGACAGTGTGGCTCGCCTAGAGAAGTTGCACGAAAAGATGGACGGCGTTAAGAAGCGCGGAAAAGACGCGGCTGGCGGCCTGAAGGAGTTCGCGAGCGGCGCGTCAGCCGAGTTGAACAAGCTGGTGCCGGGTATCGACGCGGTGTCCAGCGCGGTCAAGGTTATGGGTGCCGAGTTCGCAGCAGCCGCAGGGGGCGTCGCGGTGCTGGCGGTGGGCGTGAAGGCCATCCTCGATTTGCGTTCGCAGTTCAATGCGCAACGGCCGGTAGAAATCGCTACGGGGCTGTCGGGCGCACGGCTCGAAGACTACCAACGAAAGCTCCAGCGTACGGGCGGCGGATACGTCAGTCGCGATCAAGCCGCAGAAGGCATCAAAGGATTTGCCGCCATGGCGACGGCCGCATACACGGACCCGACCAAGATGGGCCGCGAAGCGCGAATCATGCGCATGCTCGGTGTTAATGTCGGTGAACGCGGTAATCCGACCGGGACCGTTCACGAGTTGACGCAACTCGCGGCGGGGCTTCAAGGGAAGTCTGAGGGCGATGTGATGGGCATCGCGCGAGCAATCGGCATGGACCCGAACTGGCTGATGTCGGTCAAGCGACAGGGTGCGAACGGTATGGCGCACATCACCGATATGAACGCTAATGAGATCGAAAACCGGGCAGCAGCGCAGGACTCGGTGGACAAGTTCAATAAGGAACTGATCGAACTCAAAGAAAATTTCAATGAGCTTGAGATCGCGTTGGGTGGAAAATTGCTGCCGTCCGCGAACAAGTTCCTCGAATGGGTGACGCAGCTTGTCGACAAGTTCAACGGCGACACGAAAAGGAACGCAGCGAATGGTATTCCGTGGTACGGAAAGATCACCGGCCCTGGTGATAATCCGAACCCCAACCAGGTCGCAGCGGGACGCGTACTTGGCCCGGACGGTAAGCCCGTTGCAGCCGCGAGCGGTAAGAAACCCGTAGACCTGGACAAGCTGGCCGACCAGCAGGGCGAGCAAAACAAGGAAGCTCTGGCGAACACGAACAATATGGCGCTCGCCATCAACCTGTTCGCGAGCGCGGTTCAGTCGTTCAGTAATTCCGTGGACTTGCAAAAGGCGTGGGCGGCCTGGGCGGGAGAAATCGGACGAGCAGGCGGGTTGTCGGGTTCGTCCAATGCTGCGATCCCTGGGACGGCAGCGGCGAGCGGAGGATCGCGCGGGTTGCGGAACAACAACCCAGGGAACATCGAGGATGGCCCATTCGCGCGGTCGCAGGCCGGGTACATCGGGACGGACGGGCGCTTTGCGAAGTTCTCTACGATGGAAGAGGGCGCGGCTGCTCACGATGCTCTTATCGCAAACAGCTACCTCAAGAATGGTCTGAATACGCCGCGCAAGATTATCGCGAAGTATGCCCCGGCGAACGAAAACAACCAGGCGGCTTACCTCGCGTTCTTTAAGGCGCATAACATCGATCCAGATGCCGACGTTTCGAAGAACCCCGCCGCGCTCGCGTTGTTCGATCAGTTGCAGATGAGGTACGAATCGGGCTACGGCGGTAAGGGCATCGGCCAGGGGCGCGCGGATTTGAACATTCAGTCTGTCCAGCAAACTATCGCCGACTTCCTGCATGCTCCTTTGTCGCAAATTCAAAATGGCGGCGTGTTTCGCGGTGATGCCTCTTTCGCAGTAAGCCAGATCGAAGCTGGCATGCAGAACGACATCGGCAAGACGCTGGGCGAGATCACGGCAGCGAAGCAGCAAGTGGCGCAAGGCTTGATGAATCCTCAACGCCTCTCGCAGCTCCAATTGCATCTACGTGATCAGACTCGCGGCTTGGCGCTCATGAGGCAATACGCATCTGGTGTTGCCGACGAGCAGCGCCCAGGTGGGCGCCAATGGACCCAAGGTGATCGTCCGATCCAGGTGAACTTCAACATCACCGGCAACGATCCGAAGGCGATTGCAGACGAGGTGCATAAGGTTCTTAACAACGGCATGGCTGATGTTTTGAATCATTTTTCGAGCGGTGTGAAAGGCTGACACGCGGCGGGATTGCCGCGCCTGTTGGGCGGCGATTTCCTCGTGTTCGGTGGGTGTATCCGTACACTAATTGCAGCGAAGATATCGAGGCGGACAGCGAACTGTTCGCTCTCGTTGCAGGGCGAGCATCGTCTCACTTCACCTTCCATCATTAATTTAGGAGTCCTTATCATGGCAAGCCGTATGATCCACGACAAAATCCCGCACAACGTTCGCACCACTAAGACGCGAGACGCAGTTACGCCCTCGGTCAAAGGGCTGCAAGGTGTGATCCCGTCCACAGTCGGTATCGCCGCCAAAGCGCGCTTCAAGCGCATCGTCGGCACGCTGGGCGCGGCAACGCTCGCACTCGATTCGATTATCAAGATCAAAGACGATCCGAACGCATCGCCGGACGACATCGCGGCGGCTGACGCGGCACTCGCGAACGTCAACAAAATCATTCCGAAACTCGCAGCAGCGGCGGACTCGCTGATGCGTGCCCAGGGTAAAGCGCCGAACGCTGAGGCGTCTGCTCAACACGCGAATACGGCACAAACGAACGCGCCGCACGATCCGGCGATGGACGTCGCACTCGGCTCGATCCACAACCCACTGATCTTGGACGCTCGCCGCATCGAGCTAACGCGCGAGCGCGCCGCTGAAATGCTCGGTGCGATCAATCCTGAGCGCGTGCGGCAAGGTCTACCAGACGAACCAGCGACCAGCTACGACATTTTGAAGTCGGCCAAGTAAGCAACCGCCGAAGCCGCGCGCTCGCATAGGCGCGGCTATACGAAATCCAAGCGACGAACGACTATGAACATCAGCAAAGAGAGCCGCGCCAAACTTCTGTTCGCCTCGATGTGGAGCGCGTTGAGCCTGGGCGAGATCATGAGGCACACTCGCATCGACTATGACCACTTTGGCTTTCATGGCGGTGCGGTGCGCACTTCACAAGGAAACATCCGCCTGTACAGCGGCGTGTTCTATGCATCCGGCGCGATGTCCTCAGCCGCGCCTTTCAGCATCGCCTTCTTCAACGGTCAGCGCGAAGACACCAACTTGTACCAGATGTCGTTGCCGTTCCATAGGGGCAACTCTAGAGCTTCCGTTCTCACGTATCTGTCGATTCTGGATTTCCTCGCCGATACGGGCGAGATCACCCACACGGTTGAGGAATACATTGCGCGACTGACGGACGGCGGGCGCTACACCACCCGCACGCAGTATGCGGCCGAGTATTCCGAATTTAAGGCCAAGGCGATCAAGTCTCTGCCGTATGACCTCTCGCTCGAATTCCTCGGCGAGCAGGCGGCATGATCGAAGGAAAAGACGTACTCGACAAGCTGGCAGAAATCGCCCGCGCCCTCACGGCCAACGTCGCGATCATCCTCGCCTTGAACGAAGTCGCGCGACACGGATGGGAGCTATGGGACCGGATGCAAGAAAGGCGCGCGGCGAAGCGAAAATTCAAATTACTCAAGAGGAAATCGAAATGTTCGAAATGATGGGCATGAGCGAAACGGTCGCGCACAATCGATTCAAGATGCTCATGGGAATTGTCCTGCGCATGTACGGTGAGATTGCAGCAAACGATGACGCGCCGCCTGCGATGCGTCTGGACGCACTCAAGCACATAGCGATGATGAGCGGCGCTATCGATGGCTTCACTGATTCGAAGGGTATCAAGCGCAGCCATGATGACTGGGATAAGGTCGAATCGCTCGCGACGTTGTACCGCGCCGAAAAGGAGTTGGGCCAAGTGTTCATCACCGACAAATTCCCATCGCATAAAGACATGCGCGGCTATCTGCGAGAGTGTGAGCGGAATGCGGGGTACGAGCCGCCGCCCTTGAGGCTCAGCACGTTCAAACCCGGCTCAGTCGGCAAGGGCGCACGCGGCGGACGAAGGGGGCGATAGGCGAGAGTTCATCGAGCGCACTCAAACCCGCAAGGAAGTGACCTTTAGGCTTCGTGCGGGTCCGGTTGAGGGTTCGGTATGGGGCGCGAGCCGCGCAGGTTCTGCGGCCTTTATTTTTGGTCGGGCCGGACACTTGATCGCGAAGCGCTCCGGGCGTCGGCCCAGCAGCGCGGCGAAACGCGCTCTATAGCGTGTTCGTCCGGGGCGGTCGCGTCCCGCTCGGGTCTTAGGTAGCCGCACTCGCACAGGCGTTCGGCTAGCGACGGCCTAAACAGGGTAGGGTGCTGTGTGAACTCTAGCTTGTCGGCCAGACGTTTTTGAAATCCATTTTTATTTTGATTGACGCATCAAAGTCCATGATCTTCCTGGCGCATTCAAGCTTCCCCCACCACCGATCTACGACATATGTATTAATCGGGTCGCGGTAGTGATACAGAGTGCTCCCGATTTTTTGATCAGCATTTGCAGGAGACAAGACGCAGATCAATCCGAGTGCGTAAATCGAACTCTGAGGAAGAGTCATCGACTGATTCTTGATGTCAATGGCAAATTGCTGGTGGCCGTCCGCTATTTGCACAGAGACCCCGTAGCCATCGGGGAGTTCGTCTCCATGGGCCAAGCTGCAACGGAATTTTTCATAGACGATATCAGCAAATGTGATCCCGATATTCCCTTTGGCATCTTTGAATGGGAATAACGTTTCTCCCAGGTTCAGACCTCCGAACATCAGTTCGACGATATCCAAATTCGCATTAATAAATTTCCGGTATCGCTCACCCACCTTTTGGATGTGTGGGTACGACTTTTTGGCCGTGCCATCGATTGCGAGGCACACGTGCAACATCGCTTGATCCAGGGCCTTCTGGTCGCTGGCGTCAAGTGAATGCTTTATGTGATCGGCGATCTTCATTACTGCTTCTGGCTCATACGCGCAGCAGCCATCGCGGTTGCCTGCTGGCCGATTTGACGACGAGCATCATCATCCGCCGCAATCTCGCCGCGATACTTCTCGACCAATTTGAATAGGCTCATCTTGATCTTGTGTGCGGCCACTAGCTCCGTTTCCAACTGCGCTTCGGACAGGGTAGCAAAGTCGGTCCCTTCGCTCAGAATGGCCGCCGCGATCTTTGCTACTTCCGCGCGGTCAGCCTCAATCGTCCTCTCCCAGACGACCATATTGCCTGATCTGGAAAGTCCTCTGGCGGCTAGGGTTGCTCTTCGGGAACCCTCTGCAGAGGACATCAATTCTCGAACCGTGGTAACGGCCTCGCGCGCTTCACCCAAATCCTTTCGAAGCACTAGCCGCATATCCAGCGCTTTGATCTGGTTGCTGCGGCGGTAGCCGATATAGCCCATCGCCGCCCCGCAGATGCCGGTCACCATGCCGACTACCCCGGTTGCCGCGCCCACATAGTTGGTCCAGTCTGCGCCCGCCATTTGGTCCCCGCCGCGTCAGTCTTTTTGGTGTGATCATTTTGCCACTGACGCGGCGGAATCGGGAAGGCGACGTAGCGGAACTGCCGTGCGCGTCCGGCAGGGTAGAATTAAGTGCCTGAGCAATCCCGCTCGGGGCGAACCAAGCAAAAACCGTAGGACGCGTGCAGGACTCGGCGGGACTCAAAACGCCGCGCGAGGCGGCGAGCAGAAATGAAAAAGGGCTACGGTGTTTAGCCGTAACCCTTTGTTTCTTCGGGTTTTTTACCCTTTTAATCCTGGTGGGTAGTACTGGGATCGAACCAGTGACCCCTGCCGTGTGAAGGCAGTGCTCTACCGCTGAGCTAACCACCCGAAGAGCCTCGAATTATGTCAGACGCCTGGCGGTTCGTAAAGCAATT